>Ga0208863_1000739_pt1 | contig 26238 bp, 12 predicted proteins | sample RifOxyD3_FD_184040 | JGI IMG/M metagenome (GOLD analysis project Ga0208863, IMG submission 184040) | Soil microbial communities from Rifle, Colorado - Rifle Oxygen_injection D3 (SPAdes) | ecosystem: Environmental > Terrestrial > Deep subsurface > Rock core/Sediment | place: Rifle, Colorado...
GGCATGGAGATCAAATTCGATGCCTCCGGTTCGTTCCACACGGATTCGAGCCGCCATATCGTCAAGTATGAGTGGGATTTTGACGGGGACGGCACCTATGATTTCACTACCACGGATCCGGCCGACCCCAACGCGGTTTATACCTATGCCGACCCGAATCCCGCAGTAGAGGGTGACCCGGCTCAGGTCGTTACCGCCCGCCTGCGGGTGACTGACGACAATGAACCGCCGCAGACCGATATCGACACCCGGGAGATCACGGTTGCCGAGCCGCCCCATATACCGTTTGCCCGGCCGGGCGGACCGTATAAGGCGACGGTAGGCATACCGTTTACCCTGGATGGCAGTCGCTCATTTGATATTGATGCCGGCGATTCGATTACCACCTACCAGTGGGATCTCGACAACGACGGCGTCTGGTTCGACAACTTTGAAAGCGATACCAGCCAGTCGATCATCACCTATACCTATAACACCGCCGGGGTCTACAGCATAGGTCTGCAGGTCTGGGATCTAGGTGCCTTTGACCCGATCGGTTGCACTCCGCGCGTTGATTGTATCCCGAGCAAGTCGGAACCGGCGTTCACCACCGTGACCGTAGAGGATAATCTGCCGCCGGTTGCCAATGCCGGTGGACCATACACGGTTGACGAAGGTACGGTATTCAACCTGGACGGCAGCCTCTCCAGCGATCCGAATGGTGATCTCCTGACCTACCAGTGGGATCTGGACAATGACGGCCTGTTTGATGACGCCACCGGTGTACCGGTTGCCTACCAGTTCGCCGACAATGGCGACTATACAGTGGGCCTGCTGGTCAGCGACTCACTGCTCACTGGCGGCACGACAACAACGGTTCATGTCAATAATGTCGCGCCGACGGTCAGCGTCGGCGATGACCAGCATGTCAATGAAGGGGATGCGGTCTATTTCAACGGTTCGTTCAGCGATCCGGGCGTCAATGACACCCACATGATCAGTTGGGACTTTGGTGACGGCTCTGCTGCAGTAACCGGGACCCTGACTCCGAGCCATGTCTATGCCGATAACGGGACCTACACCGTCACTCTGACGGTTACCGACAAAGATGGCGGGGTAGGCAGCGACACCCTGATTGTCACGGTTCACAATATGGCGCCGGTGGTAGACGCCGGGGCTAATAAGGGTGTCAACGAAGGTGCCACTGTGAATTTCAGCGGCTCGTTCACGGAGGCCGGTTCTGCCGACACCCATACGATGAGCTGGGACTTCGGCGACGGCTCTGCTCCGGTTACCGGCACCTTGACCCCGCAGCATGTCTATGTTGACAACGGGACCTACACCGTCATCCTGACGGTTTGGGATGATGAGGGCGACTCCGGTAACGACACACTGGTCGTCACGGTCAGCAATGTAGCGCCGGTGGTCAACGCCGGTGCTGACCAAGGTGTCAACGAAGGAGCAACGGTGAACTTCAGTGGCTCCTTTACGGATGTCGGCACCGCCGATACCCATACCACAGCCTGGACCTTCGGTGATGGTTCCGGTACGACGCATGGCACCCTGACCCCGTCCCATGTCTATGCCGATAATGGGACCTACACGGTTACCCTGACGGTCACTGATAAGGATGGCGGTGTAACCGCCGACACCCTGACCGTCACGGTTGGCAATGTGGCGCCGGAGGTCAATGCCGGAGCTGATCAGAGTGTTGACGAAGGTGGTACGGTGAATTTCAATGGTTCCTTTACGGATGTCGGCACTGTCGACACCCATACAGTAAGCTGGAACTTTGGTGACGGCTCTGCTGCGGTTACCGGCACCCTGACGCCGTCCCATGTCTATGCCGATAACGGGACCTACACGGTCACCCTGACGGTTACCGATGATGATGGCGGGTCAGGTTCTGATACACTAACCGTTACAGCCAGGAATATGGCTCCGACGGTCAATGCCGGGCCGGATCAGTTGGTAGATCAAGGGGTAGCGGTAATCTTTGCCGGTTCATTTAAGGATCCCGGCACTGCTGATACTCATACAATGGCCTGGACTTTTGGTGACGGCGGGACTGCCTCCGGTACCTTGACTCCAAGCCATACCTTTACCGCCAATGGGATCTTTACCGTGACCTTGACGGTGACTGATGATGATGGCGGGTTCGGATCTGACAGCCTGGTTGTCGAGGTAAAAGCAACCACTCCGCCCACCGGCACCATCCTGATTAACAACGGGGCAGAGGCCACCAACACCACTGCCGTGACCTTGAATCTTTCGGCCACGGATAACGGGGGCAGCGGACTGAGTGCGATGCACTTCAGGAATGGCGACAATAGGATCTGGAGCGAATGGGAGCCGTACAACAGGACCAAAGCCTGGACATTGAGCGAAGGAGCGGGCACCAAAAACGTTTTAGTTCAGGTCAAGGACAATGCCGGCAATATCTCGGACGCTAATCCGGACAAAGCTGGTAATCAATCATACAAGGACAGTATCATCTATGATCCTATTGCCCCGACCGGCACCATCCTGATTAACAACGGGGCTGAGACCACCACCACCACAGCTGTGACCTTGAATCTGACAGCCACGGATACCGGTGGCAGCGGGCTCGGTGCGATGCGGCTCCGGAATTTTGACGTCAATACCTGGGGTGAGTGGGAGCCGTACAATAGTACCAAAGCCTGGACCTTGAGCGAAGGAGCGGGCAACAAGAACGTTTTAGTCCAGTTTAAGGACGCAGCCGGTAATATCTCGGATGCAGGTCCGAATGCTGTGGGTTACCAGCCATACAAGGACAGTATCATCTATGATCCTAGTGCCCCGACCGGTACCATCCTGATTAACAACGGGGCTGAGACCACTACAACCACTGCCGTGACCTTGAATCTTTTGGCCACGGATACCGGTGGCAGCGGACTCAGTATGATGCGGCTCCGGAATTTTGACGTCAATACCTGGAGCGAGTGGGAGCCGTACAACAGGACCAAAACCTGGATCTTGAGCGAAGGAGCGGGCAACAAGACCGTTTTAGTCCAGTTCAAGGACGCAGCCGGAAATATCTCGGACGCAGGTCCGAATGCCGGAGGCTACCAGGCATACAAGGACAGTATTATTTTTGATCCAATTGCCCCAACCGGCACCATCCTGATTAACAACGGGGCTGAGACCACCACAACCACTGCCGTGACCCTGAATCTTTTGGCCACGGATACCGGTGGCAGCGGACTCAGTATGATGCGGTTCCGGAATTTCGACGTCAATACCTGGAGCGAGTGGGAGCCGTACAACCGGACCAAAGCCTGGACCTTGAGCGAAGGAGCGGGCAACAAGACCGTTTTAGCCCAGTTCAAGGACGCAGCCGGTAATATCTCGGACGCAGGTCCGAATGCCGGAGGCTACCAGGCATACAAGGACAGTATTATCTTTGATCCAATTGCCCCGACCGGCACCATCCTGATTAACAACGGGGATGAGACCACCACCACCACTGCCGTGACCTTGAATCTTTCGGCCACGGATACCGGTGGCAGCGGACTCAGTATGATGCGGCTCCGGAATTTCGACGTCAAGACCTGGGGCGAGTGGGAGCCTTACAACAGGACCAAAACCTGGACCTTGAGCGAAGGAGCGGGCAACAAGACCGTTTTAGTCCAGTTCAAGGACGGCGCCGGAAATATCTCGGACGCAGGTCCGAATGCCGGAGGCTATCAGCCATACAAGGACAGTATCATCTATGATCCTATTGCCCCGACCGGCACCATCCTGATTAACAACGGGGCTGAGACCACTACCACCAAAGTCGTGACCTTGAATCTTTTGGCCACGGATACCGGTGGCAGCGGACTCAGTATGATGCGGTTCCGGAATAACGATCTCAATACCTGGAGCGCCTGGGAGCCTTACCATAGGATCAAGAAGGCCTGGTTATTGAGCGAAGGAGCTGGCGTCAAGACGGTTTTGGCCCAGTTCAAGGACGCAGCCGGCAACATTTCGGACGCTAATCCGAATACAGTTGGCGAGCAGCCATACAGGGACAATATCGTGTTCACACCGTAATTCAACATTCAACATTACAAAACAAAACCCCCGCCGCTGACCCCGGCGGGGGTTTTGTTTTGCCCGGCATTGATGCCTATGCTCGCCGGAATTTCGACGATAACAGTTGGGCGAGTCCCCCCCCGAATGCATCCTTTCTGAACTCAAAGACCACGGCCCTGAATATTTTTCCGGAAAATTGGAAAAATAATGTGGGTATTGTTGTTGGTAGTATTGTCCTCTATATTAAGGTAGTTATGATAAGGTGCTTAACCTTGTAAGGGTCAGGGTGTCCACAAATCTGAACAAATAGTATTCCGAGGAAAACGATATATTTTTATAATAATTTCAGTATATTACTCAATCATCAACAAGTGATGGGCAAGTTTGCAATACCACAATACCGGATTTCTCCGGAAAAGTTACTGACAGAGCGCCTAAATTTCCCCCTGCTTTATTGTCCAAACAGCATTCGTTGTTAATATTAAAACTAATAAAAATAATTAGTTAAGCTTGTCATGCAAGATGTTGTTAGTTGTTTGGCATGCTATTTGCTTAAATCTACCTAAGATTGTTTAGTTTTTTGGCGGGCAATGCCGCTCATTGTTCAACATCACTGAAAAAACAGATTATTATATAGTAACCAACTGTAATGGGAGGAAGTTTATGAAGATGAAACAGTACAAAACTGGAATTTTGGCTCTTCTGTTAGTAGCTGCCGGGACCACTCAGGCGGTTGCGGGTCAGATGAACGTATGGGAGTGGGCCTATAATATTGACGGGATTACTACTGCAGGAGATCCTAGTGTTTTTCCCGCGGGTGGCACTGGTCTTGGTTCTGTGTCGACCAACATTTCCGGCCAGGGCTCTCATAAAGTTATCTTCTATATGGATTACGAGATTGATGAGGATGATAATACTTATTTCAACGAGTTTGGTTCAAGTTCCGGCATAACGGCAGGTGGCCAGTCCTGGGAGATCGATGAACCGGGGTTTGTCTATGGTGATATTTATGCCCACCTGATATCCGGGGTCCTGGATAATTCCAACGGTGTACCGAGCAGCGCACCTGACGATGTCGCCATCGCTATGGGATGGGATTTTACCCTGCTTGCCGGTCAATCAGCAGTTATTGATCTGCTTATTTCGGATACTGCCCCATCAAGCGGCTTCTACCTCACGCAAACAGACCCTGACAGTCAATATTCTATATATTTTTCAAGTTATCTTACCAGAAAAGGCGGAGAGCCTGATCAGAATCCAGTTCCCGAACCGGCGACCATGCTGCTGATGGGCAGCGGTCTTGTCGGCCTCTATGCTGCCAGAAGGAAGAAAGGGCAGAAAGCCTGAACCGGACAGATGAATCTTAGGCGAATTTCAACACCCTTTATATACAGAATCAACTTGGGAGAAAGGATCATGAGAATGAATAAAAAATATATCACGGCCGTTTTGGGCGGTGCTTTTCTGCTGGCCTCGGCAGCCTCGGCCTCGGCAGCGGTAACCAAGGTCCGTTGTGTGGTGTGGCAGGGTGACGCTGCCAAGTACCACACGGCCATCAGCACTAAGAGCACCCGATTGAAGGCCGTCATAGACACGGACAACACCAACCAGATCTGGTACCGTTGGGTCTATGGCGATGGCACGAATTCAGGAATTACCGGTACAGCCCTTTCCGGTAAAAAGCAGTACAAGATCTCTATTGATAAGACCTACACTGCTTCCGCCGGCACGCCGTTCACCGCCATACTCCAGGTAGACGCCACCAGCAGTGCCATGACCAACGTGATCGAAGATACCTACCTTGTCAAAATCGAGACCAATGACCTGAACGCCCAGATCAATATCGCTATCGACAATGGCCTGTGGTATTTGTTCACCAACAATCTTCGGCGCGGGGGGAGTGGTAGCTATGAGAACTATGTTCAGACCTATGATGATTCCGACGCCATGGCCTGGCTGCAAACCAGCCATGTCATGGCGCTTGCCTCGCCAACTGCCTCAGCTGTTCACGCCTTTGGCATTAACAGCCACAAAATTGACGGCAATGTCAACGAGGACCCGTATATCGAGGCAGTCAAGCTGGGCATGAACTATTTGGTGAAAGGCTATAATAATTCTACCGGCAACCCAATTCTCAATGCTGTGGCGATTGGCACGCAGACCCATCTCGGAGTAGCCGACAACCCTGAAGCCGGACAGACTTCAGCGAATGGTTATGGAGTCCAGGTCTATGACTGGGGTTGTCAGCGCCCCATCTATCAGGGCGGCCAGATCATGGACGCCATCATCTCCGCTGGGGTACAACCCTCTGACCTGACTGGCAGAGATTTCACCAAGACCAACAAACCAATGACTGTTGACCATGACTGGACCTATGGCGAACTACTGCAGGATATGGCTGATATGTATGCCTGGGGACAATCGGATGACACATGGAATAATGGTACGAAAACCGTCACCTTGGGTTCATGGTGGTACGGTTGGAACTCTTCGAGCGGTGACAACTCAGCCAGCCAGTGGGCGGCCATCGGTTTGATGCCGGCCCAGGATATTCCCTGGAATGTTAAGGTGCCCCAGTGGGTTAAAGATTATAATGGCAATTGGCTACAACGCAGTATGGTAAATACGAACACAACTCACGGCTATTTTGTCTACAACCTTTCAAATTGCGCCGGCGATTCCTGCTTCCAGACTACTACCTCCGGATTGGGACAAATGGCTTTTGTCGGTCAGACAGGTTATGACGACCCGGCTACCCCTGCTGACGAACGGGATGACAAGTGGAAGCGTGGCCAGCTCTATATCGCCGACAACTGGTACAGTTTTTTGCATAACGGATCAAGTTGGGGCGGCCCGATGACATACGGCTGGTACTCTTTTGCCAAGGCTATGCGCCTGGCACGACCGAATGCGATTACAAATATTCAGAAATCTTACGCCGCTCCCAACAATACCCCTTTTGATTGGTACTATGGGGATTCGGCTGCGACGACCTGTACTAATAACACCGATTGCCGTAAGGGCCTGGCTCGCCGCATCGTGGATATTCAGAATGCTGCCGGGTATTGGACCGGCAACCTCTCGAACGAGCCACTGACCACCGCTTGGATGGTCATCACCCTTAAACCGGCCCTGTTTGCCGCGTCGCCGACCGCCTGCTATGAATACAATCCCAAGTCGACCTATTCAGGCGACACCGTTACCTTCAATCCTTCCTGCTCCGGCCATTCGGAAACCGGCAAAACCATTGCCAATCTGACTAATTTTGAGTGGGACTGGGACAACGATGGCGTCTATGACGAGAGCACTTCTACTCCAGCCAACGCTACCCATATGTTCACCTGTGCTACACTGCCGTGTACTTATACCGTAACCCTCAGGGTGTCCGACGATGTAGTTCCGCCGCTCACTGCCACGGTTAAGCAGACTGTTATGATCACCAACCCGCCGCATCCGCCTTCTGCCAAAATCGGTGGACCTTATATCACCTCGCTCTGTACCGGCGACACTCTGATTCTTGACGGCTCAGGTTCCACTGATCCCAATGAAGGAACGTATCAGGCCGGTTGTACTACCTGCCCGAATGATACGGTTACCGCCTGGAACTGGGATCTGGTTGCGCCGCTTACAGACTTTGTTGACAAGTCGGGTAAGACGGTCACCATGACCAGTCCATTTGTCGGCGATCTCACCACTGCCGGGGTCAAGAGCATCGGCCTGCGGGTGGCCGACAATACCGCCCTTGCCTTCCCGGGAAGCGGCCAGCCAAACCTGACCGACGATGATTTCGGTAGCGTCACGGTATATCCTGCCGCCGCCTGCAACATTGCTGCCCGGCCCAAGGCCATTTCCGAAACATCGGTCAAGATCCAACTGTATTGGACCAAGGTGGTCGGTGTAAGATATGATATCTATCGCAGCGGTGTCGGTCCGAATACCGGCTTCACTCGTATTGCTTACAACATAATCGCACCTTACGGGACGTTCCTTGACCGGAGCGTAAAAATGAACAAAGACTATTGGTACCGGGTGATGCCGAACAATGGTGGGGCATCAAAGGCGGTCAAGGCTAAGGCCGTACTGCGGTAACCAGTAAAAAAATAGCTTGATCTTTCTGGCTATAATCGAGGCCGGCGGTTGCAAACCGCCGGCCTTTTGTGTTATTGAATAGAGAAATAATCAGCGCCGCATGGAGAGAAAAGGATGCGAACCATTTCTGTTTCCCTGTTTTGCCAAATAGCCGCCGCCACAGCTATCCTGTTTTTTGCTGGTTTTTCGCCGGCCTGTGCCTCGTCTCTGCAGGTTGAACTGGTGGCAGGGAATTTACAGATCAAGGCAGTTGATGTGCCGCTGGCAGAGGTGTTGCGGTCTGTCGATTCCAAGACCCCCCTGCTCCTTAAGACCCCATCTATCGCCCTGTCGGAGGCCATCTCTACCGAGATGGCCGGAGTCTCTTTGCAGGCTGCCCTGCAGCAGATACTGGCCGGTTGGAACTATGTTCTCTTTCATAAAAAAACAGGCTTGGGTGAGACGGGTGAGTACCTGCTCTGGGTTTATGAGAAAAAGAATGGCCAACATAATACGGGCTCGGTGGCTCCTAAACCTGCCATACAAGTGCCTGGATACACTCCGCCCCCGCCAATAAACATGTCCAGAGCCGCGTATAAAAAATTGTTCTCCGATGCCCGCGAGGTGGAGGGGCAGATAACTGCCGAACCACCCTTAGATGCCCCCTCTGAGTTTAGCGGAATCATGGTTTTTGATGTCAAACCGAACTCGGCCGTGGCAGACCTGGGGATTGCTGATGGCGATCTGATTACCGATGTCAACGGTACGCCTATCCGCTCGTCTGCAAATTTTGCTAAAATGTTGCATCCGCAAGCCCTTGGCGAAAGACCATTGGTCATGATCCAACGTACCAGAGCAGATCAGACTACCGCCCCCATTTACATCTACTTGCAGGAGTAATTATCTTCAGGAGAGAGTAACCAGGATTTGCGATTCCTGAAATTTCCCAAAATGAGCGGTATGTTTAAAAAAATCGTCTGGATTATCACAGCAGGTGTGGCCGCGATCTCCCTGGCTATGGCGGCAGGCATCGTCAATCCCGGCGAAAAGGTCAACGCCCTCTGGCTGGTGACGGCTGCCGGCTGTTTCTATGCTATTACCTATCGTTTTTATGGGGCGTTTCTGGCCGCCAAGGTTTTAACCCTTGATCCTGCCCGGGTTACACCGGCCCGGCGGCTCAGCGATGGGATGGACTATCATCCGACCAACCGTTTTGTCCTCTTCGGGCATCACTTTGCGGCCATTGCCGGAGCCGGGCCGCTTATCGGACCGATGCTGGCGGCCCAGTTCGGCTATCTGCCCGGATTTCTCTGGATCCTGGTCGGTGCAGCTCTGGGCGGCGCAGTCCACGATATGGTAATTCTAGCGGTCTCGGTCAGACGGAACGGCAGATCGCTTGCCCAGATCGCCAAGAACGAGATTGGCCCGGTCGGTGGTCTGGCGACCTCTCTCGCCGTGCTTTTTATCATCATCGTGGCCTTGGCAGGACTTGGCCTGGCTGTGGTCAATGCCCTGGTAAAAAGTCCATGGGGCACCTTTACCATCGGGAGCACCATTCCGATTGCCCTTTTCATGGGCTATTATCTGTATCGGCTAAGACCCGGCAAGGTCGGTGAGGTAAGCGCCCTGGGTTTTATGCTGCTAATCGCCGCGGTTGTTCTCGGCCATACTATCCCGGGCTCGGCGCTTGAGCCGATTTTCAGTCTCTCCCGCAATACCCTTATCCTTGCCATTGCCGTATACGGTTTTACCGCTTCGATTCTGCCGGTCTGGATGCTTCTCTGTCCACGGGACTATCTTTCAACCTATATGAAGATCGGCACCGTGTTGTTGTTGGCTTTAGGCGTTATCTTTATGGCGCCGACCATCCAGATGCCGGCCGTTACCCAATTTGTCAGCGGCGGCGGCCCGATTATCCCCGGTAAACTCTTTCCCTTTATGTTCATTACGATCGCCTGTGGGGCCGTATCCGGATTTCACTCCCTCATCGCTTCCGGAACGACCCCCAAGATGATCCTGTCGGAAAATGATATCCCGATGATCGGTTTCGGTGCCATGCTGGTGGAAGGATTCGTGGCGGTGATGGCCCTGATTGCTGCGACCATCCTGCTGCCGGGTGACTACTTTGCCATCAATACTAAGCTGTCATTTGATGCTATAGCCGCCTTAGGTTTTCCGGTCGACAGGGTAAGGGAGTTTTCGGCAATGGTCGGCACCGATGTGGTTGGTCGGCCGGGCGGCGCTGTTTCGCTGGCCGTGGGCATGGCCTCCATCCTCTCGGCCATTCCGGGCATGAAAGGGCTTATGCCCTACTGGTACAATTTCGCCTTGATGTTCGAGGCCCTGTTCATCCTCACCACGGTTGATACCGGCACCAGGGTTGCCCGTTTTCTCCTGCAGGAACTCGGGAGCTATGCCTATAAACCTCTGGGCCGCCATGGCTGGCTGCCGGGTATCATGGTGACCAGCCTGATGGTGGTGACGGCCTGGGCCTATCTCATCACATCCGGCAATATCTCGACTATCTGGCCTATGTTCGGGGTCACCAACCAGTTGCTCGCCGCCATTGCTTTCGGCGTCGGCACGACGATCCTGATCAAGACCGGCAAGACCCGTTATGCCTGGACCACATTGCTGCCCATGGTCTTCATGTTTACGACCACTTTCGCGGCCTCCTGGGAGTTGATCCGCATGTTTCTGGCCAAGGCGGATCAGGTTTCAACTGCTGTCGAGGCCTTTACTTTCAGGATCGATGCCTTTCTGGTCGTGTTTATGGCCTTGCTTGCCGTTGTCGTCCTGGGCGATATGCTTTACAAATGGTATGGCTGGCTGGTCAGCGGCAAGGTGATTGAGAACAAAGAGGGGATGTGATTTGCAGATGTAATCAAGATGACATTGATTACGCATGTTTTGTTAGTGAAGCAGGGATTAGACCGTCAATTATGGCGCTGAGTCCGATCCGCTCACCAGCCAGTTGCCGATCGCCTAATAGCAGGCAGAAGGCCAGGTTCAGACGCATCAGGTTGTCGGTAATCATGTCGATGTTGAGGATCAGATCGCGATCCATCAAGGCCAGGAGTTCAGCAGAAAAGTTGGCCGGACAGCAATCGACGGCCCCGCCGGTCAGGAGTTGACCGCTGATCGCCAGGCCATGGGTCCGGCAGATCAGGGGGCGATGGGGGTAGACCAGGCATTCGTCAAACCGCAGGAGCGGGCAGAAAGCGGTCTGTGAACCCGTTTGTTTGTCAATCGTGGTTCCTGCAAGGCGAAGGGCGGCAAGCAGCACATGGGCTTCGAGGGGTGTCACCCCTTGCAGGCGGCAGCACTCATGGCAGCCCTTCCGGCAGTGCAGGTCGGCGCCGTGCCGTTTTTCGACCTTGCGCCAGAATCCGTCACAATAATCCCGGAGCACGCGGTATTGACCAAGGAGATCGTCGATTGTTGCCATGGTGTTTTTTCCATATCCATCTTGGGTGTTATTTCAGCCTACATAGTAAATGATTAAACAGTTTTTCCCCAGGAGAAATAAGGATGTTTGACAAACTTGCAGCATGCCGGCTGTGCCCCCGGGCCTGCGGCGTCGACCGGCGCCTTGGAAAAGGGTTCTGCGGGGCCGGGGAAAATCCGGTCATCAATCTGTGGCATCTGCACATGGGAGAGGAACCAGTGCTCAGCGGGGTGCGGGGCAGCGGCACCATCTTTTTTTCGCACTGCAACCTGCACTGCGTCTACTGTCAGAACTATGTGATCAGCCAGCAGGGCTGCGGCAGCGAATATTCGGTGGAAGAGCTCGGCATAATTATGCTTTTTCTTGCTTCCCAAGGGGCCCATAATGTCAACCTGGTGACTCCGACCCATTTTACTCCGCAGATCCGGGCCGCCATCATCGCAGCCCGGGAAAAAGGTTTCCGGCTGCCGGTGGTCTGGAACTCCAGCGCCTACGAATTACCGGAAACCCTGCACACCCTTGATGGTCTGGTCGATATCTATCTGCCCGACTTCCGGTACTCTGCCCCGGCTGCGGCTCGCCTGTACTCCGGCGCCATAGATTATCCTGAGCGCGCTCGGTCCGCCATCCTTGAGATGTTCAGGCAGACCGGCCACCTGCAAATCGATGCCCATGGTATTGCGGTGCGCGGTCTCATCTGTCGACTTCTGGTTCTGCCCGGCAATGTCAACCGGGTTGATCTCACGCTCAAATGGATTGCCGACCATCTGGGCCCGGAAACCGCCATCAGTCTGATGGCCCAGTACTACCCGACCTACCGGGCCGTCGAATTTCCCGAGATCAATCGGGCGCTATTGGCTGCAGAGTTTGAGGAGATTGTTGAAATTGCCGAGGATCTCGGCTTTGAAAACGGCTTTATCCAGGAGGTCGGCGCCACCCCGGAGTGGACCCCGGAATTCGGGTAGGGGCGGTTCATGAACCGCCCTTATATTACGTCAATAATGACTGAACGGTTCAAGGGTTTAGGGTAAACCGTATTGGGCGGGTTTACCCCTCAAGGGGGTACTGAAAAGAGTAAAACCCGCTCCTACGGATGGGCGACTGCCTTTAGATCGCTCATGTAAAGCGCCTTGAGCAGTTCGGGAGGCGCGTTGCTCTGCCAGTGGCCGGAGAGCACCGCAACCAGCCAGAAGGCCAGGAAAAGCCCGACCACCGCTACGGGCAGAGTGATCAGCGGCAGGTTTTTGGAGCCGACGGCAGTTAAGTTCAGGCACTCTTTCTGCGGGCAGACCGCCACGCACTCCAGGCAACCTATGCATTCCGGGCTTCTTACCGTGGTTTTTTCGGAAACCTTGATGGCGGCCGGGCAGATCCGGTTGCATTTATGGCAGTCGATACAGTTTTCAGGCTTTCGGCGCACGTATACCGGCCCAAAGAAGGCTAGCACCCCGAGCAGGGCGCCATACGGGCAGAGATATCGGCACCAGAAATTGCGGATAAAAAACGAGACGGCAACCAGAAATATCATGATCCACAGGCTTAAGAAGGAGGGCTCAAGAAAGAAGAGCAGCATCTTGGCATCCACCACCAGATTGTAAGGTGTGGCGATGAAGCCTTCGATGGCCTGCAGATCCATTTTCCAGAGGATGATGTAAGTAAAAAAGGCCAGGAGTAAAAACTTCAGGGAGAGCAACGGATAGTCAAGCCAGACCGGTGGTGTAACTAGAACTCGCAATTTTTTGCCGACTGCCTCTGCCAGGTTTGAGACAAAGCCGATTGGACAGATCCAGGCGCAAAATCCCTTGCGGAAGAAAAAGCCGATGGCCAGGGCAGCCAGGAAAATAGTCAGCCCGGCCGGATGAATGGTGTCGTAATTGCCGGTGAGGATAAGCCTTTTCAGGCTGACCAGGGCGCCGATCGGCAGAAAGCCCTCAATCGCCGGTGACCGCGTGACAAAGTCGGCGCTCCTGCCGCTGGCCCACAGGAAAAAAAGATAAAATCGCCAGCCGGCAAAGAGGATAAACAGGAAAAACCCAGCCTGCACCAGCCGCCGTAATCGACTGATCCTGTTGGGTTGCAGAAGTTCCATAAGCATAGATAGAAGATTTTTCATGCGATTACTGTATCACGAAACAGGCGGCCTTGCATTGACCCAAGTCAAGGGGGAAGATAGGGGTGAATTTTTTCTTTTGCCCGTTTGGATTGTAATAATGTATTGACAGTGCTATCGGAAGGCAGGTAGACATGTGAATTGATCTGGAGAAAATGGACCGTTTTTTCGCTCATTTATGAAAAAATCAAAGCAATTCATTTTGTCATCGGCAATATGACCATTCGTACAAAAACCTGGTTGTTCGTCTTGATCGTAGTTGTTATTCTCACGGCATCCCTGATCAGTGTTGTCCGCCTGATTGTCCTGACCGGGTTTGACAAGGTTGAACATAATCTTACTCTTGCTAATGTCAGGCGATCAGGCGGATTGCTTAATCGCTCATTGGAGGAGTTAAGTTCGGCTGCCGGTGACTACAGCAGTTGGGACTCCACCTACGAATTCGTTAAGAACGCCAACCGGGCGTATCAAGAAGAGAATTTTATCTCGACATCCTTTGCCAACATCAATGTCAATTGCATGCTTTTTTATGACACCGCGATGGAACTACGGAGCCAGGCGTGTTTTTTTAATCCCGAGGAGAAAACACCACAATTTGCACCTGCAACCCTTCTGAAGGCCATAAGATCAATTGACGGTTTTTTAAATTTATCCGAGTCTTCCAGCGGACGCACCGGGTTTATCGATGTTGACGGCCAGCTGGTTATGGCTGTTGCAAGACCGATTCTACACAACGATCAATCAGGGCCTTCGCGGGGGACCCTGGTGTTTTGCAGTTTTGTCGACAGTCGCAGCATCAAACGCCTGTCCCACTGGGCAGGATTCCCCCTCGCACTTAAGAAACTGAATGGGAATGACCTCGATCATTCGGTTCAAGAGCAATTCCTGGCTGGTGCAGATTATGCCTTACATGTGGCAGACGATACAACGATTGACGGTTACGCCCTGATCAAGGAACTTTCCGGACGAACGACCTACGTCCTTTCAAGCTCGCACGTCCGAAGCATACACTCGCAGGGGCTGAAGACCATTGTCGTCGGTATTGTATGGCTGATTTGTATAGTTGTGCTGATTTCGGCCGTTGCCCTGTTCGGCATTGAAGCCGTTGTTCTGGCGCGGCTCAGATGGCTCCGAAACAGCATTGACGTCATAAAGCGCAGCCGTGATTCCAGGCAGCTCGTCCCGGTCACAGGGAGAGACGAGGTCTCTTCGCTCGCTATCGACATCAACCTTATGCTCCAGGCCATCCAGGCGGCCCAAAAACGTGCTGACGAAAGCGAAGAACGCTACAAGACTCTTTTTGATGAGATGCTTAACGCTTTTGTTCTGTACGAATTGGTTTATGATGATTCCAGCCAGCCTTGTGATTGTCTGTTTGTCGAGATTAATCCTGCCTTTGAGCGAGTTACCGGTTTAATGCGAAATGAAGTAATCGGGCGCACCTTGAAAGAGGTTATGCCGGAAATCGAGCCGCATTGGCTCGAACGTTATGCCAGGGTTGTTGCCGATGGGCAACCTGTTCATTTTGAGGATTATTGCGGCCCGCTTGACCGGTACTTGGAAGTCATGGCTTTTAAGGCAGGGGGCGGCAATCGGTTTGGATTGACCTTCACTGATATTACCGAACGTATCCGTACGGAACAGGAACGCGCCGAGGCTCGGGAGCATCTCGCGCAGCTTCGGCAGATGGAAGCTGTCGGGCATCTGGCTGGTGGTGTCGCCCATGATTTCAATAACCAACTGACCGCAATTTTAGGCTTTGCCGATTTGATCCGCGAAGAGTTGCACTATGATCCGGAGATTTCTCAATTTGCCCAGAACATAATCGACGGCTCCAGACGGACAGCTGACCTGACAGCCCAGTTGCTCGCTTTTGCCCAAAAAGGTAAATATTTTTCAAACCCGATTGATATACAAGTCATGATCCGGGAGGTTATCCACCTGCTGGAGCGCGAAATGGACAAACGCATCACGGTTTGTCTGCAATTTGAAGCAGATTCAGCGATTGTCATCGGTGACCCGGCGCAGATCCGGAACGTTATCATGAATATTGCCATGAATGCCAGAGATGCAATGCCCGAAGGCGGTGAAATGAGGTTAACCACCCAGACGGTATCGCTTGATGAGATCTTCAGCAGGCACCATCATTTGCAATTACCATCGGGTAGCTACCTGTGTATCAGAGTATCCGATACCGGTTGCGGTATGGACCAAGAGACCATGAAAAGGATTTTTGATCCTTTTTTTACCCAAAAACCGTTTGGCATGGGAAAAGGGATGGGGCTTGCCTCTGCCTTTGGCACGATAAAGAATCATGGTGGCGCGATACTCGTTGCAAGTGAACCTGCCCAGGGTTCAACATTCAGTGTTTACCTGCCCGCCGTGCCTTAAAACCTGTTGAAATTTCGACAATAATAGCTTATCCTGTCATACTTGAAAATTGCAGCCGGCTGGGTGGCTGAACAGTTCCGCCACCCAGCCGGTCTTTATTTGAAGGAGTTGTTTTGTTATGAAAATTGCCGAAAATGCTTACGTCGCCATGAATTACTGCCTTACCCTGGACTCAGGGGAAGAGGTCGACCGCTCAGAAGAGGGCTCGCCGCTTGGTTTCATCTTCGGCCGTGGCCAGATTATTCCCGGCCTTGAAAAGAAGCTGATGGGAATGGTTAAGGGCGATTCGGCCCGGGTTACCGTGGAACCTGAGGACGGCTACGGAGTTGTGCAAGATGAGATGCGCCAGGAAATCCCGCGCAGCCAGTTTCCGCCCGATGCCGATGTCCAGCCCGGCGTCTTTCAGGCCCATGGCCCCAATGGTCCGATCGTCTTTGAAATTATCTCGATAACCGATGACATGGTCCTTGCCGACTTCAACCATCCTCTGGCCGGCAAACGACTGCATTTTGACATTACAGTCACTGAAGTCCGGGAGGCCCACCCGGAAGAACTTGTTGAAGCGACCGATTCCTGCGGTTGCGGTTGTTCTTCCTCCGACAGTCAGCAAGATTGTGGCTGTTCTTCCGACAAGAAAGAAGGCTGTGGCAGCGGTTGCAACTGCTGATTCTCCTCCTGGCCCTTCCCCCGGGACACTGTTGATCAGCTGAAACGGGGGGGCGCAAACAGGATGGAACATTGTACATGGGTCGTGTTCGCTTACATTTAAAACCCAAACATTGACTTCTTTTGGGGGTTATCAGTACGTTATCGCATGAGACCGCTCGACCTTTGAGAACATGTTGACCTCTATCCGAAATCTGCGATTTTCAACTAAAGTCTTTCTAGGAATCTTCTTACCCCTCTTACTGGTCAGTCTTACCCTCGGCTCTCACCTGATTCAAACCATTAGAGAAAACGCCCAGTCCCGTCTTAACGAAAAAGGTAAAGTCCTAAGTAAACTGCTCTCCAATCTCAGTCTGATTCCGATCCTTACTTACGATTACGGCTCGCTTGAATCATATATCAAAGATGTTTTGGAAGATCAGGAGATCGTCTATGCCGTGATCAAAAACAGAGACGGCAAGCCTCTTATCACTACAAAACAGAGAGCAGCAACCGAAAACCTTTCTGATATCCGTATCTATTCCAGTCTGATCATGGGAAACGATACGGTTTTGGGCACTGTTGAAATAGGCCTTTCGACTGAACGTTATCAAGCCGATCTGCAGAGAAGTCTCATGGTTTTTTCAATCGTCGCCTTTGCTACAGTTGGACTCTGTCTACTGCTCTCCTATATAATCTCACAAGCGACTACCCGCCCATTGAGAAAAATCGTCAAGGCCATGAAACTGGTTGAGAAAGGCGATTTCAGTATCAGACAAAACATCCGGAGTACGGACGAAATAGGGCTGCTGGCAAAAGGGTTCAACGAAATGTTGGACGAGATTGAAAACCGTGACAAGGCCCTTGAACAATACCAGCAGAACTTGGAATTCCAGGTAAATGAGCGGACAGCAGAACTTAATGAGGCCAACCGCAATCTGCAGAGGGAACTGGCCGAAAGACGGCAGGTTGAAGCCGCACTCCTCAGATCAAAAGAGTTTTCAGAGACTGTTTTGAACAGCATGGTGGATGCCATTTCCATCATTGATGTCCATGATTTTACAATTGTCAGCGCCAACCGCGAATTTCTTTCCAGGTACAATCTCACCCTGCCGGAAGTTGTCGGCAGGAAATGCTATGAAGTCACCCATAATGCTGCTGAGCCATGCTCCCAGCCCGACCATGTCTGCCCCCTCAATGCTACGCTGACGTCCGGCGAGCACTTTGTCGTGGAACACATCCACTTGCATGACAGCAAGCCGGAGTATGCCGAGGTATCCACATCTCCAATTCTGGATGAACAGGGCAGAGTGGTGCAGGTAGTGCATGTCGCCAAAAATATTACCGACCGTAAGCTCATCGAACAAAAGATGATAGAAGCGCGCCAGACGGCTGAGACAACCAGTCGACTCAAATCCGAGTTCCTGGCCAACATGAGTCATGAAATCCGCACCCCGATGAATGGGATCATCGGCATGACCGCCCTGGCCCTGGGCACGGAACTGACTCATGAACAACGCGATTTCCTCTATAACGTGCAGAAATGCTCGAATGACCTTCTCAATATCATCAACGACATCCTTGATTTTTCCAAGATTGAAGCAGGTAAGCTGAGCCTGGACATCATCGACTTCAATCTTCGACCGACCGTGGAAGAGGTAATCGACACTCTGGCGCCCCAAGCGGAAAACCGAGGGCTTGAATTGGTCTGCCATATCCATCAGGAGGTGCCGTCACTGATTAAGGGCGATCCGGGGCGAATCCGCCAGGTTCTGCTCAACCTGGGCAGCAATGCCATCAAATTCACCAATCAGGGCGAGGTGGTATTTCATGTTGAGCTCGAAAGTGAAACTGAATCGGCGGCCCGTCTCCGTTTCTCGGTCGTTGATACCGGCATCGGCATTCCGCCTGAGAAACAAAAGATTATCTTCGAGGCCTTTGCTCAGGCAGACGGATCGACTACCAGAGTCTTCGGCGGCACAGGTCTGGGGCTTTCCATCTCAACACGGCTGATCGCACTCATGCAGGGCGAATATGGTCTGATCAGCACGCCCGGCCAGGGCAGCACCTTCTGGTTCTCTGCCTCGTTCGACAAACAACCAATTATTACCTCTGTCAGGCCGATTAATCCGGACTGCCCTGATTTCAAAAATATGCGTATCCTGATTGCCGATGACAACCGGATAACCAGAACCACGCTTTCCGAGATGTTAACCTGTTTCGGTTTTCAGGTAGAAACAGTCTCCAGTGGCCGGGCAATCCAGAACACCCTTATCCTGGCTGTTGAAAATCGTACTCCCTATAATCTCCTGCTCTGCGATCTTTTGATGTCGGATATTGATACTCGGAGCCTTGCTGAAATCAAAACAAATCCGCTGCTTAATACCCTGAAAATCATCATCCTTACCTCCCTTGGCAACCGAGGCGATGTGGCCGGACTCCGTCGGATCGGCATGGATGCCTATCTGGTCAAGCCGATCAAACAATCTCTGCTTTTTGACGTCATCAACACCTTGGTCTGCCAGACAAAAGAGAGTGCCGGCAAGAGTGATGTGCATCAGGTAATTACCCGCCATCAGATTACCGACCAGAAGATCAGCACCGTCCATATCCTGCTCGTAGAAGACCATCCGGTCAACCAGAAGATGGCTCTTACCATGCTTCGCAAGGCTGGTTACTCTGTTGATCTGGCTGAAAACGGCAGGATCGCTGTTGAAAAAGCTGCTGAAAAATTATATGATTTGATCTTTATGGATATCCAGATGCCGGAACTTGATGGCTATGAGGCCACAGCCCGCATCAGAGCCTTGGAACTTAAATCCTGTCCCAACATCATAATCGCTATGACGGCCCACGCCATGACCGGAGATCGGGAACGCTGTCTGGCCGCCGGCATGGATGACTACATAGCCAAACCCATAACCCCACGAAAACTCTTTGAAATAATCAGAAAGTGGACAATACCGGACTGATCCACAAAGGTTACTCTCATGCCTATTTCGCCTGAACGTCTTGCCGACATCTTTGTCCGCTTATGTGAAACCGACAGCCCCTCATTCAAGGAAGGCCGCCTGGCCGCCCTGCTTAAGGAGATCTTCACTGAACTTAAAGCGGACAGTATAGAGGACGACGGCTCGGCCATCCGCACCGGTTCGGATTGCGGCAACCTGATCGTCCGCTTTAGCGGCAGTGACCTTGTGAATCAGCCGGTCTTCTTCAACTGCCATATGGATACGGTAAGGCCTGGTGAAGGGGTCAGAGTGCTGCGGCAGGATTCGATTTTCAGCAGCGCCGGCGATACGGTGTTGGGGGGTGACGATAAGTCGGGCATCGCCATCCTCATTGAGGCGATGCGCGCCATCCGGGAGGATGGCATCCCCCATTGTCCGGTTGAGTTCATCTTTACCACCGGCGAGGAGATCGGACTACTGGGAGCCAAGGCGTTAGATCACAGCCGGATCAGAGCCCGTTACGGCTATGCTCTGGATATGGACAGTACCGACAATGTCATTACCCGGGCACCGGCCGCCAACCGGCTGATTGTCACGATCACCGGGATCTCCGCCCATGCCGGACTCAATCCTGAACAGGGGGTGAACGCCATCCAATTGATGGCCAAGGCCCTGGCCGGCCTGCGCCTTGGCCGGCTGGATGAGGAGAGTACTGCCAACTTCGGGGTGATCAGCGGCGGTGAGGCAACCAATATCATTCCGGCCCGGGTCAGGGTGGATGGCGAGGTGCGAAGCCATAACGAGGCGAAGCTCGACAGCTACACCCAAGAGATTAAGGAGGCATTTAGCCGGGTAGTGGATGGCTGGAGCGATCCTGCCGGACTGGCATTGGGACGTCCCTCTCTGCGTCTCGATATTTCAAGAGAGTACCCGGCCATGCATCTGAATCCTGATTGTCCTGTTATAAAAAGGGTGCAGAGTGCGGCGTTGCACCTGCAGCGAACCATGCAACCCCTTCAGACCGGTGGCGGCAGTGATGCCAATATCTTTAACGGCTACGGCCTGGAAACAGCCATCATCGGCACCGGCATGAAAAAGGTACACTCCACCCAGGAGTATATCGACCTCAAAGACATGCTCAAGACCACGGAGCTGATCAAAAGCATACTGACGACTGCTTGAAACAGCCGGATATGGCAGGTTTTCAATACAGTTCCTTTTCTGTTTTCCCATAATAGTACTCCTGATATTGAGTCAAGTTGGCGGCATATTCTCATATGCTAATATTGATTGATAATAAGAGTATTTTTGTTGACAAAAAAATAATTGTTTATTATGGAATAATAGTGCTAAGTATGGTTTAGGATACTTAACTGTTCCTGTCGGTCAAGGAGAGTAAGCGATGAGCTTGACGAAGCTTATTAATGGGATAACGGAGAGGGAAAGACGATGAAAAAGAGAGCTGTTTTTAGACAGGTGACGGTATTAGAAATTACGGCGGCAATCATCTCTTGGTTGATTTTTACTGCGGGCATTTCTTCGGCCGGGTCGGTTTCCTACACCTATGACACTCTTGGCAGGCTGACCGAAGCTGTCTATGCCAACAACGTGATCATCGACTATGTATATGACGCGGCGGGAAACCGATCCAATACCACGGTGACCGGCGTATTGGCTTCTCCGGCAATTTTATTAGAGTCGCTTTCTGCACCCTTCGGATCTGAGACAACAACCATCAAGTCAACCGCCGTTGCATCGGCAGCCAGTGCAGAGAAGCTGGTTATCGGCCCTCTCTTGCTGCCGACCATGACTCAGGATTCCGCTATATTCGGCTGGAATGGCCTTAGCGGACAACCCCAAAGAACAGTCGCCGCAGTTTTCGTGGGAGACGGAACCGACCGGTTGTTGCATCTCCAGGGATATATCATTGATGCTCCCAATGAAATCGGGCTTTGGCTCAACGGCACCTTGCTCGGTTACCTGAGTCCGGTCGCTGATGGGACCCTGAGCCCTCCGAGTCTATGGTTGCTGCCGGTTGCCCTGCAAACGGTTGGGGAAAATGTCGTCGAGTTGATTCCTCGGACCGAGAATCAGGTGTGGGGTGTTACCCGGCTCGGATTTTATACCTTAGGCAGTGTCTTGGGCAATCAGGACGGTTTAACCGGTGGCGACCCGAACTATGCTGAGGGTTTCGAACTGCACCTGTTCGATCAAGGACCTTTCCATGATACCGGAGTTACGGTTGATCTCGCGTGGTGGGATTCTAACAACGATGCGGAGATCGCCATTGATCTAAATGGTGCGCCTTTGATCGAGCTGCCGCAAAACAATGCTCAGATCTGGAGCCCGGTCTACCAGTTGCGGATTACCCCTGAAACTCTAATACCTGGGGATAACCGGCTGATGATAATGCACCGTTACGGAGCCTTGGAGCCTTGGGGGGTGCGCTTAGAGCGTATTCTCCCTGATGCTGTGGCCTTTGATGACAAATTTCCCGTACTCAATGGCTGGCGTTGATCTAAATTCGATGAAGCGGTATATGCAGGCTTGGTCAATTGGTTTTGAGTCTGCCGGCTACCTCATCGGAATAATACCCTGATTTGCTTACATATTTTGTTTAAATAACAGGAGGATCGATATGTTTATTGCTCGTTGGACCATAGGTGTTCTTCTCGCGGTCACCCTCGCTGTGCCCTCTGCTAAGGCGTGGGCGCAAGGAAACGTGACTTTTCGGTCCGATACACCTGCGGTGGTGTGGGAAGCGCCTGCCGATTCACTTGCCGGTCAAGAAATTGGCAGTGCTGGAGGACTTCTCTCGTCCCCTGTCGGCATAGCTCCTGGTTTCAGCCGCGTAATTCTGGCCCCGGTCACTCCTGAGGAATCAGAGCTGGCGATCGAATCTCGCTCGATCCCCGAGGATCTTAATTTGTTGGTGCCCGAGGAAGGAACATTGAGTGGCGCCGAGACCGCAGTGGATACCATGATGTTCACGATACAGGCTGCGCCCACCGGCCCGGCCTCCATAGCCGAGCTGGTGCGCGCCCTGCGCAATGATCCCGACCTTATCTATGAATACGTTCGCAATAACATAGAGTACACCCCGATGTGGGGTTTGCAGAAGGGCGCGTTGGGCAGTATCTTGGACAACCGGGGCACGGCTTTTGACCAGGCGACCCTGATGGTGGCGCTGTTGCGCCAGGCGGGCTACACCGCAAGCTATGTCAAAGGGCGGATCAACCTGACAGCGGCCCAGGTCGAGGACTGGCTGGGGGTGGATACCAGCATCGCATGCGGAGCGGTCATGCTGCTTGCCAATGGCGGGGTGCCGTTCACTTGGACGGCAACTGCGGCAGGAAGCTGCCCCGGTTCAACCGTGGCGCTGGTTAGCATGAAAATCGACCACCTCTGGGTGAAGGTCGCTATCGGCGGCATCAATTACTATTTCGACCCAAGCTTCAAGCCTCACACGCTTAAACCAGCGATCGACCTACTCGCCGCCAGCGGCTACAACGCCGGCAATTACCTGACACAGGCAAAAAACGGCGCCACAATCACCACGGATTATATCCAAGGGGTTAACCGGACCGCCATCCGCAACAACCTTACCACCTACACCAATAACCTGATCAATCACTTGCGCACTAATCTGCCGGCCGCCGGATTGGCTGATGTCATCGGCGGCATGTCCATCGTGCCCCACGACGGCACGAAGCTGCGCCAAACCAGCTTGTCCTATCAGGATACCGCGGTCACCGTCACTGAATGGACGGATATCCCGGACAACTATAAACCCACCTTGCGCGTCCAATATCAGGGCATCAACACACTCTTCAGCTCCGATGCGATCTACGGCAAACGACTGACTATCACCTATAACGGCGCAAATCAGCCGGTGCTGATGCTCGACGGCGTGATTCAGGCCACGGGTACGGCCGTCACCCCGGGTACGATCGGGACGGTTACCTTCACCGTTACCCACGGGGCTTACGCACAGACCTGGGCGAACCGAACCTTTAACCAATCAATCAAGGCCGGCGGCACTTTCCTCATCGGCAACGGCTGGGGCCCGGCCGGCCGCGGCTTGGTGGAGCATTACCGCAGACTTCTGGATGAAGCCAAGGCAACCGGCAGCGCCGATACCAGTGAAGCGGTCCTTGGTTCGACATTGGCCGTGCTTTCCTCAACTTGGATTGCTCAGGTCAATCAGGCCGACTATATCAACGATCGCCTGGCCGGAACCAACACCCTGTTTCACCACCAGATCGGCATCGCGGGTTACAACACCGCCGCCTATGTGGATCTGCCGGGCAACTTGGTGAGTGTAGTCAGCGAAAGTGGCGATGCAAATATGGAATCCGCTGCCTTTTTTAATGCTGCCATGCACAGGAGCATTTATGAGTCCACGGCGGTGCAGCAGGTCACCGGGGTGAGTGCTGTGTCCACGGTTAAACTTATCGACATAGCCGCGATCAACAACGACCGGATCTATGATGCCAGATTTGGTAACTATGTGAGCAACGTCCAGCCCAACCTGATATCATGCTCTTCCTGGCTGACCACTTTCCAGAATGCGGTTAACGATAATCGCCGCCTGATTCTGCCGACGCGTTGCAATATCACCGAAAACAGCTGGTCCGGCACCGGTTACTTCGACATTTCGATCAGTAGCGACAACTCGACCATCGGCGCCATCATCGGCGGCGGGCTGGCAGGCGGCTTCTCTTCGACCACGCAGTCGGCGGAGCAGTTAGTGTCTAACACCCAGATTTCCTCCGTGAGTTCTGGTCAGCTCACCCAATCATCAGGCTCCGCCTTTGGCGAACCCATCGACATGGCTAAAGGCCACTATCTGTATTCTCACAACGACATTACGGCAGGGGTGGGCGAATTCCCTTACAGCCTGGGCTTTCAAAAGCTCTACAGCTCGGGCTGGCGCACCGAGAATAATCCTTTGGGCAAGGGCTGGACTCACAACTTCGCCTCCACCGCCACGCTTGGTTCTGACGGCTTCCAGAGCGAGGGCGAGGATTCGGCTCTGGATGCAGCGGGCAGCATAGTGGAGATGATGATCTCGCTCGATTTAATGAGCGATGCCGCTAAACCTCTGGATAAGATGGTAATCGCCACCCTGGGTCAGCGCTGGTTCGGCGATCAGCTCATCGACAATACCGTCATCGTCAGCAAGGGCCTGAACGGTGAGGTGTTCGTCAAACTGGCCGACGGCACTTACAATTCGCCACCGGGTAACGCCGCCAAGCTCAACAAAAACGGCGACGGCACCTATACCTACGAGACGGTCAACAAAGCCAGATTCAATTACAACAGCACCGGTAAGCTCGCCACCTACCTGCACCCCAACGGCGTGCAGGTCAACTTCAGCTACACCGGCAATGATCTCACCCAGGTCCGGAACAGCCTGGGCCGCACCCTGACCCTGACCAACATCGTAGGGCGGGTGACCCAGGTTGCCGACGGCACTCGTAACGTGAAGTATACTTATGATGCAAACGGCAACCTCGTCACCTTTGCCAACGCCGTCAATAAGAACACGACCTTTCAGTACGATCTGCCTGGACGGTTGACCAAATTTTTCTATCCGAGCAAACCGACGAGGGCCTTCATCACCAATGTCTACGACACCCTGGGGCGAGTGCAGACCCAGACCAACGCTTATGGCAGACTCTACGCCTATTACTTTGCCGGCTCCCGCTCGGAGGAGGTCGGCCCCTTAAATGTCAGCCGGGTCTCCTACCTTGATGCCATGGCTAAGGTGACGAAGGCCGTCAACCCGCTGGGCCGGGTGACAACCAACACCTACGACGGCCAGTCGCGACTTGTCGCAACCGTACTGCCCGAAGGCAACCGCGTTACCTATATATATGATGATGCACCATGCGCAGCCCAGCAGCGCTGCACCCACAACGTCAAAACAGTAACCCGGGAGCCCAAGGCCGGTTCGGGCCTTGCCGCCCTCATCAGCAGTTATACATACGAGGACAGCTTTAACCAGGTGGCGAACAGCGTCGATCCGCGCGGCAAGATGACCACCTATACCTATACTGCCCAAGGCAGCCTGCTGCAGGTTACCGGACCGGCGGATACTTTGGGCCAACAACCCACTACCACCTATGGTTACACCACCTATACACCCACGGGCTATCCGGCCTTTTACCTACCGACTTCGGAAACCAAGAAGATCAGCGCCGACCAGGCGGTGGTCATCACCACCTCCTACAACAGCACCAATAAATACGTCCCGCAAACCACAGTGGTAGATTCGGGCAGCGGCACGCTCAACCTTACCACCACTTATACCTATGACGGGTTTGGCAATCTCACCACGGTGAACGGTCCGCGCACCGACGTGACCGACACGGTGAGCTACGCTTACGACGCCGAACGTCGAGCGACCCAGGTTACCGACGCCCTGAATAAGCAAACCAAGCTGGCCTACGATGCCGATGGTCGGCTTATTCGTAGCGCATCCCAGATCGGCAGCCAGTGGCTGGTCTCCTGCCGCAGTTACACCAACACCGGCAAACTGCTCAAGGCATGGGGCCCGGGTCAGACAACGGCGGCCACCACCTGCCCGGCAGCGGCCACTCCGG
>Ga0208863_1000740_pt1 | contig 26191 bp, 24 predicted proteins | sample RifOxyD3_FD_184040 | JGI IMG/M metagenome (GOLD analysis project Ga0208863, IMG submission 184040) | Soil microbial communities from Rifle, Colorado - Rifle Oxygen_injection D3 (SPAdes) | ecosystem: Environmental > Terrestrial > Deep subsurface > Rock core/Sediment | place: Rifle, Colorado...
TCCGGTGCTGGATGGTGGCGCGACTTATATCGCAGAGGTCGGGATGCTTCGTAAAGACGGTACCCCAATCCTGTGCAGACTTCTGGGACAGACCATCTCCCCCGGCCATCTGGAGGAAGGGGTGATCTGGGTCGTGGAGGACATTACCTCCCGCAAGGCGATGGAGGCCGAGATAAGCAAGGCCAAAAACCTGGCGGCCATCGGCATTCTGGCAGGCGGCGTCGCCCACGACTTCAACAACCTGTTTCAGGCCCTGCTGGGCAACATTACCCTGGCCCGGATGCTGCTGCCTGAATCAAGCGATGCCTACCAGTATCTGGTCAAGGCCGAGGAGGCTTACGCTATTGGCGCAAAGCTTACCAGCAGGCTCATCGCCTTTGCCTCAGGCGGCAGCCCGATGAAGACGCCCTGCCAGATTGCGGAGTGTATCCGCCAGGAGATCAATATCCAGACGATTGGCACTGGCGTGGAGATTGTCTTCGCCCTGAGTGACGACCTGCGGGAGGTTTCCTGTGATCCAACACAGATACAAATGGTATGGCAGCATCTGGCCATGAACGCCATAGAGGCGATGCGCCATGGCGGCACCCTCCGGGGGTATCGGCGGCCAACGTCACCGTCGCCGAGGGGGCGCTCTCTCGCCTTGCTCCTGGCGACTATGTACAGATATCCTTCCAGGATCAGGGCTGCGGTATCAGCGCGGAAAACCTGCCCCGTATCTTTGACCCCTATTTTTCCACCAAGCCCATGGGCACAGCAAAGGGGCAAGGCCTCGGCCTCGCCCTCGCCGAAGCCATCGTTCGGAAGCACGGAGGAATGATCACGGTGAAAAGCAACAGCGACGGCACCACCTTTCATGTCTTTCTACCCGCTGGGGGGGGGAGATGAGGTCGTTTACTGGTGAAGCCGGGGGAGTCACCGCGGGTGCCACCAGATGAGAGCCCAGCGGGAGGGGGTTGTTCTGCTTAACTGCCAGGATCCGTCGGTGCTTAGGCTTAAATGCGCATCCACATAAGCGACCAGCCGCTCTTCTTCCAAGGCGGTAAGATCATCAACCATCCAGCGGGACGCGTGCAAGGCTTCTTCCCGTGTGCCGTAGGTTCTGCTGCTGTCTAAGCTGATAAAGTCCACCTTGGCCTGGATGCCGAGGCTGTAAAGGATGTTGAGCGTAAAGATGTAATCCGGGCCGGGCTCAAAATTACGGCCAAGGGCGGCAAAAAGGTCTGGATCAAAAGGCCCGGCTCCAACCCGATCCACAACATAGACGGCCTTGCTGGCCCAGACGTTCAGTCTGCTTAAAGCCCCTTGCAGATCATCTACCGACAAGGAACGGGAGGCGATGGCCACCTCGTGGCGGGCAAGGCCCAGCACCTGCCAGTCATCGCCCCAAGAAGCCTGGATGGTTTTGATGTTGTCCAGTCCTGCAGCCTGCGCCTGTTTGTCCAATTCAAGAAGCATGGCGGCGGAATAATCCAGCGCGGTTACCTGGCGAACCAGACTGGCCAAGGGGATGGCCAGAGTACCGGGGCCGCAGCCTATATCGAGTACGGTCCAGTCCGGCTCGGTCTGAATATGGGCCATGACTTGAGCGACAAAAGGCGAGTCGAGGTTGCGCTCGGCAAACGAAGCGGCCCGGCGGTCCCAGTCACTGCGGTTTTTTTTCTTCCAGGATTTGTGCCCCCTGAACTCCCGCCACATTCTGTTCCAATCAATATCCTGATAGCGCATTGGTATTTATCAGCAAACTATCGTTGCAGGAAAAGGGCGATAAAGACCAGGGCTGCTACCAGGACTCGGTAGTAGGCGAAAATGGCAAAGCTTCTGGCCCGGATGTATCGCATGATAAAGGAAATGAACAGATAGCCTGAGATCGCGGAGGCGAAAAAACCAATGGCGAACAGGACGCTTTGCCCACCCATCAAGCCCTGGGCGAGGATTTCCGGAATTTTGTAAACCCCGGCCCCGAAGATGATAGGGGCAGAAAGCAGAAAGGAGAAACGAATCGCCGCCTGCCGGGTAAGGCCAAGGGCCAGACCGCAGGTGATGGTGCTGCCGCTGCGTGAGACCCCGGGGACGATGGCGCAGGCCTGGGCAAGGCCAATGAGCAGGGCATCAAGCAGGGTTATAGTGCCAAAATCACGGACACGCTTGCCTGCCTGATCCGCAAGCAGTAGGAGCAATCCAACTCCGGCCAGAACTGCCGCCACCATGCCTGGATGGCGAAAGTTATTCTCCGCGATATCTCCCAGCAACAGCCCGGCCATAACGCCGGGGATGGTAGCAAGGCAGATATACCAAGCCATGTTGCGCAGTTTTCTTGCCTCATCCTTTTCTGGGTAGAGGCCAAGCACCGCCCTGCCCATCTGCCAGAAATCATCGCGAAAATAAATGACGATGGCCAATAGAGTGCCAAGATGCAGGGCCACGTCAAAGGTCAGCCCGGCTTCGTTGGCCCCAAAAAAATAATGGGCCAGAGCCAGATGACCGGAGCTGGAGATGGGCAGAAATTCCGTGGCGCCTTGAATGATGCCAAAGATGGCAGAGGTAAAAATATTCATGATCCGACTCTATTATGTGAGAGGATAGATGTGTCTGCATAAAAAAAAGCCCGGCCATTGGCCGGGCTTTTGCTGACCATGATTCAGGTCTGGCAAGGGGAATTAGCAGCCCTCGACAGCCTTTTTCTTTTTAGCAGCTTCGATCTTGCCGCCCTTTACCATTACCTTATCGCCAACCTTGGCAGCACCCTCAGCCTTGGTCTCGGTGCCATCCGCACAGGTTACCGTAACGGCGGTGCCTGCAACCACCTTAACTGTGCCTGCACAGTCAGCGGCGAAAGAAGCTACGGCGCTGCTTGCTACAAATGCCAAAGCCATTGCCAGGGAAATCATTTTTTTGCTCATTTGTCTCTCCTCTTGGTTATATTTTAAAAGCCTTCTCTGTCTGCTCCATGTTGCAATAATGAATTACTATTCATTTATATATACGACAGGAACTCAGGATGTCAACCGGAAAAAAACTGGCCCGTTTTTTATTTCAGGATAGCATTAAGATCATTAACCAGGGTCTGGTGATTGACATAGCCATCGTAACGCTTGACCACATTGCCCTCTTTGTTGATCAGAAACGAAGTGGGAATGCCAAGGATACCGCCAAAGGCAGGGATAATTGCCGAATCTCCCAACAGAACCGGATAGTTGATCTCCATTTTCTGAGCAAATTTATCAACTATGGAAGCGCCTTCCTGGTCGGTGGAGATACCGATCACGGTGAAGCCTTTTACCCCGTATTCCTTTTGGAGCTTGATAAAATCCGGTATTTCCTTGCGGCAGGGAGGACACCAGGTGGCGAAGAAATTGATCAGTATCGCCTGCCCCTTATAGGCGCTGGATTTGACCATAGCGCCATCTTTTACTGAAGGCAGAGTAAAGGCCGGCATCTTGCTGGCAGCCTGGGCAGCGCCGGCCAGCAGGCCGCAGAGGGCCAAGGTGATGGTGAACAGCCGCATTTGCCCAGCCATGGTTTTCATGATCCGCATGGGTTTCTCCTGAATATATATGCCGTTGGCACTATTTTATTTACACAAAACAGATCCTCTTTAACCTCTTTTGCCGGGAAACAAAAGAAGAAAATTGGTAACTGATGACTCTTGAAATTCATAGAGCCAAGGCTCCCTGACGCAAAAGCTCCCCGCGGGTGGAGATCACCACCTCTCGCGCTGGGATGGCCTTACCTGAGCGGGCAAGGGCTTGGGAAACGATATGGCGCATATTGCCACAGCAGGGCACTTCCATGATGGCCATGGTGATGCTTTTAATCCCGGAGATGGCGAAGATTTCCGTGAATTTCTGGATAGCGCCTTCCACATCGTCGAATTTTGGGCAGCCCAGCATTACCACCTTGCCGCTTAGCAGATTGCGGTGAAAATCCGAATAGGCCACCGGCACGCAGTCGGCCGCGATCAGAAGGTCGGCGCCTTTGAGAAATGGGGCGGTGGGCGGCACCAGGCGGATTTGCAGCGGCCAGTGGCTGAGAGCGGAGCCGGTGGCGGCTCCGAGCTGAACCGGAGCGTTGGCCGACTGGCAGGGGCTGGCCGGGGCAAAGGTCTGCAATCTGGCCGAGGGGCAACCGCCAATCGGCGGAGCCGGGTGGGGTTGTGACGCCGCTCTTTTGCTGAGCAGCTCTTCCACCGCCTCTTCGTCAAAGTCGTCGGCAACCCGTTCGATGATGCGCAGCGCGCCGGTGGGGCATTCGCCCAGGCAGGCACCCAAACCGTCACAATACTTTTCCGCCAGCATCTTTGCCTTGCCATCCACGATCTGCAGGGCGCCTTCCGCGCAGGAAATAATGCACTGGCCACAGCCGTTGCACAAAGATTCGTCTATCTCAATGATCTTTCGCTTGATTCTCATGGCTTGATCTCCGTAATGTCTTGATTGAGCAGCACTTTGGCGGCTAAAGCAGCTCCCGCCCTGGTAAGGAAAGAGCGGTCAATGATCTTTTGCAGATGCCCTGGCGGGGATGGAGCATCCTTTTGTTCTTCTTCCAGATTGGTGATCAGGTCAGCATCGTAGAGCACCTTGAAGTTCATGGTCTCCTCCGGCCTTGGGGTGTGATGATGGCCGATGATATCGCAAACCTCGTCAATAAGCAGTTGCGGCGCGCCCAGAGCAATGAGGATATCCCTGGCCACCGGCGGCCCCTCAAGATGTTGATGTTGGGCCGACGAGCTGTTGTACTTGCGCTCTGATTCCTTGATGCCAATGTCGTGAAGATAGGCGGTGATCTCGACCACCGCAGGATTGCACTCCTCCTGGGTGGAGATATTTTTGGCATGGCGGGCCACCCGGCTGGCATGGCCTATGCGACGGAAATCGTCAGCAAAGTAACGCTTCATCTCCACCGCCACCCGCTCCTTGAGCACTTCCTGTTTCTTGGCCAGCAGCTCCGGGGGCAGAGAGCCCAGACACTGCTCGGCATAAGGACAGTAAGAAGCACAGCCAAAATCGTTGTGGGGATTGAGCATCTTGGTGCCGCACTTGCCGCACTTGCGGCTGGAGTCATCCTTAAAGAACTCGACGCTGCTGCCGCATTTCGGGCAGGTAGCCTCGAATACGGCATTGGCATCCCAGTAGCGGCTGTCCTGGCCTGGGCATTGCATGGCAATCTCCTTATCTGGGATGAATCTGGCGGCGGAGGGAGAGGCCGCCGCCAGATTCATTTTTTTCTTATCCGAGAATGGCCTTCAAATCCTCGGCGGGCGTAGTTACCGGCTTGATGGCGAAGTTTTCCACCAGCACATTCAGCACGTTGGGGGTGATGAAGGCGGGCAGGGTCGGTCCAAGGCGGATATTCTTGATCCCCAGGTTCAGCAGAGTCAGAAGGATGACCACTGCTTTCTGCTCGTACCAGGAAAGCACCATGGAGAGCGGCAGGTCGTTGACCCCGCACTCAAAGGCTCCGGCCAGGGCTACGGCAATCTGGATGGCCGAGTAGGCATCGTTGCACTGGCCCACATCAAGCAGACGGGGGATGCCGCCGATGTCGCCCAACTTCTTGTCAAAGAAGCGAAACTTGCCGCAGGCCAGGGTCAGGACCATGCAGTCTGCCGGAATCTGCTCCACGAGCTCGGTATAGTAGTTGCGTCCGGGCTTGGCCCCGTCACAGCCACCCACTAAAAAGAAGTGGCGGATGGCCTTGGACTTTACCGCAGCGATGACCTTATCGGCCACCCCGAGCACGGTGTTGCGGGCAAAACCAACCAAGACCGTGTCCTTATCCACGGTATCGGTGAATCCTGGCAGAGCCAGGGCCCGGTCGATGACTGGACTGAAATCCTTATCCGCGCCAATATGCGCTACATCGGGCCAGCCGACCAGACCGGTGGTGAAGACGTTGGCCTTGTAGGAATCTTTCGGCTTCTGGATGCAGTTGGTGGTAAAGAGGATGGCCCCTGGAAATTCGGGCATCTCCTTTTGCTGGTTCTGCCAGGCTGTGCCAAAGTGGCCGTAAAAATGGCTGTACTTTTTCAATTCTGGATAACCATGGGTAGGCAGCATCTCGCCATGGGTGTAGATGTTGATCCCCTTGTCCTTGGTCTGCTCAAGGAGCATGGCCAGATCCTTGAGATCATGGCCGGTGACCAGAATACACTTGCCGGGGATATGCCCGAGCGGCACCGGGGTGGGTACCGGATGACCATAGGTGCCGGTGTTGCCAGCATCTAATAATTCCATGGCCTTGAGATTTACCTCGCCACATTTCAGGGCGAGGCCCACCAACTGGTCAAGACCCAGATCCTTGCGGGTCAACTCGCCCATTGCCTCATGGATGTAGGCATAGACCGTCTCATCTTCCTGACCGAGGATGGCAGCGTGATCGGCATAGGCAGCAAGGCCGCGCAGTCCGTACATGGTGATCTGTTTCAAGGATTGCAGATCAGGATTGGCGTCGAGGGTGTTAATGAAGTTCAGGGCTGCGCCTTGTGCTTCCAGCCCAGCCAGAGTGGTGGCCGGGGCAAAGGTGGCTGCCGGAGCAGTGGAATCAACCTTGCCACCTGCAGCCACGACTTTTTTCTGCAAAGACTCGCGCAACTCTACGGTCTTGCGGATCAGTACCTCAAAGCGGCCTGGGTCAAAATCTACATTGGTAAGGCAGGAAAAAATCGCCTCACAGGTGAAACGGTCAATGGCGTTGTCCACAACCCCGACCTTGCGGCCAGCAGTGGCTACCAGACTTAAGCCCTGAACAGCATGGGTCAACAGGTCTTCGAGACCAGCCAGGGGTTCATTTTTTCCACAGACTCCGATGGTGGTACATCCGGTTCCCTTGGCTGCTTGTTCACATTGATTGCAAAACATGGTAATTCTCCTTGGTGGTGGGGTTGAAGGTTTTAGGTAACCCGTATTGGTGCGTTTGTTAAGGAGACTATACGGAGAATTATCCCATTCGGCGTTGACTTAAATCAAGAAGAAAGATATTTTTTGTCTTGTTTGCTTTTTTCTTTTTCTAATCTGGAAGGAGTTATATGGAATATCTCTTGATTATCGGCTCGTACCTGATCGGTTCCATACCATTTGGCCTGGTTTTGGGGAAAGTGGCGGGCGTTGACGTGCGTGCGGGAGGAAGCGGCAATATCGGGGCCACCAATGTTGCCCGGCTGGTCGGGAAAAAGCTTGGGGTACTTACTCTGATCTGCGATGCGCTCAAGGGCATTCTGCCGATGCTGGTTGCGGGTTGGCTACTGGAGAAAGGCGGCCAGCGGGAACTATGGATGGCCCTCTGCGGCGGCGCGGCTTTTCTGGGACATCTCTACCCGTTGTATCTGCAGTTCCGTGGTGGCAAAGGCGTGGCAACGGCGCTGGGCATTTTTCTCTATCTTGCCCCGCTGGCCGCAGTTATTGATCTGCTGATCTTTGGCGGAGTGGTTTACAATTGGGGCTATGTTTCGCTGGGCTCGCTAACTGCGGTTTTGATGATGCCCGGGTTGGTCTGGCTATTGACCGGCTCGGCAAGCAAATCCTTGCTGGCTTTTGCAATCGGGGTGCTGATCTGGGTCAAACACTGGGACAACATTGTCCGGCTAATGAAACATGAAGAAAAAAGCTGGCGAGGATAAGAGGGGCTTTTTGCCTTCTACTCCATAAATTTCTTGTCGGTAGTAATCTTGGCCCTGCTTTGCAGATATGCGAGCCAGGCGCCCATAACCTGCTTCTGTTTTTCCTGGGTCAGCATTTTTCGCAGCGTTTCTTTCTGATCGGCAAAGGCTGCTTCGCTTGCCGGCTTGCTTTCCTTAAAATGAAGCACGTAGAAAGTGCCGCCGTTTTCACCGACCTCTTTGGCATAAGGTGAGGCGGCGCTTAGCTTCAGGCCTTGCGCGGCAACGGGGCCAGGCAAGCCACTGGCCTCCTGCTGACTTCTCGTGAAAAACGAGGTCTCCAGAACCTTGCTTTTTGTCTTTTCTGCCGCAGCGATAAAAGAGGCTTCTTTTTTTGCTTGGGTCAACAGGGCCACGGCGGCATTCCTGGCCCTGGTTTTGGCCTGATCATCCAGGAAATCTTTTTCTACCCTGGCGCGAACCTCTGCCATCGGCGGAACCTGTGGTTCTTTCACCTCATCAAGATATACAATAGCGTAGCCGCCTTTGATCTCAAGCAGCGAGCTTAGCTCTCCCTTTTTCAGGGCGAAGATGGTTTTTAGCAGCGTGGGTTGTTCTGCCATAGTCGTGGGAGGCGTACTCTGGGTAAAGTAATCGGTTTTCTGCACTGGCGTAGCGGTGCTGGCCGCATACTTATCCAGGCTGCCGGCCAGGATAATTCCTTCGTATGCCTGATTTGCCAACTGGAAAGTAAGATCCTTGCCCTGATCGCTCAACTGACTGCTCTCTACGACCTGTTTATTAAGAAAGGTGATGTATCGAAGCTTTACCTGAGGTTCGGTCAGGTAGGCTTGCTTGCGACTGGCAAAAAAAGCCTCCAGCTCCTGCTCGGCAATCGGGCCTGAATTACGAAAATCATCCACATGAAAAGCAACATATTCCAGCTTGAGTTGATCGTTGTCAAAAGCAAAACGGTCTTTGAGCTCACTGTCGGATATCCTGGCAAACCGGGAAAGATGACCGATAATCTTGGTGTTGAGAAGATCAGAACGCACACTGTTTTCAAAATTAGTCGTACTCATCCTTGAGGAGGCCAGCAATGTTTTATAACGGTCGAGCTTGAAGATCCCTTCGGCCCGGAAGGCTTCCATATTCTGGATAACCTTGCGGATTTCGTCGCTGCTCACAATCAAGCCTGCTTCCTTGGCGCTCTGCTGCATGACCATCTCCTGAATCATCTGGTCCAGCACCTGCTGCTTCAGGTTAAGGGCCTCAAGAAGCCCCGCGGGCAAAGTGCCGCCGAACTGTTCCTGATAACGGTTGATGGTCTGGGTGTAGTTTTTCTGATATTGGCGCGCGGAAATACTCTGATCATTAACCGTGGCAATAGCATCAGGGCCGCCTTTCTGACTTGAACCAACCCCCCAAAAGACAAAAACCAGAACAATAATGAGAATGGTACCTTGGATATAGGTCGATTGGGCCTTGCTGCGTAGAAGGTTGAGCATATGTCACCTGTGTAAGAATGAAAAGACTGTCTTGGTAAGAAATTCAGGGCATTATCCCAATCCCGACAAACGGAATAATTTCTAACTTACTAATTTTTTTTCGCAGGGTCGTCAACCGATTTAAGCACCAATTTAAGCAGCCGGATGAAAGAAGCATTAACCACTTACACCTTGGCCAGGTTTTCCCCCACCACCGTGTTCACCACCAGAGGGACGTCAAGGCGCATGACCCCTTCCATGGCTTCCTTGACCACGGCCCCGGTTACTTCAATTTCCTGAGCCGGCACCTCAAAAACCAGCTCGTCATGGATCTGGAGCAAGAGCTTGGCGCCAAGACCCTGCTCGCTGAGCCGACGAGTGGCGGCAATGGTGGCCAGCTTGATGATGTCGGCGGCCGTGCCTTGGATAGGGGTGTTGATCGCGGTGCGCTCGGCAAATTCACGGCTGGCTTTGTTGGCGCTGTTAATATCGGGCAACAGACGGCGGCGATTGAGCAGGGTGGTGACAAAACCATCATGTCTGGCCTTTGCGACAATCTCGTCCATAAAACGCCTCACCCCGGCATAATGGGCGAAATAACGTTCGATAAAGGTGGCGGCCTCCTTGCGACCCAAGTTGAGCTGAGTGGCCAGGCCAAAGGCGCTTATCCCGTAAATAATGCCAAAGTTGATGGTCTTTGCCACCCGCCGCATCTCCGGCGAGATAAAGGCCGGGTTGATCTGAAAAATCTCGGCCGCCGTCTGGTTATGCACGTCCTGGCCAGCGCGGAAGGCAGTAAGCAGAGCTGGATCCTGGGCATAATGGGCCATGACCCGCAGGTCGATCTGCGAATAATCCGCCGACAAAAAAAACTGCCCCGGCGCGGCAACGAAAGCGGCCCGGATTTTCTGGCCCTCGGAGGTACGAATCGGGATATTCTGCAGATTGGGGTTGCTGCTGCTCAGCCGACCAGTGGCGGTAACGGTCTGATTGAAAGAGGTATGAACCCGCCCGGTTCTGGGGTGGATGAGTTCCGGTAACCTGTCCACATAGGTGTTTTTAAGTTTACTTAAGTTCCGATGGGCCATAATCGTTGCGGGCAGATCGTGTTGCCGAGCCAGACCTTCCAGAACCTTTACATCAGTTGAATAACCGGTCTTGGTTTTACGACCCTGGGGCAAGCCCAATTTGACAAAGAGGATCTCGCCGAGCTGGCGGGTGGAATTGATATTGAACTCTTCCCCGGCCAGGACATAGATGGTCTTTTCCAGCTCGGTCAACTGCTGACCGAAATCCACAGACAGACGGTGCAGTTGGGCCTGATCCACGGTGATGCCGGTCTGCTCCATCTGGGCCAGAATGGGGACCAATTCCATCTCCAGGTCTGCAAAAAGCTCCCAGAGTCCGAGCTGTTCAAGTTGAGGCCGGAACTGCTGCCAGAGCAGGCAAGTTCCCGCGACATCCTCGCAGGAATAATCCTTCGCTGCTTCCGGAGCAACATAGGCAAAACTGTCCGGGCGCTTGTCGCCACCGGTGACCTCGCCGAAGCTGGTCAACCGTTTGCCAAGCATCTCCAGGCACAGGTCATCAAGCTTCTGGGAACGGCGAGAGGGATCAAGAAGATACGAGGCGATCATGGTATCCCACAGGGGGCCTGAGAGATGAAGGCCCTGATTATTTAAGATAGCCAGATCGAATTTGAGGTTATGGCAGAGCTTGGGTAGATGATGGGCGGAAAAAAGCGGGGTCAGGATTTTTTTAACCATGGCAAGGGGCAACTGGTTGAGCACGAGGTTTCCCTCAGCGTCCCGGTGGCCAATGGGCAGATACCAGGCTTCGTCGGCGGTGCCGCAAAGCGAGATACCCACCAATTCGGCCAGCAATGGGTCAAGAGAGGTAGTTTCCGTGTCCAGCACCAGAAAAGGGGCCTTGGCCAGTTGCTGGCAGACCTCTTGCAACTGGCTCTCCGTGGTAATCAGCTGGAACCCCTTGGTTTCAAGAGCAACAACAGCCGAGGTCGGGATCTTCAGCAGGCGACTGAAATCGAGAAAGGCATATAACTCCTGAAGCCGTTCTTCGTTAGGCGCGAGGATGGCGTATGCTTGCAGCTCCGGTGAGGCAAGATCATCCTTGAGGGCGATGAGCCGGCGGGAGAGAAAGGCATTTTCTCGACTGGCCAGAAGCCTTTCCTTCAGCTTTGCCTGAGAGATCGTCTCGATCTTCTGATAAAGACTCTCCAACGAACCGTATTCATTGATCAGTTTCTCTGCGGTTTTCGGGCCGATGCCCGCCACCCCCGGCACATTATCCGAGCTGTCACCCATCAGGGCGAAAAAATCGAGAAGCTGTTCTGGAGAGATATTATATTTTTTTTGCACCGCGGCTGGATCCATAAACACATCCCGCATAGGGTCCCAGACGGTAATATTTGCGGAAACCAGCTGCAGCAGGTCTTTGTCCCCGGAAACCAGAATAACCGGATGCCCCTGAGCGGCGAGTTTTTTGGCCGCAGAGGCCAGCAGATCATCGGCCTCGTAGCCCTGCCGCTCCAGACAGGCGAAGTTATGGGCGGCGACAATCTCCTTGATGTAGGGAATCTGGCAGGCAAGATCGTCGGGCATGGACGGGCGGTTTGCCTTGTAGGCCTGGTACATTTCATGGCGAAAGTTCGAACCGCGCACATCAAAGGCAATACCAATAAATTTCGGCGCTTTTTCTCGCAGAACCCGGAGAAGGATGTTGGTGAACCCATAAACGGCATGGGTGGGCAGTCCGCTCCTGTTGGTAAGCGGGGCAATGGCGTGATAGGCCCGATAGATATAAGCGCTGGCATCGATAAGGTAAACAGGTTCTGGCTGGTTCATGGGGCATGATACTACCAGTCAGGTGATGGTTTGGCAATAACGTCTCGCATCCTGTGGCGCAAGATACGCAGGCAAAATTAGGTTATTTCTTTTGCGGAAGGTTTTTTTTATTTTAAGTTTGTAATCAAAAGTCCGATATGATAACTGTAAAGGTATAAAAATATGTGGCTAAATAAGGTTGTTTTTAAAACCTTGGCCTCTATATATAACGGCAAACAACCTGTAAGGAAGCAAGGACCCGGCTATGGAACTAACAGGCATTTCTCCTACGATCAAAACAGAAAAGGTCCAGGTTAAGAAAGCGGAAAGCTCTACTGTGCCCAAGGCTGACAAGGTAGATATGCCAACTGATCGGGTGGTGCTCTCCTCTGGATCTCTGGATGTGCAAAAGGTCAGAGATATTCTGGCCCAGACCCCGGAAGTGCGTGCGGACAAGGTTAAGGCACTTAAGGAACAAATTGCCCGTGGCGAATACAAGATCGATCCTGCCAAGCTTGCCGATAAAATGATGACGAGCCTCATCTCCGAAACCTTGGCCTGATAGCGTCCATCCGTTCTTTCTGCGTAACTGCTCAGTAGCACCACATCTGCTTTCTCTTCCCGCTCTATAAACCCCGGCTTGCGCCGGGGTTATCATTTTTGCACGTTTCCCTTTCATCTGCCGCTTTCCCCAGTTATTCCGCAGTGTCTTGGGTGAAAACTGGCCAGCAGGCATCGTAGCTCACAGGATCCTGTAATACCTGTTTGGCCAGACGTTTCTGGGGATTGATCGCCACCGGCCCCATCAGGTTAGCCGTCATCCCTTCGATATTATCCTTGGGGATAGTCAGAACAAGCAGGATATCAAGTGCTTGTTGCGGTGAGGCTTGCAGTTCCAGCCGAATCAGGTTAGAAATTTCCGGCTGATATTGCGGCACCAGGATATCTGCCTGAATACACACAAAAGCGAGTTTAGGTTCGTCCAGGGACTGAAGCCAGAAAAATGGCGATTTTTTCCCGTGCGGCTTGACAACGAATCGTTTTGACCCGGAGAACCCCAAAAAAGGAGAGGTCATGGTGATGATCTTCTCCGGGTCGATTGACATTTCGCCAAAACGGCTGGTGCGAATCGTGATTTCTCCTTGTTTCTTGTTCTTGGTACAGGTTGTTTGAGCCATGGCTTGCATTATCCTTTCCTCCATTTGGGGGGTTGAAGAGCAGTAAAGCAACAGTTGTTATGAATCTGGCGTTAGCTTTAAAATTATCTGCCACCTGTCAGTGGCGGTTTGTTGCGTGTCTTATCATCGCCAAAAACAGAGACAAGAGAAGAAAGATCCGCCGGGGCCTCTGCTGCCGCCCGGATATTTTCCTCCACGATGCGGAGGTATATTTCTTCCCGGTGAACCATAACCTCGGCCGGGGCCTCGATTCCGATCTTTACCTGGCCGCCTTTTATCTCAAGAACCCTGATTTTAATGCCATCGCCGATAGCAATGGCCTCCCCTGGTTTTCTGGCAAGTATCAACATTGTTTTCGCCCTCCCTGGCTTGATTTCATGATAGAGTACGCTCTTCCCTGAACGCATCTTCCTTGTCTTGCAACAAGAAAACAAGGCCTGTCTTACCTGAGGAAGTCTACCAGACTCAGCTGCATGGTTTTGGCAGCAACCGCCAAGGCCGCCTCATAAGCAGTTTGTTTGCCTTTAAATTCCATCAAGGCCTTGGCAATATCGGTGTCTTCTTTTTCTGAAAGACTTTCCTTGGTAGACAATTCAAGTTTTGAATAAATTTGTTGCTGGACAATGATCCGGTTCGCCCTGGCGCCAAAATCGGAGATCTGAGTAGTCAGATTGTCCATTACCGTATCTAAATCAGCAATGGTCTTATCAATGGTCTGAATCTGCATCTGATCATAGGTGATACCAGACATGTCGAGAAAGCCGCTGGTGTCATTGTAAGTAAAGGAATACCGTTCTGGATCGCTGGTTTCCAGCTTCAGGGCACCATCGCTGTTCCAGGCCGCGATCATCCCCGGAATGCCGTTTATCTTTGCGGCAATGGCGGATGGGCTGTCTGCGGCGGTATCCACCCCGACATCCATAGTGAAATCTCTGGGCGGATAATAAGAATGATCAGTCACCGTTATGGCAATAGCGCCGTTGGCGAATGACTTGAATTGCTGTTCAAGACCGGTATTACCACTGTCAAGTGTGGCGGTGATGTCTGTGGCCTGATAAACTCCGGTTACGGTGCTGAATTTCTGGCCAAGCAAGGCATCTTCAAACTGCTTGAGGGTTGAAAAAATTCCGGTGTCAGAAACAGCGGCTTTCCCGTTTTTCGAAACCTCCAGGGTGCTTTCCTTGCCGACCTTGACTGCCAGATCATGAGCCTGATCACCAGCATAGCGAACATTGCCATCTTGTTTCTGGATAGTAACTACCTGGAGTTGACCATCATTTACCACATCCTTGCTTTCGCCGGTAAATACCGCGCCACCACTCAGACCAAGAGCCTCTAAGCCCGGTTCATAGAGGGTGGGAGCGATGCCAACTGGCGTTGTTTCCACAAAAAACTGATCATTCGAGGCCAGCTGAATCGTACCGAAATAAACAGCGCTTGCCGGAGTATCTGCTGCCGCGCTGTTCAAGCGGGTAATGTTTTCCCCGTTAGCCGAGGTCTGAATATGCAGGTTGCGCCCATCCTTGGCGGCCAGGGTGATAATACCGTTGCTGTCCCTGGTGGCAACAATGCCGGTGCTGCCGGATTTGGCGTTGATCGCATTGATGATAATGTTGTCCGTATCCTGGGCAATGACCGTCGCGGGATTAGGATTGGTTGCCACCGGGGTGCCGTCAAAGATGTCCTCTCCGTTAATGACCAGGTCACCCGAACGTAAGGTGCCCGCGATGACCGAGCCGCCAGCAGTGTGATAAACTGGAGTGATGTCGGCGGTAACGCCGGTGGTCTCAGCCAGGTCATTAATGGCCTTGGCCTTGGCTGCAGCTGAGGCATCGGCATAGAGAGTGGAAAGGCCATCGTTGGCCGTAGCCGCAATGGCGGTGCCGTTGATGGTAAGATCTCCGGCAGCCAGGGCAGAACCGTAGCGCAATGTGCCGTCCCCTGCTACGTCGGCAAAGCCTTTAGCGCCGCCGTCCAAGCCAAGATTGGTCAGGATGGTGTCGTCTGGGTCGTTTGGACTGGTAAGGGTGAAAGACATGGCTGAGGAGAGTGATATCTCGCCAGTGTTGTTGTCAATGTCCGCTGTTTCGCTGAAGTTTGCGAAGCCGAGATCTGCATCACCGGGCGAGCCAGGATCGTTTATCACAACCGTAATCGCGGATTCATCCCCTTTCTGCATGTTAGCGAAAACAATAGCGTTCAGTGCCCCGCCGTTAGTTGCGCCATCGCCGATAACCGCTTCGACGCCGGTCAGGTCTTTCACCACATTGACGGCGGTGGCGATGAGGGTTGCCACTCCGGCTTGGGCCGTACCATCGGGAATCGTCACGGTAATATTGACGCCGTTTAGATCGAAGTCGAAATCCGTGACCGACCCATCGAGAGTGTCTGCCGCGACAGCCACTCCGCCATACAGGGTCGTCAGATTAACGATTACGGCCGGATCTGTTGCTTCAATAACCGTTTTTGCATTGAATGCCTTTTCCATGAACAGGCCGTTTGTGGCGGCTCCTGTCGTGATTGCCCCTGTTGTTGTTCCGTTGATGGCAAGGTCACCTGCCGCGATGGTGGTATTGTCCACGGTGGAGGTCAAGAACTGGTTGGTTACCGCAATACTGTTGCCATTAATCCGGTAGCCATCCACCTTGTCGGCGACAAAAGGCGCCGGTTCGGCTGCCGTATACCCAGTAGTCCTATAACCGCCAAACACATATTTGCCGTTTACCTGGCTGTTGCCCAAAAAAATTGACTGCTCCCAGAGATGACGCGCCTCTTCCGCGGCGCTGGCCCGATTTTCCGGGGTAACTGTAGCATTTACCTGTTGAATGGCCAGGGTCTTTGCCCGCAGGGCAAGATTCTTCATCTGGGTGAGAGAGTTTTCTGCGGCGGTAATGGTTTTGTCGCCGAACTTGAGATTTTCCTGGTATGAAGTGATCTGGGTGAGGTTGCTTCTCAAGCCAAGGGCGCTCACCAATTTGACCGGATCATCGGAGATGGTGGCCAACTGTTTGCCCGAGGAAATCTGGTTGTTGAGCCGATTCATATCCGTGGTGATCTTATTTAGATTCGTCAGGATATTGTAATGGATGGACTGCATGGTGATTCGCATGGTTTCTCCTATCACACCGCATTAAGCAGGGTGTCAAGCATCTCGTCTGACATAGTGATTAGGCGGGCTGCGGCGGTGTAGGCCTGTTGGTATTTGATCAGGTTCGCCATTTCTTCATCCAGAGATACACCGGAGACCGAATCTCGCATTTCTCTAAACTGTTTATTGACTAACACACTGGAATCGTAGGAGTGGCTGATGGTGCGTGTTGTATTGGCAACCTTGCCGATCAAAATATTGTAAAAACCATCCAGAGTATTTTGGCTGCCATCAGTGAAGGTAATATTCTCATCGTGCTGGGTATCTGTGATCTTGAGAGAATTGGTGTTGTCTCCACGAAATACTTGCCCCTGCGGGCCAATGGTGGCCGCAGCCAGATTATTAAGATCGTCAGCAATCATGCTGTTCAGGCTGATGGTTGCCGCGCTGTTGCCGGAGAAAAAGGTGTTGATCCCGGCAACCTGGAGAAAATTGGAGGTGTCATTGGCAAAGGCGAACTGGTGATTGGCATCCGGGGTTACCCGCAGACGATTTTCATAGGTTGAGGCCGTGAGCCAGGTGCTGCCGTTGGTTGCTGTGGCAATTGTTGTATTAATGATCTCCTTGACGTTATCCAGGCTGTAGGCCCTGGCCAGAGAAACTGTCACCGGCTGGGACATGGCCAGGGAACCATCGTTGTTATAAATCCAGATATCAAAACTGCCAGTGGTGTCAAGTTGATCAAAATATTCGTAGCCGGTAAGCAAAGAGCCTCTGTTGTCGTTTTCCGGACCAAAGGTAATGTTGCCGTCGCCAAGTGTGGTGTCAAAAGAAGAAAGTGCTGGTGTTGTGGTTCCGGTAAGACCGAGTTGAGCCAGGATGGAATCATTAATTCCGGCATTAAGGGTAAAGGAACTGGTTGAAAACAGGGTGATCTCGCCGGTGTTATGGGTGCTGTCGGCGGTGTAGGTGCCAGCGGTAAGTCCCATAGAAGTTTCCAGTCCGGGTACCGAGGAGTCAAGGCCGCTGACAACGATATCTGATTCGTCACCTGCATTGATATTTTTGAAAATAATGCTGTTGAGGACACCGCCGTTGGTACCGGTGCCGACTTCCGCCACGATGGTTACAGGGTTTGTCGTTGTGCCCAGGCCATTATGGATGGTAATAGCCGAATTGATTGCGGTTACCAGATGGCTGGCAAAAGTTGCTGGAATGTTATCGTCGGGGAGACCTGCGCCATCGTTATCAATGGTGTAGTTGATCGCCACCCCATTAACATCAAGGGAGATAGTTGCACCATTATTTGCCGGGGGGGCCGCCACCGCCCCTCCCGCCACCAGCGTGGTCAATCGCGCTTCGATCCCGGTCTCCGCCGCGTTAATAGCGCTAACGGCATTGTCTGTCTTGGTCATGGCCAGGCCGTTTTGATCGTTGCCGCCAAGAATCTCCCCAATCTTTCGGCCGTTAATGGTAATGCTGTCTGCTGGAATCGTAGTAGTATCGGTAATAGCATCCACAGTAGTGGTAAGGCGGGCGACATCCTTTGCTTGTTCCGCGCCGGTAAGGGCGTCGCCAAACAAGGTAAGCCCTACTCCCTGGGAGTGCTGCTGATTGATCTCACGGATCAAGGAATTAGCAAAGGCATCCAGACGGCCAAGAAAATTATCCGGGTCGCCTTCAGCCAGATTACCACGAACCTCCAGCCAGCCTCCGATCTTGCCACCCAGATCAGACCCTCCGCCAATAGGCAGCCGTGTCTCGCCGCCCCTCTTATCTATGTTCACCCAGATGAGTTCGTTATTTTCCCAGTCCACTTCGCCGGCTTGGTTACCTTCCACCAGAGAATGACCGTCGGCCATGAGAACGGTGTAAGAACCGTTTTTATCCTCGAAAAAAGAGACGTCCAGCAGCTTGGAAAGATTATGTACCAGGGTATCTCTTTTGTCGCGCAGATCATTAGCCTGACTAACCGGAGATTCCACCCCAACGATTTGCACGTTGAGATCAGCGATCTGGGTGATAATAGAGTTAACGTCTCCGATAGCGGTATCCATACTTAATCCGATATCAAATTGGGTCTGAATCAATTCTGTACCCATGGTGTGCAGTTGATCAATAATCAACTGCGAAGACTGAATAACCGACTGTCTGGTCGCAGAGATTTCCGGGTTGTCGGCCAGATCCTGCCAGCTGCTCCAGAACTGGTTCATCAGATCGTTGATCGCCAGGCCTGGCGCTTCATTAAATACGGTTTCCACCAGGCGCATGGCTTCCTGCTGTGCTTCCAGACTGCCCAGATTAGATTCCTGGCTGGCCAGCCGTTGCACCATGAACTGGTCGTAATTTCTCATGATGCTTGTGCCCTTGACGCCGCCACCCAGCAGACCGGCACTTATGGGAGTCGCATTGTGAGGTTCCAGTTGTAGCGATTGTCTGGTGTAGCCAGGGGTATCAACGTTGGCGATATTGTGCGATGCCACCTGAATCGAAAGCTGGTGGGTGAGAAGGGCATCTTTGGCCATGCCTAATACATGAGAGATGCCAGCCATGCGCTAAACCTCCCTGCTGATAAAAGAGGGCTGGTTCAACGAGGGCTTCCGGCTGAGGCCGGTGTGGCCGTACATGGGGCGCTCCGCTATCCCATTGCTGATCAGAGAAATAGCGTCGTCAAGGTATGTTCTTACATCTGCGGCAAAGTGCTTATTGATCAGATTGTGTTTGAGGATATCTTCCCGCAGTTTAGTTAGCTTCTTACGATACTGGGCGAGCTTGTTCCCGTCTTCCTGGTTGAGCAGAGGAATCAGGGCGGCAAGTCTTGCCGTGTTGCCGGATGCTTCCGGGCTGATTTCTCTGGCCAGGTTGGCGAGCAGCGCATCCAGGGACTGGATGCGACTCAGCCTGTTTTCTTTTATGGCGCTCAAGCGGAGAAGCGCCTGCATATCCATGCTCACCAAAGCTTTTTGCTCTTCGTTCAAGATGGCGAGCATATCCTGGGAAAGAATGACTTCCTGCTCCAGGGTTTCAAAAAATTTGACGTGCAGGGAGCGTTGGTCTGTATTTTCTGTGCTCATCATGGCTTATTTCTCCTTACTCGTTGCGCCTGGTGGGACATGGGCCTGCGACAGTTGCCGATAAAGCATATCGCCAAAGCCGAGACCTTTGCTTTGCGCCATCTTCTGAGTCAACTGGTCATCGTGGATGGATTGAAACATTTCTTCTCCATAGCCGCCGTCAAGCAGGCCGCTCTTGGGAATGCTCTGACGGGCCGAGGTCAGGATCTGTTTGAGCATCAGGGCTTCAAAGCCGGCACAGGCTTCGCGGAGTTTTCCCTTCTTTAGCGTATCGGCAGAACTGCTGTTTCCCTTGAGTCCGGCTGTTGCTTCGCTGATGATATTCATGGTGTTTCCTAATCCCGATAAACGGGGTAAGTGCGTTAACGAAATTATTTCCTGCCAGAAAATAATTTCTAACTTACTAAGCCGTTGTTCAAAATGTGTAACGATTTAAGATCGTGATCGGCATAAGGAGCCGTAGCGCAATAGTTAAAAGAACAATGGTCATTTCGTAACGGCTCCTAAATAATTTCCAGTTCCGCCTGCAGGGCGCCAGCAGCCTTGATGGCCTGAAAAATGGCGATCAGTTCGCGGGGGGCGATCCCCACTGAATTAAGAGCCCGGACTACCTCGCCCAGGGTTACCCCTGGGCGCAAAGTCACCACTTTCTGGCCAACCTTGGCGGTGTCACCCAAAGCGTTGGCCGGGGCACCTGGCTGGAGCAGAGGTTGAACCTGCAGGCTCAGACTCCCGTGGGACAGGGCAAACTGGTTGATGGTGACATTGTCGCCCATAACCACCGTGCCGGTCCGTTCATTCAAAACTACCTTTGCCCGACGCTCAGGGTTAATCTCGATATTTTCCAGAGCCGCCAGCAGGGCAACTTCCTGCGCCCGGTATTTTGCCGGCACCGCAACCTCCACCGAGGCGGCGTCTCGAGCGGTGGCATAGGCCCCGCCCAGATAGGTGTCAATGGCAGTTTTCATCAAGGAGATCGTAGTGAAATCCGGCGAGGCCAGACTGATGGTGATGCTCTCCTTGTTGGCAAAGTTTACCGGTACCTCCCGCTCCACCGAAGCACCGTTAGTGATCCGGGCCACGGTCAAGTGATTTTTTTTCTGGGCCGCGGCGTTGCCATCCGAGCCGCCCCCGATACTGATAGGGCCCTGGGCCATGGCATAGATATTATTATCCAGGCCTTTGAGCGGGGTGGCCAGCAGAGTGCCGCCCGAGAGGGAAGTAGCATCACCCACCGAAGAAATGGTCACATCGATACTTTGCCCAGCCTTGAAAAAAGGCGGCAGGGTAGCGGTTACCATGACGGAGGCAATATTTTTTACCTTGGTGCTTTCCGGATCAACCTTGACCCCGAGATTGTTGAGCATGTTGCTGAGCCCCTGACCAGTAAAGGCGGCCTTGTTGCCGTCGCCAGTGCCATTTAAGCCGACCACAATGCCATAGCCCACCAGCTGGTTGTTCCGCACTCCTTTTACCGAGGCCAGGTCTTTTAAACGGGCGGCATGAACAAGCCCTGTGTTTAAGAGAAGCCCAAGCAGAAGAGCGCCGACCAAGAGCAGGGTGGCGCGACGGATGTTTTGTTTGTCTGCGTTTTTATGAGCAATTGTTTTTGTCTGCATGGAGCCGTCCTTTTTGGTCTTCAAGAGCCTGTATCCTGAAAGTAATGCAAACAGTGTGCCACTGTCCGGACACATATTGTAATGAGCCATTTTCAAAGGGAATATTCTTCTTTTCATATCTTTGCTCCGGGCAATAAAGGAATATTTTGCCTACCTCTGCGCATTGGCATGCTTAAAATGGCCAGACGCTGTCCAGAGCCCTGGCCAGCCATCCTGGCTGCTGTTTGTCGCCCAGTACCCCCTGGCCGCTGTATTCTATCCTGGCATCGGCAACATGGGTCGAAAGGACAGAGTTGTCATGGGAGACATCCTGTGGCCGGATAATGCCGGAAAGGATAATATGCTGGGTTTCATTGTTGACCTTAACCTCTTGATAGCCGCGGATATTCAGGTTCCCGTCGGTGGTCAGATCGATGACCCTGGCAGAGATGGTGGCAGTCACATTGCTTTTCCGGTCGGTTTTTCCCTTACCCTCAAAATCGTTGGTCAGCTTGGCCTGAAGTTCAGTAAGCGAGGGAGAAAAGCGGCTGTTTTTATCCGCCAGCCAGGTCTCTAAACCGAACAGATTGGAAACGCCGCCGGTAACCGTTGATTCGCGTTCCGTCTTGGTATTGGCTTCTTTGTTGGCCTTTGAAGTTTCCACGATGCGGACCAGGACGATATCACCGATCTTTTTCGCCCGGCTGTCCGCGTAAAGGTCAAGGCCGTTGTTGGCCGCGTAAATTGTTCCCTCCGGCGGGGCCTGCGCGGTTCGTGATGGGGCTGGCAGAGTATAGCGCTCTGGCAATTGCTGGGCTTGTTGGCCACCTGCGCCGACACAGCCGGAAAGAGCAACGAACAGAAGAATAACGAGGGGAGTGTGGTATGTGAGGCGCATAATCTTCTCCTTTACGGGGTGGAGTCTTATTATTTTAGAATTCGGTTTCTACAAGACCAGTATCCAGAACCCGGGCCTGGATTTCGCGACGGCTATTGAGGTTCTTGACCAGAACTATTTCACCTTTAGCCCCTGAATTTCTGGCCTCTCCTGGCGCGGTGATCTGGATTGCCTGTGATTTAGCCATGATGGTTACCCGTTCGCCCCGGTTTACCAGGGGAGGCGCGTCAAGGGTCTTGGTATAGAGAACGGCTCCGGCCGGGAGGGAAAGTTTGAGCTTTTTCCCGATTGCCTGTTCCGGGTCTTTGACCAGACCAGCATCAAGCATGGAGATGTCGCGCCGTTTCACGCTGAGGTCGGCGTTACTGATGATCTCGTTGCGATTCAACCGTTTTGTAGTGCTAACCACTGGACCGAAAAGCTGCAAATCGCCGCTCATCTTTACTTGGCCGTGCTCTTGGCCCTCTTGCAGGATAGCGAGGTTGACATTTTTTTTGCCGGGGCGAAAGTCATTTGGCTTCTGGATGATCCGGTAGTCAAAAGCGCCAGTCGGCAAGGCCATCGCCAGCGGACGGACGCTGAAATTGGCGATCTGAAGATCCTCTCTGGGCCAGGGGGAATTCTTAAGCACAACCTCGCTGAAGATATTCTCCAAAGTAGCAAGTTCCGGGGCCGAGATCCTCTCCGCCGTTTGTCCAGATAAGGGACAGGCAAGAGAGAACAACAAGACCGGTATACACAGACGCATCAGACTAAACGACATTATGTTCCTTTTAACGAACCAGGGTATTTGCCACTTCCAGCAGCTTGTCCGCAGTCGTGACGGACTTGGAATTTACCTCGTAGGCCCGCTGGGTAATGATCATATTAACCAGTTCCTCGGTGACATCCACGTTGGAAACTTCCGAAAAACGCTGCTGGATGGTACCCATGCCTTCGCTTCCGGGGTTGGCCTCTATAGGGGTGCCGGAGGCTGTGGTCTCCTGAAAAAGATTGGATCCGGTACTGCGCAGACCACCTGGATTGATAAAGTTGGTCAGGGTGAGCTGAACCGTAGCGAGAACTTGTTGCTGGGCATCTTTGGCAGTTATTAGTCCACTGCTGTTGACGTCAATTTTCACCGCCCCTGCGGGTACGGTAAATTCAGGCTGCAGCCGATCACCATTCTGGGTAACCATATTGCCGTCGGCATCAAGGCTGAAGGCACCGGCCCGGGTAAAATAATCCAGCCCGTCTCGAACCACCTTGAAAAAACCGCCGCCTTCGATGGCCAAATCCAGATCATTGCCGGTTTCGACCACGCTGCCCTGGGTGAAGATCTTCTGCACCGAGGTGGGACGAACACCCAGGCCGACCTGAATGCCGGACGGCACCCTGCCGCCATCGGCGGTTTGCGTGCCCATGGCCCGGATTTCCTGGTAATAGAGATCCTCGAATTGGGTGCGGCTTTTTTTGAAGCCAGCGGTATTGACGTTGGCCAGGTTGTTGGCGATGGTGTCCAGCTGCAACTGCTGGCCTGTCATGCCGGTGCGTCCCGAGAATAATGAGCGGATCATGTTAGTCCCCTTTTTTAGAAAGATTAAAGATGAAATGTAAAAAGTTAAAGGCCGTGCCTTGCGCCTTGATACTTAATTATCCTGCCAGGCTGCCGACTCTGCGCACGGCAAGATCGTCCAGATCGTCCACGGCCCGGATTATTTTTTGCTGCCCTTCATAGGCACGGTACAGATCTATCATCTCCGTCATTTCTGTGACGGTATTGACATTTGATTTCTCCAGATGTCCTTGCATTAGCTGAAAATTCGGCGAGGTCTCTTCCACCCCCCCGTCTTCAAGACGAAAAAGATTTTCTCCCTCCTTTTTCAGGGCCTGCGGATCAGCTTTGACTACGGTCAAACGACCCGCCTGGGCACCATCGACAGAAATGCTGCCATCGCGGGCCACGTCGAATCTGTTGCCGGTGAGGGTGATGGGCCCGGACTCGCTAAGCACCGGATAACCATTAGCCGTAACCAACAGCCCTTCATTGTTGCGCTGAAAGTTTCCTGCCCTGGTATAGCGGATGCCTGCCGGAGTCTCGACCCGAAAAAAACCATCCCCGGCAATGGCCAGATCAAGGGGTGCGTCAGTTTTTTGCATAACGCCCTGCTGATGAACCGTGTTGATCCGCAGAGCCTTGCCGACCCGTTGCCGGGAACTGGTGGCCTGATAGAGCATCTCGTCAAAGGTGACCGTTTCCTTCTTGAACCCAGGCGTATCAACATTCGCCAGATTGTTGGTCACCTGGTTTAGTCGTTGCTCATGGTTAAGCAGAGTTTCAACGCCCTCCAGTAATCCGAGCCTGTTGTGGATGAACATGGCATACCTCGCTGTGTGTTTGCGCCTTATTCATGCAAAAGACGTGCCTAACCCTCTCGGTGGCTGAAAAACGGGTAGTGCTGGTGCGGTCAATTCAATAAAGACGGGGAGTTAGGTGGCAAGTGGCGGGTGGATGGAGCGGAAAGGTGAGCGTCAAAAAAATGGACGCTTTCCCAAGGTGGCCGGTATATTTTTCCCAGCGGTGATGATCTGGATCTAACGGGCTGTCTTTTAGGTAGTGTCCATTCGGGTGTTAGCCCGGTAGATAAAGGCAAGGATTTCAGCCACCACCAGGTAGGTGTCCGGAGGGATGTCCGCATTCAGGTCCAGTTTGGCCAGAATTTCAACCAGATCTGCATCTTCCTGGATGGGAATACCATACTCTTTGGCCAGGGCGATGATTTTTGCAGCAATCTCTCCTGCCCCCTTGGCGATAACTTTGGGCGCGACATCCTGGGTTGTGTCGTAGCGAAGGGCAACAGCCTTTTTTTTTATGCGATTTTCTGGCATTATGATATTTTCTGGTTGAAAGAGTACATAGTGGGGATTGTCTGCTTCTGATTATACTCCACAAGAAGCAGATTGACTGAAAAAAAGATGATCCGGTCAGCTCTGGCAAGAGAGTGCGAACAGAAAGTGACGCAGGCTGCGGCCAAGGGAGGATATAAATGCAGGAAAAACCAAAAGCCGTAGTGCTCTTGAGCGGCGGACTTGATTCAGCCACAGTTCTGGCCATGGCTATGGCCGATGGCTATGAGTGCTGCTGCATGAGTTTTGCCTACGGCCAGCGCCAGCAGGTGGAGCTGGAGCGAGCAAAAGCCAATGTCGCCCGCCGGGGGATCACCCAACACCTCATCCTCCGCCTTGATCTTAATGCCATCGGTGGTTCAGCCTTGACTACAGATACCGCCGTACCCAAAAATCGCAGCCAGACGGAGATGAACGCCTCCATTCCCATCACCTATGTACCAGGGCGCAATACCATCTTTCTCTCCTATGCCATGGCCTGGGCCGAGGTGCTGGGCGCGGGCGACGTTTTTATCGGGGTTAATGTCATGGATTACAGCGGCTATCCCGACTGCCGCCCAGACTTTCTGAAAGCCTTTGAGCAGGTGGCCAATCTGGCCACCAGAGCCGGGGTGGAAGGGGAAACCCATTTTCAAGTCCATGCCCCGCTCCTTAAATTGACCAAAAAAGAAATCATCGAAAAGGGGTTTGAGCTTGGGGTAGATTACGGCCTGACCCATAGCTGTTATGACCCGGATCAAGGGGGACGGGCCTGCGGCTCTTGCGACAGCTGCCTGTTGCGACTCAAGGGCTTTGCCGAGGCCGGACGGATTGATCCGGTAGAATATCAGTAAGAGAGGACAACATGAAGAATGAACTGGGCGGGCTGTTCATGGTCGGCCTGCCAGGTACTGAACTGGATGACTCCACCCGAAACCTCATTAAGGAATACGGGATCAATAATTTCATCCTCTTCAAGAGAAATGCCGAAAATCCAGCCCAGATCCGCAGCCTGTGCCTGGGGCTTGTCTCTGCCTGTCGCGCGGCCGGCCTGCCTGCGCCGCTGATCTCCATTGATCAGGAAGGCGGCACCGTTGCCAGACTCAAGGCCCCTTTTTTCAGCGAATTTCCCGATACACGAGCGCTTGCGGAAAGCGATCAGGCCGAGGAGCTGTTGACCGACTATGCCCGAACCTGCGCGCGCGAGCTGCTGGCGGTGGGGATCAACATGAATCTGGCCCCGGTGCTGGATGTGAGTCCTGCCGGTCTGGGGTTGTTCATGGAGCGGCGTTCCCTGGGCGGGGCACCAGAGCAGGTGGCTCGGTTGGGGGCGCTGCTGATTACGGCCATGCAGGAAAACAGCCTGGCCGCCTGCGCCAAACATTTTCCCGGTCTGGGCACCGCAACCTTGGATCCTCACAAGGTGCTGCCCGTGGTAGACCGCTCGCTGATGGCTTTGCGCACCTGCGATCTGCTCCCCTTTGCAGAGGCGATTCGGGCGGGGGTAGCGGGGATTATGACCTCTCACACCGTATATCCCCAACTTGATCCAGACCGACCCGC
>Ga0208863_1000741_pt1 | contig 26145 bp, 24 predicted proteins | sample RifOxyD3_FD_184040 | JGI IMG/M metagenome (GOLD analysis project Ga0208863, IMG submission 184040) | Soil microbial communities from Rifle, Colorado - Rifle Oxygen_injection D3 (SPAdes) | ecosystem: Environmental > Terrestrial > Deep subsurface > Rock core/Sediment | place: Rifle, Colorado...
GGACCGTGCTCGGTAAGGTATCGTTTATGAATATCTTTAGCAATAATCATTTGAAGGCCGCCAGTTTGTACTTAAAACGATAATGGAGGGCCAGCCCTAAAAAAAGGCAGGTAACGGCAAAACCATAGATATAAGCAATGCTCAACTCCGGGATAGCCTGATAATGAGGAGCAAACGCCAACCTGGCGGCTTCTACTCCATGCAGTAATGGGTTGAACAGCAGATAGTCACGAAATGGTGGAGGAACAAGTCTTGTTATAGGGAAAATTACACCGGAAACAAAATATAGAGGGGAGATTGACATGGAAAACACCCTGCCAAACTCCGGCACCAGTTCAGTGGCAACCGAGGTCACCAACCCCCACCCCAGACCCAGCAGCCACATTCCGAAAAAGGCCTCAAGCACGGCCAACGGGTCGGCCGGAATGATTGCCAGCCCAAACATATATGCCCCGAATAACAGGACAAAAGCGATCATCAGCAGCATGAATCCTTCAAGACCGGCTCGCACCAGCACGGTGTCCACCGGTTTCACCTGCCGATAAGTAAACAAGGCATGATTGGCATTTACGGCATTTGTACACTGGGATCCAACCCGTAAAAACATAAACCACGCCAGCATTCCGACCATTATCCAAACCGGAGTCTCAATGCCGCCCACAACTTTTTGACGGACGAACGTAAACATCAACATGATAAAAGTCATGTGGGCAACCGGCTCCAACAGCAGCCAGACAAAACCGCCACGGCTGGCTGAGATCCGGCTAACCGCTTCGCGCAGAAAAAGCGCCTTCCAGACCGCGAATGTTATTGTTGCTGGTGAGCGGACGGTTACTGACATCTTGCTATTAGCTGTATTCCGTTTTGGTGAGGATGATATGATAACTATTGTTTTGGCGGTCAAAAAAAGAGGGTTTGCACCTTAAACCACTCAAAAAAATACTGTCTCTTACACATTGCATTATTCGGTTTTTACCCTGTCTTGTCAATAGAGATATGTAATCAGATTACGCTCAGCACCAAAAAAATAAAAATCATATACTTCAGGAAATCAATTAATACTCGCAAAATTCTTAATAATTCTATTATTATGATAATATCAAAACAGTTGTCATCAGGCAATAATGATATTAAAATATATTTCTAAAGTACTCAATACATCTAATAATTACAACAAAAAAGATAAATATTGTTACTTTTTCTGATGTTATCAGATGATTACTTTTCAAACTCCTGTCAATATCAAATTGATAAATCCTTAAAAATTTATTTTCAATAAACTTTTAAGGATTTATCAATAAGTCACACCACAAATTCTACCTATAATTCCTGCCAAATCCGATCAACCGTAATCACTTTGCAAATTCAATAAACATTATCTGTCCACTTGGACAAATTTTATCCTTCAGACTGTTCGCAACAATCATTATACCTTAAAACAACAATTCAAATCTTTTACGATTAGGGCGCCAATCTATGTATCCTGGTGTTTTGCGGTTTGACATTAGCGACATGTGAGGTATAATCACGCCGCATTATACAATTAAATAATCTAAGGAGCTGTTGAATGAACAAAACCCTCAAGTGGAAAATATTTTTTCTCATCGCCCTGGTTTTTTACTGCGGCATGACAGTGCTTCCATCCATCAACAAGGATCTGCCAAGCTGGTGGAAAAAGTATCTGGCTCCGGAAGGTATCCGTCTCGGTCTTGATCTCCAAGGCGGCATGCACCTCGTGCTCAAGGTCGATCTGGATAAAGCCATGGAGAATACACTTGATTTTTCCACCCAGAATCTCAAGGATCAGCTTGCCGACAAGCAGATAACCGTTGTTCGGACCCCGTCAAGCGACCCGCACCGCGTTATCCTCACCTTACCCAGTAGCGGAGCGTTAGATACCGTTCAAAAAATTCTCAAAGATGATTTCAGTGATGAACTTGAGGCTGAGATCAAAGCCGAGTCCGGCAGCTTTCCACGTATTCTGCTGAAATTAAGCGATAAAAAAATCTCCTACATCAAAAATAAGGCGGTTGACCAATCGCTTGAAATCATCCGAAATCGAATCGATCAATTCGGCGTGGCCGAACCGGTAATCGTCCGCCAGGGGACAGATGAGATCATCGTCCAACTGCCCGGCGTCAAGGATCCGGACCGGGCCATGGGCCTGATCGGCCAAACCGCCCAGCTCCAATTCAAACTGGTTGATGATACGAGCAGTGTCGATATTCAACGTCTGATCAATCAAGCGGTTGAATCCGGGCAGTGGAAAACCGGCGAAGGGCGAAAGAAACTGAATATGGTCCTGCAAAGTCAGTTGCCGCCGGGTACTGAAATCTACTTTGAAAAAATCGTCGAAAAAGATACCAAGGTTGAAAAACAGGTTCCTATCCTTATGCAAAGCCCTGTGCTGATGACCGGCGAGATGATCAAAGATGCGCAGGTCCAATACGGCGGGACATTTAACGAGCCTTATGTCAGCCTGGAGCTTACCAGCCTGGGCGGCAAGGTCTTTGGCCAGGTTACTGAAAAAAATGTTAAAAAACGTCTGGCCATTGTTCTTGACGAGGTTGTACGCTCAGCGCCCCGCATCCAGGAACGCATCCTGGGCGGCCGGGCCCAGATCACCGGAAGCTACAGCTTCGAGGAAGCAACCGACCTCGCCATTGTTCTACGGGTAGGCGCCCTGCCTGCCCCGGTCTCGGTTGTCCAAAATCTGACAGTCGGCGCCTCACTCGGTCAGGACTCGATCAACAAGGGGCTGACCTCCGGATTGATCGGTACTGTCATGGTTCTAATCTTTATGATTTTTTATTACAACGTATCCGGTGTGGTAGCCAACGCAGCTCTTTTTCTCAATATTATCCTCCTGTTTTCCGGTCTTGCCGTCATGCATGCCACCCTGACTATGCCGGGTATTGCCGGTATCGTCCTTACTGTCGGTATGGCGGTTGATTCCAATGTCATCATCTATGAACGCATGCGGGAAGAGTTCGCCATAGGCAAATCCTTGAAGTCCGGAATCGACGCCGGGTTTGATAAGGCAATGTGGACGATTATCGACGCCCATGTCTCCACCCTGATCACTGCCCTCGCTCTCTTTTTCTTCGGCACCGGGCCGATCAAAGGATTTGCGGTCAGCCTTTCCCTCGGTATAATCTTTAATCTCTTTACCACATTGTATGGCACCAGGGTGATCTACGAGGCCTTGCTCAGCAAAAAAATCCTCAAGCATCTTACCTTCCGGGAGTTTATCAAACGTCCCAATATCAATTTTATGGGGCTCAAAAAATTCGCTTATACTTTTTCTGCCGTAATGTCCGTTCTGGGAGTGCTGGCCTTTGTCCAGATCATCCGTGGTCAGGCCAACATGGGGGTTGATTTTACCGGCGGCACCCTGCTCGAATACCAGGCAACCAGACCGTTTGATTTGGTTGAGGTCAGAAAATCCTTTGCCGCCCAAGGTCTGCAACACCTCGACCTCCAACAGGTGGTCAACGGCAACCGCCTGATCGTAAAGCTCAAAAAATCAGAACTGGTAGTCGGTCGTTTGACCGAAAAAGTCACCAAGACCCTGAACTCTACCTTTGCCGACGAGAAGTTTACCTTGGACAATCAGGCAGAGATCGGCTCTTCGGTAAGCGAAAGCCTGCGGAGCAAGGCGCTGATGTCGATTATCATCTCCATGCTCGGGGTTATTGTCTATCTGGCCTTCCGGTTTGATCTGCGATTCGGCCTTGCCGCGGCAGCCGCTACATTCCACGACGTCCTTGCCGTTCTCGGTCTGTGTTGGGTGCTTAATATCGAGATAACGCTGCTCATCATCACCGCGCTCCTCACACTGGCCGGTTACTCCTTAAACGACACCGTGGTTATCTTCGACCGCATCAGAGAAAACACCAAAAAATTCGGGAAGAATCATGATTTGCCTGATATCATAAATATGAGCGTCAATGACGTAGTCTCACGGACCATTGTTCTCTCCCTGACCGTGATTATCACTGTTCTTTCTCTATACTTTTTGGGCGGTTCAGTAATCCACGACTTCTCCTTTGCCATGCTGGCCGGCGTAATCATCGGCACTTATTCGTCCATCTTTGTGGCAAGTCCGCTCCTGATGCTCTGGCAGAGAGATAAGGCAGAAGCATGAGAGAAGACATCCACCCCGATCAGGTCAGGCGCCTAGCACCCAAAGAAATTTTCCAGTTTAACTGTCATCTTGGGGTACCCTGCTTTAACGAGTGCTGCCAAGATCTGGAACTTGCCCTCACCCCCTATGATGTGATCCGCTTGAGCAAGAACTTAAGCCTATCGGCCAATGATTTTCTTAATAACTACTGCCTGATCGAACAGGATGATGAAAAAAACATCCCACAGGTCTATCTGGGGATGATCGACGATGGCCGAGCCAGTTGCCCTTTTGTCACGCCTGATGGTTGCCAGGTATATGCAGATCGGCCAGGCGCCTGCCGCACCTATCCACTCGGACGAGCCGCCTTCAAAACTCAATATAATGCGATAAATGATTTTCATGTATTACTCTCAGAACCGCATTGCCAAGGATTTTCCGAGCAGAAAAGCCAGGATGCCGAACAGTGGATCACGACCCAGGGGCTCCCTGAATACAATGCCGCAAACGATGCCCTCCTGGATCTTCTTTACCATCCACAGATGAAGGTCGGCCTCTCCCCTGCCCAGGCCGATGTTTTTCTTCAAACACTTTACCGTCAGGACGAGTTTCGCAACCTGGTTATGGCAAAGGATTTCCGATCACACACCATGCCCACGCCTGATGAACTAAGCACAATGGCCATGGATAATACCACTCTTCTAAACTTCGCCATTCGCTGGCTTCGGCATGAGCTTTTTAACGAATAACAGGGCTCAAATGCCCGGGGCCAATCCTGCTCCCGGCAGTGAACCATTAGGCCGTCGCCCTAAAGACTATCCGCTCGGCCAGGAGATGACCGAACTGCTCAGGGAGATCGCTTGCCGTCACTATGACACCGAAGGCGGCTGCCATGGGCCCGACCATAGTGACCGGGTTCACCGGGTGGCCCTCTATATCGGTAAAGCAATGCAGGCCAAACTTACCGTCTTAAGCGCCGCGGCCCTTCTTCATGACATCGGCAGAGCAAAAGAGACCCAGGTACGCGGCCTTGTCTGCCATGCGACAGTAGGCGCTGAGATGGCGCGGACAATACTGCATGATTGCGCGTTTCCGGATGCACTTATTGATGAGGTGGTCCACTGTATCGCTACTCACCGCTACCGGGGTGAAAATATTCCTAAAACACTTGAAGCAAAGATTCTCTTTGATGCTGATAAGCTGGACTCGATCGGGGCAGTCGGCATCGGCCGCGCCTTTCTATTTGCCGGCGAGGTCGGCGCCCGCTTGCACAATCGAACAACTGAAGGCACTGAGGCCTACTCTATCGAGGATACCGCCTACCGTGAGTTCAAGGTCAAAATGTGTTTGATCAAAGACCGAATGCTGACCCCGCTAGGTCAACACCTGGCCTTGGAGCGCCACAGCTTCATGGAGCTTTTTTTCAAACGGCTTGATCTTGAAATCTATGGCAGGGAGTGATTGAGGATAAGTTACTAAATAAGGAGCATATGCAATGGCAAAGCAAGTCAAGGCCATAGTGATAACCGGTTACGGCACCAACTGCGAAATGGAAATGGCCCACGCCTGCAAATTAGGTGGCGCCGACCAGGTGGATATAGTTCACATGAGCGAACTGATTTACGGTGAATACCATCTCAACGACTACCATCTGCTCAATCTGCCGGGCGGCTTTCTGGACGGAGACGATCTCGGTGCCGGCCAGGCTGGTGCGCATCGCATGAAATACGAAACCGTGCGCGGCACAGGCGAACGACTGCAGGATCAACTTTTGCGCTTTATCAAGGACGGCAAGCTCATCCTCGGCGTCTGTAACGGCTTTCAGCTCATGGCCAAAATGGGCCTGCTGCCCGGAGTGACCGGCAGCTATAACAACCGGATGGTCAGCCTGACCTACAATGACTCGGGCCGATTCGAGGATCGCTGGATCTGGCTTACGGTGGATCAGGCTTCACCCTGCGTCTTTACGACCGGTATGAGTAGACTATATTTCCCGGTCCGCCACGGTGAGGGGAAATTCGTGACAAAAGATGCCGCCACCCTCAAACAGCTGCAGGATGAAAAATTAATCACCCTGCGCTATGCCGATCCTGTCACCGGAGCCCCGGCCATAAACTATCCGGACAACCCGAACGGCTCACCAGATGCAATTGCCGGAATATGCGATCCAAGTGGCCGACTGTTCGGCCTGATGCCGCACCCTGAGGCCTTTCTGCACCGGACCAACCATCCGCGCTGGACCAGAGAGGATGATCTGCCCGAAGAGGGCCAGGGTGTTGCCCTCTTCCGCAACGGCGTAGAATTCATCCGCAACAACCTCCTGTAAGCGAATCAATCCGGGCAACAGTTCCACGCCAGGAATGGAAATCAACCTTGGAAAGCCCAAACCGCCTCGTCAGCTTTGTTCTTGAGATCAGGAAATCCCTACTGCGTCTGGGCCTCGCCCTCGCCGTCTGCTTTCTTGGCTTCTATCTGATCTCCCCGCATCTGCTCTTTTACATCCAACTCCATCTCCATCAAAAACTCGCCTTTTTCAGCATTGCCGAACCTTTTCTAGCCCACGCCAAGCTCGCTTTTTTCACCGCGCTCTTCTGCCTCATGCCTGGAATCATCTACACATTCTGGCAGGCGCTGGCCATCCCCTTTAAGCTGAAAGAGAGCACCATCGGCTGGTTCGTCCTCTCCACCGGCGTGCTCTTCTATGCCGGGGCGGCATTCTGCTACTTCATCACCCTGCCATTCGGGGTGGAATTCCTGCTTGGCTATCAGACCGCCCAGCTCAAACCAGTCATTGCGGTTGGCAAATTCGTCTCCTTTGCCGCCATCTTCATCCTAGCCTTCGGCCTCATCTTCGAGCTACCGATTTTCATGATCTTCAGCGCCCGTGTAGGCCTCATCCCCCGTACCACCTTTGAAAAGAACCGGCGCTATGCAATTCTCGTAATCAGCATTGTCGCAGCCCTGCTCACCCCGACTCCTGATGTCGTCAATATGGCGCTCATGGGCTTTCCCCTCTATCTGCTCTACGAGGCCGGCATCATCGTCTTAAAAATTACAGACCAATAATCTTAAAGCTGTTCTATCGCCCATTTTCTCTGATTTACAGACGTTGCGCGAGCCGCTCGATACGTGCTTTGATCTCAGTTATGGAGAACGGTTTGGCAATAAAATCTGCAGCCCCGGCCTTAATCGACTCATCGGAGGTGTATTTGTCTACAAAACCTGTCATGACGATGATCGGCATTTCCGGATGGGCTAAGCTCGCCTTCCGAGTCAACTCTATGCCGTTCATGCCCGGCATGGCAACATCGGTCAGCATGACAGAAAAACGTGTGATTTTCAGAAGGTTAAGTGCTGTCTCCGCATCAGGGGCGGTCGTGCAACAATACCCGGAGAGACCAAGTAATCCCTTTAACAGCTCCAGGATATTTTTGTCATCATCCACCACAAGGATCTGAGCTTGTTTTTTCATAAGCACCTGCCTTCCGCCTGAATCCACCTTGTCCAGATCATTAACCCAGTTTATCGCACTGTTTTTGATAACACTCATTGCAGATTCCGTGCGAAAATTGCGCATTCGAATGCTTCTGGATATAGCCTTCCAGTTGCTCCCAATACCCGTCATCAGTCCGTATCTTTTTACACCAGGCACAGATCGGCAGCAATCCTTCCAGTGTCTTCACTCTGGTCAGGGCTTCCCGCAATTCAATAATAAGCTGTTCGCGCTCCTGTTCCATTTTATGCTTGTAGAGGGCCATCTCAATTGCGACTTCAAGTTCCCTCTCCACAAACGGCTTGATCAAGTAGCCGAATGGGCCGGTCGCCTTGGCTCGTTTTATGGTCTGCGCATCAGAATGCGAGGTTAGGTAGATAAACGGAATGCCACAATTTTTCTTGATCAACTCAGCTGCCGTTATCCCGTCCATCTCGCCTTTCAAGAAAATATCCATCAATACCAGATCCGGCCGGTGGGCCGTGATGGCAAGCAAGGCATCCTCGCCGGAAGCCACCATGTCACTGACAAAATATCCTGCCTGTAAAACCGCCAATCGGATATCTTCAGCAATAATCCGGTCATCCTCGACAATCATGATATTTACCTGCTCATCCATTGACTTTAACCTCTCCGAAAAGTATCTGCCAGGAAGTGCCGACAGTGCGGTCAAGAAAAAGTTGACCACTCAACTGATCCTTGGCCAGAATGTTTACCAGATGCAAACCTAGAGATTCAGTGGTCTCGGGATCTACATCTAACGGCAGACCAACCCCGTCATCTCCTATTAAAAGCATCACCATTCCTTCTTTGGGCTGTCTGAAACTGATGGTAATAGTACCCTGCCGTTCATTTGGAAAGGCGTACTTAAGAGCGTTGGAGACCAATTCGTTGATAATCAGGCCACAGGGGATAGCGGTATTGACACCCAGAGCAATCGGCTCCAGATACAAATTCAGGCGGACTTGTGCCTTGCTGGTACGATAAGTGCTGAACAGATGCAGAGCCAGTTCTTTAATGTATTTACCAAAATCAATACTGGCCAGATCTTCGGAGCGGTATATCTTTTCGTGGATAAGGGAGATCGCCCGAATTCGGGCCTGACACTCCCGGAAGATCTGCTCAACAACCGGATCAACAATAGTTGCCGCCTGCAGGCTGAACAGACTTGAGATAACCTGCAGGTTATTTTTTACCCGGTGATGGACCTCCTTGAGCAGCAGCTCCTTTTCAGCTAGCGATTTTTGGAGTTTGGTCTCGACTACCTTCTGTTCGCCGATCTGCCGAGAGAGCTTGATGTTGGTTACATCAAGCTCTCTGGTCCGTTCATCGACCAGGGTCTCCAGATCATCCTGGTAATCCTCGAGTTCCGCAGTAACATGTTTCAATTCAGAGATATCAATAAAATTTTCCAGATAGTATTTCCGTCCGTCCAGGTGAAGCACAACAACGGTTTTCAAAATCGGAATCTCCATGCCGGATGCTGTCAACAACACCCGTTCGGAATGATCCATTGCGTGATCCGGCAAGTCCATGGGGCATTGCCCCTGATCAAACGGACAGATAAAACGTTGGCAGCGCTGGCCGATAACTCCTCGACGAGCCGAGCCGATCATTTGCAAAGCAGCCGAGTTACAATCCGTGATAGTTTTAGTCTCTGCATCAATCAGTATAATGCCGGCCTGCACTGAATCAAGGATTGTCTGCAGGCGATGTTCCTTATCATGCAAGGATTTTTCCATCTGTTTCCGGTCGGTTATATCTATCGAAAACTCAATTACCTGTTTAATACTCTGCTGCTCTCCAAATACCGGGACCGCGTGTACCTCTACATGGCGGACCTCGCCATTGGCATGAAGATGAAGATGCTCACAAACTACCGCATGTCCTTTGTTCATTATCTCTTTGACTGGACAAGGGTGGTCTTTAGTATCGCAAGGAGTAGCTCGGTCATGCGTAAGGGCATGACAAGTTGAGGCGCGGGGTTGACCACACTGTAAAGCGGCCGAGTTAGCCAGTTGGATAACAAACGATTCGGGGGCAATCACATAAAATGGAAATGGCAGAGCTTCGATGATGGAGTTGAGAAATTGCTGCTGACTCAAAGCAGCTTCACTGATCGCCAACCTCTTCTCAATCTCCTCATGAAGCTGCTGATTGATTACCTCCAATGCTCTGTTATTTTCCCGAATTTTACGATTACTTTCCTTCCTGTGAACGATCGAGACAATACCAAAGCCGAGCCAAAAAGCGATAAACAGAAATGGCCCAAGGATTACGGCAAAAAATATCAGACCGGGCTGCCATTGCGGAAAAAGCAGGACAAGCTGCCAGCCCGCAATGCCGGACGGCCGGAAGACGGCAGCATAAAAGATACCGTCAATTAGAACCTTCTTGTCATCCAAATAAAAAGGCAACGTTGTTAATGGCAGATCGGCAAACTGCCGGCTCTTGCGCAAATCGTCAAGACGAGCAACGGCAATGGGCAGCGCGGCATGGTAGAGCCAATCCGGACGGTTTGAGGCAAAAATAATTCCGTCCGGAGAGATCAACATGGCTGGGGTATTCTGGTGGCGAAGAATGGCGTCTATTTTTTTGGGGTCAGTCTTAACCACCAGAACCGCTTCCGGGGCCTGGCCGATCCGACTGATTATCGGTTCGCTGAAATAGATGCCCGGCTCATTGGTTGTAACACCCAGAGCAGGATATATAGCCCGCTGTCCTTGAATAGCGCTCCTGAAATAGGGCCGAAACTGATAGTTTTTACCCGTCAGAGTCATCTTGCCTTGATCATAAGGGGTGCAACTGATTACTTTACCGTTGCTGTCCATTATATAGACCAGAGAGGCCTGGAGAAGCTCACGAGTTATGCGAAGCGCTACCAGCAGAGGGGGGTTGTCCGGCCCTGCCTGTCCGCTCACCAGGGTTAAAAGTTCCTGGCTTTTGGCTAATGCCCGGATGGCCTCATCGTTTGGCGAAATGAAAAAAAAACGAATATCATGGAACAATTGGTCGGCAAGTTCGGCCGACTTGGCTTTGTGGCTCGTTTCCATCCACTTGGCTGCTCCCCATAGGACAACCGGCAGCAATAGGATTACAGCAACCAGAACTATCAGGCCAACACTCTTATCGGATCGGGAATTCAGTATATGTTTATCGCCGATCATAAGGCTCCAAAAAAATCTGCTGTCGGTGCCATGTAATCATAAAAAGTGCAAGGGCATAAAATCTCCCAAGCCGTGATAAGAGAAGTACTATAATAAATATACCATTATCTTGACAGAAATTATATCAAGATGTCAAAAAGATTGCTGTGTTTCGATCGCTGCCAAGTCGATATGTGAACATTTCTTCATCATAAAATGAAAAAGAACAACAACTTGACAGTTCTATTCCTTAGCCTATAATGATCAATGTAATCTCTTATCTATTGTTAATGTTATTATATACTACTCAATCTTCTTCTTGGAAATGTCCTCCATTTCATGAAATTTCTACCTGTACCTTTACTGATTGCTTCTTTTTTCCTGCTCACCAGCCTTTGCAGTGCAGAAGAGGAAGCCGTCGAAAAAAAAACCGTAACCCTGGAATACGAACTCGGTGCCTATTATTCCAATGTCGGCATCTATGCAAGTCTTACTGATACTTCGATTCCGCACGCCAGCGACAAGGCGGAACTCGATATCTATCGAGACCTCTTCCTCAGTTCATTAATTCCCCGCTTCATGGTGCTTGAGGCAAGCGTCAACCCGCTGCCGTGCATCGGCCTGTTTGTCCGCAACAATTATGAAGTATTCTATAATGATGCCGAGGTGTCGGCAGGAGCCAATCTGGTCAAAGCGGTTACCGCCGGTTTTGAGGAGCCCTATGCCATATCCCTGTTTCTTGGCGATGTCATCAGCTTTACCAAACCCGGCCAGTCATCAATAATAAAAAATAAAGGCTATATGGGCTATCTGCTCAGTTACGGCAACTACCACATCAAAGACAACCAGGCCATCAGCGATAACTGGCTCGAACTTGAGTGGAAGGTCAAGGGAGACAAAAAGACCGACGATCAGAGCTTAAGCTGGAGTTTCCGAGGTGGAATCAAGATGCATCGCCACCCGGATATCCGCGATGTTTTTTATCTGTCGCTGAGACGCAGCCGGATTGACTATGAGGGCTCGGTCTGGTCACTGTTCCAAAACAGCGGTTTTGAATATACCATCTCTTTTGCTGCCGACACCTTTGCTGTTGTTGAAAACATTTTCTACGTAAATAAAAAATGGCCTATGAAAAAGTTTGCCGCTTTCAGCCTTGATCTTGGCTTTATCCTCAACAACAGTAATAAGTATTCAGGCGAGCTTAGCAACCAGAAGGACGAGGGCAACTTCACTATCCTGTTCAGACCGAACATTGAGTTCTAATTACAAATTGTTGGGGGCCAATTTGTTCGGTAATACCTTTTCAGGATACCCGCAAGGGGCATCCCTACAAAACCATTCGATACATGTGGCGGTTGTAGGGGTACCACTCGCGGGTACCCGCTTGTGCTTTGGCCTCAGATTGCCGGAGGCTTTTTTACTTCAATCCAACCGTTTTCTCGCAGGTAGATAAAGACATCCCGCGGAATATATTCCAATCCGTCCAGGTCATCGGCCGATACGTCACCATTTTTCAGCTGCTCAAGCAGACGACTCTGGTAATTAGAACGGGTCGCCCGCTGATGATAATCCCGGTAAACCAACGATGCCCCCAGCACAGCAATAATTGCCATCATCATCCAGAAAATCCCGTAGCTGATCTCAACATGAAAGGCCTCAAGCGATAATTTTACCCCAATAAAAAATATGAGCTGGTAAGCGAGATCCTCCAAGGCCGGCAATTTTTCAAGCAGTCTGACAAACATACTCGCAGCGAATCTCAGGGCAATAATGCCCAGAATGCCGCCAATCCAGACAATCAAAAGCTTGTTGCTCATGGCAACGGCCGTGGTGATACTGTCTATTGAGAAGGCAATATCGGTGAGTTCCACCACCACCACCGTCTTCCAGAAACTTTCAGATATCTTCGGTCGAGGCTGAAAGGCATCCTCCTTATAGAAGAAAAACATATGCTTCATTGCCAGATAGACTAGATATCCCCCGCCTATCAGCTTGAAAATAAGAAATTTCATCAGGTGAGCTGCAAAAATCAAAGCAATGAACCGAAACAGGAAGGCGCCCAAAATGCCATAGGTCAACGCCCGTTTCTGTTTCTCTTTAGAAAGCGGCTTAACCAGAATAGCCAGAACAAGGGCGTTATCCACCGACAAAACGCCCTCAAGCATGGCAAGGGTTGCCACAGTGAGCAGATCAATCGGCGCAAATGCTTGAATCTCAAGCAGCAATTGTTGAACAAGTTCTCCTGCCATGCAGTTCTATATCTCCTCTACCGTTATACCCCTGTTTGACAACAGTGCCGCTGTAACTCCAATCAGGGGAGAAAGTCCGCATGAAGGGCTCCCGGATTTCAGAATTACGCCGGCCACTGGTTGAGCTTCAACAATAGCCAGAACCTGGTAAGCGCCAAGTAAAAACTGCTCAGTAACATCCACCCCATCCCGTCGAAGCACTTTGGCACGGCCTCCCAAGACAGCAAAGCCATCTCCACCCACCAGATCAGCGGCAAGCCTTGGCGTGCTCAGACCGCCCAGTTGCTCGGGACAAACTGGAATCCACTGGACGCCGGCCAACCTCAACAGGCAAGGCTCACTCGCTCTGGCTGCTCCGTCGTAACGGGTTTTCAAGCCGACAAGACAGGCGCTCACCAGATAGAGCAATGGTTGCAGACTATTGTCCAGACCTTGTAGAATTTTCATCCATTCACCTCTAGACAGATCTGGTAAAAAATCTACATGTAAATCCTGATTGCACACTTTGTGCTTCTGTGCTATTGGGAATATCAGGATAGATTGAAAAATTCCACAACCAACCCAATGCGAATAATATTATTGACAACAACGTCACAATACCGATTCTCTAAAACAGCACAACAGAAATCATGATAAACAGATCGCCAAACAAAAACCGCTCGAAGATCCTGCTCGGCATAATTATTGTCCTGGCCGGCCTCTATCTTATCTTCTCTCCGCACGGAATTGTCCATTATACCAGACAGAAAAACGAAATGACCAGACTCCGCGAGGTCAACGCCGCTCTAGCTTTACAAAACTCATCCCTGCAGCAGGAAATCAACCGTCTTAAGAACGATCCGACCTACCTTGAAGAGGTTGCCAGAAACAAATACGGATTTCTCAAAAAAAATGAGATCTACTATGAATTCCCTGAAAAGAAAAAACACTGAGGAGGGTCCCATGATTAAAAAGAATTATACTTTTTCAGTAAGCTGCATTGGCGTCGCGGTATTCTTGCTTATCGCATCAACAGCCTGGGCAAACCGCTCGTCAACGGCCATAGAGATGCCGACTACGGTAGCCAAGGGCACAGAGTCCACCATCCGGATTACCATTTCTCATAACGGCAACAACTGGTTTCACTATACCCAATGGTGCAAAGTTACGGCCAACGGCAAGGAGATCGCCCGTTGGGACTACAATTGGAACCATCTCCCGGAGAGCGGGGTCTTCACCAAAGAGATCAAATTCAAAGTCGACGAGGCCACTAAAATCAGCGCAGAGGCTAGCTGCAATGTCCATGGAAGCGAAGCGCCTACGGAGAAGACCATACAGGTTTCGGAATAGCAAAAAGATGAGGAGTGTGTAATGCGAATCGGCAACGTCTCTGTGATCCTGCTCCTCGGTTTGGTCAACTTCGGCCTGCTCAGCTTTCAACTGGCCACCGGCCTGCGCTGGATTAAAGTACGGTTCGGAGTCCACAAAAAAACCGGAATCGCCCTGGTGATTGTAGCCACCCTGCACGGCATCCTTGCTCTCTTTATGCTGTAGGGGCAATTCATGAATTGCTCAGGGTTTAAAAATAGGGCAGGGCAATTCATGAATTGCCCCTACACAAACCGAATGGTTCTGAGGCGAATCACCCCTTCATGTGACTGAATCTTGGCAAGCACCTCTTCCTGGATAGGATTTTCGAGATCAATAATATTGTAACCGATCTGGCCGTTGCTCTCGTTGAGATAACTGCCGATGTTGATCCCATGCGAGCCGATCGTGTAAGAAACAAAACCGATCATTCCCGGGATGTCGCGGTTAATCATGATAAGACGGGTATGGACATTGGCGCTGGGAATACTCTCTACCGTTGGAAAATTGACACTATGGGTTACATGACCGTACTCAAGATAGGAGGTCAACTCCCGAACCGCCATGCAGGCGCACTGTTCCTCAGACTCCTCGGTGCTGGCACCCAAATGGGGTGAGAGAATCACCTTGGGATGATTAATGAGCGGGGGAGACGGAAAATCGGTGATATAGCCGGCAAGTGTACCAGCTGCCAAGGCAGCAAGCACTGCCTCATTATCAACTATGGCCGGCCTGGCATAGTTGACCAGGATAGCGTTTGGCGGCAGTTGTCGTAACAACTCGGCGTTGACAAGCCCCTCGGTTTTGCTGTTTAGCGGCACATGAATGCTGAGAATATCGGCATTTCGCAATACGCCGGCCAAAGAGCGCGACAACTCGACATCGGGAGAGAGCAGATGGATATTTTCAAGGGCCGGCGAAGGATCAAAACCGATTACGCGCATCTGCCGGAGCGCCCCTCCATTGGCCACCCGCACCCCGATCTTACCCAGACCAATTACGCCCAGAGTCTTTCCTGACAGCTCAAATCCCTTAAAGGCGGCCTTTTGTTTTTCGACCCGACTGGACATCTCCGACTCGTCAATCCCGGCAAGGCTCTGACAGAAATCCATGCCTTTATGGATATTGCGCGCCTCAACCCCAAGCATGACAAAAACCAGTTCGGCAACGGCATTGGCATTCGCACCCGGGGTGTTAAAGACACAAACCCCCTGAGCGGTGGCCGCCTCAACCGTAATGTTGTTTACCCCGGCACCGGCCCGCGCCACGGCGAGCAATGATGGCCAGGCTGCTGTATCAATCTTGGAACTGCGGACAATAATGGCGTGCGGATCAACCTCTTCGGCCGACACCGAATAACGGCTGTCAAAGCGTACAAGGCCTTCTTGAGAAATCCTGTCTACGGTCTTAATCCTGAATCTGTCCATAGGACATATTACGTCAAGATTCTCGATCAATAAAGAGAAAAATGGATCAACCTATACTCACTCTGGATCTGCCGGTTGCCTTGGCTTGATACAACGCCTCATCAGCGCGCTGCATCCATTCGTCTCTACTCAACTCCGGTTGCCATTGGCTCAGCCCAATGCTTATACCCAGCTTGCCGGTACCGGAAACCCTGATATTCAGACCATCCACGGCCGCACAAAGACGCTCGGCAAGAATCCTTGCCGATTCAAGACCGGTATCCGGCAACACCAGGATAAATTCGTCACCGCCCATCCTGACCAGAAGGTCACTGCTGCGGATCATGCCGGCCAGAACCTTGGCAACCTGCTGCAGTACGTCATCACCAGTGGCATGGCCAAGCGTGTCATTAACTTCCTTAAAATGATCAAGATCCATGCTGGCCAGGGTAAGGCTGTAGCCATGCCGACGGGCGTTATCCATCAATGGCCCGATCCGTTCCTCAAACACCCGGCGGTTGGCAAGGCCGGTAAGGATGTCATGACGGGCCTGCTCAAACAGATCTTCATAGCCCAAGGCCCGACGCAGGGATTCACCAAGCAGCCCTAACGACTCCTGAATCACCTCGACTTCCTGGCCTGAAAACTCTTTGCCGCGCCGAACCAACAGGAGTTGGCTCTTGTCGTCTTGAGCTGTTAACGGCCAACTCTGCACAAAATATTCACCTTCACAAATATCAAGCTGGTAATTCCGGCCGTTCAGCCGCTCTATAACAGATTCCGCCGCATTCATGGCCAAACGTCGATCCGGACCATGCGAAGAACAGAACATGTAAGTTCGTTTCCGAACCGGGTTACTGTAAGCGATCAGATCATGGGAGACAGATGGCATAAGCCATACTGAGTAGGCCTCGATCATGCTTGCCATATCAACCAGAACGGCAAGCCTTCCTAAAAGTTCGTTCATCATCAGAAGCCGCGCCGATTTACGACGGTAATGATCCAATTCAAACAGCAGGGTGTCGACACTGCCCCGGGTTCCCGGATCGTCCAACTGAACTGTATTCCCCTGATACATGAGTGCGGAATTCATAATTTCTCCTAAAGTGCTTGATACAATTATCGGCAAACTTTCTTTAAACTTAATGCTATTTCTATGCCAAAATTGAGAAAAGGAGAAAAAGAGGATGAAAAACAACGGGATAACGCAAGCAACATATTGATATTAAACAATTAATAAAAAAATTACAGCTGGACCAGACTTGACAATTCATTCCTGATGACGATCGGGGATTGGCCACATTAGTCAAAATATCGACATATCAGGCAGGCATAACCAGCTTTGGAATCGGCAAATTCTTCTCCCAACAAGGATCATGTACGGGATCGTAGGGACGGGTTACAAACCCGCCGCCCCTACATCGTTGGTAATATTAACCTCAATACCGCAAGCCCACCCTTTCCCGCACGACCGCTAAGGTAACCGCTGCCTTTTCCCGGGCCTTGGCAGCGCCGGATTTAAGGATTTCGCGAACCTGACCCGGCTCAGCCAGCAACTTTTCTCTGGTCTCCCGAGCGCTTCGAAAATACTCCCAGAGGAGATCTACCAGTTCAAGCTTGATGCGGCCGTAGGCAGCACCACCGTTCAGATAGAGATCCCTGACATCCTTTAGGCGATCGACCGGGGCAAAAAGCTTATAGATATTATAGAGGTTGCAGGTATCGGGATTCTTGACAGCCTCGACCGGTGCGCAATCCGTAACAATGGCCATCACCCTCTTCTTCAACTCCTTGGCCTCGAGAAAGATTGCGATGGTATTGCCATAAGATTTGGACATCTTCTGACCATCCAGTCCGGGAACAGTTGCCAGATTATCATCGATCATCGGTTCAGGCACCACAAAGGTCTCGCCGTACATCCCATTAAATTTGATGGCGATGTCGCGGGCCACCTCGATGTGCTGTTTCTGGTCCTTGCCGACAGGGACCTTATCAGTTTGATAGAGGAGGATATCTGCCGCCATCAGCACCGGATAGGAAAAAAGCCCGTGGCTTGCGGTAATCCCTTTGGCTATTTTGTCCTTGTAAGAGTGACAGCGTTCGATCAGACCCATGGGAGCAACAGTTGAAAGAATCCAGGTAAGCTCCGTAACCTCTGGAACATCCCCCTGAACCCAGAAAACGGAACGCTCTGGATCAAGCCCGAGCGCCAGAAAATCTGCGGCGGCTCCCAGGGTATCCCTGGTTAGATTTGCCGGATTCTGCACCGAGGTCAAAGCATGATAGTTGACGATAAAGGCATAGAGTTCACCTCGATCCATGTTGCTTATCATCGGCCGCATCATGCCAAAGTAATTACCGATATGAAGCTGCCCTGACGGCTGAATGCCTGATAATATTCTCATATTGCCTCATCTCTACCCAATACCCGGCGGTCATGATTGCGAAATACAAGGGCGGGTTTAAAACCCGCCCCTACGAACCAGACATCCAATATACCCCGTCCGATCGTGATCGACGACGGTAGGGGCGGGTTTGTAACCCGCCCAGGTTTTTATCCCGTCCAATATGGCTATTTAACCTCTTCAAAATCAGCATCGACCACATCATCACCCTTCTTGCCGCCAGGCGCACCACCCTCTGCACCAGGCTGGGGGCCGCCGCCGGGAGCCTGACCTTTAGTGGCATTAGCGTACATCATCTCGGCAAGCTTATGCGAGGCCGTGGTCAATGCCTCGGTTCCTTTTTTGATGGCTTCAGCGTCACTGCCGGTAAGAATTTTCTTCAGGGCATCAATCTCTTTCTGGACATTCTCCTTTGTAGGGGCGTCCACCTTATCGCCTAAATCCTTCAGGGTCTTTTCAGTAGCATAGATGAGCGAATCCGCTTGATTCCGGGCCTCAGCCGTCTCTTTCCCCTTCCGGTCCTCTTCAGCATGCAGCTCGGCATCCTTCTTCATCCGCTCGATTTCAGTCTCGGAAAGTCCACTTGAGGCGGTGATCCGGATCGACTGTTCCTTGCCGGTGCCAAGATCCTTGGCCGAAACATGCAGAATACCATTGGCGTCAATATCAAAGGTCACCTCGATCTGAGGCACACCACGCGGGGCCGGCGGGATATCCGTCAATTCAAAACGGCCAATGGACTTGTTATGCGCGGCCATCTCACGTTCGCCCTGCAGAACGTGGATCGACACTGCCGGCTGACTGTCAGCGGCGGTAGAAAACACCTGACTTTTCTTGGTAGGGATAGTGGTGTTCTTCTCTATAAGCTTGGTATCGACACCACCCAAAGTCTCAATGCCCAGAGAGAGCGGCGTTACGTCAAGCAAAAGGACGTCCTTGACATCCCCCTTCAGAACACCACCCTGGATGGCGGCGCCGATCGCCACAACCTCGTCGGGATTAACTCCCTTGTGAGGCTCCTTGCCAAAAATCTCACGGACTTTATCCTGAACCTTGGGCATACGGGTCATGCCACCCACCAGGATTACCTCATCGATCTCGGCAATACTGAGCCCGGCATCTTTGAGCGCAATCTGGCAGGGCCTGACGGTCCGTTCAATCAGATCCCCGACCAGACTCTCAAACTTGGCACGACTGAGCTTTATATTTAAATGCTTAGGGCCGGAGGCGTCGGCAGTGATAAACGGCAGGTTGATGGTGGTCTCCATGGTGGTGGAGAGTTCCATCTTGGCCTTCTCTCCCTCTTCCTTCAGACGCTGCAGAGCCATCTTGTCCTTACGGAGATCAATGCCCTGATCGCGTTTGAATTCATCAGCCAGCCAGTTAACCACCCGCAGGTCAAAATCTTCACCACCCAGAAAGGTGTCGCCATTGGTGGACTTCACCTCAAAAACACCGTCGCCGATCTCAAGAATCGAGATATCAAAGGTGCCGCCGCCCAGATCGAATACTGCGATCTTCTCCTCTTTCTTCTTATCAAGGCCATAGGCCAGAGAGGCTGCAGTAGGTTCGTTGATGATCCGCAAGACGTTGAGCCCGGAAATCCGCCCGGCATCCTTGGTAGCCTGGCGTTGGCTATCGTTGAAGTAGGCCGGCACAGTGATGACGGCATCCGTAACCGGCTCACCGAGATACTCCTCAGCAGTCTGTTTCATCTTGGTAAGCACCATGGCGGAGATCTCTGCCGGGGTATAGAGTTTACCGTCAACATCAATAGCTGCATCGCCGTCCTTGCCGGCGACAATGCTGAACGGGCTGACCTCACGACTCTTGGCAACCTCCTGATCCCCATTTTTGCGGCCGATCAAGCGCTTGATTGCATACAGTGTTTTCGTTGGGTTGGTGATGGCCTGACGCTTGGCAACCTGACCGACCAGCCTTTCGCCGCTGTCGCTGAAAGCTACAACTGAAGGGGTTGTCCTGTTGCCCTCAATATTGGCAATCACCTTGGGCTCACCGCCCTCCATGATTGCCACGCATGAGTTGGTTGTTCCGAGATCTATTCCAATGATTTTGCCCATGTTGATTTCTCCTTATCAATAATAAATCAATTATCAAGAGGCGGGTTGTACATCGCCCTTGGATACCACAACCTTTGCTGCCCGCAGCAGCCGATCCTTATAAAGATAGCCTTTCTCATATTCGACCATGACCCGGTTTTCCGGTATATCCTGACTTGCCTCCATGGCCAGGGCCTCGTGGAAATTGGGATCAAATGGCTCACCTGCGCCCTTAATGCACTTCAACCCACATTTTTCAAGAGTTCCGACCAATCCTTTCAAAGTCATGGCAACTCCCTCCAGCAACGCGGCAGCATCTTCGGTCTTGCTGCCCAACGCCAATGCCCGCTCCAGATTATCGATGGTGGGCAACAACTCACGCAGGATATTTTCTTCGGCAAATTTTATGGCAGTGTCCTGTTCCCGGATAAGCCGTTTTTTGGTATTTTCAAACTCGGCAGCAAGACGCATCATTTTGTCCTGACTTTCAGCAGCCTTTGCCTTAGCTTCATCGAGTGCTTTCAATAATGTCTCAGTTTCCTGCTCCATTTCATCTTTGCTGGCCTTCTGCTCATCACCTTGACTGGCGATATCTGCTACCTGAGCAGAAGCCGCCTCCGCAACTATTTCGTCGTTCTCGATTGGAATTGTCGTCACTTATCCTCCTTAATAATCACTGCTTAAAAAGAAAACCAGGGTCTAATATTGATTTTTAATTATTTTTTCCGGTAGGTTAAATCGTGAGGTCAACAATAAGTATGCGACCATCTCTTGTCAAGACAGGAAGGAATTTTCAACTCTCATAACAAAATCAACTTTTTTCATTCGCAAGAAACCATTACAGTTAAGCAAATCAGCTTCCGATAACACTAAAAACAGCCATAAAAATCAAATCAAAATGCACCGGACATACAAATTTCTAACGATGAGACTCTAATAAAATGAACAGATTAACCATAAATCCAACCATTTTTTTCGTAGCTATTGCGCTATCTCTCATCATCAGTGGTTTTAAGCCGGCCTGGGCAGAGATGAAACCAATCTTAAAATTTCAGGTTGGGGTTCCGCCAATCGCCGTTCTTAAAACCATTCTCCAATCAAACCAACTAACGGCTAAAAATCCGGCTAACAAAGAATTTCCCACCCAAACTCCACCCCTGATTACCTGGCTGGCCGACTGTGATGCGGCCATCCAACCGCAGCAGATCATGACTAATCCGGCTGGTAAGGTTTTTACTGTCCGCAACTTAGGCTTTCAGATGGAGGCATCCTTGGATGCTGTTGACTTTGGAGTTCTGCAACTGTTCAGTCCGATCCTGCTCATCACCGGCAATACCGGCAACCAGACAATCCGGCTTTTCATGATGGAAGCTGACCAGCCTGTCCCGGAACTCCGCAGACCGTTTGAATTGCTGAAAAAATCGCTTACCGGCGTGCAGCAAATCACAAATGAAGAGAGCGCTATCTTTGAAGAGAGACTTCTGGAAAACATTGAAAAAAACATCGATTTTCAGGTAGGTATGGCCGTAAGCCGTTATCAGGAAAGGATAAAAGCCGGCCGCCTGTTGGTTGTCGGCGGCATCATTGACCTGCACAACCAATATGGCAGAGGGCCGGAAAAACTCATCATCACCAACATCAACGGTGAAGGGAACGACTACTGCCTCCGCCAGTTGCCGATCATGAAGCAACTGGACCCTGAGACACTAACATTGGTAATTGGCAGAGATAAAACAGGAAAAACCGAAAAGGGGAATAGCCAGTGCCTGAAAAAATATTAATATTCAAAATTACTATCTCAACACAACTATTGCCGTCAATCTATGCAATAAGCTGGTCACTCGACTCCCTGAACCCAAAATGCTATAACTGAATTTTTCACATCCATTATTTTGTTATTGACTCTGCGATTATTTCATGTTAACCGTTAAATCATTCAGTTAGGCAATGTGTTCCTTTTTTATACAAGGCTATTATCGGCCCGTATGGCGGATTATTAAATATTCATGCCGGCCGATGCATCAGGTTTTTTAAGCATAACAAGCGAAAAATGACAATAGGTGAATCGATGCGTTCACGGTACACGGTTTCTTTGCGGTTTATCTCCTCGATAGTCCTCTTTTTCTTCGTATGGTCTTTTGGCGGTCTCAAGGAAACCGTCTGGGCTGCAAAAAATGGACTTGAAGTTCCAGCAGCTAAACAAAACCGTATTATACAAAAAGAGAAGCGGGCCGAGGAGAAGCTTGATCAAACGGTCAAGGATATTGCCGGGCTGGCCGGATCGGTTGCGGGCAAGGGCGAATCGGAAAGAGCGGAGATCAGTAAACAACTTAAGGCCAAGCGCCTCGAACTTGAAGGCTATGACAAGGAAATCAGCGAAGGATTCGCCGCTACTGCGGCCCATCTCAGGCAAAAGGGATTGCCGGCAGCTCTTCTTGCCCGCCATAATGACTTTGCCAAAGAGTATCAGGACAACCTGACGGAGTTCAGGGGCCGGCTCGATGCCATGGAAAAAGCCGGAAGCCCCGCCGACCAAGACAAGGCCATAAGTGCTCTACAACAGTTTCTGGACAAAAACCGGAAGGTCAAGAAACGGCCAAAGATTGATTTCAATAATCTGCCGCACCGGGCTGCCGAGCCGACCAAGGCGCTGCCAAAGCTGAAAAGGGAAGAGTTCAAGCCGGTGCAGCAGGCATTGTTGCCACCCGTTAAGGGTTTTGCCCTGCTGCATCCCGGCCAATCCCTGCTGGAAGTTGGTTATCATCCGCCAGTGCATGCCAAACCAGTGCAGGTTGCCTCCCTTGGTCCGTTGTCCGGGATTATTGAGCCATCGCCAAAAACTGCTACAGCTAACACCTTCCAACCAACGGATTCCGACAGTGAAAACCGGATCATGCTCGCCGGTTTAAGCGACCTGCCCAAACCAGAGGACCTTGGCGAGACTATTGATGTCCGACTCACCCCGGCTATTCGGGCCAAAGCCGCTGTGTTGGGTAATGACCCGCTCAAGATCTACGAATGGGTGCGGAACAATGTCGAGTTCTCGCCGACCTGGGGCTCGATCCAGGGCGCTGATTACTGTATGCAGACCAAGGTTTGCAACGCCTTTGATACATCCTCCCTATTGATATCCCTGATGCGCGCTGCCGATATCCCGGCCCGTTATGTCCAGGGCACCGGTGATATGACTGCGGAAAAGTTCATGAACTGGGTTGGCGATTTTACCGATGTCAATGCCGCCCTGATCTTTGCCCGGTCCGGCGGGATTCCGCTTTCCGGCACGGTGATTGGCGGCAAGATCGCCAGAGTACAGTTCGAGCATGTCTGGGTTGAGGCCTGGATCGATTACATCCCTTCACGTGGCGGGCGGCACAAGGCCGGTAAGGGCGACATGTGGATACCGCTTGATGGCGCCTACAAACAGCACACCTATACTCAAGGTCTGGACATTGCTGCGGCTGTGCCCTTTGATGCTCAGGCCTTTGCCAACCAGATAGTCTCAACCGCCACCATCAATCAGGAGCAGGGCTATGTTACCGGTGTGGACCAAGCCTATATCGAGTCGGCAATGGCCGATTTCCAAAGCCGGGTGCAAAGTCATATCGCCACCAACTATCCGAACGCCACGGTCGGCGATGTCCTGGGCACCAAGACCATCAAGGCCGAGGTTTTTCCCTATCTTCTGGGCACATTACCTTACAAGACCGTGGTCGCCGGCAGTAAAACAAGCGAGCTTCCGGCTAATCTCCGGCACACTTTCAGTTTAAATATTGACGGTGTGGCGCCGATCTCTTACAGCGCCTCGCTGCCCGAACTGGCCGGCAAGAAGATCACGATCTCCTATGCTCCAGCTACTCCGGCTGACGAGAATCTGATTAACTCCTATCTGCCGGCCCCGCATAGCGACGGCTCACCCATAACGCCTGACGAATTACCCTCATCGTTGCCGGCCTACCTCATCAATCTCAAACCGGAACTGCGGATTGACGGCCAGGTGGTTGCCACAGGCGGTCCGGTTAATATGGGCACGACCGAGGACTGTTATATGGCCCTGGCCTTTCCCGGCAAGGGAACCTTCCCAATCCATAACACTATTGAGGCCGGTGACTATGGCGGGATTGCTCTGGATCTGGGCCGGATCTCGCAAGGTCAGTTGGAAGGAGTAAAGGAAAAACTCAGTGCTACCAAAGCCAAGCTTGAGGGTCAGAACTTCAGCGGACTGACCAAGGACGATCTACTGGGCGACCTGCTCTTCACTACCGCCCTGGCCTATTATGCCGAGTACGATGTCATGGATCACCTGGCGGCTCGAACCATGAAGGTCAACAACATACGGCTGCCCTCCGAGGCCCTGTTTGCTAATGACCTGAAATTTACTTACTCGTGGTTTTCCGGCCGGGCCATTTCCGCCCAACCGGGTGGCCTGATTATGGATGTGGATATGAATACCGTGGTCGTCCAAGCTCGGGACGGCAACAAGGCCACCTACCTCAACTTCATGCGCTCAACCGGCCTGACCTCGTCGGCTCTTGAGCATAGCGTGCCCGAGCAACTCTTTTCCACCCCGGACAATCCGGCCCAGGGAATAAGCGCGGTCAAGGCCCTGCAGATCGCCAATAGTCAAGGTATTCCAATCTACACCATCAACAGGACTAACATTAATACAATATTGCCACAGCTACAGGTGGATGAAGACACGATCATCGATATCGTCAATGCTGTTGCCGCCGGCAAAGAGGTGACAGTTTCTAAGACCAATATCAACTTTAACAACTGGACCGGCTGCGGTTACATCATCTTCGACCCCGACACCGGCGCTGGGGTTTATATGATCAGCGGTGGGTTGAATGGGGCGTTTATCGTTTTTTTTGAATCATGCATGTTGCTATTAGGAATACCTTTGTGGCCAATAATGCCAGTCGTGTTGGCGGGTTGTTTGTTGCTAACCATAATTGCCATATATTCACATTTTGTTTATTGGATTATAGCAGAGGCAAGTTTCAATGATCAGATTCAGTATATGAATTACCTTCAAAACTGTCTTGTTCAATTTGTCAATAGCTACATGACAACAGAGATAGCTTTTTTACTTTGTGCTGGTATAGGAGCAATTATTTTTCCGCCTGGCGCTATTATCGGTTATAGTCTGATAATTACACAGATAGCGTCATTGCTATATGATCTAAATGCATATAATGATTGCATAACTAATCTAAAATAATATTTGAAATACTAATATGAATTTCTCTCAATTTATTATATCAGCATTGATGATAATAATTCCTGCATATTTATTTTATAATAGGACTGCTTATAATTATTATAATCAATCAATTTCTTTTTTTATTGTTGGGCTTGTATGTTTATGTATTTCTGCGTCAGTTTATATTGCATGTATAAGAATTAGTTTTAGTGACTATATTAATTTTATTACATTTAGCAAACCGTCAGTTTTGTTTCTTGGTAAAATAGTTTTTCTTTCTTACGTATTTATTATTCAAGGTTGTGCTATTGTTGTTATTGTATTTCTAAATAAAAAAATAACAAAAATACATAATAGTTAGTTGCTATGAAATTGATTATTAAACTAAATTGTGTTTTACACGTTGTAATAAATAGACACAAATAACATTTAAATCATGCCTTATGATCAACAAAATTTAACAATCTTCCTGGTCGGAATTATTCTTGGAGGGTTGGCAATGCTCAAGGAAGGAGTCACTATTAAAGATGCCTTATTGATGTTAGCAATTGGGCTATTAACTATATTTGGGGCTTATTTTGTTCCTGATTCCGTGAGGGCACAGCACGTTCCCTCTCTAACTCTAGACCCTTTTTAGGAAAAATTATAACCGGCCATCTCTAGCTCACTTAAATAACTGAATGTATCTGATATTTTATATTTGCTCTTTG
>Ga0208863_1000744_pt1 | contig 26111 bp, 23 predicted proteins | sample RifOxyD3_FD_184040 | JGI IMG/M metagenome (GOLD analysis project Ga0208863, IMG submission 184040) | Soil microbial communities from Rifle, Colorado - Rifle Oxygen_injection D3 (SPAdes) | ecosystem: Environmental > Terrestrial > Deep subsurface > Rock core/Sediment | place: Rifle, Colorado...
TTTTGGGGCGAAATCACGCGCGAAAAACCAAGTGCAGTACGCCACCGACTGTCAGCGCGCGCCTTTCACCCCAAAGCCCGGTCACACGACCAGATCACCACGCCTGATGGCGTCGGCCGCAAAGGGTGTTTGGGGGCTGGGCTGCAATTGGAACGGAATGCGGCTGAAAGACTTGAGGCATGGTGATTGGGTTAGGTGACCGGGCTTTGGTGCGAAAAGCGCGCGCAGAAAACATTCGCACACGAATCAGCGCCACCGCGCGTGATTTCGCGCCAAAACCGCATGCGCATGGCCCAGTCGCCAGGCCGTGCGTGAAAGCCGCTTGTCAACGCCCCGGAATCGACCAACGCCATACCAACGCGCCCCAATGCTTTCCGAAGGTCTAACCGGGCGCAGCCGCCGGGTTCAACGCCAGCTCCTTCTTGGGTCCAGGCACTTTTTTGCGCGCCAACAAGGTGTACATGGTCGGCACCACAAATACCGTGAGCAGGGTGCCCAGGCTCATGCCACCCACAATCACCCAGCCAATCTGGTGCCGACTCTCGGCGCCCGCACCGGTGGACATGGCCAGCGGCACGGCGCCAAGCACCATGGCGCCGGTGGTCATCATGATTGGGCGCAGCCGCTGTGCTGCCGACTGCTGAATGGCAGCCAGCGTGTCAAGGCCTTGTTCACGCAACTTGTTGGCAAATTCCACCATCAAAATCCCGTGCTTGGTAATCAAACCGACCAGCGTGATGAGCCCGATCTGACTGAATACGTTGAGCGTGCCGCCCGACCATTTGAGCGCCAGCAGCGCACCGGCCATTGACAAGGGCACACTGAACAAAATCACAAACGGATCGACAAAACTTTCGAACTGCGCCGCCAGCACCAGAAAAATGAACAACAGCGCCAGCGCAAACACCAGTGTGAGCGAATCGGATGATTTTTTAAACTCACGGCTGATGCCATTGAGGTCGGTGGCATAGCCAGGCTTGAGCACTTTCTTGGCCGTGGCATCCATGAAGTCCAGCGCCTCGCCCACCGAATAGGTGGCCGTCAGATTGGCCGTGATGGTGGCGGCGCGGCGCTGGCCAAAGTGAATCAGCTCGCGTGGCACCACCACCTCGCGGATGGCTACCAGCGCAGACAGCGGAATCAGGTCGGCGCCTTTGCCACGGACAAATATTTTTTCAATGTCATCGGGCGTGTCACGGCCACTGGGGGTGGTTTGCACGATCACGTCGTACTGTTCGCCACCGCGTTTGTAGCGGGTGACCTTGCGCCCGCCCAGCAGGGTCTCGATGGAACGCGCGATCAAGTCGACACTGACGCCCAGGTCAGCGGCGCGCTCGCGGTTCACTTCGAGCTTGATCTCGGGTTTGTTCAAACGCAAATTGGAGTCAACCTGGACGAAGCCGGGGTTTTTGGCCAGTTCATCCTGGAAAGCGTCCATGGTTTGCGCCAGATCCTGGTAACTGTCGGAGGTGATGATGACAAATTCAATCGGCTGGCTGCGAAAGCCCTGCCCCAGCGACGGTGGTGTGATCGGTGTGGCGTTCACACCCGACAAACCCGAAAAGCGCGGCGTCATGGCGCGCGCCATCTCAATCGTGGTGCGCTCGCGCTCATCCCAGGGCTTGGCCCTGAAAAATACATTGGCCTGTGACACCGTGGGGCTGCCGACCGTGGCAAAAATACGGTCGAACTCGGGGTAGTCTTGGGCAATACGTTCGACGCCGCGCACATACCGGTCGGTGTAAGCCAGTGTGGCACCATCGGGTGCGTTGACGCGCGCCAGCACCACACCCCGGTCTTCGAGCGGCGCCAGCTCACGCTTGATGTCACCCAGCACCCACCAGGACACCGCGCCACTGGCCACCATCACGACCAGCACCAGATAGCGCCGGTGCAACGACCAGGCCAACAAGCGGGCATACGCCCGTGTGACCCATTGCAGCAGGTTTTCCATGTGCGAGTCAAACCAGGTCGGGTGCGGGTTATGCCGCAGCAACAAGGACGACAGCATGGGTGACAAGGTGAGCGCAACAATGCCCGAAATCACCACCGCGCCAGCCAGCGCCAATGCAAATTCGGTGAACAGGCGGCCGGTGCGCCCCGGTGAAAACGCCAGCGGCGCATACACCGCCACCAGTGTCATGGTCATGGCGACAATGGCAAAGCCGACCTCGCGCGCACCCTTGATGGCCGCCTGAAACGGCGCCATGCCTTCCTCAATATGGCGGTAAATGTTCTCCAGCATGACGATGGCATCGTCCACCACCAGGCCAATCGCCAGTACCAGCGCCAGCAACGTGAGGGTGTTGATGCTGAAGCCCACCAGCGCCATCATGGCAAAGGTGCCGATCAGCGACACCGGAATGGTGATGAGCGGAATCAATGAGGCGCGCAAGGTGCGTAAAAAGACAAAGATCACCAGGGCCACCAGCACCGCCGCTTCAACGATGGTGATGAACACCGCCTTGATGGACTGCTCAATGAACACCGAGTTGTCATTGGCCACCTCGATTTGCACGCCCGGTGGCAAGTCACGGCGCAGTTTATCAAGCAGGGCACGTACCCCTTTGGTCAGGTCCAGCGGGTTGGCGGTGCTTTGCCGTACCACACCCACACCTACGGCGTCGCGCCCATTGAGGCGCACAAACGAGCGCTCATCAACCGGTGCCTCCTGCACGCGGGCCACATCACCAATGCGAATGGGCTGGCCATTAACCGTTCGAATCACCACCTGGGCAAATTCCTGGGGCTGCGCCAGGTCGGTGGCGGCGGTGACATTGAACTCGCGCTGGGCGCTCTCAATGCGCCCGGCCGGCACCTCCAGGTTGGCGCGGCGCAAAGCGTCTTCGAGGTCTTGCACGGTGAGCTTGTAGGCGGCCAGTTTGTCAGGATCAGCCCAGATGCGCATGGCAAATTTACGCTCGCCATACACATTCACTTCTGCCGCACCCGGTGCGGTTTGCAGTACCGGCTTGACCAGGGTGTTGGCCATCTCGGAAAGTTGCAGCGCGGTGTGGGTGTCGGAACTCAAGGCCAGAAAAATCACCGGGAACGATTCGGCGTCAACCTTGGCAATGACCGGCTCGTCAATGCCTTGCGGCAGCCGCTGGCGCACCCGCGTCACCTTGTCGCGCACATCGGCCGCGGCGGCATCGGCATCGCGGGTCAGGGCAAAACGCACCGAGATCTGGCTGCGCTCCTGGCGGCTGGTGGAGGTGATCACATCAACCCCTTCAATACCAGAGAGCGAGTCTTCCAGCACCTTGGTGACCTGGGTTTCCATGACTTCACTGGAGGCGCCGGCAAAGGTGGTGCTGACCGACACCACAGGTTCGTCAATCTTGGGGTACTCGCGCACCGTCAGACTGTTGAATGAGACCGCACCAATCAGCACGATCAACAAGGACAGCACGGTGGCAAAGACCGGGCGCCGGATAGAGGTTTCAGCCAGTTGCATGGTAGGTTTCCTGGCGAATCAGCGACTGGCCTGGGCCGCGGGCGGGGTGGCAGCTGCAGCCTTGCCTGCAAGCTTGTCGAGCGCAACGATGCGCACCGGCGAACCATCTTTTTGCAGCCGCTGCTGCCCGGCGACCACCACGGTGTCGCCCTCGGCCAGCCCAGCCACAACCTCAACCTGGCCACCGCTGCGCACGCCCAGCCTGACCTCTTGCCGCTGCGACACCCATTGCACGCCATCAGGCAATTTGGCGTCCGCATCGGGGGGCACCAGCCTGATCACCAACTGCTGATTGCCTTGTGGCACGATGGCTTGCTCGGGCACCACCAGTGCCGCCTGGTTGACCGAAAACACCGTGGCAACACGCGCTGACATGCCCGAGCGCAGCAGCGCACGTTCAGACCTTGACACCAGCGCACGCACCCCGACGGAGCGGCCATTGGCGTCGAGCAGCGGATCGACGGCTTCGACCGCTGCCTTGAAACTGCGCCCGGGCAAAGCGTCGAGCGTCAGCTCAACAGGTTGGCCCGGTTTGACCAAGCTGCCATAACGCTCCGGCAGGCGGTAGTCCACCAGCATCTGACGCGCGTCTTCGAGCGCCACCAGATCGGTACCGTCTTTCACATAATCCCCCACATTCACCATGCGGATGCCGGCCGTGCCGTCAAAAGGTGCGCGCACCGACAAACGGTTCAAACGCGCCTGGGCCAGGGCCAGTTGGGCTTGTGCCACCTGCACATTGGCGGCGCTGGTGTCGAGCGTTTGCTGCGCCATAAAATTGGCTGCCACCAGCTCCTGGGTACGCTTGAAGCCGGCCTGGGCAATCGCCAACTGAGCCTGCATTTGTTGCAGTTCGGCTTGCTGCAATTGGTCGTCAAATTGCACCAGGATTTGTCCCTTGCGCACCGGGCCGCCGTCCTTGAAATTGAGCGCAGTGATACGCCCCACCAGTTCGGGGCGCAGCATCACACTGTGGCGGGCGCGCAGGCTGCCCACGGCCTGTGCATCGTCACGCAGCGTCTGCAGCACCACTTTGGCCACCTCCACACCAACCACCCGGGGCGCACCCGGGGCACCATCAGCGGGTCTGGCGGTGCTTTTGTCAACGCCGACGACAGCGGTCGGCGTCAACGGGCGCGACTGCAACCACCAGGCGCCGCCCCCTGCCAGGGCCATGCCCACAACAGCCACTGCTGCAAAAAAAGATTTGGAAGCCATAAACATTGATCCAGTCAAAAACACCACGGTATGTACCCGGCAACTGTAGCGGCGCCAGGCACCCCTTGCAGCCAGAATGTCAGATTTACCCAAACTTCACCAAGACACGGTTTGGCCCACAGTCAAGCCTGGCGCAGCGCCATGGCCACACCCCGGTTGGCCAATTCGTCAGCGCGCTCGTTGCCGGGGTCGCCATTGTGGCCACGCACCCAGCGCCACGCAATCTGGTGCGTGCCGCTGTTGACCAGCGCGTCCAGTCGCTGCCACAGATCGACGTTTTTGACCGGGGCCTTGGCGGCTGTTTTCCATCCCCGCGCCTTCCAGCCCGGCAACCACTCGGTCATGCCCTTGAGCACGTACTGGCTATCGACATGCAGCGTGACCTTGCAGGGCCGCTTCAAGGCGGCCAGCGCTTCAATCACCGCCATCATTTCCATGCGATTGTTGGTGGTGCCCCTTTCGCCCCCAAACAGTTCTCTTTGGGCATCGGCAGATTTCAGCAGCGCCCCCCAGCCACCCGGACCCGGATTGCCTTTACAGGCACCATCGGTGTAAATTTCAATCGAATTCAAAAGCTTGACCTCATGTTGACTTGAAACTTTGCGGGTCAGACCACTCGCGCAGCGACGTGCTCTGACCCCAACTAATTAAGTAAAAAATAGTCAGACACTTGACTTGCTGGAGCCCGCGCTGTTGGCAACCGAAACAGGGGCATTTGGCAACAAACGCGCAGGTTTCCAGGCCGGGTTCAGCAGCGTCATGCCGCGCACCCGCTTGACCGCCACTAAAAAATAGACCGCGCCAAAAAAAGGCCACCAGCGTGCCCCGGCCTGGTCCATCCAGGCAAAACGCTGCAACCAGGGCTCGCTGGCAAAGGCCGGCCGATAACAACCAAAGTGCCCGGACTCAATCTCAAAACTCAGCAAGCGCAACCAGTCACGGCAGCGCAAGTAACCAATAAACTCGCCCGCCTGCGGCAAAAAAAGCCGGTTCATGCCAAGTCGCCGGTACACATGCGCACGTTGCTGGCGAAAGCCCCACAAACTCATGGGGTTAAAGCCGCAAATCACCACACGCCCTTCAGGCACCAGCACCCGGGCCACTTCACTCAAGGCCGTATGCGGGTCCGCGGTCAGCTCCAGGGCGTGCGGCAGCACCACCAGATCGAGGCTGTTGGCAGGAAAAGGCAGCGCGGCAAAGTCGGCCAGAAAAGCTGCCTTTTCATGGGGGGTTTCGGTGGCCAGCCAGTGGTGCGGCATGCGGTTGGCGGCCAAGGCATCCAGCTCAGGCAAACCCAGTTGCAGGGCATGAAAGCCAAACACATTGGCCACCGCAGCCGCCATTTGCGCACGCTCCCAAGCCAACAGGTAAGCCCCTGGCGGCGTAGCCATCCATTCGTGCAAACCTATAATTTGTTCAGCCATGAAGTTAATTCCAATCCCTGCTTTCAACGACAACTACATCTGGATGTTGCACGACGACCGTCGAGCGCTGGTGGTAGACCCCGGCGACGACCAGCCCGTGCTGGCTACCCTGGCTCAACTCGGGCTGACACTGACGGCGATTTTAGTCACGCACCACCATGGCGACCACACCGGCGGCGTGGATGCCCTGCGCCAAAGGACGGGTGCACAAGTGTATGGCCCCGCCGGTGAGCCGATGCCCGAGCCTTTGCAACGGCTGGGCGACGGCGACGTCATCTCGCCGCTCGGGCTGCACCTTGAAGTGCTGCTGGTGCCGGGCCACACCGCCGGCCACATCGCCTACTGGGGCCAGGTGCCGGGCGCAGACCCCGTGCTGTTTTGTGGTGACACCTTGTTCAGCGCCGGTTGCGGGCGCCTGTTTGAAGGCACACCAGCGCAAATGCTGGCATCCTTGACGCGACTGGCGGCACTGCCCGAGGCCACCCGCGTCTGTTGTGCGCATGAATATACTTTGGGCAGTTTGCAGTTTGCGCTGGCTGTTGAGCCTGACAATACCGACTTGCAGGCCTACCAAACGCAGGCTCAGGCGCTGCGCCAACAACGCTTGCCCACGCTGCCCTCCTCGATCGGCCTTGAAAGAGCCGTCAACCCCTTTTTACGCACCCATTTGCCCAAGGTGGCCCATGCGGTGCAGCAGATCGACCCCAAGGCGCGCGACCCCGTCGCTGTCTTTGCCGCCCTGCGAACCTGGAAAGATAAATTTTGAAACAGCTTTGTTACGCACTGGCCTTGCTGCCAGTCCTTTGGCTGGCCGGTTGTGCGACACCTGTGCCCGACGAAAATGCGGCGGCGGTCCCGACCACATCATCCAGCGGCCTGAGCGCCAGCCAGCCCGCCGCCGCTGACCACAATGCGGTCTACCCCGGCGGCGGTCTCAAACCCCTGTCAGCCGACCCCGCCCTGCGCTCGCGCAGCGTCCAGGCACTGCAGCCACCGGCCGACCTGTGGGAGCGGGTGCGCCGCGGCTTTGCCATGCCCGACCTCGACTCCGATCTGGTACGCGAGCGCGAACTCTGGTACAGCAGCCGCCCCGACTATGTGGCGCGTATGACCGAGCGCGGCAGCAAATACCTGTTTTACATCGTGGAGGAACTGGAGCGGCGCGACATGCCCAGCGAGCTGGCGCTGTTGCCGTTTATTGAGAGCGCCTTCAATCCACAGGCGGTCTCAAGTGCCAAGGCGGCCGGCATGTGGCAGTTCATGCCGGCCACCGGCAAGTACTTTGACCTCAAACAGAACATGTTTCGCGACGACCGCCGCGACGTGATCGAATCCACCCGTGCCGCGCTCGACTACATGCAGAAACTGTATGGCATGTTTGGTGACTGGCATCTGGCGCTGGCGGCCTACAACTGGGGCGAAGGCAGCGTCCAGCGAGCCATCAAGAAAGCCAAAAAGTCGGGTACCGGCACTGGCTACGACGCGCTGGTGATGCCCATGGAAACCCGGCTCTACGTGCCCAAGCTGCAAGCCGTCAAAAACATCATGGCGAACCCGCAATCCTTCAGGGTCACCCTGCCGGAGATTGGCAACCACCCCTATTTTCAAAGCGTTGAGATCGAGCGCGACATTGACGTTGCGCTGGCCGCCGAACTGGCCGAGGTGCCGCTGGATGACTTTCGGGCGCTGAACCCCTCCGCCAGCAAACCGGTTTTGTTGGCGGCCAGCAACTCCCAGATTTTGCTGCCCTGGGACAACGCCGAACGCTTTCAAAACAACCTGACCGCTTATACCGGTGGACGTCTGGCCAACTGGACCGCCTGGGTCGCACCCGCCACCCTCAGCCCGGCAGATGCCGCCAAGCGTGTTGGTATGGCAGAGTCCGAGTTGCGCAGTGTCAACAAGATTCCGCCGCGGATGCGGGTTAGGGCCGGATCAACCCTGCTGGTACGCCGCTCGGCCAGCCTGGACAGTGACGTCACGGCGCATGTTGCCAACAACGGCTATTTGACCCTGGCGCCCGACGTGGTGCTCAAGCGGACCGTGGTAAAGGCGGGTAAAAAAGACAATGTGGCCAGCATGGCCAGGCGCTTCAGCGTGAGTACCCAGCTGCTTGCCGACTGGAACAAGGTCAGCACCTCAGCCAATTTCAAACGGGGGCAATCCGTGGTGCTGTACTTGCCAGCCAAGGCCCGGTCTGGGCGCGGCGTCAAGGCACGCGGAAAAACAGCAGTTGCCAAGGCGGCGAAACGCGCGCCTGTCAAATCAGCTGCAAAAAAACAACCCGTCAAGCTGGCGCGCCAATAAACGCCCTAGCGGGTTAACGCCGGTCCACCAACGCGTGGGCAATGGTGCCCAAATCGACATACTCAAGTTCGCTGCCCACCGGCACACCACGCGCCAGTCGCGTCAGGTGCAGACCCCGGGCCTTGAGCCCCTGGCTGATGGCATGTGCCGTGGCTTCGCCCTCGGCGGTGAAATTGGTCGCCAGAATGACCTCTTGCACCGTGCCGTCCTGGGCCCGGTCAAACAGCTTTTTCAGGCCAATGTCGTGCGGGCCGATGCCGTCCAAGGGGCTGAGTTTGCCCATCAACACAAAATAGAGCCCCTTGTAAGCCCCGGTACGTTCCACCGCTGACTGATCGGCCGGGGTTTCCACCACGCACAGTTTGCTGGCATCGCGACGCGTGTCGAGGCAGGTGGCGCACACCTGCGCTTCGGTAAAAGTATGGCAGCGTTCGCAGTGCTGCACCGCCTGCGCCGCATGCGCCAGTGCCATCGAGAGTGTTTGCGCCCCAGCACGGTCATGCTGCAGCAAATGAAACGCCATGCGCTGCGCCGACTTGACCCCCACGCCCGGCAGCCGCCGCAGCGACTGGATCAGGGTTTCAAGCGCATTGGTGTCAGCCATTTAATTTAAGGTAACAGAACTTCTTCATTGCAAAACCAGTGAGCACATTACCGCCCATTTTTAAGGACTTTGTTGTTGGGCTTTGTCATTGGACTTTGTAGGGTCGACTTCAGTCGACCTGGCGGACTGAAGTCCGCCCTACAACGCCCTACAGGGGTCATGCAATTTAGAAAGGGAACTTCATGCCACCAGGAAGGCCGGGCATGCCGGCGGTGATCTTGCCCATTTTCTCGGTCGAGGTTTCCTCGGCCTTGCGCACGGCGGCATTAAAGGCGGCTGCCACCAGGTCTTCGAGCATGTCCTTGTCGTCAGCCAGCAGGCTGGGGTCAATGGTGATGCGTTTCACATCGTGCTTGCAGGTCATGGTGACCTTGACCAGGCCGGCACCCGACTCACCCGTGACCTCAATGCTGCCCAGTTCGTCCTGGGCTTTTTTCATGTTGTCCTGCATCGCTTGCGCCTGCTTCATGAGGCCGGCGAGTTGTCCTTTGTTGAACATGGGATTTCCTTGTTGAATTTAAATCGTCATTTGAAAAAGCACCGGATCACCAGCTGTGTGCGGCCGGCACCGATAAAGATCAGGAGGGTAAAGAGTGATTACCCCGGCTGGATGCTGCCAGGCACGATTTTCGCCCCAAAATCACGCATCAGCGATTGCACCAGGGGATCGTCGAAAACGATTTTTTCAGCCACCAGTTGGGCTTGTGCTGCCGCTGCCGCATTGCGCCTGGCCGGGCTGTCGGTGACACGCCCGACTTCTGCCACCAGACACACCGGGTAACCCGCTGTGGCCAGGGCCGCCGCCAGACGCTCGCGGCTGCCCGGCTGGTTGAGCGACTCGCGCTCCACACGCAACAGCCATTGGTCAGTATCACGCGCCACCAGCTGCGACTGCAAGGCCAACTCGCGCACCATGGCCGTAATAGCCTCAGCGGCAATCAAAGCCTGCACCGTACGGTACCAAAAATCGCCCTCCAGACTGCCTGGCACCCCCTCAGCGGCACGTTCAATTGGCACCTCGCGCCTGGAGTCTGGCTGCTCGTGCACCTGAACGGCTTCAATTTTTGCCACTGGCGAGGGACGCTCCGGCAAGACTTGCGCGTGATCCTGTGGCGCAAACGGTTCTTGGGCAGGCGCATGGGTCGGCGCGCCAGGCATGTCGCGTACCGGCAGACGCTGGCCCTGGGGCCTGACGGTTGCTGGCGTAATGGGCGGCGTGGCAACTGCAGCCGCAGGTACGGGCACAACAACCGGTGCCGTAACAGGTGCTTGCGATGGCGTGGCTTTTGGCTGCTGGGCTGGCGCCTCAGTGCTGGGACGCGGCGCAATTTTCAGTGTTTTTTTTTCCTGGGTGGCAGCATCGGCCGCGGCGGGCTTGAACGCCAGCAAGCGCAGCAGCACCATGGTGAGCGCGGCGTATTCATCGGGGGCCAGTCCCAGCTCTCCACGGCCGTGCAGACAAATGCTGTAGAGCAACTGGGTTTCATCAGTCGGCATCAGCGCAGCCAATTGCGCGATCTCGGCAAACTCGGGGTCGTTGTCATCCTGGACACTGCCCGGCACGGCCTGCAACACAGCCATGCGCTGCAGCACACCGCTCATTTCTTCCAACGTAGACGCCACACTCAAGCCGTGGGTACGCAAGGTCTCGGAGGTCTCGACCACGGTTTTGCCATCACCCTGGGCCAGCGCCTGCAACAGCCTGAACACATAGGAGCGGTCGACACTGCCCAGCATCTGGCGCACCGTGGCTTCCTGCAAAACGCCCGAGCCAAAAGCAATGGCCTGGTCGGTCAAGCTCAGTGCATCACGCATGGAGCCGCGCGCGGCGCGCGCCAGCAGGCGCAAAGACGGCACATCGGCCGCCACCTGCTCGGTCAACAACACTTTTTGCAGATGCTCACGAATGGTTTCCGGCGCCATCGGCCGCAAATTGAACTGCAAACAACGCGACAACACCGTCACCGGCACCTTTTGCGGATCGGTGGTGGCCAGCACAAACTTCAGATACTCGGGCGGCTCTTCCAGGGTTTTAAGCATGGCGTTGAACGCCGTATTGGTGAGCATGTGCACTTCGTCGATCATGAACACCTTGAACCGGCCCTGCACCGGTTTGTACACCGCTTGCTCCAGCAACGCCTGGACCTCGTCCACGCCACGATTCGAGGCGGCATCAAGCTCGGTGTAGTCGACAAAACGACCGCTGTCAATATCGGTGCAGGCCTGGCAAACACCGCAAGGCGTGGCGGTAATACCACCTTGGCCGTCGACACCCTGGCAGTTGAGCGACTTGGCCAGAATACGCGACACCGTGGTTTTGCCGACGCCGCGTGTACCGGTAAACAGGTAGGCATGGTGCAGGCGCTGGGTGGTGAGTGCATTGGTCAGAGCTTGCACCACGTGGTCTTGTCCCACCATTTCAGTGAAATTACGGGGACGGTATTTACGGGCAAGCACAAGGTATGACATCTCTTGATTCTAAAGGGCGACACGGCAGTAAACATGCCGGCATGGCGTCCCTGTTTTAGGACCACGGAGACCAGGGACATCGTCCTGCCCTTACAATTCCGCTCGACGGGCCTTCCCGCATGGTGAAGCGGCCAACCGGGTCAGGTGGGGAACCAAGCAGCCCTAACTGTAGAGCCAGTGCCGGGGTCAAGGCTCGTCACCCTATTTCAATTGACATGCCTCGAGCCCATCGTTGGAAAATTTCGTGGCTGTCATCTCTGTTACTACAAAATCTGTAGCGCGTTGAAAATTTGCGCTATAGTAAAAATAATTCATTCAAATAGTTCATTCCATCTGCAACAGACTTGGTTGTCAGTCCGGTTGTTTATACATTGGTGCCCATAGGAGATGCGTTTCATGAGTTCGAAAGACAATGTAGCCATTGGTCAATTGCTAAGCTTGTTGGAGTCCCGCTATGCGATCCGCGTTTTATGGGCACTCAAAGACGGCCATCCGCAAACCTTTCGCATTCTGCAAGACAGCGTTGGCAACATCACCCCCAACACGCTCAACACCCGCATCAAGGAATTGCGGGCGGCGGGCTTTTTGAACCATGGCAGCGACGGCTATCTGGCCACACCCATGGGCCTTGACCTGCTCAAGCGCATGGGCGACCTGGCGGCCTTTGCCAACAAATGGGTCAGCAGCCAAACGCCAGTTCAGGCGTAACACTTTCCTTCAACCCTTAACAACGATTCATATGACTACAACTGCTTCCGGCCTCACCTACGAAGACAGCATTCTGGGCAGCGGTGCCGTGGCCACTGCTGGCCAAAACGTGACCGTGCACTACACCGGCTGGCTCTACCAGGACGGCCAACAGGGAACCAAATTTGACTCCAGCAAAGACCGGCGCGACCCGTTCGTGTTCCGTCTGGGCGGCGGCATGGTGATCAAGGGCTGGGACGAAGGCGTGGCCGGTATGCAGGTGGGTGGTGTGCGCACCCTCATCATCCCGCCCGAATTGGGTTATGGCGCACGGGGTGCCGGCGGCGTGATTCCGCCCAATGCCACCCTCAAGTTTGACGTTGAATTGCTGAACCTGGCTTAGGCCCTTACCATCGGCCGCTTGGGCTGCCAAATGAACCAGCGGGCTTTTTTAGCCCGCTTTTTTCTGCCGCAAAGGGTCGCCAAACTTTTTTGCCCATGGACTCTTGCAAAAACAGCTTTCAGCCCAAATTTGTAACACTTGTTGCTAACAACCATTCCACCTGCATGACCCACCCCAGCACTCCCCCATCCGATGCGCAGCCCACCGCTGCCGACCCAGCCAACACCCCCGTTGACGCCGCCAACACCGAATCTGCCCTGCCTGAACTGGAAGTGCAGACGTTGGCCAGCTGCCAGGCCGAAGTGGTCCAGTTGCAAGCCAAAAACCACGAGTTGGCCGACCAGTACCTACGCGCCAAAGCCGACACCGAGAACGCCCGCCGCCGCGCCGAAGACGAGGTGTCCAAGGCGCGCAAGTTTGCGCTTGAGTCCTTTGCCGACAGCCTGCTGCCGGTGGTTGACAGCCTGGAAGCCGGTCTGGCCATCAAGGACGCCTCGCTGGAGCAATTGCGCGAAGGCTCCCAAGCCACGCTGCGACAACTGCTGTCCGCGCTGGAACGCAACAAAATCATGGCCATCAACCCGGCAGCGGGTACCAGGTTCGACCCGCACCAGCACCAGGCCATCAGTATGGTGCCGTCCGAACAGGAAGCCAACACCGTGGTTGCCGTGCTGCAAAAGGGCTACCTGATTGCCGAGCGTGTCATGCGCCCGGCGCTGGTCACCGTGGCCGCTGCAAAATAAAAAACCGGCCCGGCTTGAAATATCAAGCCTCAGCCACACCTTATTCACACTCGAATTTCAAAACCCTCCCGGGCTCTTGCACAGGCTGCTTAACAGCCCGGCACCGGCCCCAACACATTTAAGGAAGCATCATGGGAAGAATCATTGGTATTGACTTGGGCACCACCAACAGCTGCGTTGCCGTCATGGAAGGCAACACCGCCAAAGTGATTGAAAACGCCGAGGGTGCCCGCACCACGCCGTCCATCATTGCTTATCAGGAAGACGGCGAAGTGTTGGTAGGGGCATCTGCCAAACGCCAATCGGTCACCAACCCGAAAAACACCTTGTACGCGGTGAAGCGCCTGATTGGTCGCAAATTTGCCGAAAAAGAAGTGCAAAAAGACATCGACCTGATGCCCTACAAAATTGCCGCCGCCGACAACGGCGACGCCTGGGTCGAGGTGCGTGGCAACCGCATGGCGCCACAACAGGTCAGCGCCGACATTCTTCGCAAGATGAAGAAGACCGCCGAAGACTACCTTGGTGAGGCCGTCACCGAAGCAGTCATTACCGTGCCGGCCTACTTTAACGACGCCCAGCGCCAGGCCACCAAAGACGCCGGCCGTATTGCCGGCCTCGATGTCAAGCGCATCATCAATGAACCCACCGCTGCTGCGCTGGCTTTTGGCATGGACAAGAACGAAAAAGGCGACCGCAAGATTGCGGTGTATGACCTGGGCGGCGGCACCTTTGACGTGTCGATCATTGAAATTGCCGACGTCGATGGCGAGAAGCAGTTCGAAGTGCTGTCGACCAACGGCGACACCTTCCTGGGTGGCGAAGATTTTGACCAGCGCATCATCGACTTCATCATTGCCGAGTTCAAGAAAGAGCAAGGCGTTGACCTGAGCAAAGACGTGCTGGCCTTGCAGCGCCTGAAAGAAGCCGCTGAAAAAGCCAAGATCGAGCTTTCCAGCAGCTCACAAACCGACATTAACCTGCCCTACGTGACCGCCGATGCCTCAGGCCCGAAACACCTGAACATCAAGCTCACCCGCGCCAAGCTCGAAAGTCTGGTCGAAGAGCTGATCGAGCGCACCATTGCTCCCTGCCGTACCGCCCTCAAGGACGCTGGCGTCAGCGCCTCCGACATCAACGACGTGATTCTGGTTGGCGGCATGACCCGCATGCCCAAAGTGCAGGAAAAGGTCAAGGAATTGTTTGGTAAAGAGCCACGCAAGGACGTCAACCCGGACGAAGCGGTGGCTGTGGGTGCTGCCATCCAGGGTCAGGTGCTCTCCGGTGACCGCAAGGACGTGTTGCTGCTCGACGTGACCCCCTTGAGCCTGGGCATTGAAACCCTGGGCGGTGTCATGACCAAGATGATCACCAAGAACACCACCATTCCGACCAAGTTTGCACAGACTTTCTCAACTGCCGACGACAACCAGCCCGCGGTGACCATCAAGGTGTTCCAGGGCGAACGCGAAATCGCCGCCGGCAACAAGTTACTGGGTGAGTTCAACCTCGAAGGCATTCCGCCGGCCACACGCGGCACGCCCCAAATCGAAGTGTCTTTTGACATTGACGCCAACGGCATCTTGCATGTGGGCGCCAAGGACAAGGGCACCGGCAAAGAGAACAAGATCACCATCAAGGCCAATACCGGTCTGACCGAGGCCGAAATCCAGCAAATGGTCAAGGATGCCGAGCTCAACTCGGCTGACGACAAGAAAAAGCTGGAACTGGTGCAAGCCAAAAACCAGGCCGATGCCAGCCTGCACAGTGTCAAGAAGAGCCTGGCCGAGTATGGTGACAAGATTGATGCCGCGGAAAAAACCAGCATCGAAGACGCCATCAAACAGCTCGAAGACGCGCTTAAATCCGACGACAAGGCCGCCATTGACGACAAGAGCGCTGCTCTGATGACAGTGAGCCAGAAGCTTGGCGAAAAAATGTACGCCGACATGCAGGCCAAGCAGGCTGCCGAAACTGCGCAAGCCGGTGATGCCGGTCAGGGCGCGCAAGGCGGTGCGGCCCAAGCCGACGACAATGTGGTGGATGCAGAAGTCAAAGAAGTCAAGAAGCCCTAAGCACTGGCTTTCACGCTGTTATTAAACCGTTTGCGGGCGCCGCGCTGAACCCTAAAAAGTTCACCGCGGCGTTTGCATTGAAATCAGGCAAGACCAGACCATGTCCAAAAGAGATTACTACGAAGTGCTGGGTGTTCCCAAGAACGCGTCGGTAGAAGAAATTAAGAAGGCTTACCGCAAACACGCGATGAAGCACCATCCTGACCGCAACCAGGGTGACGCAGCCAAAGTGGCCGAAGAAAAGTTCAAGGAATCCAAGGAAGCCTACGAAATGCTGTCGGACCCGCAAAAACGCGCTGCCTACGACCAGCACGGCTTTGCCGGGGTAGACCCGAACATGCGCGGCGGCGCGGGCGGTGAAGCCTATGGCGGGTTTGCCGAGGCCTTTGGCGACATTTTCGGCGACATGTTTGGCCAGCAACGCGGGGGCCGTGCCGGAGGACGTCAGGTCTTCCGTGGCGGCGACCTGAGCTATGCCATGGAAATCACGCTGGAAGAAGCCGCCAAGGGCAAGGACGCACAAATCCGCATTCCCAGCTGGGACAACTGCGACACTTGCCACGGCAGCGGCGCCAAACCCGGCACCCAGGCCAAAACCTGTGGCACCTGCGGCGGCTCGGGTGCGGTGCAAATGCGCCAGGGGTTTTTCAGTGTGCAGCAAACCTGCCCCACCTGCCGCGGCAGTGGCAAGGTCATTCCTGAGCCCTGCACTGCCTGCCATGGCCAGGGCAAGATCAAAAAGCAGAAAACCCTCGAAGTCAAAATCCCGGTGGGCATTGACAGCGGCATGCGCATTCGCAGCGCGGGCAACGGCGAACCGGGCACCAATGGCGGTCCGCCGGGTGACCTGTACATAGAAATCCGCCTGAAGAAGCACGACATTTTTGAGCGCGATGGCGACGACCTACACTGCTCGGTGCCGATCAGCGTCATCACCGCCGCGTTGGGCGGCGAGATCGACGTGCCCACCCTCGAGGGCAAAGCCGCCATTGACATCCCCGAAGGCACACAATCGGGCAAGCAGTTCCGCCTGCGCGGCAAGGGCATCAAGGGCGTGCGCTCCAACTACCCCGGTGACCTGTATTGCCACATTCTGGTTGAAACACCCGTCAAACTGACCGAACACCAGCGCAAGCTGTTGCGTGAGCTTGACGAGTCTTTCAAACGGGACGGCAGCAAACACTCGCCCACCGGTGACACCTGGACGGATCGGCTGAAAAACTTTTTTAGTTGATATTTATCTCCTGAGCGACCTTTAAAAAGTCCAGAATCAAGCCACGCTGTTGCGTTACAACGGCGTGGCTTTTTAATTGGGCAACCTAAGGAGACCTTGAAATGAGTGTCACCATCACTTTCCTGGGCGGGGCCAGCACCGTCACCGGCTCCAAGTACCTGGTCCAGCATGACGGCAAACGCCTGCTGGTGGACTGCGGCCTGTTTCAAGGCTACAAACAATTGCGCCTGCGCAACTGGACCCCGCTGCCCGTACCGCCCGACCAAATCCATGCCGTGTTGTTGACCCACGCCCACCTGGACCACAGTGGTTACATTCCGCTGCTGGCCAAGGAAGGCTTTAGCGGCCATGTGTATGCCAGCCGGGGCACGCGCGACCTGTGCCGCATCCTGTGGCCCGACAGCGGTCATATTCAGGAAGAAGACGCCGCCTTTGCCAACCGCCACGGCTTTTCCAAACACGCCCCAGCCCTGCCGCTGTACACCCGGCAAGACGCGCTGGACGCCCTGCCCTTGCTCAAGACGGTCGAGTTTGACAAGACCATCAACCTCATGCCGGGCTGGAAAGCCAGCTTCAGTTCGGCCGGGCACATCCTGGGAGCCTCAAGCATCCTGCTAGAAGTGGCGGGGCGGCGCATCCTTTTCTCGGGCGACCTGGGGCGCCCCGATGACCTCATCATGAGCCCGCCTGATGATGCGCCGCAGGCCGACACTGTCTTGATCGAGTCCACCTATGGTGACCGCATCCACCCCAAGGAAGATATCCCGGCCGAGCTGGCGCCTGCCCTGCAGCGCGTGGCCAAGCGCGGTGGCGTAGCCGTGGTGCCGGTGTTTGCCGTGGGCCGGGCCCAGGCTTTGTTACACGCCATTCACCTGCTCAAGATGAAGGGTGAACTGCCAACCTCATTGCCGGTTTTTCTGGACAGCCCGATGGCGGTGCACACCACCCATTTGTTTGAAGACCACCCCGGCGAACACCGCCTGAGTCAACAGGACACCCGTGCCCTGACGCGCAACGCCACCATGATCAACAGCACCGACGAATCCAAGGCCCTGGCCAGCCGCCACGGGCCGATGGTGATCTTGTCAGCCAGCGGCATGGCCACTGGCGGGCGTGTGCTACACCACCTGGCGCACTATGCCGGCAACCACCGCAACATGATCATCCTGACCGGTTACCAGGCCCCCGGCACGCGCGGAGCCACGCTGGCCAGCGGCGCCAAGTCGCTGCGCATCCATGGGCGCGATGTGGATGTCAACGCCGAAGTGGTGCAACTTGTCTCTGCGTCGGCCCATGCCGACGCCAACCAGCTGCTGGCCTGGCTGCGCACCATGCCGCAGCCACCCGACCAGGTTTATGTGGTGCATGGTGATGCTGGCCCTGCCGATATGATGCGCAGCCGCATCACGCACGAACTGGGTTGGCGTGCCGTCGTGCCTGAACACGGCTCCACCTGGCCTACATAATGTTGGGGTCAGAGCACGTCGCTACGCGAGTGGTCTGACCCGCAAGCTACTCCAAGTTGGGGTCAGAGCACGTCGCTACGTCAGAGCACGTCGCTACGCGAGTGGTCTGACCCGCAAGCTACTCCAAGTTGGGGTCAGAGCACGTCGCTGCGCGAGTGGTCTGACCCGCAAGCTCCTTTAAGAAAAATTCATGACGCAATTCCTGACCGCCGCCTTTTACAAATTTGTTGACCTGCCTGACTACACCACACTGAAAGAACCCCTGTTGGCGTGCTGCCAGCAACACGGCGTCAAGGGCATGATTTTGCTGGCCACCGAGGGCATCAACAGCACCATTGCCGGCCCGGCCGGCGGCGTACACGCGGTGCTGGCCTATTTGCGCCAGGACCCGCGCCTGGCCGACCTGCAACATAAGGAAGCCTGGTCGGACAAAGCGCCGTTCTACCGCATGAAAGTGCGCCTGAAGCGTGAGATCGTCACGCTGGGCGTGCCCGAGGCCAACCCGGCCAAACTGGCCGGAACCTATGTCAAGCCGACCGACTGGAACGCCTTGATCTCAGACCCGGACGTGGTGGTGGTGGACACCCGCAACCACTATGAAGTGGACATTGGCAGCTTTGCGGGCGCGCTCAATCCGCACATCGACAGCTTTTCACAGTTGCCGCAGTGGATAGAGCAGACCGCAGCGCTGAACCCGGCCAGCGGCAAAAAACCCAAGGTGGCGATGTTTTGCACCGGCGGCATTCGCTGCGAAAAGTCCACCGCCCTGCTGCGCGCCCAGGGCTTTGATGAGGTCTACCACCTTGAAGGCGGCATTTTGAAATACCTGGAAACCGTGCCGCCGGAGCAAAGCCTATGGCAAGGGGCGTGCTTTGTCTTTGACGAACGTGTGTCGGTCGGTCACGGCCTCGAAGTCGGTGAATATGGTTTATGCCGGGCTTGCCGCTTGCCGATCAGTGAATCCGACAAATTGTCGCCGCTGTTTGAGGACGGTGTCAGCTGTGCCCGCTGCCACGCCATCACCGGCGACAACCAAAAAGCTGGGGCCCGTGAACGCAAACGGCAGTGGGACTTGGCCAAGGCGCGCGGACTGGACTGGGTTGGAGCGTGCAAGTAAACGCTTACCCGGTTCTGTACTCGTTTCGCCGCTGCCCCTACGCCATGCGCGCCCGCCTGGCGCTGGCGGTCAGCCATCAAACCTGCGAATTGCGCGAGGTGGTGCTGAGCCGCAAACCGGCAGAATTACGGCAAGCGTCGGCCAAGGCCACGGTGCCCGTGCTGGTCGATACAGACGGTCGCGTGCTGGACGAAAGCCTCGACATCATGCTATGGGCGCTGCAACGCCATGACTCTTTGTGTTGGCTACCTGTGCAAGGCAATCAGGCCGATGCCATGCATTTGATCAAGCGCTGTGACCATGAATTCAAGCCCCAGCTGGACCGCTACAAATACCCAAACCAGTTTGAAATTGCTGACCCTGGCACACCCCGCTTTGGTGGCGCCGGGTTTATCTTTGACCTGGAACAACATCTGACCCGTGCCCGGTACCTGTCAGGCGCCCATTGGAGCCTGGCAGATGCCGCCATCGCTCCCTTTGTGCGCCAATTTGCACACACCAACAGCGCCTGGTTTGCCAGCCAGCCCTGGCCCAAGGTGCAAACCTGGCTAGCGAACTTTGAGGCCTCGCCGCTGTTTCAAAGTGTCATGACAAAACACCCACCGTGGCAGCCGGGGCAGGCGCAGACGCTGGTGTTTGACTGACCGTCGGGGTGATGGAACATGTAGCCCGGATGGAGCGCAGCGCAATCCGGGGGGCGATTCGTTTGGGTTTCGAAGCCGCCGGGTCTCGCCCCGGGGGCGACTCACTTTTCTTTGCTTCGTCAAAGAAAAGTAAGCAAAAGAAAAGCGACCCCGCTGTCTGCGACCTTCCGCTTCGCTCCAGGCAACCTGCGCATACAGAAAGGGGGTGGGCATCCGGACATCCGACGGCGACTAGCGGGCTGCGTTGGGTGTCTGACGCAGCGTGGACTTGGGGTTTTGCCAAATAAAGGAGGAGGCTTGGGGCGCACGCCCCAAGCCGGGGGACATTCGCGGAGTCAGATACCCAATGCGCGCTGCGGGTAATGCGCTGCAGTTTTGAAATTCCCCGGATTGCGAGTCGGTGCCCGCAATGACAGCCTTCAGCCCTTGCTCGCCAATGCTTTGGCGTGGTGCGCCAAATGGTCGGCCATGAAACTGGCAATGAAGTAATAGCCGTGGTCATAGCGCGCATGGCGGCGCAGCGTCAGGGGCTGGCCTACCGCGCTGCATGCCGCCTCGAACAGAGCCGGGTTCAATTGATCGGCCAGAAATTTGTCGCCCAAGCCTTGATCAATGAGGATGCCGTCCGGGTAAGGCGCCTTCTGGCTCTGACGCATCAACACGCTGGCGTCGTGGCGCTGCCAGCCGGACTCGTCCGCACCGAGATACCCGGCAAACGCCTTGCGACCCCACGCACACTGCGTTGGCGCGCAAATGGGGGCGAATGCGGACACAGACTTGAACAGCCCCGGGTGGCGCAGCGCCAGCGTGAGCGCGCCGTGGCCACCCATGGAATGGCCAAAAATCCCCAGCCGTTCGGCGTCCAGCGGCAAAGCTTTAGCGAGCAGTGGCAGCAAATCGGCGGTAATGTAGCTCTCCATCCGGTAGTGCGTGGCCCAGGGCGGCAGGGTGGCGTCCAGGTAAAACCCGGCACCCACGCCAAAGTCCCAACTCTCGGCCTCGCCCGCCACACCGGCGCCGCGCGGGCTGGTGTCGGGCGTAATCAGGGCCAGGCCCAATTCGGCGGCCCGGGCTTGGGCCCCGGCCTTGACCATGAAGGTCTCCTCGGTACAGGTCAACCCCGCCAGGTACAGCACGGCGGGCACCGGGCCAAGCGCTGCTTGCGACGGCAGAAAAACAGAGAACCGCATGGGCAGGCCGATTTCTCGGGAATCGTGCTGGTAAAAGCGCTGCACACCGTCAAAGCAGGCGTGCTCGCTCAGCAAGGTCAGGTTGCCGGGGTTCATTAAAAAATCACCACGCCACGGATGGATTCGCCGCTTTTCATCAGCTCAAAACCTTTGTTGATGTCTTCCAAGGGCATGGTGTGGGTGATGAGGTCGTCGATGTTGATCTTGCCGTCCATGTACCAGTCCACAATTTTGGGCACGTCGGTGCGGCCCCGGGCACCACCGAAGGCCGAGCCTTCCCACTTGCGACCGGTGACGAGCTGGAATGGACGGGTGGAGATCTCGGCCCCGGCTTCGGCCACGCCGATGATGATGGAACGGCCCCAGCCCTTGTGCGTGCATTCCAGCGCTTGACGCATCACTTGCGTGTTACCGATGCACTCAAAGCTGTAGTCGGCGCCGCCGTCGGTGAGCTGCACAACGGCTTCCACCACGTTGTCCACCTCTTTGGGGTTGATGAAGTGGGTCATGCCGAATTTTCGGGCCATGGCCTGGCGCGCGGGATTGATGTCCACACCAATGATCTTGTCGGCGCCCACCATTTTGGCGCCCTGAATCACGTTCAGGCCAATGCCGCCCAGACCGAACACCACCACGTTGGCGCCAGCCTCGACCTTGGCGGTGAAGATCACGGCACCGATTCCGGTGGTGACGCCGCAGCCGATGTAGCAGACCTTGTCAAACGGCGCGTCCTTGCGGATTTTGGCCAGCGAAATCTCGGGCACCACGGTGTAGTTGCTGAAGGTGCTGGTGCCCATATAGTGAAAGATGGGGTCGCCATTCAGGCTAAAGCGGCTGGTGCCGTCGGGCATCAGGCCCTTGCCCTGCGTGCCGCGGATCAGCTGGCAAAGGTTGGTCTTGCGGCTCAGACAAAACTTGCACTGGCGGCACTCGGGCGTGTAGAGCGGAATGACGTGGTCACCCTTTTGCAGGGTGGTGACACCCGGGCCGACATCGACCACGATGCCCGCACCTTCGTGGCCCAAAATGGCCGGAAAGATGCCTTCGGGGTCGGCACCACTGAGGGTGTAATAGTCGGTATGGCAGATGCCGGTGGCTTTGATCTCGACCAACACTTCGCCAAATTTCGGGCCTTGCAGGTCCACGGTCTCAATCGTCAGGGGCTGGCCTGCTTTCCAGGCGACGGCTGCTTTGGTTTTCATGGTGTTTGTGTTTTTTGAAAAGTTGCTGAATGGGACGGGTTACTTAAGAGCTGGTTGCGATTGTCTCCTGCCAGCGGCCAGCACAGGCCTGTCACCTCAGACACCGGACAGGTCTTCAAACCAAACCTCAAGCGCCTGCGCCATCGCGACTGGATTGATCCATGCCACGGATATTCCTGAGCCAGACCGCGTTGAACGACCTGCTCCGGCTGAAGGAATTTTTCGCACAAGCAAGTGATCTGATCTGGCACGTTATGAATCTGACGATGTGCGCGATCTGGTGCTGAAGGCCCGCATTCGCCATTAACGTGAATCCGGCTACGCGGAGTTGGCGCTTTGACCGGACCGTAAGCCCGCATTTAATTCCCGGATTGCACTTCGCTGCATCCGGGCTACGTCTGTGTTCATGCCAAGGTAAATCAGGCAGGCGCTTGCATCGTCACCGTCAAAACGCGTCCAGCGCCAGCGCCGTCACGCAGCCCGCACCTTCCACAATGCTGTCGCGCAGGCCCGGGGCCTTGGTCAGCAGGTGGTCGGCGTAGAAACGCGCTACGACGATCTTGGCCTGCATGAAGGCCGAGTCCTGCCCTTTTGCCAATTGCACTTGGGCCACCAGCAAGGCGCGCGCCAGCTGCCAGCCCGCCATCAGGTTGCCCGCCAGCATCAGGTAGGGCACGCTGCCGGCAAACACGTCGTTGGGCCTGGTTTTGGTGTTGCCCGCGACAAAGTCCACCACGTCGATGAAGGCTTCGCGCGCTGCCTTGAGACGTTTGGCCACGGCCTGCGCATCGTCGCTGCCGCTTTGCAGCAGTTCGGCCTCGGTGGCTTCGATCTGTGCGGCAATGCCTTTGGCGGTCTGGCCGCCGTCGCGCGCGGTCTTGCGCCCCACCAGGTCGTTGGCCTGGATGGCTGTGGTGCCTTCGTAAATGGTGAGGATCTTGGCGTCGCGGTAGTACTGGGCGCAACCGGTTTCTTCAATAAAGCCCATGCCACCATGCACCTGCACGCCCAGCGATGACACTTCCAGGCTCATCTCGGTGCTATAACCCTTGATCAGCGGCACCATGAATTCATAGAACGCCTGGTTTTGCTTGCGTGTGTCGGCGTCTTCGTGGTGGTGTGCCGCGTCATAGGCAGCAGCTGCCACGCTGGACAGGGCGCGGCAGCCCTCGGTATAGGCACGCATGGTCATGAGCATGCGTTTGACATCGGGGTGGTGGATGATGGGGCCGGCCGCTGGCAGCGAACCGTCAACCGGGCGGCTCTGGATACGCTCCTTGGCAAACTCCACCGCTTTTTGGTAGGCCCGGTCGGCAATGGCGATGCCCTGCACACCGACGCCGTAACGCGCGGCGTTCATCATGATGAACATGTATTCCAGGCCGCGGTTTTCCTGGCCGACCAGGTAACCAACTGCGCCGCCATGGTCGCCAAACTGCAGCACCGCCGTGGGGCTGGCCTTGATGCCCATCTTGTGCTCAATTGACACGCAGTGCACGTCGTTGCGCGCGCCGATTGATCCGTCGGCGTTGACCATGAACTTGGGTACCACAAACAGGCTGATGCCCTTCACACCTTCGGGTGCGCCAGTGACACGGGCCAGCACCAGGTGGATGATGTTGCCGGCCATGTCGTGCTCACCCCAGGTGATGAAGATCTTGGTGCCAGCCACCTTGTAGCTGCCGTCCGCCTGGGGTTCTGCCTTGGTGCGCACCGCGGCCAGGTCGCTGCCGGCTTGCGGCTCTTCGGTCAGGTTCATGGTGCCGGTCCATTCGCCGCTGACGAGTTTTTCGAGGTAGATGGCGTTGAGTTCCGGGCTACCTGCCGTGAGCAGCGCCTCAATGGCGCCGTCGGTGAGCAGTGGACACAGGGCAAAGCTCAGGTTGGCCGCGTTTTGCATTTCACCCACGGCTGAGCCGATGGTCTTGGGCAGGCCCTGACCACCGAAGTCGGTGGGGTGTTGCAGGCCTTGCCAACCAGCTTCGGTGTATTGCTTGAAGGCGTCCTTGAAACCTGGTGCGGCCGTGACCATGCCGTCTTTCCAGGTGGACGGGTTTTTATCGCCCTCCCAGTTCAGGGGCGCGAGCACGCCCTCGCAGAACTTGGCGGCTTCTTCGAGCACCGCTTGCGCGGTTTCCAAACCGGCGTCTTCCATGCCGGGCATTTGCGCGATCTGGTCAATACCAGCCAGATGCGCGATGTTGAAGAGCATGTCTTTCACGGGGGCGATGTAGCTCATGGGTATCTCCTAATCAGTTGGTGTCAGAGCACGTCGCTGCGCGAGTGGTCTGACCCGCAAGGTATCAAAGCGCTGCCACCAGTTCGGGCACCGCCACAAACAAATCAGCTTCCAGACCGTAGTCAGCCACGCTGAAGATCGGTGCCTCGGGGTCTTTGTTGATGGCCACAATGACCTTGCTGTCCTTCATGCCGGCCAGGTGCTGGATGGCACCCGAAATGCCCACGGCAATGTAGAGCTGGGGCGCGACAATCTTGCCGGTCTGGCCGACCTGCAGGTCGTTGGCGGCATAACCGGCGTCCACCGCCGCGCGGCTGGCACCGATGGCGGCACCGAGCTTGTCGGCCAGCGGGGTCATGAGTGCGTTGAACTTTTCTTGTGACCCCAGTGCGCGGCCACCGCTGACGATGATTTTGGCGGCGGTGAGCTCGGGTCGGTCGTTTTTGGCGATCTCCGAACCAAGGTAGCTGGTGTTGCCGGGCACGGTTTGCGCTGCAAGGCTTTCCATGGCGGCCGAACCACCCAGTGCGGCGGCATCAAAGCCGGTGGTGCGCACGGTGAGAAGCTTGATGGCGTCCAGGCTTTGCACGGTGGCAATGGCGTTGCCAGCGTAAATGGGGCGCTCAAAGGTGTCGGCACTGAGCACTTTGGTGACGTCAGAGAGTTGACCCACGTCGAGCTTGGCGGCCACGCGGGGTGCCACGTTCTTGCCTGAGGCGGTGGCCGGGAACAGCAGGTGGCTGTAGCCGGTGGCCAGGGCGACGATTTGGGCCGTGAGGTTTTCTGCAATGCCGTACGCCAGTGATTCGGCGTCGATGTGCAGCACTTTGGTGACACCGGAAATCTGGGCAGCGGCAGCCGCAGCCGGGCCGGCGTTGTGGCCTGCGACCAGCACATGCACGTCGCCGCCGCACTGAAGCGCGGCAGTGACAGTGTTGAGGGTGGCGGGCTTGAGGGAGGCGTTGTCGTGTTCTGCAATTACAAGAGTCGTCATTTAGATCACCTTCGCTTCTGTCTTGAGTTTGGCTACCAGCGTGGCCACGTCGGGCACTTTGACACCGGCGCTGCGTTTGGGCGGCTCACACACTTTGAGGGTTTTGATGCGCGGGCTCACGTCAACGCCGAGGTCTTCGGGTTTGAACACCTCGAGCGACTTTTTCTTGGCCTTCATGATGTTGGGCAGGGTGACGTAACGGGGTTCGTTCAAACGCAGGTCGGCGGTGACGACGGCGGGCAGCGTGACGCTCAGGGTTTCCGAGCCTCCGTCGATTTCACGCGACACCGTGGCTTTGCCATCCGCGATGTCGACTTTGCTGGCAAAGGCGACTTGGGGCAGGTCGGCCAGGGCGGCGCGAGCATTTGACCGGTCTGGTTGCAGTCGTCATCAATCGCCTGTTTGCCCAGGATGATCAAACCGGGTTGTTCTTTGTCGACCAACGCTTTCAGCAATTTGGCCACCGCCAGGGGTTGCAGTTCTTCAGAGGTTTCGACCAGGATGGCACGGTCAGCGCCAATGGCCATGGCGGTGCGCAGGGTCTCTGTGCACTGTGTCACGCCACAAGACACGGCAATGATCTCGGTGGCGACGCCTTTTTCTCGCAAACGCACGGCTTCTTCGATGGCGATTTCGTC
>Ga0208863_1000745_pt1 | contig 26106 bp, 26 predicted proteins | sample RifOxyD3_FD_184040 | JGI IMG/M metagenome (GOLD analysis project Ga0208863, IMG submission 184040) | Soil microbial communities from Rifle, Colorado - Rifle Oxygen_injection D3 (SPAdes) | ecosystem: Environmental > Terrestrial > Deep subsurface > Rock core/Sediment | place: Rifle, Colorado...
CCTGGCTTGCGCCGATTCAACTGTGGGGGCTTTGATCCAGCAGGCCATCGCCGCCCCCACCTTCCGCACCTACCTGAGCGATGACGTAATCGGCGCGCAAGTGGGCGGAGCGGTCAAAAACGTCATCGCCATTGCTTGCGGCGTGGCCACCGGAAAGGGCATGGGTGACAACACACGGGCCGCCTTGATCACCCGAGGACTGGCCGAAATCGCCCGCCTCGCCAAGGCTATGGGCGGCCAGTCGGCCACTTTGATGGGCCTATCCGGCCTGGGCGATCTGATCCTCACCGCCAACTCGCTGCAATCGCGCAATTATTCTTTGGGGGTGGCTTTGGGTGAGGGCAAGAGCCTAGCGGAGATTCTTGGTGCCCGCCGCTCAGTGGCTGAAGGCGTGTTCTCAGCCGAGGCGGTGATGGGGCTGGCCCACCGTCACGGGGTGGACATGCCCATCTGCGAAGCCGCCGATGCGGTGCTCAATCGCGGCCAGACGGTGGACGAAGTGATTCATGCCCTACTATCCCGCCCGTTTCGTGCGGAGTCGATCTGATGGACCATTTGGACGCCCTGGAAGCACAAAGCGTCTATATTCTGCGCGAAGCCTTCAACAAGATCGACCGGCTGGCGATGCTGTGGTCCATCGGCAAGGACAGCAACGCCATGCTGTGGTTGGCCCGCAAAGCCTTCTTCGGCCATGTGCCCTTTCCCCTGATCCATGTGGACACCCACCACAAAATCCCCGAGATGATCGCCTTCCGCGACCGGTACGCTAAGGAATGGAAGCTCAACCTGATCATCCATGAGAATACGGCGGCTCTGGACGCGGGCATGGGCCCGGACAAGGGGCGGGTCAACTGCTGCACCGCTTTAAAGACCGAACCCTTGAAAGAAGTGATCGCCCGCCACGACTTCCAAGGGGTCATCGCCGGTATTCGCCGCGACGAGGAAGGCACGCGGGCCAAGGAGCGCGTCTTTTCCCCGCGCAATGAAACCGCCCAGTGGGACACCCGCGACCAGCCGCCCGAGTTCTGGGACCAGTTCAAGACCGACTTCCCCCCCAACACCCATGTGCGCATCCATCCCTTGCTGCACTGGACCGAGTTGGACATCTGGCGTTACATCGCGCGGGAGAACATCCCGGTGGTTAGTCTTTATTTTGCCAACGCTGAAGGGCGTCGCTACCGCTCCTTGGGCTGCGCGCCCTGCACCGGAGCAATCAAAAGCACGGCGGCCACCATCCCGGAGATTATCCGCGAGCTGGAAACCACCAAAACCTCTGAGCGGGCCGGTCGCGCCCAGGATCAAGAATCCGAAGACGCATTCGAGCGCCTCAGATCGGAAGGCTATATGTGATGTCGGAAGTCACGTCCCAACCGACCCTTAAGATCGTCATCGTCGGCCATGTGGACCACGGCAAGTCCACTCTGGTGGGCCGCCTGTTCCATGACACCGGCTCCCTGCCCGATGGTAAGGTAGAAGCCATCCAAGCCATGTGCGCCAAGCGCGGTATGCCCTTTGAGTGGGCCTTCGTCATGGACGCGCTGAAGGCCGAGCGGGACCAGGGTATTACCATCGACGTCTCGCAAATCTGGTTCAAGACCGCCGTCCGCGACATGGTCTTAATCGACGCGCCGGGCCATAAGGAATTCGTCAAGAACATGGTGTGCGGGGCCGCCCAGGCCGACGCCGCCGTGCTGGTGGTGGACGCCCTGGAAGGGGTGCGCGAGCAAACCCGCCGCCACGGTTATCTCTTGCATCTTCTCGGTATCCGTCAAGTGGCGGTGGCCATCAACAAAATGGACTTGGCGGGCTACGCCGAAAGCCGCTTTGAAGAGGTCTCCGGGGAATGCCTGGACTATCTTGGCTCCATCGGTTTGGACACCGCCGACATTCGGGTGGTCCCGGTGTGCGGTCGGGACGGCGACAACATCGCCAAGGCCTCCGCCCATATGCCGTGGTACGACGGCCCCACCGTGGTGGAGACGCTGGAAGCCTTTCACCCGCCCGCCGGGCCAGTAGGCTTGCCCCTGCGCTTTCCCCTGCAAGACGTCTACAAGCTCGATGAGCGGCGCATCCTGGCCGGGCGGATTGAAAGCGGACGGCTGCATGTGGGCGACGAGGTGCTGTTCTCCCCTTCAGGTAAGAAGGCCAAGGTCGCCACCATCGAAAGCTGGAACACTCCCGGCGCGGTAATGTCCGCCCATGCGGGGCAGTCAGTGGGGATCACCCTGGACGAGCAGATTTTTGTCGAGCGCGGCGACGTTACCAGCCACGAGGCGCACGCGCCGATGCTGACCAACGTGTTCAAGGCCCGCCTGTTCTGGCTGGGTCACGCGCCCCTGGAAGCGGGCAAGACCTACAAGATCAAGCTGGGTACGGCCGAGCACCAAGTGGAGGTGCAGAGCGTGGAGAGGGTCATCGACGTGGAAGACCTCTCCTCCACCTCGGGCGGCAAGGTGGAGCGCAACGCTATCGGCGAAGTGATTTTGCGCTCCCGTGGGCTGATGACCGTGGACCCTTTTACCTCCAACATGCGCATGGGGCGCTTTGTGCTGGTGGATGGCTACGACACGGTGGGCGGCGGCCTGATTTCCATGGATGGCTACGCCGATCAGCGCCCCGGTCTGGGGGTCAAGTCCCAGAACATCGCCCGCGTGGCACACCGGGTGGGCATCGAAGAACGCTGGCGGGCCAATGGGCATCGTGGCGGCATCCTGTGGCTAACCGGCCTGTCCGGCTCGGGCAAGTCCACCCTGGGCTTTCTCTTGGAACAGCACCTGTTCCGCAAGGGCTGTCAGGTCTATGTGCTGGATGGGGACAACGTGCGTCACGGCCTGTCCGCCGATCTGGGCTTTTCCCCCGACGACCGGGCCGAGAATATCCGTCGCATCGGCGAGGTGGCCGGACTGTTCGCCCGCGCCGGGGTGATCGTCATCACCGCTTTCATCTCGCCCTACCGCTCCGACCGCGAGCGGGTGCGCTCCGTCGCCCCCGACCTGTTCCACGAAGTTCACATCAAGGCCGACGTGGCGACGTGCGAAAAGCGCGACCCCAAGGGTCTCTACGCCAAGGCCCGCAGCGGCGAGATCAAGGAATTCACCGGCGTTTCCGCCCCTTATGAAGCGCCGGAAAAGCCCGAGCTGGTGGTGGATACGACCCACTCAAACGTGGACGAAAGTCTGGCGTTGCTCAGCGACTACGTTCTTGCGAATTTCTCCGTCACCGGAAAGGTATGAGCCATGGCCTATGTTCTGTATTGCCTGGATAAACCCGATAGCCTCGCGGTGCGCATGGCAACACGGGAGGCCCATCTGGCCTATATGGCGGGCTTTGCCGAAAAGCGCATTCTGGTGGGTCCGCTGTTGGACGAAGCCGGGGCCATGTGTGGCAGTCTGTTGATCATGAACTTTGCCACCCGAGCCGAGGCCGAGGCCATGGCGGCGGGCGACCCTTACGCCAAGGCGGGATTGTTCCAAAGCGTGGAAATTCGACCCTTCAAGAAGGTCTTTCCGGCGGAATAGGAGCGCCTGGCCATGGCCGCTTGGTTGTTCAAATCCGAACCGAACGCTTGGTCCTGGGACCAGCAGGTGGCCCGTGGCGCAGCAGGGGAGCCGTGGAGCGGCGTGCGCAACTTCCAAGCCTGCGCCAATATGAAGGCCATGCGGGTGGGCGAGCGGGGCTTTTTCTATCACTCGGTCTATGAGAAGCGCATTGTTGGCGTGGTCGAGGTGATCGACGGCTACCGCCTTGATCCCACCGATCCGACAGGCCGATTCGGACTTGTGACCATCAAGGCTCTCAAGAGCCTACCCCACCCGGTCACGCTGGCTCAGATCAAGGCCGACCCTCGCTTGGAACATCTGCCCCTGGTTCGCCAATCCCGCCTGTCTGTGTGTCCCATCGACCAAGAATCCTGGCAGATTCTGTGCGGCATGGGAGGGCTGGAAGGGTGAGCGAGCAACTCCTCTGCGCTCTAGCCGATTTGGCGGACCCCGACGCCAAGGGGTTCGTGGTCAACGGGATGAGCGTGATTGTGGTGCGGCAGGGAGATGTGGTGAAGGGATACATCAACGACTGCCCCCACCGTCACCTGCCCTTAAACCAGGAACCAGATCGCTTTCTGGATTTCGAGGGTAAGTTTCTGCTCTGCTCGGCCCATGGGGCCTTGTTTTCCCTGATCAACGGGGACTGTCTTTACGGTCCCTGCAACGGCAAGCGTCTCAAATCGGTCGCGTTGGTGGTGCGGGATGGAAAGGTCTACCCGGCATGAGCGGGCGGTTGGTTGCGCGCAACGTTTCCCTTCTCACCGTGGCTCAGGTGGTGTCCCTGCTGGCCGGGCTGGGCACCACGATGATCCTAGCCCGCGCCTTGGGTCCGGAGGGTTTTGGCATTCTTGGCTTTGGTATGGCCTTGATTGGCTATTTTCACATGGCCGCAACCTTCGGCTCGGATTCCTGGGGAGCGCGGGAGATTTCGCGGGATCGGGGACAGGCCGGGCCTATCGCTGGACTGATCCTGGGGCCCCGGCTGGTCATGGCCGGGCTGTCCTATCTTGCCCTGATCGCTCTTGCCCTGATGATCGCGCCTGACCCCACCACCCGGACCGTGGTGCTGATCCAGGGGCTGACGTTGTTGAGCACCGTGCTTCTTCTCGATTACGCTTTTCAGGGCGTGGAGCGGATGGAGATAAACGCCCTGCGCCAGAGCGCCCAGGCTTTGGCGGCGATGGTCGGTGTAGCCCTTATGGTGCATGGACCTCATGACGTGGTGCTCGCCGCCAGTCTCCAGGTCGGAGTAGCCCTGCTCGTCGCGGCACTGTCGCACGCTTTTGGCCGACGCATCTTCTCCGGATTCAGGCTGGTGTACGATCTGTCTGCTTGGAAGACCTTGATGGTCCGCTCTGCACCCTTCGCCTTAATCGTACTGATGGGCTCCATCTACAATTCCGTCGATATCATCATGTTGGAATACATGACCGATAAGACCGAGGTGGGGCATTATGTGGCGGCCTATCGGGTGGCGCTTCTGTCCATGATTCCTCACGGCATTCTTTTCATGGCGATCTACCCCGCCTTGTCCAGGGCTGCGGGTGATAAACCCGCCATGCGCGTCTGGGCGCGCCGCAACGCCGCTATCTTGATGGCAACGGGCTTGCCGATTTCGGTGTTCGGAGTCGCCTACCCGGAAGCGATCCTCGGGTTTTTGTTCGGTGAGTCGTTCCTGCCCGCCAGCGCCACCTTGCGTCTGCTTATGCTCAATGTGGGCGTGCTTCACCTGCGCGTCGCCTTCGACGCCCCGTTGACCGCCTGGAACCGAGAGCGTCGCCACGCGGCGGTGATGGTTCTGACCGCAGTTCTCAACGTGGGTCTTAATCTTTGGCTGATCCCTGATTACGGCATGGAAGGTGCGGCCATCGCCACGCTGTTCAGTCAGTTCGCGGCGCTGGCCTTGTTCGCGGTCGTGCACCTGCGTGCTGCGGGGGGTCTGCCAGGATTGACGCTGCTGAAAGGACTGGCTGCCGCCGTCCTCGCCTTTGCCGCCGCCTCTTGGGTGGGAGTGCTTGGTGCGGGGTGGAGCGAGATTGTTCTTTTGATCGTTGGCGGATGTGCGGTGTCCGTAGTTTTTTACCCGGTCGCTCTGTTCTTAAGACTCATCACATGGTCCGAGATTTCTCAAATCTTTAATCGTTGAGGAGATTGTCTTGTTCGACCGAACGAGTCCATAATCGCTTTCCCTGTGCGGGGTGTGCGACGACGAGGAGGAGACCCTTATGTCCGATATTTTTCCAGTAAGCGACGAGTGGGCCAAGAATGCCTGGGCCGATAACGCCAAGTATCTGGAGATGTACGCGCACTCCGTAAAAGACCCAGAAGGGTTCTGGGGCGAACACGGCAAGCGCCTCGACTGGTTCACCCCCTACACCAAGGTCAAGTCGGTCAACTTCAACAAGCCCGACGTTTCCATCAAATGGTACGAGGATGGGGTATTGAACGCCTCCGTCAATTGTATCGACCGGCATTTGGCCAAACGGGGCGACCAGACCGCTATTCTGTGGGAAAGCGACGACCCGTCGAAAGACGCCAAGATCACCTATCGCATGCTGCACGATGAAGTGTGCAAGCTGGCCAACGTATTAAAGGCCCGGGGCATCAAGAAGGGCGACGTGGTCACTATCTACATGCCGATGATCCCGGAAGCGGCCTACGCAATGCTGGCCTGCGCCCGCATCGGGGCTATTCATTCCGTGGTGTTCGGGGGCTTTTCCCCCGAGGCGCTGGCCGGGCGCATCCAGGACTGCGGCTCCACCTGCGTCATCACCGCCGACGAGGGCGTGCGCGGGGGCAAGCCCATTCCCTTGAAGCGCAACACCGATGAAGCCGTCGCCAAGTGCGGTACGGTCGATACTGTGATCGTGACCCGGCACACCGGCGGGACGATCAACTGGGTCGAGGGCCGCGACGTCTGGCTGCATGAAGCCACGGCGACCGTTCTTCCAACCTGTGAGCCCGAAAAGATGGGCGCGGAAGACCCGCTGTTCATCCTCTACACCTCCGGCTCCACCGGTAAGCCCAAGGGGGTGTTGCACACCACCGGCGGCTACATGGTTTTCGCCTCCATGACCCATCAGTACGTTTTCGACTACCACGATGGAGACGTTTACTGGTGCACCGCCGATGTGGGCTGGGTCACCGGGCACAGCTATATCGTCTACGGACCTTTGGCCAACGGGGCGATTTCCTTGATGTTTGAAGGCATTCCCACCTACCCGGACGCCTCCCGCTTCTGGCAGGTGTGCGACAAGCACCAGGTCAACATCTTCTACACCGCGCCCACCGCCATCCGCGCTCTGATGCGCGAGGGCGACGCTCCGGTGAAGAAGACCTCTCGAAAGTCTCTTCGACTGCTGGGTTCGGTGGGCGAGCCCATCAACCCCGAGGCTTGGTTGTGGTATCACCGGGTGGTGGGTGACAAGCGTTGCCCCATCGTCGATACGTGGTGGCAAACCGAAACGGGCGGCATTTTGATTACCCCCTTGCCCGGCGCGACCGCTTTGAAGCCCGGTTCGGCCACGCGACCGTTTTTTGGCATCACGCCGGTGATCGTGGATGGTCACGGCCACGAACTGCACGGCGCTTGTTCCGGTAATCTATGCATCACCGACAGTTGGCCGGGCCAGATGCGCAGCGTCTACGGCGACCATCATCGCTTCATGGACACATACTTCTCCCACTACCATGGCAAGTATTTCACCGGCGATGGCTGCCGCCGCGATGAGGACGGGTACTACTGGATCACCGGGCGCGTGGATGACGTGATCAACGTCTCCGGTCACCGCTTGGGCACGGCGGAAGTGGAAAGCGCTCTGGTCGCCCATCCCAAGGTGGCCGAAGCCGCCGTGGTGGGCGCGCCCCACGACATCAAGGGTCAGGGCATCTACGCCTATGTGACCTTGAACGCCGGGGTGGCTCACGATGACGCTCTCAAGAAGGAACTGGTGGCCTGGGTCCGCAAGGAGATCGGCCCCATCGCGTCCCCTGACTGGTTGCAGTTCGCCCCCGGTCTGCCCAAGACCCGTTCCGGCAAGATCATGCGCCGCATTTTGCGCAAGATTGCCGAAAACGATTACGGCAGCTTGGGTGACATCTCAACCCTTGCCGATCCCCATGTGGTCGAAGACCTCATCGAGAACCGCCAAAATCGGGGATAGGAATCGGGGATAACCCTACCCCCCACACCAAAAATGTGGGAACATAAAAGCCGTGTCGATGACGTCCTTCGGGAGGCGGCCATGCAAGGTGCGGAGTGGGGTGTGACGGAGTGGCTCATCGCGGGCGGCTTGGCTGGGCTGACCCTGGTGGTGATCTGGCTCTACAACGGGCTGGTGCGGCGGCGGAATCAGGTTAAAAACGCCTGGAGCCAGATTGACGTGCAGCTCAAGCGCCGCCACGATCTTATTCCCAACCTAGTGTCCGCAGTGAAGGACTACATGGCCTATGAGCAGGAAACCCTGACCAAGGTCATTAACGCCCGCAACGCCGCTGTTTCCGCCAGTGGGCCGCAAGCCGCCATCCCCGCCGAGGCTGTGCTCGGGGGCCTCTTGGGCAAGCTGTTCGCCTTGATGGAAAACTACCCCGATCTCAAGGCCAACCAGAACGTCGCCCAGTTGATGGAAGAGCTTTCAACGACCGAAAACAAGATCGCCTTCGCCCGCCAGTTCTACAACGACAGTGTGATGGACTTGAACAACGCGGTCCATATGTTCCCCTCCAATCTGGTAGCTCTCGTATTCCGCTTTGCCGAGGGTGTGCATTTTGCCACCCCGGATGAGGAAAAGGCCGTGCCAAAGGTGAGCCTTCGCTCATGACTCGCCTTCCCAACATTCATTGCCAAGGGTGCGGGGCGGAGATTCCTGCCTTGGCCCAGCGCTGTTCAGTGTGCGGGCGTGCGTTGCGCCCAGCCTTTGGCCGCAAAGGAATGGCCCCCCTTCAGACCATGGCTTTGGCCGCACCCGGCATAAACGTTCTTCATCCTGAGGGCAGGACGCGGGCGGCGATTAAGAGTACGGATTTCCTGGCCGCAGCGCGGGCCAACACCCGCAGCACCGCCTTGCTGATCGCCGCCATGCTGTTTCTGACCTTCATGATCGGCTACATGGTCGGCTGGTTTTTGGAAGTTTACAGTCTCTATCTGGCCGCTCTCACCGATGGCCTCACCGACTATCCGGTGTGGTTCTTCAGCGCGGGCGGGGTGCGGGGTGGGATGATCACCTTGGCCGTCGGCGCGGCGTGGGCTTTGTTGTCTCTGACGGCGGCCAACACGCTGGTCATGCAGCAGTGCGGCGGCCACTACTTGATGCCGTTTGAGGCCCAGCAGGTGCACAACGTCGTCGAGGAAATGTCCATCGCCGCCGGTCTGCCTAAGCCCAAGGTGGTGATTATTGAAACCGATGTGCCCAACGCTTTTGCGTTTGGTATGTCGCCCAAGAGCGCCATCGTCGGCGTTACCCGTGGCCTTCTTAACCGCTTGGACCGGGAGGAGTTGCAAGGGGTGATCGGCCACGAGATGGGCCATGTGGCCAATCTGGATATCCGCTACGCCACCGCTGTGGGGGTATTGGTTGGGGCGATCAGTCTGGCCTCGGAAAGTGTGATTCGGCTTTTGACCCACCGGCGCCGCTACCGCAGCGAATCGGAGGGCGAGTCCGATGCGGCGTCGGACGCGACGGAAGGGGCCAGCGGCGGCGGAGACAACGAGGTCGCGTCCTGGGCCATTGTGGTGCTGTTCGTCTTGATGGTGGCCTTTATCTTTCTGGCCCCCTTGCTGGCCAAGATGGTGCAGATGGCCGTCTCCCGCCAGCGGGAGTATCTGGCCGACGCCACCAGCGTGCGCTTCACCCGCAACCCGGCGGGCCTGATCCGCGCTCTGGAGAAAATCTCGCAGCAGCAAGAGCCCTTCGACGGGGCCGCTAAAGCCACTCAGCACATGTTCATCATCAACCCGTTCCGCAAGCTGGGGGAAAAGGCCAACGCCCTGATGTCCACCCACCCGCCCTTGGAAAAACGCCTTGAGCGGCTGCGAAACCTCAGCGGGTTTTCATAACCTGATATATCTCTCACAGACAGGACATTTTCCTTCATGACGTCTTCAAAAACGCCGAAAAGCGACTCAAGCACGGTCCCGCCAGCAAGCGTCGTCAGTCTCGGCGATGGAGCCGTTCACCAAAAAATTCCCCGAGATATGTACAAGGAACTGTTCGAGCGCGAGCGCGGTCGGTTTCTGTCCAAGCTCGATCAAGGTTGCGACGTTTTGGCCCATTGTCCAGTGCCCGCCTATCGCTGGATGATGGTCGAGGTGGTCGAGCGCCTGCGAAAACGCGGATACAAAGTAATCTGTGTCAGCAGCGATCCGGTGATTGACGAATTCAGCGAATTGGAAAATTCGTTTTTCTTCCATCATGGGTCTCTGGTCGAAATTTTCAGCCAGCGCCCTAAGCCGCCCCTGTACATTACACCCACCCTTTTGCCTGGGGGGATTGGGGAGCGGAGTCTGGTCTTTCTTCACGACATTTGGGATTCGCCCTTGGGCGACGAGAACAAGTTTCGCAACGATGCCCGGGATTTCGAGTACATCGCCATTCCCTCAAAACCCGCTCTGCCCCTTTATGAGAGGGTACTGCGGTACAATCCTCAGGAATGGCGGCGCGTTCCCCAGCAAACTCTTATCCCCTGCGGTTACCCAAAGCTTGATTCAACCCTGGCCCGCATTGCCGCACAGCCACCAACCCCAAAGACCGCCATCGTCTATGCGCCGACCGTCGGTTTCATGTCCAACGTCAAGGAGTACGGCCACAAGATTCTCCTGGCGTTGGCGACGCGATTTCGGGATCGGGAGATCATTTTTCGGCCTCATCCCCACGATCACAACTCGCAAGATATGCTTTATCTCATTCACTTTGCATCCCGGTTTCAAAACATCACCGTGGACTTAGAGAGCGGGGACAACTACTCGTCCTACGCGCGCTCTTCCGTCTTGGTGTCCGATCTTTCCGGCACGGCCTACACCTTCGCATTCACGCAGCTTCGCCCGGTGGTGTTTTTCCAGCCCAAGGTTGGCAGCCAATTCGAGAACATGAAAGACTTTGCCTACGTCAAGAACGTTCCGGTTATCGGAGCGCTGGCCGAGACGATCGAAGACATTATTTCCCGCATTGTCGAGCTTGAAGCCGAAGGTTCACAACGGGTCGAACGCATTAAAAACCTGCGCGACACCAGCGTGTTCAACGTGGGTCATTCCTTGGATTACTTTATCGATCAGGTGGATAACCTGATGACGGGCAAGCTGATCGACGGCGGCGTGAGAATCGACTAGAGCGTTTTGCGTTCGTATTGGCTCACGGAAAACGCTCTAGCTTATTGTTACAAAAGCAAATACGTCGTCGCAAACGATCCCGTTTGCTCGGGATTTGCTCTAGGAAGACGGTGCTAGGTACTGCCGGGCCACGGTTTCCCGGATGTCCCGCAAGAGAGTGTCGTCGACCTCGTACCGGTCCAGAGCCATCTGAAGGTTGCCCAAATGGACGAACTTGTGCTCGGCGTAAAGGTCTCGCGGCGGCAGGGCCTCGTCCTTTATGTGCAAGGTGCTCTTGACGTTGACGTTGGCGGCCCATTCGCTCAGGTTCATGCCTGAATTCATAATTCCAGCGATGATGCGCTCAAACCGAGCCCGACGGATGTCACCATCGATGTAAGGATCCTCGCTGTACCAGAGGTTTTCTGGAATCATCAGCGGGTTGTCCTTGAAAATCTGTTCCTTGTCCCCACGGAACTTGATGCCGTGTTTTTCCGGCTCCTCCCAGTACATGCCGCCGTTGGCTAGAATGAGACAGTTGATGTTGGCCAGGGTGGCGATGTACGGCGCGTTGTCCAGCAGGTTGGCAATACTCTCGGTGATGTCGTCCTCGGTTTCATGAGGCACGCCCACCACCATGTTGACGTCCACCTTGATGCCCGCGTTGTGGCAGGCTTCCAGATTTTCCTTGATCCGTGCCACGGTGTAGCCTTTGCGTTGAAGCTTCAACGTATTGCGGGACCACGCATCCACCCCAAAGCGCAGGGAATGGAAACCGGCGGCGCGCAAGGTGTCGAAAAAGGCCTGGTCGCTTTTGGCGTGAATCCGCAACTGGCCCGTCAGGCTGATCTTCAGCCCGCGTCGCATGACTTCCCGGCAAATTTCCAACAGAGTTTCAGGGTCGCCGTTGAGGTCGCTTTCGTTGAAGACAAACCCATTGAATCCGTGATCAACGAACCATTCCAGCTCATTCACAAACTTTTCCGGCGCACGGATACGCCACAGGTAGCGTTCGGCGCAGAAGGTGCACTGGGACCAGCGGCAGCCCCGGCTGGCGATGACGGGGACGGAAGAGTGGCCGTTATAGGTGCGATAGATGTTGATATCGTCCACCCATTCGTACTTGGGCATTTCGATCAAGTTCAAATCGGCCGGGCGTGGGGCCCATTGAAAGGCAATGTTGGGGTCGTCAAAGCGGGACATGACGCCCTTGACGTTGCCCGGACGCTCGCCACGGGCCAAGCGCTCCACCAGCGGGCCGACAATATGATCCGCCTCGCCGATCACCAGATAATCCCAGTCATTGATGCTGTAGGGCGCAATGGACGGGGAATAGCAGGTGAAGCCGCCGACCAGGATCACTATCTCCGGGGCCGCCAGTTTGACCCGCCGCGCCACTTCCTGGGCGCACCAGCGGTTTGCGTTGTGCACGCTTAAGCCCAGAATCTTCGGTGCTGCCGCGAGGATGCCGTTCACCACATCGTCCAAGAACTCGGAAAACAGCTCCACCACGAGAGGCCAGTTGTCCCGGTTTTCCCAGAACGGAATGTGGTGCACATACCAAGGATCGTCCGGCATGGGCTTGCCGTTGGACATCACCGGCGGCTCCCCCAGATCATAGAGCCGATGGATGTGATAAAGGTGGGCGAAGATCACATCGGCGTCGATGGTCTGCAAGGTCACGTTGGACGCTTTGATGGCGTTGTGGACATAGCCGAATCCCGTGGGAAACATGGACAGCATGCGGGCGGGCAGGTCCATGAGCAGAACATCTTTGCCCTTCTCAAACACCAGATCGGGCAGGTTGTTGGGATAGACAGTCTTGACCAGGGTCAGCCAGGAGCGCACGGGAATATCATCGATGGCGATCTGGGGAATAATGTCCGGGCAAAGAACGGTTAGACCCTTGGGCAGATGTGCCCGCATGCGGGTTCGGTGGTCGGCTCGGGTGTCGCACAAAAAGACGGTGCGAACGGAGTTAGGGATCGCGGTGGGCGCAACAATGGGCCGACCCCTATAGGTCGTTTCCGTGGTGCGGTGATCAATGATGGCAACGGTCTTTTCCAGCAAACGCGGCGCGTGATCGAGCATAAAATCGAGGAACGGCCCCCAGCGGTATAGGGCGATATCCCCTTCAAGCCCCATGAGATGGTCCGCGAGTCGATCAATCAACAGGAGCTCGTCGGCCTCGCCGGTCATGGGAAAGCACTGGAAGGGACTAAAGCGGACTAAAATGCCCTCGGCAGTGATCAAGGTTCCCCGCGTTGGACTCTTCAATCTGACTTTCGTCGTAATTTTCTTCAAGGCTGAGGCTCCACTTCCACACGTCCGCTTCTCCATACATACCGCATTTTCCTTTCAGGAATCCTAACTGCACCCTCCTTTGCCGATTGAGTTGCGCAATCAATTCGTTCTCGCGTAGTGTCTTTGAGGTTGAACCGGTCGAACGGGAACAGGACGATGAGATTTCATTTCAGCTTGGCAAACCTGAACGAAGGCGGCCTGATCCGAACCGAGGACGTCACCAAGTGGTTTCTCGGTGGGATGAAGGAGGCCGGCCACCGGGTCAGCCTCGGCGTGACGGACGTTAACCCCTCAGCCATCAACGTCTTTTATGAAAACTTTGAGGATCATGCCTTTTCCCTGCTTCGGGAAATGCGCAAGCGGCGTGTACCCTGGGGAATCGTCTGCACGGAGCGCATCACCGGCAACTCTTTCAACAATATGACTGACCCGACAAAGTTTTGTGGGCCAAAATACACTTGGCGGGATCGCTTCGAGAATTTCACCCGCGCAGCACGCATGGCGGATTTTATCTGGTGCCTTGATCCTGGCTCTTACGAGGTGTGCAAGGCCGAGCTTAATCCCAACACCTTTCTGATCCGGGCTGGCTACACCAAAGGGCTGGTTGAGCTAACTCCCCGTCCCGAAGCGGAAAAGGACATCGACTTTCTCTTCTTCGGTGCTGTGACCCCTTACCGCAAGAACATCATTCATCAGATCGAAGCCCGGGGCCACAAGGTCGTCTACAACGAGGCCTTCGTACCCACCTATTTGCGGAACGATTTGGTGGAAAGGGCCAGAATCAATCTTTCTTTGTTGATGAACGAAAAATGGCTTATCCCTTCCTTGTCCCGTTTGACGTTCTTGATCTCCAACAGTTGCCCGGTGGTCTGTGAGGCCGTTCCTACTGAACCGGAAATTGAAAAATACGCCACGACGGTTCCTTCTGCTGTCTATGTCGATCAGTGCATCAGCCTTCTTGAATCCGGTGAATACGACGCCGTTGCCCGCGCCAACACCGCCCGATACATGGCAGAGATGCCCATGAGCCAGATCATGTGGGGGATTGGCTTGAAAACCAAAACGGCACTGCTAACCAAGGAGATTGCCGATCCCAGCGTGTTGTTTTAGGGGATTAACAAACCATTTTTTAATCCCTCTCGCCCCAACATGGCTCCTTAATCTCAACCATGCAGCGGGCTTCCATGAGCGATAAATTCAACATCCTGATCACCGGGGGCGCGGGTTATCTTGGCTCGACCATGGTTCCCATGTTTCTCCACGCCGGACATTCGGTGACGGTGATCGACAATTTCTTGTTCAAGCAGAACAGCTTGGCCCAGGTCTGCCACAAAGAAAAGTTCGACGTGGTCAACGGCGATTGCCGCGATGAGAACCTGCTCAAACCCCTGGTGGCGAAAGCCGATGTCATCATCCCCTTGGCCGCCATTGTTGGTGCCCCGGCCTGCAACCGCGACCGTATTGGCGCGGAGAGCACAAACCTGGGGGCCATTCGCTCGTTGCTCAAGCTGTCCTCCAAGGAGCAACGCTTCCTCACCCCCATCACCAACTCCGGCTACGGCATCGGTGAGGCAGGCAAGTTCTGCACCGAGGAAACCCCGCTTAATCCCATTTCCTGGTACGGCAAGACCAAGGTCATGGCCGAAGAGGAGGCGTTTGCCCGGGGTAACGCCATTTCTTTCCGGCTGGCTACCGTGTTCGGCATGAGCCCGCGCATGCGCATTGATCTTTTGGTCAACGATTTCACTTACCGAGCCATCAACGACCGCGCCCTGGTGCTGTTCGAGAGTCACTTCAAGCGCAACTTCATCCATGTGCGCGACGTGGCGCGGGCCTTCCTGCACGGCATCGACAACTTCGGAACCATGAAGGATCAGGCCTACAACGTGGGTCTATCCGACGCCAACCTGTCCAAGTGGGAGCTGTGTGAGGTCATCAAGACCCACGTTCCCGATTTTTACTTTGTCGAGGCCGAAGTGGGTGAAGACCCGGATAAGCGCGATTACATTGTCTCCAACGCCAAAATCGAAGCCACCGGGTTCAAACCCGCTTACGGTCTTGATCAGGGCGTGCCGGAGTTGATCAAGGGCTATCGCATGATCAAGAATTCGATCTACGGGAACGTGTGATGCGTGGGTTTTTCCGCCCCCTCACCCTACCCTCTCCCCATAGGGGCGAGGGAAACGCGGCCGACTCCCTCTCCACCCCATGGGGGGGAGAGGGTTGGGGTGAGGTGGGGTCATGATCATCAGCCGCACCCCTTTGCGCATGTCTTTGTTCGGTGGCGGCACCGATTACCCGACGTGGTTTCTCAAGCATGGAGGCTCGGTGATCGGCAGCACCATCGACAAGTACTGCCACATCACCCTGCGCGCTCTGCCGCCCTTCTTCGAGCACAAGCACCGCATCGTCTATTCCAAGATCGAGTTAGTCACCGACTTAGATGAAATTCAGCACCCGGCGGTGCGCGGCACCTTGAAAGAATTCGGGATTAATAAGGGGCTGGAGATTCACTACGACGCCGACTTGCCCGCCCGCTCCGGCCTCGGCTCGTCCTCGGCCTTCACCGTGGGGTTGATCAACGCTCTGCACGCCCATTTCGGGCGCATGCGCTCCAAGACTGAGTTGGCGAACGAGGCCATTCACTTAGAGCAAGACGTCTTCAAAGAAGCGGTGGGTTGCCAGGATCAAATTTGGGCGGCGTTCGGGGGCTTGAATCGCATCGACTTTCGCACCGATGGGCGTTTTTCCGTACAGCCCTTGTTGTTGACCCAGCAGCGCCGTGCGGACTTAGAAAGCTCAATTTTGCTTTTTTTCACCGGCTTTGCCCGCTTCGCCAGTGAAATCGCCGCCAAGCAAATCGCCAACTTCGATAAGCGCCAAGTGCATCTTTTGACCATACAGGGTGCCGTGGATGAGGCCTTCAAGGTGCTCAAAAACCCCGATGCACCGATCACCGAACTGGGCCACATCATGCACGAGTCCTGGCAGATGAAGCGCGCTTTAGCCAGTGAGGTTTCCACCCCCGAGATTGACGAGATTTATCAAGCTGGCCTGGACGCCGGGGCGGTGGGGGGCAAGCTCCTGGGCGCTGGCGGCGGCGGCTTTGTCGCTTTCTTAGTCCCTAAGCACAAGCGCAAGGCGGTCAAGGAGCGGCTCAAAAAACTGATCACCGTGTCCTTCCGCTTCGAGGACCGGGGCAGCCACATCGCCATGTACGAGCCCGGCGCGCCCGAGAACGGCGATGCCTAAATACGAAACTCTCGCCCGCCGCGTCGCTTTCGAGAATTCCAAAATCACGGTTTTTGCTGACCACATCAGCGATGGTCAAGGGTTGGAAGTCCGCGACTATGTGGTGATGGCCCCACGGGCGAAAGCCGAGGGTATGGTCACCGGCGTCTCGGTCCTGCCTGTGTCGCAAGGCCGAATCGGCCTGATCCGAATGTACCGCCACGCGGTCGGCGCGACCTTCTGGGAAGTTCCACGCGGCTTTCTCGACCCTGGGGAGGGACCAGACGGTTCCGCCCGGCGCGAGTTGGAAGAAGAAACCGGCCTAACCTGCCCGCCCACGGGGCTGGTCAGTCTGGGCAGCATCACCCAAGAAGCCAGCACCATTGCCGCCCGCATCGCCCTGTTTGCCGCGAAGGACTGCACGGTGGCAACGAACCACCTGCCTCACGATGAGTTAGGCCTGGAAGAATTTCGCTGGTTCAGTTTTGACGAAGTGCGCGCCATGGCAGCGGACTCCCGGATCGAAGACGCCTGCACCTTGGTCTGCATCTTCCGCTACTTAAACCTCTCTAACTCCTGATTTTAAAAGCAAATACGTCGTCGCAAATGATTCCATTTGCTCGGGATTTGCTCTAATCCTCCTCAATCTCTTCCGGTGTTCGGGCGTTCAAAACCTTGCGAGCGGTTTCAAACGAAAATCCGGCGCGGCCTAAAACAGCTAAATCCTTAGCCGCATGAGCCGCCCGCTCTTCCTCCGGACGGTAGGGGCCAAGGCGGCGCTTGCGGGCTAGAGTAGCGCACGCCGAAAGGTCCATGTCCCCCCCGCCCTCATCCTCGATAAACGCCGTCAAAGATGCGCTTGTCACCTCTGCGTCCACCCCTTTGGCGGCTAGGGCTTGACGGGTGGCGCGGGTGGAACGGCCTTGCCGATGAAAGGTGCGGACCTTGGCGGCGGCGTAGGCGGCGTCGTCCAGAAATCCCCTCTCTTTGAGCTTATCCACCGTCTGGCGCACCCAGGCGATTGCATCTTCCCGCTCGGGTGCCCCGTGAAAGCGCAAGGAGGTCTCCACCCGGCGCATCAGGACGGCTTCTACGTTGGCGGAGGAGGAGGAAAAACGCTCAAGGTAATGGACCGCGACGTTTTCCAGATACGACGGGGTGATCTTTTTCGGAGTCTTCTTCTTGTACTCGGCCATGGCGGGGCTATGTTATGCGGGATTGCTTTTCTCCGTTAAGGATTTTTCGTCATGTCCGACGCCACACCCTCCTTTCCCCCGCCCCGCGATATGGGTGCGGTCAACTGGCGCGGCGGTTGGACCCTCTATCTCCGTGAGGTGCGGCGATTCGTTAAGGTGCACGCCCAGACTTTGGGCGCGCCGGTGGTGACCACCTTGCTGTTTTTAGCAATTTTTGCTTTGTCCCTCGGCCCCACCATTCAAATGGTGGGTCAGACCCCGTTCCTGATCTTCCTCGCGCCGGGCTTGATCATGATGAGCATGGTGCAGAACGCCTTTGCCAACACCTCCTCCTCGCTGATCATTTCCAAGGTGCAGGGCAACATCGTGGACGTGTTGATGCCCCCTTTGAGCGCCGGGGAACTGACCTTAGGCTTTGCTCTGGGCGGGGTGACACGCGGGTTGGCGGTGGGGTTGGTGGTGTGGACGGTGATGATCCTGTTCATCGACCTGCCCTTGCATAGCCTAGGTTATGTCGTGTTCCACGCTTTTGCCGCGTCTTTGATGTTGTCCCTACTGGGCATTGCCGGAGGTATATGGGCGGACAAGTTCGACCATATGGCCACGGTCACCAACTTCATCATCACGCCCCTGTCGTTCCTCTCCGGCACCTTCTATTCGGTGGAGCGTTTGCCCGATGCGGCCAAGGTTCTGGCCTTTGCCAACCCGTTCTTTTACATGATCGATGGCTTCCGCTTCGGCTTCATCGGCCATGCCGATGGTAACCCGCTGATCGGTCTCGCCGTGGTCAGCGGGTTCAACGCGTTCTTGCTGCTGCTGGTCTATAAGATGTTTCAGACTGGCTATAAGCTGAAGGCCTAAAACCAACTAAGCGGTAGAACTTGTCAGTGGTCGGGGATCGGCCTAATTTGGCTGAATGAAAAGTCATATCCGAAAATTTGACCCCTTCGCCAAGCGGATGTTGGACCCGCCTCAGCGCTATTGCGACCATCCGGGCTGTCACTCGGCCGGGGATCACAAGGCTCCGCGCACCCGCAAGCTGGACGATTTTTACTGGTTCTGCGCCAACCATGCGCGGGAGTACAATCGCGCTTGGAACTACTACGCCGGAATGAGCGAGGCCGAGATTGAGGCTCACATCCGCATCGATACATGCTGGCAACGCCCCACCTGGCCCCTGGGTGCCCGCATGGCCGGGTTTCGCGGTTTCGAGTCGGTCAAGGACAAGGACCGCTTTGGCATTTTTGACGACGAACCAGCTGGGGTGGAGCGCCCACCCCATGAGCGCCCGGAGCGGATCAAGGCTCCCGAGGTCAAGGCCATGGCGACCTTGGGGCTGGAAGGCTTGCTGACCCCGGATGTCCTTAAGGCCCGCTATAAGGAACTGGTCAAGCAGCACCACCCGGACATGCATGGTGGTGACAAAACCTTCGAAGAGAAATTCAAAGCTATCAACGACGCCTACTCCATCCTCAAAAAATACCTGGAAGAGCACCCCTGATCATGAACGAGAACACCCCCACAGACTTGAGCGGCGAACACCCCTTGAGCGCCCCGGACGTGACCGTATCGGCCCGCGAGACCTTCGGCCTGGATATTGACCTGATGGTTCCCGCCTTCAGCCAAGGCTCCGACCATGTGCCCGCCGTGGACCCTTCTTATCGCTTCGACCGGGATACCACCTTGGCCATTTTAGCCGGGTTCGCCCATAACCGGCGCGTGATGATTCAGGGCTATCACGGCACGGGCAAATCCACCCATGTGGAACAAGTCGCCGCACGGCTCAACTGGCCCATGATCCGGGTCAATTTGGACAGCCACGTCTCCCGCATTGATCTGATCGGCAAGGACGCCATCGTGCTCAAGGACGGCCAGCAAGTGACCGAGTTCCGCGAAGGCATCCTGCCGTGGTGTTTGCGCCGCCCGTTGGCCCTGGTGTTCGATGAATACGATGCGGGCCGCCCGGATGTCATGTTTGTGATCCAGCGGGTGTTGGAGGTGGAAGGCAAGTTGACCCTTCTCGACCAGAACAAGGTGATCCGGCCCCACCCCTATTTCCGTCTGTTTTCCACCACCAACACGGTGGGCTTGGGCGACACCACCGGGCTTTATCACGGCACCCAGCAAATCAACCAAGGCCAGATGGACCGCTGGAACATCGTCGCCACCTTGAACTACCTCCGCCATGACGAGGAAGCGGACATTATGCTGGCCAAGCTACCCGCCTACCGCACCGAGGAAGGCCGCAAGACCATCTCGGCCATGGTGGACGTGGCCGACCTGACCCGGCGGGGCTTTATTGATGGGGATATTTCCACCGTCATGTCACCGCGCACCGTGCTGACCTGGGCGGAGAACGCGGAGATTTTCAAGGATGTCGGCTTCGCCTTCCGGGTCACCTTCCTCAACAAGTGCGACGAGGCCGAACGGGGGGCCGTGGCCGAATATTACCAGCGCTGCTTCGGCCAAGTCTTGCCCACCGCTCTCAAGGGCGACGGCCTGCTGTGATGAACCCGCTTGGCGGACATAAGGCCGACGCGGCGGAAAGCTTCATGCGGGCCACGGCGGCCTGCCTTAAGGCGCTTTCAGGGCGCGAGGACGTGGACATTTCCTTCGTCTCCGGCGGAATTGGCGCAACGGGCCGTCTGGCCCGCTTGCCCCAGCCGCGTGGTACCGGATTGACCGAAGAAGATGTGGAGCGTTTGCGCGCCGCCGCCGACGCTCAAGCCCTTAAACTGCGCTACCATAATGAAGACATCCACGCCCGCTTCCGCCCCCACGGTCTGATTGCGGGCAACGCCTTCGACGCCCTGGAAAGTGCGCGGGTGGAAGCGCTCGGCGCGTTTCGTCTGCCCGGCGTAGCGCTCAATTTAACCCGCGCTCTGGAACAAAAGAGCCTCGCCGATGGCCTGAACTCAGCCCAGCGGGCCGAGGAGGTTCCGGTTCCCGACGCTTTGCGCTTGGCCGCGTTCGAGCTGATCTCCGGGACCGGCTTGCTCCCCAACGCCGGAAAGGCCTTGGAGTTGTGGCGCACCACCTTGGGGGACAAGGCTGCGGCCCTGATTGCCGAATTAAAAGCGTGCAAGGACGACCAGCCGACCTACGCCCGGGCGGCGCGGCGCGTGCTGGCCGAGTTGGAGTTGGAAGCCTTCGACGAGCCCCCCGAGCATGAGGACAGCCAAACCCCGCCCGAGGATGAGGAGCCGCAACAGGCCCAGGATCAAGAGCAAGAGGACGAACGCCAGGAGGAGGAGTCCGAGGAGGACGCTCCCGCCAGCGCTGAGGACGATCACGCCGGAGCGGGCGAAGCGGACGCGCAAGGTCAAGGCGAAGGGGCGGAGAACCCCGCTGGACCCTCCCCGGATGCTGCCCCCGGAGAAGGCCCCGGGGAGCGCCGCCTGCCCCCTTACCGGGTGTTCTCTACGACCCACGACGCCATCAAGAAAGCCGAGGACTTGTGCTCGCCGCAGGAGTTGGCCCGGCTGCGCGCCCAACTGGACCAGCATTTGGCCCGCCATCAAGGCTTAGTGACCCGACTGGCCAACCGTCTGCAACGCCGCTTGATGGCCCAGCAATCCCGCTCCTGGCGGTTCGATCTGGAAGAAGGCATGCTGGATGCGGGGCGCCTCGCTCGGGTGGTGGCTAACCCCACCCTTGGCCTGTCCTACAAGCAAGAGACCGAGACGGACTTCCGCGATACCGTGGTGAGCTTGCTGTTGGACAATTCCGGCTCCATGCGCGGGCGGCCCATCACCGTGGCAGCGATGAGTGCCGACATCCTTGCCCGCACCCTGGAGCGCTGCGGGGTGAAGGTGGAAATCCTGGGCTTCACCACCTCGGCCTGGAAGGGCGGGGAAGCGCGTCAGGCCTGGCTGGCGGCGGGCAAGCCGGACCTGCCAGGACGGCTCAACGACTTGCTGCACATCGTCTATAAAGCGGCGGATAACCCGTGGCGGCGCAGTAAGATCAATCTGGGTCTGATGCTGCGCGAAGGGCTTTTGAAAGAAAACATTGATGGCGAGGCCTTGCTGTGGGCCCACGCCCGTCTGCTCGCCCGCCCGGAGCAGAGGCGCATCTTGATGGTCATTTCCGACGGCGCCCCGGTGGATGACAGCACGCTTTCAGTCAATCCGCCCAACACTCTGGAGAAACATTTGCATCAGGTGATCGGAGAGATCGAGAAGCGCTCGCCGGTGGAGCTTCTGGCGATTGGCATCGGCCACGACGTTACCCGCTATTACCGCCGTGCCGTGAAAATTTCCAACGCGGAGGACTTGGGCGGGGCCATGCTGCGCCAGTTGGCCGAGTTGTTCGAAGAAGATGACTTAAGGAGGATGTCGGCATGACCGTGACCATCTACCATAACCCCCGGTGCAGCAAATCCCGCGCCACCTTGGCCTTGATTGAGGACAAAGGCATCACCCCCACCGTGATCGCTTATCTGGATACGCCGCCTTCCGTCGCGGAATTGAAGGAGATTCTGCGCCTTCTTGGCAAAACCCCCCGCCAACTGTTGCGCCATGATGAGGCCGAGGAGTTTGGCCTTAACAATCCTGCCTTGTCCGAGGAGGAGTTGCTTTTGGGCATGGTCGCTCATCCCATCGTCATTGAACGTCCCATCGTCGTGGCCAAGGGCAAGGCCGTCCTCGGCCGCCCGCCGGAAAACGTCTTAACTATTCTCTGAGCACTAACCCCGCCGCAGAAACACAAAGCGCGCTTTGCCGTAGCGGCGCTCTTCAAGGGGAGCGAATCCGTCAGGTGTGGTAAACGGATCATCCTCAGCCATTTCAGCCACGCACAAGCCGCCCTTAGCCAACCAGCCCCGCTCGGCCATCGCCGTTAAGGCCGGGCCGGTGAGGTTCTGACCATACGGCGCATCGAAAAAGGCGATGGTCGCAGCCTCCCCCCCTGAAGGTGGAGAAAGAGCACTGGCGGTGATAATACGGGTTTGAGCATCGGCCTTCAGGCCCCGCACATTGTCGCGCAAAGCCTCCAGCGCAGAGCGCCCGGTTTCAAAGAAGACAACATGAGCCGCGCCACGCGAAAAAGCCTCCAGCCCCATGGCTCCGGTCCCGGCAAAGACATCAAGCACAGTGGCACCCTCTAAGCTCCACCCCGCGTCGCGGTAACGGTGAGCCACAAGATTGAACACCCCTTCGCGGGCCCGGTCGGAGGTCGGGCGGGTGTCCCAGCCGTCCGGCGCGATCAGCTTCTTGCCGCGAAAATGTCCGGCGATAATCCGCATCAGGGAGCTGCCTTTTTGCGCGGTTTGCGGGGAGCGTTGGGTTTGGGCTTGGCCTTGGCCCAGCCGGAGCGGTCGCGCTTGACCGGCTTACCATCCGCGCCGATTGAGGAGCTAACCGCCGCCGCAGGGATTTCCTCCACCGCACCCTCAGATAGGGTTCCAAGACCGAAGGGGCCATAAGCCACCCGGATCAAACGGTTCACATTCAGCCCGATATGTTCCATGACCCTGCGAACTTCGCGGTTCTTGCCTTCGGAGATGGTCACTTCCAGCCACCCGTTGGCTCCTTGCTGCCGCTCCAGCCGCGCTTGAATGGGGCTGTAGCGCACCCCCTCCACCGTGACCCCGGCGGCTAAGGAGTCCAACTGGCTGGGCTGCACCCGCCCATGCACCCGCACCCGGTAAGTCCGCTTCCAGCCGTTGGCGGGCAGCTCCAGCTTGCGGGCCAAATCGCCGTCGTTGGTCAGCAGCAGCAGTCCCTCGGTGTTGAAATCCAGACGCCCGACCGAGATCACGCGGGGCAGGTCTTTGGGCAGAGCATCGAACACGGTGGGACGGTCTTGCGGGTCTTTATGGGTGGTCACCAGACCCTTGGGCTTGTGATAGCGCCACAGCCGGGTGGCGGCGCGGGCGGGCAGCAGCTTGCCGTCCACCTCGATACGCGCACTCTCCCCCACCTTAACAGCGGGCGAATCGAGCACCCGACCATCCACCGCCACGCGACCCTCGGCGATCATCTTTTCGGCGTCGCGGCGGGAGCACACTCCAGCACGGGCCAGCACCTTAGCGATGCGGTCTTCAGTCATCTGCACATGCTTTCACAAAGGCTTGCGCCAGCTTGGCGTCAGCGGGGCTGATATGAAACTCGGGGTGCCACTGCACGCCCAAGCAGAAACGGTAGGCCGGGGCTTCAATCCCCTCAATCACCCCATCCCTGGAGCGGGCGTTGACCACCACCCCGCCCGTCACACTCGCCACCGCTTGATGATGGGCGCTGTTGACCGGCAGCACGTCCACTCCAGCCAAACGATGCAGCACGGTTCCTTTGATGAGCGCCACCTCATGCCCAGGCTCGTTGCGGGGGTTAGGTTGCTCGTGCGCCAAAGCGTTGGGCACGGCGTCGGGAATGTGCTGGATCAAGGGACAACCCAGCACCACCGCCAGCAATTGTTGACCGCCGCAGATGCCATAGATCGGCATATCGCGGGCCAAAGCGCCTTTGACCATGGCCAGCTCAAACGCGGTGCGCCGGGACTTGAGCTTGACCGTGGCGTGGCGGGTGGCCGCGCCGAACAAGGCCGGGTCCACGTCAAAGGCCCCACCCGTTACCAGCAGGCCGTCGATACGGCTTAGATATTCTTCGGCCAATTCCGGCTCATGCGGCAGGGCGATGGGTACCCCGCCCGCCTGGGCGATGTGGGAGGCATAGTTCTGCCGCAAGGCATACCAGTCGAACTTGGAATAGCGCGACGGCCCGCCGGGAGGGTCCGCGTCTTCCGAATCCAGGGTGATGCCGATGAGAGGTTTTTGCGTCATAGCCGTATGCTAGCTTGACGATCCACCCTCTGCCCAGCCATTTTCTGGACATGATGGAAAAACCCATGGAGATCGCGCTCGCCGAAGCCCAGGCCGCCGCCTTGCGCGGAGAGGCCCCCATCGGCGCGGTGGTGGTGGAGGCCGCTTCGGGCCGGGTGCTGGCTCGTGCCGGAAACCGCACCGAGGAAACTTCCGACCCGTCGGCGCACGCCGAGATTCTCGCCCTGCGTGAAGCGTGTGCTGGACGCGCCAGCCCGCGCCTGCCCGATTGCGATCTTTATGTCACCTTAGAGCCTTGCGCCATGTGCGCGGCGGCCATTTCCTTCGCCCGCATCCGGCGGGTCTACTTCGGAGCCTACGACCCCAAGGGCGGCGGGGTCGAACACGGAGCGCGCTTTTTCTCCCAGTCCACCTGCCATCATCGCCCGGAGGTCTACGGCGGCCTGGAGGAAACCCGCTGCGGCGCACTGCTCACCGCCTTCTTCCAAGCCCGGAGGTAAGGATGCACAAGCGCATGATCGCCGGGGTCATGGCCAGCCTGGATACGGAACGGGCGGCTTACTTTCACAAGGTGCTGACAGTCCTCGACGCCGACCCCCGCACCGAAAGCCGAGCCAATATGGTCTATCTGGTGCTCAAAGAAACCATGACCCTGTTGCCCCTGTATCTGGAACCCGAAGCGCTGGTCGAGCGCCTGTTCGCCTTTATCGAAGACCGCTACGGGATTCTGCGCAAAACCCTGTTCGATGAAGCCTACGTCCGCAATCCCACGATAATCCAGGCTGTGACCAATCTGTTTATCGAAGAGATCGTGGCCCTCACCTTGAGCCGTTTTCAAGAAGGCGCGGTGGATACGGGCGAAACTTTGGTGCAAAAATTCACCTGGCCCTATCGCGCCAGCGACCTGATTGACCCGGACGCGGAGGATGAAACGGAAGAGCCTCCCGCCCCCTCTTACACCGGGCTAGAGCGGCGAAAACCGCGATAATCAGACTATTGTCTAACCATGATTTCCGCCCATTCGGAGCTGGCCCGCATTCAGGCCCGGGACGCTGGGGACAGCAGCCCTTCCCCCCACCGGAGCGCCGCCAAGCCCGCGCCGCTGATCCGGTGGACGTGGTGTATTTGGGGTAGGGCGCGACGCCTTATTTCCGCCTCGCCCCCTCAAACCATTCGACCATTTTTTCAAATGGTTGCGTACCTCCGGGTTGCGTATTATAACCGAGGAAAGGCATAAAAATTGGGGTTGGGGCTGTGGGTTCTCTTAAGAGTTTTCTCGCCGACGCGATAGGGCTGAGCGTCGTCTGCGCTGCCGGGTTGGCGGGTGCGGCCGAGGTCACTGGGGTGCGGGTTGGGGAGCATGCCAACGCCACTCGGTTCGTCCTGGATATGACCGGAGCGCCTTTGTACCGTTACGCGGTCAGCGCGGATCGGCGCCAGATCGTGATCGATTTGCCGCATTCCGATTGGGTGACGGAGGCCGTGCGCACCGTGCGGAATTCCCAGTTCGTCCAGGGCTACCGCTATGACGATAAGCGTCTGTTCATCGACACCACAACCCCGGTGTATCTCTCCGACGTACGGGTTTTACTGCCCGGCGCGGAGGGTAAACACCGTCTCTATTTCGACCTGACCGCCGCCGCGCCAGAAAGCGTCAGCTTGCCGCCGCCTGAGCTTCCGCCCTCCCCGTCGCCCCGCGCGGCGATTGTTCCCCCGCCGGAACCCGCCGCCGTCGCACCGGCGACGGAC
>Ga0208863_1000746_pt1 | contig 26088 bp, 19 predicted proteins | sample RifOxyD3_FD_184040 | JGI IMG/M metagenome (GOLD analysis project Ga0208863, IMG submission 184040) | Soil microbial communities from Rifle, Colorado - Rifle Oxygen_injection D3 (SPAdes) | ecosystem: Environmental > Terrestrial > Deep subsurface > Rock core/Sediment | place: Rifle, Colorado...
CGTATCTGCGGACTGTGGCCAGACCGCTTTTATCGAGCGTGGTTTGCGTCCGACCGTCGATGATCAGGCGGTAAACGGTTTCGCCGTTAATATCCTCACGGATCTTCTTGCCCTTTTCATTGAACCAGGTCTCCATGACCTTGCCGCCCGAGTAGTGGACAGCAGCGTAATACTCCTTGGTCGCCTTGTCAAAGTCATATTCGAAAGTTTTGCCGATGCCGTTAGCGTCGGTGACGCTTTTGACAAAGTATTTTTTGGCTTCATCCTCGATTCCGGAGAAGCCGTAGTCGTAATATGCGATGTTCCGGACATAACCGGCGGGCTCCAGCTTGCGGATGAGCCGACCTTTGGCGTCGTATGTATAGGTAGTCGATTCGCCAAGGACATCGGTAACCCCGGTCAGACGGTTTGCGGCATCATAGCGATAGCTCACCGTGCGACCGGCTGCGTCACGGGCCGAAGTGAGATTGCCACTCGCGTCGTGCTCGAACCACATAGCCTGGTTGTTGTTGGTGTCGGCCAAGCCGCTTATCATGCCATTGCCATCATAAAGGCTGACAAGCGTGGTCTGGTTGCTGTTGCCGGACTTCAGCAGTCGGCCGGAGAAATCAAGCTCCTTCCACTCGCCGGAATTGCTCTCCCAGCGATAACCGGTCGCCGTGACCGTAATTTTAGCATAGCCATCAACGCTGAAGATCGTGCCCGGTGTTTGGAACAGGACCATCCGGTCACCGACTGGATTCTGGTTCTCGACCTCAATGTCAACCTGGTTAACCCGGTAGTATTCCTGGCCGTCCATCAGGATATAGCCGTCGTAATCAAAGAGCGGATTCACGCTGGCGCTGATCGTCACGCCGTCCACTACCACGCTCCGCCGCACCTTGCCGATCCTGGTGTATTCATCTTTGAACTTGAAGTTGAAATTCTTGTCGGAATAATCGACCCACCAGCGGCCGTCATAGAAATTACGGCTGAACGGCACTCGTTGGCCGTCGATATTGACTACCAAATCAGTTACTTCGTCACGGTACTGGCCCTGCAGGGCATTGACCGTGCTGCCCACGCCCACACCACCGTCGCACGGTGGGCATTTCCGCCGGCAGGGCGGCGGCGGGGGAATGCAACGCGGACCGTCGACCGGCTTGGGCTGCGGTGGCAGGGAAGGGATCGGTGCCGTGCCACCGAAAGAGCCCCCATAGGAACGAACCGCCCGACCACGCCGCTGGAGTAGACGACTATCGGCACCCGGGGGTGAACTGCTGCTCACTGTGCACTGGCCGTTGTCATATATTAAGTCAGACGAGAAGGGAGAAGCAGGAGAATCGCCGGGCGGTCCAATCAACAGAGCTGAAAAAAGGCAATTCAACAAACAAGAAGAGAAGGGGAAATCGGAAGCAGTACAGGGTGGCCCCACTGGCAGGGTTGACAAACAGCAAGCTAAGCGCGTAAAGAGAGTGCCAGCCGCCGTCGCCCCAGGCAGCACTGCCGGCAGAGCGGAGAGGCAACAGAATAAGCTGGAAAATCGGGAAAAAGAAAGACTCGGGCAGATAGACCCCACGGCTGGAGATGAAAACCATCGTGTTGAGCGAGCCCGGAGAGTAAATCCCTCCGACTTTGAAGGCGGTCCCAACAGCAGAGCAGAGAGACGTCAGTTCAAACCGCATGATGATGGGAAAACAGCGGTACAGTAGAGAGATCCGGCTTGAGAAGTCAGCTCTTTGTCGACCAGCCGTCCGATTGTCTGGTCTGGCCGTTCCGGCCAATAATAAAACATTCACAGCCGGACTGGCTGCTCAACATGCGGATACCGTCTTGCGGATCCATGACAAATAAGCTGGTTGACAAGGCATCGCTATCCATCACGGTCGGGGCCTTGATCGTTACACTGGTGGACCATACCGGCGAGTGGCCGGTGCGGCCGTCGACAATGTGGTGGAACATCTTTTCCTGGTCGTAATAAACTTCGTAGTCGCCCGAGGTGCTGATCGCACCACTGCTCATCCAGATCACTTCCGGATAGGCCTGGTTCTTGGCCGGGTCCTGAATAGCCACGGTCCAGGGTTTGCCTTTGGCGGCGACTCCGCTGACCCTGATATCGCCGCTGGCATTGATCAGATGGTTGACAATCCCTTTTTTGCTAAGCAGTTCAGAAATCCGATCAACGATATAGCCGGGCGCGATGCCGTCAAGGGTGATCCCCATGCCTGCGCGGCTAAAGGAGATGGCATTGTCTGTAAAACGAAGATTCGTTGAGCCGATTTGCGGCAGAAGGGCAAGGATGTCCGAGTCAGTGGGCTTCTGGCCGGAGCTGAAGCGCGACTGATAGAGGTCAAGTAGTGGTTTGACCGTTATATCAAAGGCGCCTCCAGTCAAACGGTGATAATAGAGAGAGCGTGCCACCACCTCTGCGACCTCTTTTTCACCCTGCGGTAGTTTGCCGTTGTTGTTTAGATAGCTGAGCGGGGTGCTTGCGTCGTGCCGGCTTAGCAGTTTGCTGAGACGGTCAACCTCTTCAAAGGCTAACCCAATGGCATTTTCCGCCTCATCCTGGGATGAATGGATAGCGGTTATCGCCAGAAATGAGCCCATTGCCAGCCTGGTTTTTGAAATCTTATACTCATCCTTGCCAAAGAGAAGCGCCTCGGCATGTTCAACGGGCAAAAGGGCGGTAGTTGCCGAGCCCAGGCTTAGAATGCCGCAAAGCTTCAAAAAGGCGCGGCGCTTGTTATCACATGAAGGGGCAATTGTCTTTTTCATATCTACCTCTTAGCTGTTGATCAGGATGAAACGAATTTTACGAGGCCATCCGCAGGCCTTCAGATTGCCTGGCGATGACATTTCGTCCATCATATTTTCTCATAATATTGCGCGGGCACTTCTCGACACACACTTCTTTGCACTCCGGACCATAGGCAATACATTTCGGATGGTCTACCTTGATCAGACCTCCTTCGTAGGTCACCGCTTCGGCTGGACACTTCTTTACACACATCTTACATGAGATACAGCCGACCTCGCAGACTTTGGTGACATTTTTGCCGAGGTCCTTGGTGCTGCACGGTACATAGACCCTGGCCTTGACTGTCATCAGCTCAAGAACGCGTTTTGGGCAGGTCTTGACACAGGTGCCGCAGCCAACGCACTTGTCCGGATCGACAATCGGGAAGTCGTTAACCATGGTAATTGCCGCAAAAGGGCAACTGGCAGCGCATTCACCCAGACCGATGCACGAGTAGTTGCAGGCTGATGGCCCGCCGAAACCAAGATTGGCGGCAGTGCAGGAGGCAAAGCCGATGTACTCGTGTTTATGGCTGACCTTCCCTTCGATCCGTGAGCAACGGACCGTGGCGATCACATCCTCGACCGCTGCCATTTTTTTGCCGGTCAGAGTGGCTACCCGTTCAGCAACCTTCTCCTTACCCGGGAAGCAGAGGTTGGGCGGCACCTCAGGGTTGGTGACCACGGCGATGGCATACCCTTCGCATCCTGCATAGCCACAGCCGCCACACTGGGCGCCGGCCAGCGATTCGAGCACTTCATGGACTAAAGGATTGACTTCGACGGCAAATTTATGGGCGGCGAGCGCCAGGCCAATTCCGAAAAACAGGCCGATGCAACCGAGAAGGGCGATGCCGCCTAAGGCAAGTTTGATTAATGCTGGATCCATATCCATTCCTAATTCCTATGTATGGTATGAGTACCTTTACGAAATAATTATCTGCAAAAAACGCGCATAAAATTATTTCTCAGGTACTAAAAAATGTTAAGCCCGGAAAAACCGAGAAAAGCTAAGGCAAATTGTCCGGCCACGATAAATGCAATGGGCACACCCTTAAAGGTCGGCGGGATATTGGCAAGTTCCATCCGTTCCCGCACCGAACTCATCATGTACAAGGCGAGCAGAAAGCCGCTGCCGGCCCCAAAGGCCAACATCAGGGATTCGAGGAAGTTATATTCATTGTCAGCCAGGATGAGCGGCACGGCAATGATGACGCAGTTGGCGATCACCAGCACGAGGTAAACGCCGAAGGCATTAAAGAGGGCCGGGTTGACCTTGCGCAGCACCGTATCAACCGCTTGGACCGTAAGCGAAACCAGCCCGATAAAGATAACAATCTGCAGGAAGTTGAGGTGAAAGGGTTTTAATATATATTGATAGAAGAACCAGCTCATGATGGCGCTCACCACCATGACAATGGTGAAGGTCAGGCCCATGCCCTTAGCCGTATCTTTGCGTTTAGAAGTGCCGAAGAAGACGCAAAGTCCGAGGTATTTGGTAAAAACAAAGTTGTTGATCAGCAGGGCGCTGATCAAGATGGAAAACAGGTAGCCCAGGTATGACTTGCTTACTCTGAAGGTTGCTCCGGTCGTGCCGGACGGTGTCGAAGAGTTGAGGGCGACAATATGGGGCAAACGGGGGTTAAGCGGTTCCTGAAAGATCAGGGTGGCGGTTTTCTGGTCGGCGGCCAGCCGGACCTCTTTAAGGTTAAGTCGTATGTCGGGATCCTGTTCTTCATAGACCCGGTAGTTGGCCGGATTTGTAACGATTTCCGGTGTAACCCGGTTAGCAAAGGTCACGATGATTTCGTTGGCGGCGCCAAAGGTTTTTTTAGCGATAATCCCTTCGGCCTGGGCCAAGGCCGGCAGGCAAAGACAGAGCAGGATTAAAATCAGCAGGCGTCTCAAGCAATTAGAGGTATTCATAGCTCAGGCCCTTTTGCCTCTTTTATAGACAATTTCGATATAGTTGAAAAAGGCCATCATCAGGCCGACGCAGAAAAATCCGGCAAGTGGCAGGACAAAAAATAGTAGCGGTTTAAAGCCTAAGACGTTATAGCCCAGCACCGTACCCATTCCGAGCAGCTCACGGACCAAGCCCAAGGCCATCATGCCGAACATGAAGCCCAGACCCATGCCGATGCCGTCCCAGAACGAGGCTTTTACCGTCTCTTTGCTGGCAAACATCTCAAGTCGCATGGTGATAATGGCAAAAGCGACAATCAGCTTGATGAAAATACCCATCTTGGCATAGGCCTCAGGCAGATAGGCGGCCAGCACCATATCGACTACCGTTACCCAGGTGGCGATGGTCAGGGTATAGGTAGGGATGCGGATACGGGGATGGATCTTGTTCTTGAATAGCGCAATAGTGCAGCTTGAGAAGACCTGAACAAAGAGCACGGCGATTCCCAGCATGAAGCCGTTCATCACCGTAGTGCTGATGCCGACGGCCGGACACATGGAGAGGACGAGCCGGAAGATCGGGTTTTCGTTCAGAATCCCGTTGATCACCAGTTGTATGTTTGATTTGTCAGTTGCCACAATCCGTTCTCCGCAAAGTGTATCTGCTTTACTGCCAAAGCTTCATCAGAAAGGTACGGCGATCTGCTGTTCAGACAGCACCCGGTCGAGGATCCCCAGGCGATAGGCGAATTTCTGGACAATCGCCTTGACGCCATTGGTGACTGAACGACTGGAAATCGTCGCACCGGTAAGGGCATAAATATCTTTGTCCTTATACTGCGCCTCGATTTTCGCGACTTCATCAGCACTGATTGCGCCGCGTTTTTCCGCTTTCAAGGCCTTGAGATACTCATCCGGCAATGGGGTCTTGACGACGTTGAGTTTTTTTACGGTCGTAATCGGCTTGCCTTTAAACTGGTTCTTGAAAAAATCCTGGACGATTTCGCCACCCAGGCCAGGGTCCTCCTCGTGCTCCATGATCTCTAGACCACGGATAGTGAACTCCTGATCAAGGGCCAGGATGACGCTGATAAAGGTTTTAAATCCCGGGAATTTCCCGGGCAGCAGATAAGCAACTCTTTTCTTGTCGTTGGTGACCACGATGGTTTGATCAGCGTAGCGCAGGGCTTTGCCGGCGCCGATGGTAGACTGAATGGTAGATGTGCGATCTCCTTCCTCACTCACCTTTTCCGGATCGATGGTTATGGGGGTCCGGCCGAGAAATTTGCCGTCAAGATCAATGCGGATAAAGGAGAAGTCGCCATGACCGCCGCCGGCAACCGGCAAGAGGTAACCCATGGTCTGGGTTGAATTTTCGGTGATCAGATAGCGATAGATCTCGTGCATCGCCAGGGTCGACGGCGCCGGATTTTTAGCGGAATAGCCGAGCAGGCTGAGCATGACCTTCTGCTCATGGTGCAGAGCGTTCTGTTTTTTCGCTTTGTTGGTCAAGACAAAGGTGCCGCCCATAACGATGCCGGCCAGCAGGCAGGCGATGGTCAAACGCAGGATAATGGTGCTGATGTCTTTCATTTTGTCCCTCCCAGCGGTGGGGCAAAACGTTTGGGCTTGAAGAAGCCGTCAAGGACGGTGCTGAGCGGATTCATCAGCAGGATAGCATAACAGATCCCCTCGGGATAACCGCCTTTTAATCTGATAAGGACGGTTAACACTCCTATGCTTACTCCGTAAATCAGTTGCGAGGTCTTATTGATCGGACAGGTGACATAGTCGTTGGCCATGAAAAAGGCGCCAAGCAGAGCCCCGCCGGAAAGGATTGCCAGAAGCGGATCGCCACAGAAATAGCCGGGGCCGCCAAAACACCAGGTGAGCAGGGCGATGGTAGCAAGTATAGAGACCGGGATATGCCAGGTGATATAGCCCCTGAAGAGCAGGAATACTCCTCCCAGGACGATCAGCAGGCCGGAGGTCTCGCCGATACAGCCGGGTCGCCAGCCAAGAAAGAATGTCGTGTAGATGTTGGGTGCGCTGCCAAATTGTTGAGTGAAGGCGGCCATCCCCTGGCTTTTGAGGACCGCAAGCGGTGTAGCCGTGGTAATCGCGTCAATCGGCGTGCCGAGATAGGAGAAGATCGCCAGGTCGTGAAGGGGCGGCAGCCAGGCCGAGGTCATAGCGACCGGGAAGGTGGCCAGCAGAAAGGCCCGGGCCAGCAGGGCCGGATTGAAGATGTTGTAACCGATGCCGCCGAGCAGATGCTTGCCGAGATAGATAGCCATGACCGCACCGAGAATCGGCAGCAGAAATGGTACGCCGGGCGGGATGACAAAGGCGAGCAGCATGCCGGTGATTACGGCGCTGCCGTCGTTGATGGTAATCTTGCGACCCAGGCTTTTCTGGCTGAGCGCTTCGACTGCCACGCAACTGATGACGCTTACCGCCGTGATGATAAGAGTCTGAATCCCGAAGATAAAGACTGAAAGAAGAAGAGGCGGCACCAGGCAGGCCACCACGGTCCACATGATTTTAGGAACCGATTCATTGCTCCGCACATGGGGGGAGATCGATACCTTCCACAATCTCCTGGCAGCGGTTGGCTGTTCGGTATCTGACGCTTGCTCGTTAATGACCTTTCTCCTTCCTGTTTGATAGAATTCGAATTATTTTTTGGCCTTCATCTTTGCCAGTCTGATGAACTGGACCAGCGGACGCTTGGCCGGACAGACATAGGCGCAGCAACCACATTCAAAGCACTCAAACACCCCGAATTGTCCGGTATCCTGAGCCCGTCCGGCCTCGACATGGATAGCGACCTCCTTCGGCTCCAGTCCCATGGGGCAGGCTTCAATACACCAGCCGCAGCGAATGCACTGCGAGTGCGGATTGGTGTCGATCTCATCCTCTGCCAGAAACAGGACCGAAGAAGTGGTTTTGGTAACCGGAACATCAAGGGTGGAGATGGCGAATCCCATCATCGGGCCACCCATGATGACCTTGGCAAGGGCCGGGGTGGTGCCGCCCAGATAATCTACTATATCACTGACTCTGGTGCCGACTTTGACCAGCAGGTTGGCTGGACGGTTGATCCCTTTGCCGGAAAAGGTCATAACCTTTTCATACAATGGTTTACCGAGGACAACGCCGTCATAGATGGCCTTGGTTGTGCTGACATTGTGGACCACAACTCCGACCGCCGACGGCAGGGCAAAGGCCGGCACCTTGCGACCGGTGATCGATTGGATAAGCTGCTTCTCCGAACCTTGCGGATATTTGACCTTGAGGGGGTCGACCGTAATTTTATAACCACCGGTCGAACCGGCCATAGCTGCCTTAACCATGGCGGCAATAGCATCGGGTTTGTTATTCTCAATTCCGATGTGGCACTCTTTGATAGCAAGTATTTTTAAAATGACCTTGGCGCCTTCGACGATCTCTTGACTGTTTTCGAGCATCTGTCGATGGTCGGCGGTTATATAGGGCTCGCACTCTGCGCCGTTTAAGATCAGGGTGTCGACCGGATTGTCCGGTGGAGGCTTGAGCTTGACATGGGAGGGGAAGCCGGCGCCGCCGATGCCGATAATCCCGGCGCCATGCACTTTTTTCAGCAGCTCTTCCTGGCTGAATTTTTCCCAGTCACATGGAGAATACTTGGCGGACGGGATATCCCGGTTTGTCTTTAGGAGAAGGGATGGGGCAGTGACCCGCATGGGATGGGCTGACTGGCCAATCCCTTTCACGGTTGCGGCAACCGGGGCATGCAGAGGCACACCAAGGCCTTTGGTGACCTCGCCGATCATGTCACCTTCTTTAACTTCATCCTTGGCCGCGACCGTTGGGGTACAGGGTGCGCCGATATGCTGGCCCAGGATAATTTCAAGCTCGTCCGGAACCGGCATGACCTCAATGGCAAGGTGGGCGGTCAGTTCCTTTGCGGCTGGTGGATGCACACCACCTTTGGGGAAGGTCAGTAAGGATGTCATGGCAGACAGCTGTTCCCTTGGCTGATAGAAATTAAGTTACTCAAGCGATATTACATTCCAGCAGCGCAATAAAAAATCTTATAGCTTGTTTGAAAAACGGCAAGCTCGTATAGTTGTAGCCCATTTATTTAAAATGGTGGTTAGTGGATTTTTTGAATCCATTTAATTTTAAAGTCGGATATATAATTCGATTTGTTTTATTTTGTAAAGGGGAAATGGGCTATTATTTTAGTTCTAACTTTTGTGGTATCCATTGAGGAGCTATAAACGAATATTTCACTTTATAATTATGTCTAATTAGGATAAATTATTATGTTGAATTTTTCCTATATATTAACTTGATGACTTATCCGGATTTTCAATAAGGAGTGGGCAGGCATATGAAAGGAATTATCTTGGCCGGCGGGACTGGAACCCGACTTTATCCATTGACCAGATCGGTCAGCAAGCAGTTGATGCCGGTTTACGATAAACCGATGGTCTATTATCCGCTCTCTATTTTGATGTTTGCCGGTATCCGTGAGATCCTGATAATAACCACTCCTGAAGATCAGAGTCAGTTTCAGCGGCTATTAGGCGATGGAAGTCAGTTAGGTATTTCGCTTAAATATGTTGTGCAGCATAAACCTGAGGGGATTGCCCATGCATTTTGGGTCGGCTCCGACTTTATTGGTTCACATCCGGTTTGTCTTGTTCTGGGGGACAATATATTTTATGGCCACGGCCTGAGTAAAACCCTGCTTGAGGTAGCTAAAAGAGAGAAAGGGGCAACAGTATTCGGTTATTATGTCCGTGATCCTAGTCGATACGGGGTTATTTCCTTTGATGACAAAGGCAAGGCGGTTGATATCGAGGAGAAGCCGATAAATCCTAAATCCAATTATGCGGTGACCGGACTTTATTTTTATGATAATGATGTCGTTGGGATCGCCAAGGGCTTGAAAGCATCGGCCCGCGGTGAGTTGGAAATAACAGATGTAAATAAATACTATCTCAGGCAGGGTGGTTTGAGCGTCGAGTTGCTTGGCCGTGGTACTGCCTGGCTGGATACCGGGACGCACGCCTCGTTACTTGATGCGGCCAATTACATTAAAGTTATGGAAGACCGGCAGGGTTTAAAAATTGCCTGTATCGAAGAGATAGCTTACAGAATGCGGTTTATTGATGCCGCGCAACTGGAACGTCTGGCAGAACCAATGAAAAAAAATGGTTACGGACAATATCTCCTGCAGATTTTACGCGACGGTACTTGGGCATGAATTTTATCCCCGCCCGAATTTTGTTTTTTTCACAATCATGCCGGGTTGGAAGATAGCGGAGAATTAGATGAGAGTCCTTCTTGCAGGAGCGACCGGCCAACTGGGCTGGGAGTTGCTTCGCATTATCCCTGAAGAGATGCAGGTTACAGCCTGTGGAAGAGCCGAACTGGATATCCAGGACGCTACTCAGGTTGAGACGGTTGTCACAGATGTTCGGCCGGATATCATTATTAATGCGGCTGCCTATACCGCTGTTGATCGTAGTGAGGATGAAAGGGAGCAGGCCTATGCAGTTAATGCCCGGGGTGCTGAAAATCTTGCCATAGCTGCCCGTTCGGTTGGCAGCCGCCTCGTTCACATCTCGACCGATTTTATTTTTGACGGCAGAAAATCTGAACCTTATCTGGAAAATGATCGTCCCAACCCTTTAGGGGAGTATGGGGCAAGCAAACTGCTTGGTGAACAACGGGTGCTTGCCATTCTGGCCGACAAGACCGCTGTCATCCGGACGGCGTGGGTGTATTCGGCGCATGGCAGGAACTTTGTAAAAACCATGCTGGGCCTGATGGCAGAACGCGATTCTGTTCGGGTGGTGGCTGATCAGGTTGGTACTCCAACATGGGCAGGCAGTCTGGCGCAGGCGGTCTGGCGTATTGCCGGCCTTGATCTTGTCGGTATTTTTCACTGGACCGATGCCGGAGTGGCCTCCTGGTATGATCTGGCTGTAGCAGTACAGGAAGAGGCGCTACGATTAGGTCTGTTAGTCAGGGCTGTCCCGATTATACCAATTCGGACCGACAGCTATCCTACCAAAGCGCGGCGACCGCCATACAGCGTTCTTGATAAGACCTCAACCTGTACAGCCATGCAGCTTTGCCCACTGCACTGGCGGGTTAATCTCCGCAAGATGTTGCAGGATGTCAAGGATCAGAGGGGCGGTTGAGATGTTTATCAATCCCGTTATTACACCAGATCAGCTTTTGGCTTAGCGTATTTTTTAGTAACAGATCGTTACTCTCAAGACTTTTCCGCGAACATATCTCATGATAAAGATGCATTGCCTTTGCCTGGAATCGCACTGTTTTACGAACTAATCCTTTGTTCAACAAACGGGCGGCAAATTCGCTGTCCTCTCTTCCCCAGCCTATAAAATCTTCGTTGAAGCCATTCACCTGAATTGCATCCTGCCGCCAGAAGGCAAAGTTGCAGGTTTTTATACCGTTCATGGAATTACTCTGTTTTGAAAAAAGAACGGATAACGGCTGCCAACGAATCATGTTCTGGCGATTAGAAAGCCCGGGCTGAAAAAAAGAGAGTTGGCTGCTTTGTCCTTTAAGAATTTGATTAGTCAGCTCTTTACCTAATATGACCCGAGATCCTTGGACAAAAAAACCAGGCCGGGCGATCTGCATGTGATCTTCAATAAAATGCGGGCTGATGAGGATATCGCCGTCAATCAAGACGATATAATCGCCTGCAGCCTTTGCAATAGCCCGGTTTCGGGAAAGGGCGGCTCGGAACCCCAGGTCTTCCTGCCATAAGTAAATTATGGGAACGGGGGATTCCCGGGCGATTTTGTTGACCGTTTCCGCAGTGCCATCGCTTGAACCATCATCAGCAATAATGATTTGGTCCGGCCGCCTGGATTGAGCAAAAGCGTGCAGTATTGCCAGGCGTAAGGCTTCTTTCCAATTAAATGTCGTGATTATCAGGGAGATCTTCATGCTGTCTGCAACATAAGCTGATGTGTTAGCCGAAAGCAAGGGAGATATGGTTTTATTTTGCCGAATTTTTTGGGGGTAATATTTACTATTGAACTACATGATGATATAATATTTTAATTTGCTAATATAACCTGTTATGTTGTCTGGCAAGGGTTTTCAGGCTGTACCTGTTTTTTGGGGCCAGTATTTTTTGGGGTGGATTTTAATACTGCTCAGCTAATTGGGCTGTATAACTGAAGGTGGATGTAATTGATTAGAGGTGACATGGATATCGCCAGCGAAGGCAAAACAGGCGTTCGGCACAACATCAAGGTATTGCGGTTGGTTTTTGTCGGTTTTGGTTTGTCCGGCGCTGCCGCTCTTATTTATGAAGTGGTCTGGACCCGTTGTCTCTCAACCATCATGGGGTCTTCCACCTATGCCGTTTCCACTATGCTTGCCGCGTTTATGACCGGGCTCTCTATCGGTGGCTGGCTGGGAGCGGTTTTAGCTCCTCGTTTAAAACGGCTTGGCCTGGCTTTTGCTCTTTGCGAAATGGGAATTGGCGTTGCGGGTCTGGTTACCATTCCGGTGATTATGGCCCTGACCCCGCTCTACATGAAGACTTTTTACTCTTTTCATCTCTCCTTCAGCTCTTTTTCAGTTGTTCAGTTTGTCATCATTTTTCTGATCATGGGCGTACCGACCACCCTGATGGGCATGACTTTTCCCTTTGTGGTTAAACTGTTTTCCGCCGAAGGCCAGGATGTCGGTCGGCAGGCCGGGTTGCTTTACGGTATAAACACCTTTGGTGCGATTATCGGTTCAACCGTTGCCGGTTTTTTGCTCATTCCGCGAATCGGGGTTAACGGAACAGCTGTTGTAGCTGCCTCACTCAATATATTTACAGCCCTGGTTATTTTGATTCTTTCCAGGGATGTCAAGAAGATAATAGCTGTGGTTACAGTACTGCTGGTACTGGTCCCTTTTTCTTCCTTGACAGCCACTCCGTTTTTCCCATTTTTCAGTTATTACAATGCCTGTCTGTTCGGCGACTATGAAATGGCTTATGATGTCTATAAGCGGATTAGTGATCAGGCAAACAGCAAGGTCATCTATCATAATGAGGGCGTCGATGGTGATGTGGCTTTGATCGAATATTCGTTGCATCAGCCCGATACGATGTTGGCCTTGACCAATAACGGCAAACGGGAGTTTGGTGATGACAAAGGCTTTGCCCTGTTAGCATATCTGCCTTTTTTCAGCCATGGTGGGGGTGGGGCTGAGAAGGTCTTGAATATCGGGCTCGGTTCCGGTAATACCCTGGCCCATCTCTCCAGGTTTCCGGTGCAACATATCGATTCTGTTGAGTTGAGCGAAGGGATTCTTGATGTTAATCGTCGTTTTTTAAAACCTGATCTATTTGATGACCCACGGATCAATCATGTCCGGGCAGATGGACGTAACTACCTGCTGATGAGTCCGGGGAAATATGATTTGATCGTCGCCAGTCCTTCCTGGGCCGTGGAGAGCGCTTCAGCCGGTCTTTTGACTGATGAGTTCTTTTCCCTTGCCAGCCAGAGATTGGCGGATGATGGTGTTATGGCTGTCTGGGTGGATTTCTTTCTGATGACCCATGATGATCTCGAAATCGTCGCCCGGACTTTTTCGAGGAATTTCAAGCATGCGGTTGCCTGGTACGTGGAAGGAGATTTTATAATCCTGGTTGGATCGCCGACTCCGTTTAAGCTGGCACCCCAGGCATTGGTTCAGAATATCGGAACTTCCTTCCCATACCTGCAAGATAAATTCAGCGTGGCCATGGCAGAGGAGCAGATTAATGCCTTGCTCCCTGGTGAAATCAATACGGATGACCGGCCGATTATCGAATTCAGAAACGCCCAACATATCATCAACTGGCGGAGTGAGGACGAAGAGAAGATGTGAGCAGTTACAATCCAACCTCGATAACTATCACTTTATCCGCCAGAAAGGTTCTTGGCCGTTTGATCCGAACGTTAACCTTCTCCCCGATTTTCTTGTAAAGCAGCAATAGTTTAAGGTCGGCGATAACTTTAATCTCATGGTCGTCCAGAGCCACAATCATGTCTTTTTCTTTTATGCCTGCCAGATTTGCTCCACCGTGCGGTGAGAGCTTTTCGACAATTACGTTGCCATTATCTTCTTTGAGAATAACACCTAGCAGAGCAGGGGGCGGCAACTCAGCCGGGGTGAGGAATACCAGAAAGTCGGCCAGGGCAGCATCGATCTCCTTGTCAGCAGCATTGACGATAATGGCCTGATCAACAGCGAGACGGCGGGCGACCCGGGGCGGAATGGCATCATTCTTGACAACATGGCCCTGGCCCGCAATTACAACCATTCGTTCTTCCGGGTGGGCGGTCAGATAGGTGGCTATGGTTTCGGCCATGGTTTCGTCCCACAGGGCTTGTGACTGCAGGAAGGCCTTGAAGCGGTCCGGTTCCTGCGGATCCTGCCGGTGGTTTTTGTAGACCCCGGCAATTCGGTTCTGATAGCCGGGCACATCCAGATCGCGATTTTCCGGGATGGCCTCTTTTTCCTGGGCTGTTAAGGCCGAGACTCCATTCTCTTTATAAACCTTGCTGACGATCTGTTTATCAAGGTTGAGGGCGATGACCGGGAGTCGGTTGATGCGGGCAAAGTTGATGATGTCCCGATAGTAGCGATAATCAAACCCCCATTTCTCAAAGTATTTGCTCTGTCGGAGAAAGGTGGTTTCGTCGATTTTGGCGGCGATATAGTCGTCAATAGTCTGCTGGTCTGCCTTGTGAAACATCTCCATACCGATGCTGAGCTTCGGATTTTGGGCATAAAGTCCGCGGATAACCTGAAGTTGGAGCTGGTGATCCTCGTATCTGGTATGTTCTTCGCCGACATAGACAACCTTCTTGTCCGCCAGTTTTTTCAAAATATCGCTATAGGTAATGCTCTGTCTGGTTTCAATGCCGACCGGCGGTAGATTTAAAGCATACCTTGCGCCATCCTTGGCTTCGCCAGGTCGTTTTTCGAGGAGTTTTCCGGCTTCGAAGTGTAAAAAACTGTATTTGCCATAGTGAACAAGCTTTCCGATTGTCGCCCCAACCTCTTCTCTGCTGTTAGCCGAGACAAGGATTGCCAAATGATCCGGGTTTAAGGGGTTGCGGCGGAGATCAAGGGTGAGGCCGGTGGACGGGTGTCTGGGCTCGGCAAACAAGGCCCGTGCTGTCGGTATAGCGGCATCGATAAATATTGTTGAATTCTGGGCTATTTCGGTATCGGTAATCTCGTCAGGTCCGGCAATGATCGTCCCCATGTTCTCGAGGTATTTTATCAGTGGCGCAAAGATTTCAGCAGTTGCGCCTGGCGCGACTACGGCCAGCGTTTCCCGGTCGCCCATGAAGGCGGACCAGACTGCCGGCGTTTCTTCGGGGTCGAGCTGGCGGATAAGATCGTAATTCGGATCGAGTACAAGTTCCAGGGCAGTGGCAGGCAGTTTGATTTCTACCGGCGTTTCCGGTGTGGAACAATAGACAATCGTGCTGATATCTCCTTGCAGGGTTACTACTTTAATCGGTACTGCCAGGCTGTACGGTTTTTCGTTGTGCTGGATGAGATTAAAGGAAAGGACTGATTGGCCATCCTTTTCTTCGGTCTTGAGTTTGTCTGCCTGTAGGTGCGGGATATCAATTCTATCAAGCCACTGGCTGAAAAAATCATGGAGATTCTGGTTGGAGACCGTTTCAAAGCTCTGGATGATATCTTCCCAGCCGGCTGCCTTGCTGCTCATGAGCTGGTAGAACTCTTTAATGCCCTTTATAAACAGTTCATCGCCAAGCTTGTTTTTAAGCATATGAAAAAGCATGCAGCTTTTGGCGTAACCTACAGCGCGCCTGGCCTGCTGGTCTGCCGAAAAACCCTGAGCGCTGGTAAATTGCTTCAACGCTATCGCATTGGATTCATTTACATAACTAAGGTATTTAATGATTTGGTCCTTGCGGAACATCGTATCCTTGCCACTATCCTGGGCATAGAGATGATCAGCCAGGTAGGTTGTCAGGCCTTCGGACCAGTTTCCACTTTTGTCGCTTGTCTCGACATTTATGCCAAACCAGCTGTGGAGTGCCTCATGCCCGAGCGAAGTTTCAGTGATAAAAGGCAGGCGGACCACGGCCTGACCAAGTAGGGTCATGGTGGGCACTGCAAAGCCGCTGGCCAGTTGGTCTTCAACCACGGCAAAGCGCTGGAATGGGTATGGTCCGATCAGTTTTTCGTAGCGTTCGAGATAGATAATGGCCTTTTCGAGATAGGAGGCAGCTAGTTCGTGGTCTTCGTTAAAGAAATAGGTGTAAATATCCTTGTTCGTCCCAAATCTGCTTTTTTGCACCTCGTAAGGCCCGGCGATAAAGGTGAGATCGGCGAGGGAGTGCGGAAAGAGAAAACGGAACTCCTTGCCTGTGGCTGTTGATATATTTTCAATGTTATCTGCCTCGGCTACCGCCTCAAAATCAGACGGCACAGTGGCAGTAAGTTCGAAGAAGGCCTTCTCTGCCAGCCTTGGATGCCAGATGCCGGTGAGGGTAATGCCCTTTTGGTTGATGATGCTTCCCGAGCCGTTATCGACACTTGAAAAATGTTTAGTGTATTCGATGGTGAGGTTCCGGGGAGTGGGGGAGGTGTTGATTTTAAGGGTTTTTTGATCAGGCGCCAGGGTAACTGGCTTGCCGTCCAAAGTGATTGAGTTGATCGTTAACCCTGCGAAGAGAACCTCGGTTTCGATATTGCCGGGCAGTTCGATGATTGAGGAGGCAATCAGGAGAGATTCGCTCAGATCAAAGGAGATGCGTAATCGATGGACAGGCGGTTGGGGGCCGGCCCAGACGCTATTAACAGCCAGAAATTGGCAGAGGCAGAAAATAGCGGCAATCAGCAACCAGGTCATGGTGTATCTCTTAATGGCCGGGATTGATCTGTTCGGTATGGATCCACTGTTGGAGAGAAAAAAGGGCTTGCTCCGCACGGTGTTTACCTCGAAATTTTTTAGGGATTTTTTTGTCGAGCCCCGGGAAGAGGCCAAAATTGATATTTGAAGGCTGAAAATGTTTGGGGTCTGATTCGGTCAGATGCCTGATGAGTGCAGCCAGAGCGGTTAGCGGTGGTGGAATGACCGGATTTTGGCCCTGCGCCAGGCGGCAGGCATTGATGCCGGCAAGCAGGCCCATGGCAATTGATTCGACATAGCCTTCCACTCCGGTTATCTGACCGGCCAGGAAAAGATCCGGCCGCAGTTTAAGCTGGAGAGTCGGCTCTAAAATAAGCGGCCCGCATACAAAGGTGTTGCGGTGGATGCTGCCAAGACGTAAAAATTCTGCCTTTGCCATGCCGGGAATCAGGGAGAAAACCGCTTTCTGGCCGGCATAGGTTAGCTTGGTTTGAAAGCCAACCATGTTGTAACTGATAGCCTCGCGGTTCTCTTTGCGCAATTGCACTACGGCATAGGGTTCCAGGCCGGTCCGGGGATCAGGTAAACCTACAGGTTTCATGGGGCCAAATCTTGGTGTATCGTCACCGCGCTCGACCATCACCTCAATGGGCAGGCAGCCTTCGAAGTAGCGAGGTTCTTCAAAGGATTTTAGTGTTACCTTGTCGGCTTTTTTCAGAGCGTCGAGAAAAATCAGGTACTGTTCATGGTCCAGCGGGCAATTTAGATAGTCGCCGGGACCATCATCATAGCGAGAGGCCTCATAGACGATGGAGCGGTCCAGAGAGTCGGCCGCGATGATCGGCGCAATAGCATCATAAAAGGCCAGATGTTCATCGCCGGTGATCTTTTTCAGTTCCTGGGTCAGGGCGTCAGAGGTGAGCGGGCCGGTGGCGATGATGGTCGGTTGGTCATGATCCGGCGGTGGAATCTCTGTTGCCTCATTGCGGACAATCGTAATCAGCGGGTGGGCTTCAAGGCGTTTGGTAATCAGGCCGGCGAATTGTTCGCGGTCTACGGCCAGAGCCTTGCCGGCCGGTACTTTGGTCTCTTCGGCGATGGCCATCAACAGCGAATTCAGCAGACGCATCTCCTCTTTGAGCAGTCCGACAGCCGAATGCGGGTCGGCGGCGCGCAGGGAGTTGCTGCAGACCAGCTCGCCCAGATACGGGGAAACATGAGCGGCGCTGAATCGGTTCGGCTTCATCTCCAGGATTTTGACCTGGCAACCACGGTTGGCGGCCTGCCATGCTGCTTCGCAGCCGGCCAGACCGCCACCGATTATGGATATACTGTTTGAATGCAGGTTAGTTATCCGTGGTGGCATGAAGGTTATCCACCGTTGTTAACTTGAAAAGTGAATAGAGTGCAATAGTAAGGCGGAAATGGTTTGCCTCTACATTCCCAATTTGGCTTTGACGGCATTGACCACGACATCGCTTGAGGTGCAGACAACCGTAAACATCTGACCCTCTTTGTCGTAAAAGCCGATCAGGGGGGCGGTTTTCTGGTTGTAGGTGGCCAAACGGTGGAGAATAGCCTCCTCGGTCTCGTCATCGCGCTGCACGACCGGGTTGCCGCATTTATCGCAGACGCCGGCCTGTTTGGGTGGATTGCTCTTGACGTTGTAAATGGCCTGGCACTTGCCGTTAGAGCAGGTGCGGCGGGTGCAGAGGCGGTCGAGAATGATATCGCGCGGCACCTCAAGGTTGACAACCATATCAAGAGTTATGCCAAGTTTGTTGAGCAGTACTTTCAAGGCTTCGGCCTGGGGAATAGTCCGGGGAAAGCCGTCGAGCAGGAAGCCCTTGGCGCAGTCCGGTTCCTGTAGTCTTTTTTCCATGATCCCCATGATCAGGGAGTCGGGCACCAGATCGCCTCTCTTCATAAAGGCCTCAGCCTCTTTGCCGAGTGGAGTACCGGCCTGCACGGCGCCGCGCAGGATATCGCCTGTTGAGATCTGTACGGAGCCGTCAAGAGCTGTAAGCATTTTGGCAACAGTTCCCTTTCCGGCGCCCGGGGCGCCAAGAAGAATTAGTTTCATACGGTATAAACCTCCTCGTAGGATTTTATTTGGGGTGATCAGCAGAGTTCAAACTCTTTTTCGGTTGGAATTTTGTTGGCAACTATACACGATTTGTTTAGATGTGGATAGTCCCAAAAAACATGTAAAAGGTGACATAACAGATTTTCGATTGTTAGATGGTCAGCTATTACTGTCTGTTACTGCAGAGGAGGTTGTCCGGCCTCTTCGAATAGTTACCTGCTGATCTACTGATTTTATCTATCGGGTAAATAAAAAATGGGCCGGCTTTTTAGGCCGGCCCAAGGGGAAATTGGAAGCTTGCGTTCCCAAGAGAAAAAGGCTACTTCTTTTTTACTGCCAAATTTCGATTAGCCATCGGATCGTCATTATAACCCAGTTCTTTCCAGGCTATTCTGCCTTTATCGCCATGACAGTCCAGACAGTTCAAGGCTTGTTCCTTAGGCACCACCATGTGGTTGATCCGCCAAAACATCTCAGTGGGGGCAAAACCATACTGACCGCTGTAAGGAAGTCCACTTGCTTCCATGCCGAGCCGAGCCGCCTTATCCCAGTCAAAATCTTTCCAGTAGCCGCCGTTGCCAAACACCTTGGCTGTAATAAAGATTTTGTTTTTGACGTCGTAAATCTGTTTGCCGCGATGAAGCTTGAAGGGATATATCTTGGCCTTTGGATCGTTGATATCGCCCAACGGATAGCTAAGTCTGGTTGTTTTGGTCGGGTCCATTGGGTCGCCCGGCAGATAAGCGCCAGCAGAACCGTTGTACCAGGCATATTCTGGTTTCACCTTTTTTTCCCAGGTGAAATTGCCTTTCTTTTTGTCATAAAGATGTTTACCGTTCTGGTCAACCTCTTCCTGTAGATCCTGGCCGGCGGTAGACCAGTCCCACGATAGTTTTGTCGGAATTTCTTTAGCAAAATAGGGGATATGGCAGGTCTGACAGCCCACTCTCGCTGTATGACTGTTGAGGCGGGCCTCCTTATGGGGTGCGATGTCATGGCATTTTTCACACCCTATATGATCAACTCCGCCCGGAGAGACCCCCATGGCGTTACCGGAGATTTTATGGGATTCGGTTTTATGGCAATCCTGGCACTGGAAATTATTACCTTCTGCCGCCATATGAACATCTAAATTTTTATCTGGGTAGGCCATTGAAGAATCAAGATCACCATGTTTGACTGCATCGCCTCCACCGCCGAAAAAGTGACAAGAACCACAGTTATCTCGAACAGGTTTGCCGACATTTTGGGCCACCCGCAGCAGGTCAACGGTGCTGGTTGGAAGGCCGGCACCGGTTGGTTCCTTGGTATAGGTGCCGGTGGTATCATGACAAACAAGACAATCGACCTTGGTCGGATCCGAAAAATCAAATTTGGCATCTTCCCAGCCATAACCTATATGACAACTGGTACACCGCGGCCAGTTAGCGCTAATTGATGTGCAGTAGTTATTAATGGAATCCTTTTTGCCATGGCTTACGGTCTTGCTGTTGATCGTTTGAGGGAGCGACCAAGTCCAGTGAGAGGTTTTCATTACTGCCAGAGCTTGATCCTTATGGCATTCAAGACACTGTTTGGTAACCTCTGGGCCGTTTTTTACCGGTTCCCGCACCAGAGTTGTATGATCTGTTGCCAGTAGAGGGCTTGCAAAGAGAGCACCTCCTCCCAGCACAGCCGCCAAGATCAAACTTTTAAGGTTTTTTGATGAATGTGTTTGCACAAATTACTCCTTCAAAATTGAGAGATTATCTTTAGATATTCATCATGTTTGTCTAATAATGGCAATTATCCGCAAGTTTGTGGAGTAGGCGAATCCATGGCATGATCGCGCAAGAACTGCCGGATATCAACAAGATCACTTTCAGTCAAGCCCTTGAACGGTTCCGGATTTATTTGGTGATGGTTCTCATCAAAAAATCGATCCCATTGATTCATTGTTTTTGAAAGCGGGGTAAGCTCGACACTGGTTCCGCCCTTCATGTGACAGGTCTTACAGTTCTTTTTATATAGAAATTTTCCTTTTTTAGGGTTCCCTTGGGATGCATAAACGCTGGTAACGGCAAATGCGACCAGTAAGACAACAACAACACTTTTCATTAACTCTTTCATATTCTCCTCCATCAGTTATCGGATTGCGCCTCATTGTTTGGAATATTATTTATTGCTAATATATTGAGGCAAAAAAAAAGCAATTAAGGCTCTTGGGTTATGCTTATGTCGAGGTTATGATAGCTGAGTTATAGTAATTTAAGTATTTCCTTAATTACTATAATAGCAAAGAAGAAAGATGTCTGTCAACCGATTTGTTGAAATTTAAAAAGGAATTTAAAACCTGCAGATCTCAGAAGAAGTTTGTTGTTGTGTGGTTTAAGAAGTTCACACAACAACAGAAGTCGAGGTCTCCTGGTAAAGCTTCAACCTGTTATCTGTGACCGCAGGTTCTTAACGGCTGCCTGCTAGTTTTTGGGTGATGATTGCCAGTCGTTTTTGCACCATTGCCTGATCCGTGTCGGATTTGTTCAAGCTGACCAGTAACAATTGTTTTGCATCCTTTAGCCGGTTTTGCCGTTCGAGGATAACGGCCAGTTTTAAATAGGTAGGGCCAACCTCTGGATCAAGCGTAATTGCCTTCCTGAAATACTCTTCACTTTCCAGCAAGCGGCCTTTGTCACGATAGGCCAAACCGAGATTGACATAACCTGAATAAAAGAGAGGATCGTAACGCAAGACTTCCTGGAATTCCCGGATTGCAGAATCAAGATCTCCCCTGATGACCTGTAAGATCCCGAGATTGGTATGAACTCCGGCCAGGCTGACATCTTTGAGGGTCAGAGCCTTGTTCTGGGCAGCAAAGGCCTCGTTAATGCGGCCCTGGACCTTATAAATTACGCCAAGATTCATGAAGCTGCTGCTGTTATCCGGATCGAGCTCAATTGCCCGGAGCAGTTCGCTTTCGGCAAGATCTATTTTGCCGACGTTTGAATATGCGACGCCAAGATTCTCATGGCTCCTGGCATAACCGGGTGATTTGGCAACCACATCCGACCATAGGCTGATCGAGCTCTTCCATACCTGGTTGCGTTGCCAGGTAAGTGTGATTGAGCTTAGAAGTATCAGCAAAAATATAGTGCTTAAATATCGAATATGGTTGGTTAATAATCGGCTGGCTTCGGCTACGGTTGCGGTGATCAGAAAAATCGAGGGTAGATAGAGCCGATGTTCAAAGACCAGTTCGAGCGGGATAAAGGATGATTCTATGAGCAGATTGACGAGGAAAAAAAGAGTGGCAAAGGCCGGCAGGCGATAGCGGCGATAGAGCAGAAAAACACAGGCCGGCATGGCGAGAATAATTAAGATGGCCGGCAAGGTCTGGGGTGGGTTTAGAATGCCGTGCGATAAGGGAAAATCGTAACAGAGGTTGAGTCGCGATGGCAGAGGCAGGACGAGCAGGGTGAGATAATGGACAATCACCCGTGATTCGGTGAGCAAACGCTCGCTCAGCGTGAAGTGCCGGTTGGCATAACCGTTTATAAGGGCAGACCATGGATCTGTTCCCATGTACAACCAACCGAGAAAAAAGAAAATCAGCCCTGCGCCGCTGAAATAAATCAGAGCCCTGCTCAGGGATTTTTGGGTGAGATCACGGAAAAAGAACCATTCGTAGGTTGCCAGCACTATTGGTAGCATAGCAGCGTTTTCCTTGGAGATCAGGGCGAAAAAACCGCAGATGCCGCTGGCCGTAAAAAACAGGAGGGCTTTGGATTTTTGGCTGATCTGCTGGCGGCCCAAAACGTAGAAGAGCATAGACAGCAGAAAAAAGAGAGCCGACATGGCGGTCATGCGCTGTACAATGTAGGTGACGCCGTTGGTCTGGACCGGATGGACCAGCCAGATCAAGGCAGCGGCCAGGGCTGGATAGAATTTGTTCTGGTAACGGTTGGCGAGGGTTGGTAGAGCTAGGGTGAGCAGGACGAGGAAATAAATACATATTCCGCAGGCAATATGGATTGCCAGGTTGACAAGATGATAACCCCAGACCTCATAACCGCCGAAATAATAGTTCAGGGCAAAGCTGATGTTGGAAAGCCAGCGGTATTTTGCCGGGCTCTTGGTGGCGGCGTCGGCCAGATCGGCTAACGAAAGGGAAGCAATTTTAATATGGGGATTTTCAACGATATTCCCAAAATCGTCAAAATGAAAGGGTGCATCAAAGGTGTTGGCATAGCAGGCAATGGCGGCAGCCAGGATGAGGAGAATGGCCAGGACATGGGAGATGTCCGACTTGTCCGACTTGTCCGACCAGTCCGACTTGTCCGAAATTTTTAGCAAACTGTTCACGGTGTCGGCTTTTCTTGCGGGTTTTTCCATGCTTGCCTGGCCAAAGCCTGGTTCAGTAGTTTTCGGCTTTCATCGGCTTGTTCCGGAGAGAGAGCAATCGCCTCGTTGAGATAACTGATGGCTTTATCCACCTTGTCTTCCTGTAGTAGCTCCCTGGCCCAGGTCTGATAGGCCCTGATCATCGGATATCCCTTTTTCCAGGCCTCCCGAAACTGCTCAAAGGCCTTATCTTGCTTGCCCATGTCTTCGTAAGTGATAGCAAGGGTGATATAGGCATCGAGATAATCGGGCTCGAGGTCGATAGCGGCCCTGGCGTGGTTGATTGATTGCTGGAAGTCGCCCAACCGCCAGTAAACGATTCCTAAATTATTATGGATCTTGGCCGGGTCAATATTAGGCAGTTGCAAGGCCTTTAAAAAGGCTGCTTTAGCCTCTTCAAGACGATTTTGTCGTTCGTAGGCAGAACCAATATTTTGGTAGGCATAACCGTTGCCGGGGTCAAGCGTGATGGCTTTAAGCATAAGTTCTTCTGCCTTAATGTGGTTGCCGGACTTGCCGTAAACAGCGCCGAGAGTCACGTATGCATCCGAGTAATCAGGATTTAGATTTAAAGCGATATTGAGCTCAGTGAGGGCTTGCTGATGATCTTGACGTTTAAAGAAGACGATGCCCAGGTTGTGGTGGATTTTGACCTGATCTGCATCCTTTTTGGAAAGGGCGATCTGGGACATGGCAAGGGCTTCATCCAGTCGGTTTTGTTTTTCACAGAGAACCGCCAGGTTGGTATAGCTGTAGCTCGACTCCGGGTCAAGCTCAATGGCTTTGCGGAGTTCCGATTCAGCCTCAGCAAAACGTTTTTCATGAAGGAGTGCTTTGCCGAGATTGGCGTGGCCGCGCATCAGGCCCGGGGATTTTTTTACTACATCGTTCCAGAGAGATGTCGAGGTTGCCCAGACTGTATTGCGCTGCCAGGTGGCAAAAGAGAGAAGAGTAATCAGAATGATGATTGTGGCCTTGGCGGCAGCAGGATGATAACGGTCGAGCAGTTGGGCCAGGTATACTGCCGCGCTGAGCAGCAGAAACATAGAGGGCAGGTAGAGGCGGTGTTCGAAAATGATTTCGAGCGGTATAATACTGGATTCGATTATCAGATTGCCGAGAAACCAGAACAGGGCAAAGGCTAAAAGCCTGTGGTGCTTAAAAAGGTAAACGATCAGCGCTGCTGCGCCGGCGAGGCCGAGAAAGGCGAACCAGGTGGACGGCGGAGCAAACAGGGAGTGTGAGATGATGAAATCATGGTTGATGTTTAAGTGGCTGGGCAGGGGTAAAAACAGGAGCCAGAGATAAAAAAACACTACGCGTGGTTGGGTTAGCAGTCTTTCGGTCATGGTGAAATTCCGCTCAGCATAGCCGGCGGATATGGCGGCAATCGGATTTTCGCCATAGTAGAGCCAGGCGAGGATAAAAATCAAGAGCAGGGAGAGAGCAGTGCAGATTATAATGCGCAGTAGACTGGTGTGCCGGTTTGGCTCGCTAATAAAAAAATATTCATAGGCCAGGACCATTATCGGCAGCATGGCCGCATTTTCTTTACAGCCCAGGGCTAGGATGGCAAGGAGCAGGCTGGCGCCGAACATTGCCATTTTTTTTGTCGGGTTGGCGCTGGAAAGTCGAGCGTGGATGTAACTGAGCAGAGCACTGATTTCAAAAAAGGCCGCCATGCTGGTCATGCGCTGGACAATGTAGGTTACTGTATTGGTCTGAATCGGATGGACAAGCCAGAGCAGGGTTGCGGCCAGGGCGATTTCATCAGGTCGTTTGCAGATTCCAGCCAATAATGGTTGATGCAGAGTAAGACGAAAAAGAAAAAAAACGGCTATTCCGGTCATGATATGAATCAGAAGGTTGACTAGATGATAGCCCCAGACATCCTGGCCAAAAAAATAGTAGGTAACTGCAAAGGAGAGGTTGGCTACCCAGCGTTGGCTGATCTTGCTGTGGCTGGCGGCAGCGAGCAGTTTGTCCGGCGACAGATTCTGGATCCTGAGATAAGGGCTCTCGACAATGTTATGGAAATCATCAAAGACAAAAGGCGCCTTAAATGAATTGGCATATACAAGAAACGCCAGTACAACGATACAACCGATTGCCGCAGCGTTAAATTTTGTAATTAATTTTTGGTTAGTTATCAGCATGGTGTTAATTTGTAATGCTCAGGTTGTTTAGTCTGTAGCTTGTAGGTTGTTAGCCGTCGAGTATTAACCGCATTATAGCAGTTATTGATAAGTTCGGGATTTCGTATGGTAACCATGTTTTTTTCTACAGGCTAATAGACTACAGCCTAATTGTGCGTACTGTAAACCGTAAACCGTAAACCGGCAACCTTAGTAGTTGCGGATGGCTAAAAAAATGAGAAAAGTCAGGGGATGAGTGATTTGTACGAATTGACAATCGACAAGATTGTGGCTGGCGGTCTTGGGCTGGGTCGTCGGGCTGATGGTGTGGTGGTCTTAGTTGCTCATGTCCTGCCCGGAGAACGGGTGCTTGTGCGGACGGTCGGCCGGCGAAAAACTTATATTGAGGCCCAGCTGGTCGAGGTTCTCGAACCTGCTGCCGGAAGAATAGTGGCGCAATGTCCGGCTTATCGACGTTGCGGCGGTTGTGACCTCCAACATGTTGATTATGCAGGGCAACTGGCAGTCAAACAGAATATACTCATTGAAACAGTTTGCCGTTCTTTAAAGATAGCTGCCGGTGAACTGGCCGGAATCGTCCAGGCGCCCCTTGCTGCTGTAGAGCCTTTTAATTACCGGCAGCGGATACGTCTGCAGATCGACCATGATTCCGCTCGACTGGGTTTTTATCGACCAGGCACGCATATAGTTGAGCCTGTTGTGGGCTGTCAGCTGGCTCGGCCGGAGTTAAACAAGGCCTTGCAGGAGATTCGGACTCAGGCCTCACCAGCGTTGCTGCAGCTTGGCAGCAGCCTCGAATTGCTTTTGAGCGCTGCTGATCAGGCCGTAGTTGTTCTGTTGAATTTCAGCCGGCGCCCCAGACCGGC
>Ga0208863_1000753_pt1 | contig 25960 bp, 20 predicted proteins | sample RifOxyD3_FD_184040 | JGI IMG/M metagenome (GOLD analysis project Ga0208863, IMG submission 184040) | Soil microbial communities from Rifle, Colorado - Rifle Oxygen_injection D3 (SPAdes) | ecosystem: Environmental > Terrestrial > Deep subsurface > Rock core/Sediment | place: Rifle, Colorado...
GCTTGTTCTGCAGCAGCTTGTGCAGCCGCTTGTTCTGCAGCAGCTTGTGCAGCCGCTTGTTCTGCAGCAGCTTGTGCAGCCGCTTGTTCTGCAGCAGCTTGTGCAGCCGCTTGTTCTGCAGCAGCATCAACTATCGTTTCTGCTGCCGGTGCTTCCAGCACTTCTGTTGATTCTACCGTATCCACGGCAGCTTCAACTGCGTCAACATCTGCAATCACTTCATCTTCCGGAGCCAAACCGATTAATCCATCATTGAAATCTGTTGCATTTGCATTCAAAGCTGGTCCGTTATTTAAATCCAAGATATTATGATCAAGAAACGCTCTTGCCACAAAATGTTCCGGCTCTATCGATCCTGCAATCATTTCAGGATCAACATTCATAATCCAATCGCTTGAATCCGCCTTGCTCACAATTTGTTCCGGCTCTATCTGGGTATCTTGCATATCAAACGGTTCTTTGGAAATAACACTTTCACTGAGCGTGACCACTTCATCTCCGCCCAAAACGAGTTTATCCCCATTTACAAGCTCAATCTCAAGTTCGCGACTACCTCCGCGCCCTTGAATCACATCATCTTCGAAAAGGAGTGTTCCCGGTGCTAAGATCTTTAATGACCCATCCCCTGATTTAACAATATACTCTCCGTCAATACGGGTTACTTCACCAATCGCTTTTGACATGACATGCTCCATTTAGGAAATTTTCAGTGTCATAGTATTCCATACGATAGGATATACGTCAATTGTCCGATCGGACAAATTTACATATCAGTGAGTATACTGCTATGAAGTTCTTTCAGTTCATAGACTACATGATAATAGAGAAGATATTTGTTTTTTAATGCATGCGCTTGAAACGAGGGATCAATCATATAGAAAATGCGGTCAATTTGGGCATTGACACTCAGTTCCAGTATCAAATCTTGTTTCAATCTCGAATATTTCACCAACGCCAAAAGACATATATAGATAATATAAAAATTATCAACGATTTTCTGAATCATTTTATCGCTGTCTTCTTCAATTCGGTACTTAATAGTGGCCAATGCGGTTTCTATATCGACTAATTGATCTTCCGCCCATCGGTATTTCGATGCAGAAATACTAAACTGATACCATTTTCTTTTTTTGTGCTGCAAGATAAAATTTTTTAAATAATACCGTAGTTTTTCACCGTAGTTTTTCAAGCGAATTAATTTAATAAAATTCTCTTCACTAACCGCTAAATAGGGATCATCTCCCTCGCTTAGGGGTCTATAATATTCAATGTAATGAGAAATAAATCCGTTTATCTGTCCACAAAGCACTTCGCCGGAAGCGTTTACATCAATATGACACATTACCGATAAAACATACTGAAGATGATCTTCATCGGCATCCGACAACTCTTCTTGACACATTGCGACAATGCCGTTAAAAGCTCGAATGGCCAAAACCGTCACCTCGGCCGCTTGCGGTTGCTCCTCTTCAACCTTTTGGGTTGCATAAGGGGCAACATCAGCCAAATAACGTTCCAGTGCCTTGGAAGCGTTCTCTTGATAGGATTTAGACATACCCCGCCTCTTTGACCCATAAGGCAAGACTCACACGATCATTTAATCCCAGTTTTTTGTAACACGACAAAAGATGTGCTTTAACCGTACGCTCTGTGATCTCCAGTACGTCTGCTATTTGATGATTACTAAGCCCTTGTGCAATGTATCGGGCAATTTCCCTCTCACGCTCGCTCAATATCTCGAACAATTCTTCTCCGCTCTCACTCGGAACACCTCGATAATCGATATGACGAATCAAATCATTCATAAATCCGGGATCAAACCAGCTTCCCCCTGATTCCAGAACACTCAGCGCACTCTGGAGATTAACCGAGCCGATATGTCTGTTGGCATACCCTTTGACCCCCATGCGCAACAGAGGATATCCCTCTTCAAAGGTAGGAATCACACTCAATACCAAAACAGGATAAGGATACTCTTTTAAAAATTCTCCCAGTTCGTGAAAGGTCATCTGAAAGGATTGAATATCCAAAATGACAATAAAAGAGCCTTGAATGTGTTCATCCGACTTCATCTCATCGAAAGAGAGCCAAGAATACCCAATCTCGGATAGTTTAATTCCAAGAGTTTTGACAAACGATTCTGATTCACTTACTAAGATTATGCGATACATTTATTTCTCCGTAAGGGCATTTTGACGTGCTTTGATGATCGGTTTCATCAAATACTGTAAAATCGTCTTTTTACCGGTAAGGATATCAATATTTGCCGTCATCCCCGGCATAATTGTCACCTTTGCTAGTTTAGAGTTAATAGCCAATTTTTGATTGATCTTAACTTTCACCAAATAATAGCTCTCTTGCTTTTGCTGATCGATAATCGTATCCGAACTGATTTGGTACACTTCACCCACCATTCCGCCGTAAATCGAAAAATCGTAGGCGGAAAATTTAACAATTGCTTTTTGTCCCGGATGTAGGAATCCTATATCAGAAGGTTTGATTTTTGTTTCGATCAGCAGGGAGTCTTCAGTGGGGACAATCTCGGCGATATCCATCCCGGGACGCACGACGCCGCCGACGGTATTGATAAACATCTGCTTCATAACACCGGTTACCGGAGCAATGATTAGAGATCGATCAACTTGATCGGTTAAGGGGATAGAACTCGTATCAATCCGCCCAAGCTCCGCATTGGTTGCACTCAGTTCAAGCTTCGCTTTGTTTTGATAATCTATTTTTTCCTGAAGCATCTTCTCTTTGAGTTCCGATACCGCATATTCCAGCCTTGGAATGGAGTTTTGAGCCTCTTCCAATTCTCGTTCTATTCGGCTCCGTTCTCGTTGAACCTTCCAATAATCACTCTTAGCTTCAACCCCTTTTTGAAACATCGACTGAGAAAGTGCTTCCTCTTTAGCGATCATTTCTCGCGTTTCCGAGAGAAGTTTCGCTTTTGATTTGGCATCCGAGAGTTCACTTAAGCGCTGATTCATCTGTTCATTTAAAATATTTATTTTACTAATAAGCAGACTTCGATTCGAATGAAACGCCCCCTCTTCACGCTCAATAAATCCATCGAGTTCTTGCCGCTGGAGTGGATCTATCGAAAAATTCCCCATTGATGCTTCCGCTTGGAGACGATAGAGTTTTGATTTTAATTCATAGTATTGGATTCGGTTCCCGTCAAGTTCACTTTTGGGTTTTATATTGCTTAAGCGAATCAGTAAATCCCCTTTTTTGACGCTGTCCCCTTCATTAACATGGATCTCTTGAACAATTCCACCCTCAAGATTTTGAATCACCTGCAGATGGGTAGAGGGGATTACTTTCCCCTCCCCTTTGGTAATTTCATCGACCTCTGCAATACTCATCCAAATCAATGTTCCGCTCACCATCGCCAAAACCGACCATAAAAAGATACGGGATGATTGCGCCGTATTGCGGTTTGCCGCCGTGGAGAGGCTGGACATATACTCCAAATCGGAATCATCAAAACCGCGATCGTTAGAGAATTTCATCACTTACCTCCTGCGAGTTTTTTTAACACGTCTTCTTTAGGACCGTCCGCCACTATTTTACCCTCTTCGACCACCATTAAGCGATCGACAAGATCAAGGAGCGATGTCTTGTGCGTTACCAGTATCACCGTTTTTCCGCCCAAGACTTCTTTAAGATTGTGCTTGACTTTCTCTTCGGTGAGGCTGTCCATCATATTGGTCGGTTCATCCAAAAGGATAATCGGTACATCCGAAATAACAGCGCGGGCAATGGCGATACTTTGACGCTGTCCCCCGGATATCCCCTCTCCGCGTTCGCCGACATTCATCTCAAATCCTCTAGGATGGCGGTTTACAAAATCTTCAACCCCGCTGATTTTCGCAGCACGGAAAATCATCCTCTCATCGGCGGAAGGGTCGCGATAAATGATATTATCCCGTACCGTCCCCTTGATCAAAGAGATATCCTGAGGGACGTACGCAATGCTTTTACGTAAATCAATCGGATCGATTTGGAACATATCGACACCATCAACCAAGACAGAACCTTCACTCACGCTATAAAGCCCTAATATGATCTTCTCAATCGTACTTTTACCCGATCCGATCCGACCGACTATCCCGACTCGCTCCCCTGCTTTGATTTTAAAACTGACGTTTTTCAAAGAGTATTTATCCTCATCGGGATAGCGGAAAGAGACATTTTTAAACTCTATATCCCCTTTTAATCCGACACGTTTCAAAAATTCGGTTCCGTTAGGATGTTCTGCGGGCATTTTAATGATTTTGCTTAAAGTATCATACGAACTTTTGACATTTTGATAGCTGGAAATCAAGGCGGCAACCTGCCCCATCGGTGCCATCGCCCGCGACGTGAGCATGACGATCGCGATCAAAGCCCCCATCGTCATTAAACGATCTTGAATCATATAGACTCCGGCGACAATTAGCATTACGGTTGTCACCTGCGTCAAAAATCCGGTGACGGTAGGGATCGAAGCCGTAAGCAATTTTGATTTAAGACTGACATTGGCGATATGACCGTTTGCCTCTTCCCATTCGTACTGAGACCTTCCATTCGCACCCATGGTCTTAATCATCTCTAGATTCATCAAACTCTCAACCAAAACACTGTTTTTATTGGCCGATGCCTGATGGGTCGCTTCAATACTTTTTTGAAGCTGAGGCTTAATAGAGACGGTATAGAGCAAAATCAATAACCCCATAAAAATCGGGATAGCGACCATCAACCCGCCAAGCATCCATATAATAATCAAAAAGATGACTAAAAACGGCATATCCACCAATACCGTCAACGTAGAGGATGAGATAAAATTCCTCACCGATTCAAAATCTCTCAAATTATTGGCAAACGATCCGACCGATTTCGGGCGCGCTTCGAGTTTCATATCGAGCACTTTTTCAAAAATGATCGACGACATAATCACGTCACTTTTTTTAGCAGCCGTTTCGAGATAATAGCTGCGGGTAAATTTCATCAGGGCTTCCAACACATACACTAAAACGATACCGCTGGCTAATACCCACATCGTCTCCATCGCATCATTGGGGATAACGCGGTCGTAAACGTTCATAGTAAAGAGGGGGCTGGCGATAATACCGATGTTGATAATCAACGAAGCAAGAATAACATCACGGTAAATAAAACGGGACATCCACAATGTCCCCCAAAACCAATGCCCTGTCGTATGATCGGTCGCTTTTTGGGATCGTTTTTCGAGGGCATACTCTTTTTTCAAATAGAAAACGTACCCGATATACTCTTTTTCAAGCTCACTGATATCAACCCATGTCTCAGACTCATCCAGTTCGGGTAAAATGATTTTGGCTTGCTTTCGATCTTTGCTGTACGATTCGAGGATACAAGCCCGTTTACCGTTGAGAATCAAAATAGCCGGCAGTACCAGCGGAGATATTTCAGAAAGCTTTTTATGGGCGATACGGCTGGTAAGACCGGCTTTACGGGCGGCACGTGAAAAAAGCCCTTTGGAGCTGTTAGGGGCAAACAGTTCAGGGGTGCTCTCACCCGGTTTTAGAGGTAAATCAGAGGTTAACGCTTCAGCACTGTAAGGGGTGTGATAGAGCTTGGTAAAAAGGACCAGACATTTTAATAACGGATCGGTTTTATCATCGTATTGGAGGCTCATAACTTACCTTTCTTTAGTGCTTTCATCGGTGTTTATCTTCCCTTTTGCGATTCTTCTAGCAGTATCCCCAACTCTTGAAGTCTCTCATCAAGCGATTTGGATTGTTCTTGAGGAGACGGTAACCGTTTGACTTTGGGTGTTAGAGTACATCGTTTTTTCCAATACAACGCTTTCTCTGTGTTTTTTGCCGTCCCTATCCCCTGTTCATACAAGTGGACGAGTGCACACTGACTCTGAGAATCTCCCGCACGTGCCGCTTTAAGATGGTATCCATACCCTTTTTGATTATGTGCAACGCTATGACGAGTTACGTTACTCTCTTCTTTAGGAGGATTGATCTCTTGAGGGTTCAGCATTAGGGTCGGAATCATCGGGTATTCTCCGACGGATGGGGCAAATTCACGGTTATTGTTGATCGGGTCAGAGGGTTTTATCCCGCTTTGTTTATCCGTCTCTATATTGAAATACGATATCAACTCATTTTTTGCCGCTAATACACGGAAAAAAGAGTAAAGAAGATCATACTCGTTCTCAATCGCTTTACGACGAGCCGTACTGGATTCATTTTCAGCATCTAAAAGATCGATCAAACTTCGCCGCCCCAGATCAAACTCTTCATTGTAATAGTGTGTTTTATCCACATTCGCTTCTCGATACACATCTAAAAAAGGTTTTTGACGATTAAAAACGGTATAGGCGTTATAGGCAATCGCCATATTCTCCATCACATCCCGTTTTAGTGACCGAAGATGCTCCATTGCATTATACGTTTGGCTCAAACTCCGTTTAATCCGTGCTTCATCGCCCCCTCCATTATAGAGGTTATAGGTTAACGTCACCATAGCGGCTGCCGTTTTATCAATATTTCCGGTACCGTTAGCATTATCATAGGTACGTGAATTCAGTTCCGCATCCACTTTCGGATAATAGTTGCTACGCTCCACATCAATCGACTCTTTCGCACTTTCCACTTCAGACCTGCCCACCATAACCGATGCATTTTTTTGAACCGCCTCTTCCATAGCCTCTTCGAGTGTCCGAGGGAGTAAAGAGGTGTTGATGGAAGGTTTTTGCAGTGTTTTAAGATCAAGATAACGCCCCATCAACGTGTGCAATACACTTGCCGCATCGTTATAGTTATTATCTTGTGTCAACGTATTCACATAGCTAAGTGAGAGCTTCGCCAAAGCCTCTTTATGATCCGCAATCCTCCCACCGCCGGCTTCAACACGGAGTGAAATTTTGTGATAGATTTTTTCATGGGCTTTTGCATTATCACGCTCTACTTCCAACAACTCATGCGCTTTGAGAACATCCAAATACCCTTTAATCATACGTAACGAGAGATCGTTCACTTTTTCGTCATACTCATACGACTTCATTTGAATATTGTGACGTTTGACCCTCATCTCCGAATCGGTCATAAAACCTGAAAAAAGGTTCTGAGTAAGGGTAATATTGGTATTTAGAGTTCTAAATTGACGACTTTCAAAACCGGTCATTTGGGTGTTTGCACGCTCTTTGGCAACACTGCTTCGAACGTCCAGTTTCGGTAAGTACCCTGAGCGGGAAATATCAAGTTCATGATACGCTGCAGAAAGCTCTTGATATTTTTGCTGAATTTCAGGATTGGTAGTGAGGCTCTCGTTGAGAGCTGATTTTAGATCAAGGGCATAAAGATGTAACGAAGAAAATAGCAAAATAGTAGGAAAAGCAAGTGCATATCTACCCATATAGGTTCCTATTCTTTAAATCAATTTACAAAATAAAACAAGTTAAAAAAAATTAGTCACACATTATAACATATGAAAAGAGAAAATAGGAAACAAAATAAAGAGTATAAGTAAAGAGGATATCTACTCCCGAAGGAGAGATTAAATACGTGCGTAAGAGACGCTAATACACGCGTTGAGAGAGGAGAGTTCTTTGAGAGTTTTATCACTGACGGCAGAATCGACCATGATAACCGCCAATGCTTCACCGCTTTTATTTCGTCCGAGACGGAAATCGGCAATGTTCACATTATGCGCACCGAGCATCGTACCCACTTGTCCGATAACACCCGGAACATCGGTATTTTTGAAAAGAATCATATTCCCTTTTGGCTCAACATCGACACCGAAACCGTTGATATCAACGATACGCTGAACATCATCACCGAACATCGTTGCGCTGATCTCGATAACATCTTTATCCGTTGTCAAACGAACCGTTACGAGATTTTTATACACAGGGCTCTCTGGAAGTGATCCGGTTTCTACTTTAATGCCGCGCTCTTTTGCCACGAAATCAGCATTGACGTAGTTGATTGTATCGCCTGAAATATCCGCTAAAGCCCCTACCGTAACAAATGTTGCCAAAGAGTTAACGTACTCGGCGATATCGCCTCGTCCGCTCACTTTGATCGAAACGATCGGTGATTTATTGATTTGAGACGCCAAGAAACCGATTTTTTGGCCCATTTCTAAAAATGGTTTCACGAATGAAGGGATTTTGGTCTCATCAATCGGCAAATTCATCGCGTGAGGATAAGCGATCCCTTTGGCCGCTTCGATCGCTTGCTGCGCTGCTTCTACACCAATGTTGTACTGTGACTCATACGTATTCGCACCCAAATGAGGAGAAACACAGATATTATCGAGATCAAGAAGTTTGTGATCGGTTGCCGGTTCTTTGTTAAATACATCGATCCCGGCAAATCGGACTTTTCCTGATTTAAGCCCCTCATAAAGAGCCTCTTCATCGTACAATCCGCCACGCGCACAGTTAATGAGGACAACACCGTCTTTCATTTTCGCGATTTCATCCGCTCCGATCATACCGACCGTCTCTTTGTTTTTCGGAGTATGAATTGTAATAATGTCACATGCCAAAATATCGTCGAAATTAGTCGTGTATTTAGCACCGACATCGGTCGCTTTGGAAGGATGAATATACGGGTCATATGCGATAACTTCCATCTCAAACGCTTTTGAGCGTATCCCGACACGGCTTCCGATATTACCGAAACCGATAACTCCCAGTTTTTTCCCTTTTAGCTCATAACCGTACCATTTTTCACGTTTCCAAATACGTTGATTTTTCAAATGATCGTGGGAATACGGAAACATACGCATACATGAGAGCATATGGGTCATCGTGAGTTCAACCGCTGCAATGGTATTGGCAGTAGGGACGTTCATAACGATGATCCCCTCTTTTGAACATCCGGGAATATCGACGTTATCCACACCGACACCGGCACGGACGATCGCTTTCATTTTCCCTTTCGCAGCGGCGATAAATTTATCATCAACATCGGTTGAACTGCGGGTAATAGCGACATCGGCTTCTTTGATAACATCTAAAAGAGCTGTTTTGTCCATATCTGCCGCAAAAATCATCTCGATTCGCTCATCACGACGAAGAATATTAAGTCCCTCTTCGTGAATATGATCACATACGACAATTTTATATTTTTCCATTATTTTTCCTCGGTAAACGGCGCCACTGTCGCCGCGATTTGGTAGGTTTTTAGTTTTGTTACAAGAGATTGCAGTTGAAACTGATCGGTTGAATCAACCGTAATACGTTTGGTATTATCATTATTTTGCATTTCATAAGGGAGTGTACTTTTTTTCAGTACTTCCATAACCTGCAAAAGTTCATCCGAGTTCTGAGGTTCGATCGTGAGTCTGTACATTTCAGATACAGCGTTCTCACCACCCATATCAAGATTTAAAGTCACTTCATTGACCGGATAAAAGTAACCGCTCTCCTCCGTAGTGGATAAATGGCTGAGCCAGTTTCCTAACCCTTTTAATCCCTCAGAGGATTCTTTCGGATCATTATTTTCTCTCAAACTCATATTAGGCGCAGAAGGGTTGATCTGCACCAAAAATAAGACAATGAAGAGCGCTACCGCAAAGGCTATAAGGGGAAACAGCCAAAAAGCAGCACGTCTCATTGAATTTATTTCAATTGATCTTTAATCAAATCACCAAGACTGTGCGCGTCATTGTCATTGATTTCATCTAACATTTTTTGATCGTTAAGACGCTCTAGTTTTTTAACAGAGAGACGGATACGATCACGTTTCGCATCAATAACTAAAATAGCCGCTTCGATGGTTTGACCGATTTCAAGCTCTTCCGCGATGAGAGGATAAAGGTCTTCATTACGGATAAGGGCATCTACACCCCCTTCTAATGAAACGAATACACCGAAATCTTTCACGTCACGAACGGTAGCTTGAACTACTTCATTCATTTTATGATTGGTTGCGAATTGATCGATCGGGCTCTCTTCGAGTGATTTGCGGTTCAAAGAGATTTTTTCATCATCCACATTGATTTTCGCAATTTTTACTTCGATTTCATCACCGACAGTGAGTGTCTCTTTACATTTGACGTTTTTGTCCCATGAAAGATCTTGATTGTGTAACAATCCCTCTACTCCGCCAACTTTAACGAATGCACCGAAATCAGTCAATGACGTGATGGTCCCTGTGACAACATCACCTTCTTTGAATTTTTTGGTAAATTCTTCAAACGGTTTCGGTTGAAGACGTTTGTACGATACACGCAATTTGTGTGTTTTAGAGTTGATTTCGATAACTTCAACATCGATCTCTTGACCGACAGTGAGGTAATCTTTAGGATGTTTAATGTTTTTATCCCATGTGATTTCAGAGATGTGAAGAAAACCTTCGATGTCATTTCCGAGGTCAACAAAAATACCGTACGGCTCGATGTTGCTAACGGTAACGGTGATAGTATCACCCTCTTCCAACGCCTCCTCAACCTCTTGCCACGGATCGGATTGAACCGCTTTGATTGAGAGTGAAAGATGACGTTTGTCTTTGTCGTATGAAATTGCTTTTACGTTGACAACATCACCCTCTTTGTAAAGTTTTGATGGATTAACCGGCCCTTTGTAGCTGATTTCATTGTAATGAACCAACCCGTCAATTCCGCCGACATCAACAAACATACCGTAGCTGGTGATTTTTTTGACGGTACCTTGGATAACTTTATCCTCTTCCATCAACGCATCGATCACTTCTTTTTTACGCTTACGCTCATCATTGAAAAGCTTGCGACGAGAAACAACGATTGACGCTTCTGCGGGATCCACTTTAACCACTTGTGCTTTGATCGTTTTACCGACTACTTGATCGGTCTCTTTGAATGCAGCAAGTGAGCGAGGGAGGAAGAAATGGACATCGTCCGCTTCCAAAAGGTAGCCCCCTTTGTTTTTCTTCGTCACCAATGCTTCGATCACGATGGATTCGAAATCTTCTTTGTGTGCATTGATAAATGCGAGCGTTTTCTCTTGCTCAAGCACTTTTTTGTATGAAATTTTTGGGCGCTCATTGTAGTGCCCCATTACCATTACCATAATTTTATCGCCGACGTTGAACAAAAGTTTACCCTCTGCATCGCGGATTTCATCCAGTGAAAGAATCCCTTCGAGTTTTTCACCGACGCCTACCAACGCGCGGTTGTCACTCTCTTGAATTTCTACTACTTCACCTTCTGTAATGCGTGTAGATTCTTGCTCTTTGAAAGATGCCTCTAACATCTCAGCAAAATTTTCTTCTTCGAACGATTCGTTATCGAAAGCCATGCCTATCCCTTGTAACTAAAAATTGGCTGATTATAGCGAAAAAATGCTTGATTTTTGATTTATTATCTATAAATACAACCTTCTATCTTTTACGATATATTTACGATGTCAGTCTGATAAACTGCTATTTATATTATTCTAAATAGGACTATCCAGCGGTGAATACTCTTGAACGGCTTAAAGACAAAACAATTCTCTTTCTCGAAGACAATGCTGAGTTAGCAGTAAATGCAACCAGCTTGCTCAACATCTTTGTCCAAAAAGTGCATCATGTTACTACCTTGGCAGAGGCTGCATTACTCTTTGAGAAATCGCATATTGATATCATCATCAGCGATATTAAACTCAAAAATGAAAACGGTCTCGATTTTATCCGTAAAATTCGGAGCACAAACGTTCAAATACCGATTTTAATCATTAGCGGACACAAAGACGAAGATTTTTTATTGCGTTCGATTCCGTTGGGACTTACAGCCTATCTCCTCAAACCAATCAAATACGATGAGTTGATTCAAGCACTAGAACAATGCAGTGAAAAGCTAGGGTTAAATCAAATGCAAAAAATAGAACTCAAAGAGGGGTGGTATTTTGATACTGAAAACAAAATACTCATAAAAGAGGGGGAGAATCTCTCTCTGAATAAAAAGGAATCCCTTCTTATGGAGTTGATAGCCCACAATAGAGACCGATTAATCACCAAGGATATGATTCAATCAGCCGTATGGGAATTTGAAGATATGAGTGATTCTGCACTGACCAACTTTATCCTCCGAATCCGCCGTCGATTTGGAAAAACGTTTATCTATACAATTCCTGATCTCGGGTATCGGTTTAAACTTTAATCCAATTCAACCGTACATTCGTCAACATAATCTTTGAGGGTTTCTGCGTAGAGTTTGTATTTCATATCTTCGGTAACGATATGATCGATCAGTGCTTTTTTGATAATAAATTTAAGTTTGGTACGAATCATAGCCAGCGTCGGAGAAGTCGTGATCGATTGGTTTACAAATTCGATAATTTCATGGTGTAAATTTCGGTGATACTCGTATGCAGGGAAACCGATCCGTCTCATATAGATTTCTTCATCGCGAAAATGCTCGCTCATATAGCTGTTAAGTTCTCCTAAAATGGCCTTGAGTTCCTCTTTGGTCGAAGTGAGCGCATCGAGTGCTGCAATCCGCCCCACGATCTCAAAAAGATGTTCGTGCTGAGCATCAATCCCGCTAATTCCGAGTCGGTACTCTTCGCTCCACTCCAATCCTGTTGCCATAGTGTTGATCCCCTGATTCAAATAATATTCGCTATTATTACCTCTTCATATCGCAAACAGATCGCAAAACAACCGTAGCGCATAAACCGACATCTGTATTATTCAATTCCAGACGAGCACCGTATTTTGCAACTATCTCCTTACACATCGGCAAACCTAGCCCACTTGAAGATATTCCTAAATCCATCCCGCCGCCGTTATCGCAAAACATAATTCGATTCGGATTTAACTCAATCCGTATCGTCGGATTCTCGATCTTTCGTTCTGAAAATACCTGAACCGCATTATTTAAAAGATTGAGCCAAACTTGCATCCATTCATTTTTAACTCCGTTTAATACGCTATCTTCCCCCTCTATCACCACATGAATCCCCAAATCGAGAATTTTTGTTTCAATGATAGAGATAGAACTTTCTATCGAATCATACGCAGAAAAATCACTTTTAACACTGTTTTGTTTGTAAAATTCTAAAAAGTTCTGCATGGTATGAGACATAAAATCAATCGTATTTTCGATCTTTTGAGACTGCTCTAAAAGCCACTCGTTTTCTATTGGCTGCCCCATTCTTATCTTGGCAATGGTGAGAAGATTGAGTGAACTGAGTTTCGAGAGGGGCTCACGCCATTGATGGGAAATATTGGCAATCAGATTACCGATTTCAGCTTGTTTCGCTTTTTGATAGAGCTGATCTTTAATCCGAAGATTTTTTGCCACTTCCAAACGCACTTTTTTACGAAGCAGATAATTCCATCCAATCATTAATGCGCTGATCATGGCAACCAATGCGAGTACGCTAAGAGCAATAATCCCATAGGGGTTTTGTTCTCTTATAACTGTTGTATAACGGTTATAAAAACGCTGCATCAAGATAGGATCAATACCCAAAACTAATTTTTCAAAGATATCTTTCAAAATCGGTTCATCATTTCGGGTTCCCACTGACAACTCGACCTTCTCTTTTAACCGCAATGATACCTTCAACATTCCGGTATGTTCTTTTTGGATGTACGAAGAGACAACCATGAGATTATCGATATAGCCGTATAATTCACCTGATTCAACGCGGTTAAGACCGTCCGTGATAGAGGCTACTTCAACGAGGTTAAGATCAGGATAGTGTGTTTTTAACTGTTCCGTTATCGCATACCCTTTTACGGAACCTAACTTAACATTTCCCAAAGATGTAATATCTTCCGTAAACGGTTTATCCATCTTTGTAGCCATCACGATAGGCAACGTCACATACGGTGAAGTAAAATCCATGTAGTGGAGTCTCTCTGGGGTACTTGATGCAAGGGAAAAAATATCGCATTCCCGTTTTTTCGCAAGAGTAATCGACTCTTCCCACGATTCGACAGGATGAAATTCGATAGGAACCCCGAGCCGCTTTTCAAACTCTCTCATCACATCCGCAGCGATCCCGATATGACGCCCCTCACGAATCGCCTCAAACGGATACCATTCGGGATCGACGCACATAACGATTTTTTTCTTGTTCAGCAAATAGTGTTTCTGAACCGTCGTCATCTGAACGTCATTGTTCGAAGCAATAATCTCTTGAAACATAAATTTTCCGAGCTTCTGATCGCCTAAGAGCCTTCCGGACTGAACCAGTTGTTTATAGGCTCGAACGGTCAACTCTTCATTGGCCTGACCAATCGGATAAAAATCGGTCATCATCAATTTTTTTGTCACTTTGTACTCATATACAAGCGCATCCCTGGATTTTCCGGTCTTGTATTTTTTCAGGAGTAAATTAATAATTTCATCTGGATGGTCCAAAGCGTATTGCCACCCACGATTGGTTGCCTCAATAAATTTTTGTGTCCGCTCAGGATTTTCAAGGGCTTCATTCCGTGACGTAAAAACATTTACAGCACTCATTACAAATCCGTAATCTGCCGGATCGATAACCGTATAAGGAATATTCAAACGATCCAGTTCATACAATTGATTCGAGCGGAAGACGGTAATAGCATCGCATTTTCCGTTAATAAAATCGTGTATATCAAAAGAATGGAGCAAAAAAGTTGCATTTGCAGGTGTGATTTCGAAGTGGTTGAGCATCAATCCAAGAGAGGAAGATCGAAACTCGTCTTTCGTAGCCATAATTTTCTTACCAACTAAATCAGCAGGATTGTTAATCCCTTTACGGACGGCGAATACGAGAGGAGAACGCTGCAAGTACGTTCCAAGCAATACGACAGGTGCCGGCTTCCCCCCTGAAATAATTATACTGCTGTTATACGAACCGTAGGTGGCTTTACGGTTGATTATATCAGATGCCGTATCCACACTGTTGTGGTACTCTCTTAGATCAACATCCAATCCGGCATCGCGGTAAAACCCTTTTTCTTTTGCCGCTACAAATCCCGCAAATTCATACTGAAATTTCCAATCAAGCTGAATGGATACCTTTTCAAGATTTTTTTGTGACCACCCTGATGAAACTAAAATGAGTAGTACAAAAATGAATCTCATTGTATTAAACGGTAATGGATCTTATTTTTTCAATAACCTGATTAATAATCCAATCAGGAGTAGAAGCTCCTGCACTGATACCGCAAAAATTTTTACCGTTAAACCACTCCGATTGTAAATCCTCTTGGCTCTCGATATGATAACTCTCTGGGCAATACTCTTTAGCAATCGAATGCAGTTGCTTGGTATTAGAGGAGTTTTTCCCTCCGATAACAATCATAACATCGGCTTGTTGTGCCAGTTTACGCACGGCATCTTGATTATCAAAGGTTGCATTACAGATGGTATTAAAAACACGCACCTCTTTATGGGTCGCCATTAATTTGCCGACGATTTGCTGATACTCTTCCACTTTACGGGTGGTTTGCGCCACGGTTGCAACTTTTTCCCGCAAGCGGAGTGCATCAATTTCATCAGGACTGTTGACGACGTACACATTATCTTTGGCATAGCTCTTAACCCCTTTAATCTCAGGGTGTGCTTCATCACCAAAGATGACGATATCATACCCCTGAGAGCTCATCTCCTCACAAATTTGCTGCGGTTTGGTCACATACGGGCATGTGGCATCAATTACATTAACGTGACGTTCGTTCAGGGTAGAGAGTTCCTGTTTCGGGATACCGTGGGTACGAATTACCGCCGTATCTCCGGCTTTAAAACTATCCAGATTTTCACTGAGGGCGACATTGAAATCGTTTTTAAGCCGATCAATCTCATTGGCATTATGGATAAGCGGACCATACGTTGCGGAATTTCGGTTCTCTTCGGCAATTTTGATCGCCCGTTTTACTCCGAAACAAAACCCGTAACTCTCCGCCAACTCGATTTTCATTTCTCGACCCTCGTACAGAACCCCAAAAGATCAAAAAAGTTTGGAAAAGAGGTATTAATACACTCGATATCCTCAACCTCCATACCGCATTTTAGCCCTGCTATCAAAAAACTCATCGCGATACGATGGTCGCCGTAACTGTTTACGACAGCCGATTTTAACTCTCCTCCGAGTACAGCATATCCATCAGGATACTCTTCGGTTTCAATCCCGCAAAAGTTCAAATTATCAACGACCGTTTTAATACGATCAGACTCTTTGACACGTAACTCTTCGGCATTTTTGATAACACTTTTCCCCTCTGCACACGCCATAGCAATAGAGAGAGCCGGAAGTTCGTCAATGAGCCATGCAATATTCTCTTCCACCGTGACCGCTTTTAGAGGGGAATATTCCACTTTGATCGTCCCGATCGGCTCATACCGCTCATCATTGAGTATATAAGTGATTTTCGCCCCCATACGCTCCAACACTTTAAACGCTTCAATACGGGTGGGGTTAAGGGTAACCCCTTCGATTGTTGCAGAAGAACCGGGGATGATAGCTGCCGCTACCGCAAAGAAAAAGGCGCTGGAAGGATCGGCGGGAACACGAATATCAAGAGGTTTTAACGGTTTATTAAGAGGCCATATTTTCGTCTCAAGTCCGTTGATCTCAACACGAGCACCCATCCCGCGCAACATACGCTCGGTATGGTCACGGCTAAGCTCCGGTTCGCGAAATGTACACACTCCATCGGAGCGAAGCGCGGCAAGCATCATCGCACTTTTCACCTGCGCCGAAGCGATAGGAGAGACGTAATCGAATGCTTTAAGGGATGCCCCTCGGATGGAGAGAGGTGCCAGATCACCGTTATTGCGTCCGTCGAGTTTTGCTCCGATTGAGCGTAGCGGTTGCGTCACCCGTTTCATCGGACGACGTTTAAGATACTCATCACCCGTAAGGACAAAATGTCCCTTAGCCGAACTGAGAAGCCCGCAAAAAAGACGTATCCCCGTTCCCGAATTACCGCAATCGAGTATTTCGGGCGTTTCCTGTATCCCGTTGGAACGGATGGTGATTATTTTCCCGTCATCGGTGATCTCTGCTCCAAGATGGCCGACGATTTTGAGGGTATTAAGGGTGTCTTCTGCGCGAAGAAAATTCTCAATTCTGCTCTCACCTTCAGCTAAAACAGAAAACATCGCACATCGGTGCGAAATCGATTTATCGGGCGCAATCGCATCACTTTTAAATTCGAACGGCTGTGCAGAATAAACCTTGGCGGACATCATCTCAAACCTGCTCCCAACTCATCTTTAAGACCGCTGAGAATCCACTCCATAGCAGCATTGATATCCTCTTCTTCGAGTGTTTTTTCATCCGATTGAAGGACAAAACGAAGGGTAAGACTCATCTGTTCTCCCAAGCTCTCGGATACATAACGATCTACCGGATAGAATCGTCTTACTTGCGCAGAGGCGTGTTTTTCGATCACGGCTTTAATGTTCTCATACGTCACCGCTTTGGAGATCAAAATACTCAAATCCCTAAAAGAGGCTTGATATTTCGAATACGGTTGCGCTTCGATCAGTCCATATGGGAGGCAATCGGTTTTGAGTTCACACATAAACGTTTGGGCAAGGTCAAATTCTTCCTCTACTTGAGGATGTAGGCGGAACAATTCACCCGCTTCTTTCCCGTTGATCATTACCTTTGCACACACATACGGATGTGCTAACGAGTGGCTTGGGGTATGCGATACCAGTTCAAACGATCCCGCTACATCCGCGATCAACTTTGTAAAAGAAGCAAAATCGATAACGGCAGGTTTACCCGCATTGGAAATCTTTTCATTCTCCATAGGACCGGATACAATAAATCCGATACGCTTTGACTCGCGGCGCTCGCTATCAAAAACCATCCCTGCTTCAAACAAAGCAATTTTCTTTTGATTCACTTTGACATTCGCCGATGCCGAATTCAAAAGTCCGACCAAAAGGGTAGGACGTAGAGTATCAAACGTCGCGGTGATCGGATTTAAAAGCTCTTTTGAACTCTCGGTACAGACAAATCCGAATTTTTCCACTTGGATCCGTTCATTAAAGACGAAATGGACAGACTCGTAAAACCCGCTTTGCGCCGCACGGTGACGATACATTCGTGTTTTTTTATACTCTGCCAAATCACTGCTCATTTGATTTGCTTCCGCAAAAATAAGCGGCTTAGAAGGGATATTATCGATTCCGACGATACGGACAACCTCTTCGATAATGTCTTGTTTGTTCACGATATCATGACGAAATTTAGGAACCGAAATAGCAAAGGTTGATCCTTTAGGTTTTCCGATATCCATCCCGAGATTTTTGAAAATTTGGGTAATTCGTGTTTTATCGATTTTAAGACCTATAAAGGATTCGAATTCAGACTCAACCATACTGATGATACGGGGTTCATAGGAACTGGTGAGTTCTATATTTCCTCCGTACACTTGCGAGGCCGAATATTTTTCAAACAGTTCTGCGGCGTATCGGATACCCATATCGATTGAGGGTTCGCTTCCCCGTGACGTACGATAATAATGGGGACAGCTAGGGATTTTTTTCTCTCCCATTTTTTTAGCAATGACTTCCGGAGCAATGTAACTCGCTTCGATAACAACCAGCCCCTCATTTGCACTAAAATGTGCCTCTTTCTCTTGAGAGACACCGATAACGGAAACTTTTTCTTTGCCATAGAGGGCAGCATAGCCGTTTTCATCATTTTCAAAGGTAATGACCCCTTTGTTTTCAACATCCCCGAACTTTTCAAACGGATAGGCTCGTAAAATAACCCCCGTGCTTTGTGTCGCATAGAATAAAAGTGCATCCACTGTTGTTGTGTACTCTTGATCGACCAATGCCAAACGGAGAGAGATAATCAAAGGGACACTGAGTTCTTTAACCTCTACGGCACCAAATAACAAATCGGTGTTAAGGGTTTCCGTATGCTGCAGTTGCAAAATACGTCCGATTCCCAAACGCCCCTCTTGGTTATCTTTAACATTTTTCTCACGAAGCGGACGGGCCAATGCGGCACGCAAATCACGCGCGATTCCGTAAATACTCAAGCAATCACCGCGATTGGCAGTCAGTTCAATCTCGATAACATCATCATTGAATACACCGTATTCATTGAGATTTTTACCCATAACCAACTCACCGATACTCTCATCGAGGATCATAATTCCCTCACCCATAGAGGGGAGTCCAATCTCTTTAGCAGAGCAGATCATGCCGTGTGAATCGACACCGCGTAGTTTTGCTTCTTTGATCTTAAGGCCGCCGGGAAGTTCCGCACCGACCGTTGCTAACGCAATGTATAGTCCTGCACGAACATTCGAAGCACCGCACACAATCTGGCGCACTTCTTTCCCGACATTAACTTGACATACATTAAGTTTATCAGCATCAGGATGTTTTTCACACGATTCGACGTATCCGACAACCACTCCATCCGCAACACGGACAACGTCATGTCGATCTACTTCTAGACCGATCGAATTTAATGTTTTTAGCAACAAATCGGTACTTACGTCAGTAAGATCGATCCATTCATTTAGCCAATTTTTTGTTACGATCATCTAAACTGCTCCAATAATCTCGTATCTCCCTCAAACAAAGAGCGTAAATCACCGATTCGGTGGATCAGCATTGCAAACCGCTCAACCCCTAAACCGAACGCATAACCGCTGACATTCTCATAACCGACCGCTTTAAAAACGTTCGGATCGACAATACCGCATCCGAGCACTTCGAGCCATCCTGTTTTAGAGCACACTCGGCACCCTTCCCCACCGCAGAAAATACAGCTGATATCAACTTCCGCCGAAGGCTCCGTAAACGGAAAAAAGCTCGGACGGAAACGAACCTCGACATCTCCGAACATCGTTTTAAGGAAATCTTCGAGGATAAATTTTAGATTGGCAAACGATACTTTTCCCGCTTCCTCAACAACCAATCCCTCAACCTGATGAAACATCGGCGTATGGGTAATATCGTAATCGCGGCGAAATACCGCACCCGGAGCGATCATACGAATCGGCGGTTGGGTAGAGAGCATAGTGCGGATTTGTACCGGCGAGGTATGGGTACGCAACAGCATCGAATCTTTAAAATAAAACGTATCCTGCATATCGCGTGCCGGATGGTATTTAGGAAGATTCAACGCTTCGAAATTATGAAAATCATCTTCCACCATCGGACCCGTTTGTACCGAAAAGTTCATCGCAACGAAATACTCCACGATTCGATCCATCGTCTCCATAACAGGGTGAAGTGACCCGTGTTCCGTAGTGGCGGAGTAGAGACTTACGTCAATCGCTTCCGCCCTCATCGTCGCTTGCAAATGTTCCATGGCCAAGAAAAGTTTACGATCGACCAAAAGAGCATTCAATCCCTCTTTATGGATATTTAACTCTTTGGCAAATGTCCCTTTTTCCGCGTCGGGAATATCTTTCATACGGGTGAACTCAGCGTTCATTATCCCTTTTTTTCCGAAAACGGCGATTCGGATCTCTTCGATTTTATCAATCGAGTCAGCCGATTTTATAGCGTCATACCACTCTTGCAAAATAGAGTCTCCATTGATGATTTTCTGAAAGCTTTTAAATACGTTATCACTATTTCTGAAAGTGCTTTCAATTTAGGGGATATTGTAGTCAAATCTCTTTTATAAATAGCTTCAAGCGATCTTCCATATGCTACAATAGCACAAAAAAAGAGGTTTAAAATGTGCATTTTCTGTAAAATTATTAACAAAGAAATCCCATCCAATGCCGTTGCCGAAAACGACGAATTTTATGCGTTTCATGACATTAATCCCAAAGCACCTGTTCATGTTTTGGCAATTCCGAAAGAGCATTATCAAAGTTTCAACGATATTCCCGGAGATGTGATGGGGAGAATGTCAACGTTTATGCAAGAGGTCGCCAAAGCATGCGGAATTGATGAGAGCGGCTACCGAATTATCAGCAATATCGGTGAAAACGGGGGGCAAGAGGTGGGGCACCTCCATTTTCATATCCTCGGCGGAGCAAAGCTCAAATGGGGTCATTTTGCCGATGCTGACCCTAAGGATTTCTTTTAATCCTTAGGCGTTACACCCTTGCAACGTACCGAAATCGACAGCACTTCCGCCGCCGCTGATCATCTTCTCATTTTCACGAATCACAGTGCCGTTATGGATGATCGTATAGCTAATAGCTGTCGTATCACGGATCGTATTGATCGTGGAACAATAGGTTTCCAAGCTCGCCATCACCCAACGCGCCGCGAGTGTATCGTCCGCATTCGAATCAAAGCGATATTCAAGATGAAGCGCATTGAACTTGCGCGGTGCAGACTCATTACGAACCACTTCACCGCTTACTTCAAGATTTTTTACCTCATACCCCTGCTGTTTAGGGAGCATCACGACATCGGTCGCACTGCAGGTGATAATCCCGCTTAAAAAATACTCGATCGGAGAGATTTGGGGGCAATCGATAATAAAACTGCTCTTCTCTGTTTTAGCTTCAAAGCGCATTGCATCCTGATGAGAAACGGTAATCTTCATTGTACATCCTTGAGAAAATGGTCAAAATAGATGATTTGTTCTAGCGTACGAATTTCCGCCGTTCCCCCTTGGGAAGTACGGGCATTCATCGAGTGCTCGATCGCCAAATAAGGGATAACATCCTCCTTAATCCGCTCATCGATTGCATAAAGCTCAGCATAGTCGATATCGCTCAAATCTATTCCAAGCACTTCGGCACGCGCAACGGCGCGTCCGGTGATATGGTGGGCTTCGCGAAACGGAACGTCACAGTGCTCGACCAAATAGTCGGCCAAATCGGTAGCGGATAGATGCCCTAGCTTACATGCACGAGCCATATTTTGAGGTTTGATCGTCATTGTACGCAATGCTTCGCGGAGAATTTCGAGGGAGAGTTCAGCCGTCTCAACACTGTCGAATACCCCCTCTTTGTCCTCTTGGGTATCTTTGTTATAGGCTAGCGGTAACCCTTTCATCACGGTTAAAAGTCCCATCAGGTTACCAAATACCCGCCCCGTTTTTCCTCGAAGTAACTCAGGAACATCAGGATTCTTCTTTTGCGGCATAATCGAACTACCCGTCGAATACTGATCGGAAAGTTCGACAAAACGAAACTCGTAACTTGACCACATAATAATCTCTTCGGCCAAACGGGAGATGTGCATCATCAATGTCGAGATATTAAATAAAATTTCCAGTGCAAAATCACGATCGCTCACCGTGTCGAGACAGTTGATACTCACCGAATCAAAGCCAAGCTCTTTCGCCGTCATTTCACGGTTGATATTGTGCGGTGTTCCGGCAAGTGCGGCACATCCGATCGGTGAGATATTATTACGCACAGCAGAGCTCTCAAAGCGTTCAATATCACGTTTAAACATCGAAGCATATGCCAGTAAATGAAATGCGAAATTGATCGGTTGTGCATGTTGCAGATGGGTCATCCCCGGTAACAACGTCGTAGTGTGATCTCTGGCGATGTCAACAACAACACTCATAAGTGCTTTGATCTGTTCGACAATCTCACGGTTTTTACGAAGAACAAAGCGGCGGAAATCAAGAGCTACCTGATCGTTGCGACTACGCGCGGTATGAAGTTTTTTTCCTGCTTCGCCGATAATCGCAGTAAGACGTTTTTCAATCGCCATATGGAGATCTTCATCACCGATTTTCCACTCAAATACACCCGATTCGATTTCGCTGAGTACCTGCGCCATCCCTTTTTCAATCAAGGTAGACTCTTCATCGGTTAAAATCCCTTGATGAGCCAACATTTTGGCGTGGGCGATAGAACCTTCAATATCTTCACGGTAAAGTTTTTGATCAAACATGATCGAGGCATTAAATTTTTCCAAAAGGGTTGACGCATCTTGTGTAAAGCGTCCTGACCACATCTTTTCCATGGTATCTCCGAAGTGTGTAAAAGTGGGGTATTTTAGCGAAGTTTGGTTTAGAAGAAAATCATCCCCTGAAGGATGAAGGGTTTATTTAGTTACAGGCAGGGACATTGCCGCTATCGGATGCATATTCAACCAAAAAATCTTCCAGATGTCTAGCCCCTTTTGTGAAACTGCGATCTTTAAAATAATCCCAAGACGGCTGAGCTTTTTTAGAATTCAGATGAATATCAGCGAGTTTCTCCCCTTTATTATCCATCAATTTTCCCCACACACGCTGTTTTTTTGATGCAGCTAATTGTTGACCGCCCCCATGGCACTCTTTACATGAGTCCATGTAAATTTTCTGCCCTTTGTATGTGGCTGCATTAAGAAGGGTTGAACCGGCTAAAAGTGTAATCGCTACTGTAGCATAAAAGGTGCGCATCAGAATTAGTCTTCCCTCTCTATAGTATATCTATTACATTAATATTACATTAGTAATTCTAATAAATTGCTTAAGTTTATTTCCCTAAAAAAGGGGAAATAAAGCGTCAAAGTTGATATTTTTTCTCTAATTTTGGATCTAAATCCCAAAGGTTGAGAACTTTGAGACGTTCCACAACAGAGGGGGTACATTCAACATCACCCGGCCATTCACGATCAAATCCATCATCTGCCGTTTTCATCGTACCATCAAGAGCAACAATAGATTCTGATAGATACAAATCTCGTGAAGCATCAATATTATTGCTGACACGCCAAAGGAGCATATACGGATTATGGATATCGTTTTTAGATTCATCCACAAAAATCACAATCCGTAAATACGTTTTTAACGCATCCAACGCACTGAAAGAGGTTTTAACCGAACGTTTTTTATCAACACTTATCACGGTAATCGGGTTGGCGGTATGCCGCATATACTGAGTCAATCCGGTGACTTCAGGGATAAGATGACGTACTTTTTCTAACAGTACAGAGCTATCGATAGACTCAGGTGCACTCGGAGAATACGATGCGGTAAAATCGATACCGAGTTTTCCGCCGACGAGCGATTCAGGACTCGAATGATCGAGTGCATCGGTAATCCCCTCAGAGATAAAGAGGCATTTAGGGATAAATCGGTTCAGAGCATAGGTCACGAGCGCTTCATAATTGGTAAGTTTTGGTGCATCTTCTCCGAAGAAAAGGGCATGTTTGACAAAGCTCATTTGACCTGAACCCCAAAAGATATGCATAAACTGCTTTGCATGCCCTTTGTAAAGCGGTTTCATTTTTGCCAGAATGAGGTTGTGAAATACCCCGTTTTCCGGCATATGATAATCGATCAAATCGGCCGCATTGGTTTTCAGCAGCGGCAAGAAGACCCGCTCTGTCGCCCATCCCATATATTTGTCTTCCAACGGCGGTTTACCCACAACCGTTGCCAAATAATACGGATTTTTACGGTGGGTAATCGCACTCACTTCCAACTCAGGATAATGTTCTTCCAAGGTATAGTAACCGGTATGATCCCCGAAAGGGCCCTCTATCCGAAGCTTTTCGGTATCGACCCATCCCTCGATGACAAAGTCAACATCTTCGGGGATAAATAGCGGTGTCGTGAGCGATTCAACCAATTTCGGAGACTCTTTTTTAATAAGGCCATAAAGGAGTAACTCATTAACACCGTACGGCAACGGAGCCGTTGCACACCATGTATAAAGAGGATCGCCTCCGATCGCAATCGATACCGGCATTTTTTTACCGGCACGTTGATACTGATCGAAAAAGTGAGACGAGTCTTTATGAATCTGCCAATGCATACCGAGATGGTTTTTATCATATACCTGCAGTCGGTACATCCCGAGATTGACCAAAGCGCCGTCGAGACTTTGGGTATAAACCTGCCCCATTGTAATAAACGGACCGCCGTCTTCTTCCCACGTTGTGAGGATCGGAAGATCATACAGGTTAACATCATCACCTTGTTGGACGACCTCTTGGCAGCTTCCGCGCGTTTTGAGTTTTTTAGGGAAAATATCTTTCATCGAAAAAAGATCCCCGAGCATCCCTATTTTCTCTTTGAGTCCTTGAGGGGGCTTCATATGGAGAAGTTTTTCGATCTCACTTGCCACCCCTTCCACTTCGCGCCCGAATAGAAGCTCAGTACGGCGGTATGAGCCGAACAGATTCATTACGACAGGGGTATCAAATTTTTTGCCGGTACTTCTATCTATCGGATGGGTAAAAAGGAGTGCTTTTCCCCCGTCTGGTTTTTTCACTTCAGCATACGCTAAATGGGGAATTTCGAGTTTAATATCCAAAGGGGTCTCAATAAGACGCAATTCCCCTTTACTTCGGAGCAAATCAATCGTTTTTTCTAATGTCACAGATTAACCTTTATTTGCCATAATTTCGGCACGCTGTAATAATTCCATCGCACCTTGTCCAATCAAACGCTCCGCCATTGCTTCACCGACACGCTGAGTTTGATTTTTAGAGACAGTAATCTCATCTCCCATTACTTCAGAGCCATCGGGCATACCAAGCGTTGAGCGGACAATGACATCTCCGTTTTCTTGAACCCGTGCACTGACACCGATAGGAACCTGACACCCCCCCTGCAACGTATCGACAAAACCGCGTTCAATCGTGGTCTCGATACGGCTGTTCTCATCTTCAAGGAAGGATGCGATCTCTAAAACCCATGGCTCATTGACCGTTTCGATACCAAGTGCCCCCTGCCCCATAGCCGGAAGCATCTCATCGAGGGAAATCGGATAAAAATACTCTACCAAATCCGAAAACCCTAAACGGTTAATCCCTGCAGCCGCAAGGATAATCGCATCAAATTCCCCCTCTTTAAGTTTACGGATACGGGTATCAACATTCCCCCGTAAATCTTTAATCACCAAGTCGGGGCGCTGTTTTACAAGCTGCATACGACGGCGGAGCGAAGAGGTACCCACTACCGCCCCTTGCGGAAGGGAATTGATATCGGGATATTTCTCACTTAGCATCGCATCACGGACGTCTTCTCGTAGAGTAATGGCCGAAAGTAACAACCCCTCCGGCATTACGGTAGGAACATCTTTAAGTGAATGTACCGCCATCTGTGCCTCACCGCGAAGCATAGACTCTTCGATCTCTTTAAGAAACAGCCCTTTCCCCCCGATTTTTGCCAAAG
>Ga0208863_1000754_pt1 | contig 25903 bp, 24 predicted proteins | sample RifOxyD3_FD_184040 | JGI IMG/M metagenome (GOLD analysis project Ga0208863, IMG submission 184040) | Soil microbial communities from Rifle, Colorado - Rifle Oxygen_injection D3 (SPAdes) | ecosystem: Environmental > Terrestrial > Deep subsurface > Rock core/Sediment | place: Rifle, Colorado...
CTCGCCGACCGAGGAGACCATCGGGATCATGACCCGGACCTTGCCCTTGAGCGTGGAGCGCAGGATCGCGCGCAGCTGGGTCTTGAAGAGGTCGAGATGGCGAAGGAACAGACGCACGCCGCGCAAACCCATGAAGGGGTTCGTCTCGTTCTTGGGGCCTTCGATGCCGATATGGGAGAGGCGGTCGCCGCCGATGTCCGCGGTACGGATGATGACCTCACGCCCATCCATGGCCTTGACCACGGTTGTGTAGGCCTTGGCCTGCTCCTCTTCGCCGGGAGCCTCCGAGCGGTTGAGGAAGAGATACTCGGTGCGGAAAAGACCGATCCCATCGGCCTGGAGGGCGGCGACGCTCTTGAGCTCGTCGGGGGAATCCAGGTTCACCTCGAGCCGGAAGACGCGTCCGTCCTGGGTGACGGCGGGCAGCCCCTTCAGGGCCTCGAGGGAACGCTCCTCGGCAACGGCTCTCTGCTGGACCTTCTCGTACTTGGCGATGGTCTCGGGGCCGGGGTTGATGATGACCATGCCCTGCTCGCCGTCGAGAACCACGAGGTCGCCGGTCTTGACGCGCCGGCTGACGTCGGAGAGGCCGACGACGGCCGGAATCTCCAGGCTCTGCGCGAGGATGGCGGTGTGGGAGGTCTTGCCGCCCAGGTCGGTCGCGAACCCCAGGATATTCGTGTCCTTGAGCCCCAGTGTGTCCGAGGGAAGGAGGTTGCGCACGATGAGCACGCACTCGTGGTCGATCTCGGCCAGGCTGCGTTTCTGCCGCTTCATCAGATGCAGCAGCAGGCGCTTGCCCACGTCGAAGAGGTCGTGCCGGCGTTCGCGGAAGAACTCGTCGTCCATCTTCTCGAACTGGCGGTTGACCTGGTCGAGAGCCTCGGAGAGGGCGAACTCTGCGTTGACGCGCTCCTCGACGATGCGCTTGGCGACGTCCTGGGTGATCAGGGTGTCCTTCAGGATGAGGCGATGGGCGTCGATGAGCTTGGCGTGCTGCTTGCCGAGGACCTTCAGCACCTTCTGCTCGGCGGCGTCGAGGTCGCGCAGGGTGGCCTTCTGCGCCTGCTTGAAGCGTCTCACCTCCTCCTTGATCCGGTCGCGCGCGAGCTCCACGCGCTCGACGACGATATCCTCGTCCTCGACCACATAGGCCTTGCCGATGGAGATGCCGGGGCTGGCGGCGATTCCCTTGATGACGATCAAGGCTCAGTCCTCATCGAACTTCCGATCGAAGATCTTCCCGATCGCATCGAGAGCGCCGTCCTCGTCGGGGCCGTCGGCCTTGACCGTGAGCTTGGAGCCGCCCTCGGCGGCCAGAAGCATGAGGCCCATCACGCTCTTGCCGTTGACCTCGAGTCCGTCCTTGACCACGAGGATCTGGCTCTTGAACTTGGCGGCCTCCTGGACGAAAAGCGCCGCCGGCCGCGCATGCAGGCCGAGTCTGTTCTTGATGGTGAAGATCCGCTCGGTCACAGCGTCCACCCCCCGGCCGCAGCCGCGACGCCCAGCAAGCCCGCGACTGCGACAAGGCGCAGAGGGCCGCCCACGACGAGAGACAGGAGCCAGCCGGCCGTGAAGGCCACGGCGGCGAACAGCGGAGTCGCGACCGATCCGGACGCTCCCACCAAGCCTGCGGCCGCGATCAGAAGGATCACGGCCGCCAGGCGCGAGCGCCGGATCCACGTCTGAACCGGAAGGCCCCCCGCCCATACGAGCGCGCCCTCCCCCTCGGCAAGGCCCTTGGAGAGGCCGATCCAGCGCGCGGCCAACGCCGGCGCGTTGAAGACGGCCAGGCCGGCGAACGTGCCCCAGAACAGGGCGTGAGGCAGACCGACTCGATGGAAGACGGCGGCGACGAAGACCGCCAGCGCCGCGGCCAGGGGGCGCAGCGATCCCCAGAACAGGGCGTCCGCAGCGCCCGCCAGGGAAGCGCCCGCCGCCGACTTGAGAGCGAGGACGCGCGAGGCTGATGCGGGCGTCCCGGCGGCGCGGGCCTCGAGCGCCGCCGTCGTCCCCAGGACGAGGCCGGCGGTGTAGGGGTTCGTGTTGAAAGATTCCAGATGGCGGGCGCGAGCCTGGGCGGAGAGCAGGGCCGGGTCCAAGGCCCAGGCGAAGCCGAGGGCCTGGCGGCTCTCATCGGAGAAGCCGGTCTGGAGGAAGAGCGAGCGCAGGAACATCCGCGCGCACAGAGCGCTCATGACTTCCTCCAAAGCGACGCGGCCAGGCCGCCGGCCCCGAGCCAGGGTGCGGCGACGACAGCGCAGCGCGCTCCCGAGCGCAGCGCTTCCGGCAGGAGCGGCCAGAGGATCTCAAGGACGGAGCCCGCCGCCAGGAACGCCGCGGCGGTCACGACCCACGTGGCCAAGGCCTGCGCGGCAAGAGCCGATGAGATCTCGAGACCGAGCCGGGGCTCACGCCCTTCGGCCAGCGACGCCTGCGCGCGACGGACATGGACGACGCGGCGGCCGCGCATGAAGAGCTCAACGCGGGCGTGGACCCAGCCCGCCGCGAGCCCGGCGATGAAAGCGGCCTCGGCGGGGAGAGCGAAGGGTCCGGCCGCCAGCCACACCGCGACGCCGGCCGCGACCGTCGCCGATATCCTCAGGCATCCTCCCAGCGGGAGCTCCTCAAGCGTCACCGCCTCGATCGCGACACCGAGGCCCGCTCCGAGGAGAGGCCGGCCGAGGAGGGTCCCCACGAGCGGCCCCACCACGAACGGCCGCGAAAGGAGCGTCGGACCTACGGAGGCCGCGTCCAGTTCCAGCGCGGAGATGACGGCTGCGATCATGCTCACCGTCCCTCCAGGATGGATGAAAGGTTCTCCTCAGGGTCGGCGGGCAGCGCGCGTCCCTCGAGACGCACGCCGCGCGCGGCGATGGCTTTGAGCGCGTCCTTGTCCTTCTCATCGAGGAACAGCGCCCGTCCCAGCTGGATCTTCCCGACGGTGTAATGGAGGCCTCCGACGTTTACGCGCTCGACGGCGACGCCGTTCTGGAGGAGGGCCAGCGCCTCGGCCGGGCTCGGTACGAGAATCAGGATGCGGCGGCGTCCTGGAGGGCCGCCGCCGCGGCCGACACGCTCAAGACGAGCAGGCCGACCGACGGGGGGAGGGCCATCTTCATCAGCGCGGACTGGACATCGTCGGAGGAGACCGCATCTGAGACGACGGCCACGAGGTCGGCCTGTATCTGAGGCAGCCATCCCTCCACCACCTGGCCATGCACCAGCCGGTCATCGATGCGCATCAGGACGATGGGCATCAACACCTCCCCGCCGCGGCCAGGAACATACGGCGCACGTCCCGGATGGCCTTCTGTCCGTCGGCCACGATCTTCTCCACCAGGCTCTCCAGCGGCATGCGGGCGCGGTAGCTGAAGGCGGAGACCAACATGCAGAGGTTGACGCCGCTCACCATCTCGACGCGCGGCATGTCCTTGATGAGGGGGAACGAGAGGTTGTTGGGCGTGCCGCCGGGCATGTCTGTGAAGACGATGGTCCCGTCGGGGTTGGCGAGCTCGCGCAGCGCACGGGCGATCTTCGCACTGATCTCGGGAACGGAGAGCCGCGAGGAGGTCGCGATCACGCGCACACCTTGATCCTGGCGGCCCACGATGCCTTCCGCGGCCTCCACCAGATAGGCGCCGAACTCCCCGTGAGTGACGACGATGATATTGATCACAGCGAGACGTCCCGATGGAACTCTTGGATGGGATGGCCGGAACTGCGCAGATGCTTGGACAGCCAGCGCGTGCAGAAGACGCTGCGGTGACGTCCACCCGTACATCCGATCGCGATGGTGAGATAGGATTTCCCCTCGCTGACGTAGTGGGGCAGGAGTTCCTCGATGAGATGGAGCCAGTCCTTGAGGAATCGGCGTGCGATGGGCTGGCCCATGATGAAGCTCTGGACCTTCTGGTCGAGGCCGGTGAGTTTGCGCAGCCCGGCGACGTAGTGAGGGTTCGGTAGGAACCGCACATCCATCACGATGTCGGCATCGATGGGGATACCGCGCTTGTAGCCGAAGCTGACGACCTGGAGCGTCATCTCGTGGGTCCGCGTCAGGCCCAAGGTCTCAGAGATCTTCTCCTTCAGTTCGCCCAGGGTCAGGCGGGTGGTGTCGATGGTCTTGTCGGCCACCCCTTTGATCGGGATCAACAGCTGGCGCTCCCGTTTGACCGCGTCGGCGATCTTGCCTTCCAGTGGGTGGCGGTGGCGCGTCTCGGAGAACCGATGGATGATGGCTTCATCGGTCGCGTCGAGGAAGAGGACGCTGACGCTCAGGCCCCGGAACTTGATCTCGCGCAGGAGTTTGGGCATGATGGAGAGGGACTTGCCCTCGCGCACGTCCATGCCGAGGGCCACGCGCGTCATGGTGGAAGATTTGCGCACGAAGTCGGCGAACTGGTCGACGAGGGCGACGGGGAGGTTGTCGACGCAGAAATAGCCGAAGTCCTCGAAAACCTTCAGGGCCTGGCTCTTGCCGGCGCCGGAGACGCCAGTGATGATGAAGAGCTTCTTCGGCTCCTGGGACGCCCTGGCCTTCACGACCTCTCCTTCGACTTCATGCGCTCGATAAGGCGCTTGTTGAAGGTCTCCGCGGAGAAGTAGCCTTGCGAGCGCAGGCGCTGGTTGAGCGAGGCCACTTCGATGAGCACGGCCAGGTTGCGGCCGGGGCTGACCGGGATGCGGATGAGAGGAACCTCCACGTCGAGGATGGAGACCTTGCGCCCATCGAGGCCCGTGCGGTCGTAGGTGATCTGAGGGTTCCAGGGCTCGAGCTTGATGGAAAGCTCGATGCGCGTGCGTTCGCGGATCGCCCCGATCCCGAAGAGGAGCTTCACATCGATGACGCCCAGGCCGCGGATCTCCATGTGGTTCTTCAGCGGCTCGGGACAATAGCCGCGAAGGATGCCGCCGCGACGGTGTTGTATCTGGACGGCGTCGTCGGCCACGAGCAGATGCCCGCGCTTGAGAAGCTCCAGAGCGCACTCCGACTTCCCGATGCCGGCCTCCCCTTGGATGAGCACCCCCAGACCATAGACGTCGACGAGCACGCCATGGACCGTGGTCGACGGGGCCAAGCGAGACTCGAGGGCCTCGGCCAACTCTCCCGTGAGCGTCGCGGTGTCGAAGGCCGAGCGCAGCAGCGGCACGCCGTGCTTCTTGCATGCCTGGGACAGAGCCGGCGGCACCGGAGCGTTATGCGTGACGATGACGCACGGGACCTCCGGAAGCGCCAGCATCGCTGAGAGACATTCGGCCAGCTTCTTGGCATCGCCCTTCTGGCAGTAGGCCTGCTCCCCGTTGCCGAAGACCTGGACCCGCTCGGCACGGAAGCGGTCCAGGAATCCGGACAGGGCAAGACCGGGCCGGTTGAGGTCTCCGACCGTGATCCTCCGCCCCAGGGATTTCTCCCCGGACAAGATCTCCAGACGAAGCCTCTCTCCCTGCTCCTTGAGGAGGTCGCCGACGGTGAGTTCAGCCGCCTGCACGTCTCAGCGCTTGTTCTTGCGCACCGGATGGACGATGCCGAAGCTCTCATCGCTCCGGCGGAAGACCACCTGGATCTGGTCGGTGGTACGGTCGAGGTAGGCCAGGAACTGATGCCCCTTGCTCTCCATCTCCTCGACGGCCAGCTCCGGGGTCATCGCCGAAACCGGCTGGCGCACGACGGAGAAGCTGGAGTTCTCCATCACAGGAGCCTCAGGGACGATCTCGGAGACCTTGGCCTTATGCCGGACCTTCACGCGCTCCTTGTGCTTCTTGAGCTGGGCGTCGATCTTGTCGGACGCGAGGTCGATCGCGGAGTAGAGGTCCGCCGCGGTGGCGAGGACCCGGAAGGTCTGCCCCGGAGCGTGAACGACCATCTCGGCCTTATGGGCGCGCTTCTCCACGAAGAGGAAAGCCTGACCCCAGACGATGTGGTCGAAGTACTTCTGGGCCTTGCCCATCTTCTGCTGGACATAGTCGCGCAGGGCGGGCGTGATCTTGAGCTGCTTGGCGGTGAGTTGAATCTCCATAGTGCGCAATTCTAGCCATTGCGCGACCCGGGAGTCAACGCAAGCCGCTGTCTCCGCAGGTTGACTCTATTAAGAAGAAATTGGTATTATGAACCGTTGAGCGCTGAGAGCCTCTAGGCGCGCGGCGTGCCGTCTCCGGACACTTATTCACCGCCTTCGATGAAAGATGTAAAGTTGAATAAAAATATAGATTTAATCTGTGGATAACCAGTTATCCACGCATGTGGACATCTTGTGAAAGGAATGACAGCGGCTGAGCTCTGGCAGCAGGCCGTGGGACGCCTGCGCGCCGAGATCGGAGAGGAGAATTCCGAACTCTGGCTCAAGCCGGTCGAGGCGATGTCCCTGGAGGGAGGAGTGCTCCTCCTGAAGGTGCCGAACAAATTCTTCTCGGACGGCATCAAGGAGCGCTATCAGAAGCGGTTCCTCGCCCTCTTCCGGGAGATCTCCGGCTCGGAAGTGGGGATCGATTTCCGCATCGAGAGAGACCTCACGCGCGTGCTTCCCGAGTCCGACCCCGTACCCGTCGCCTCCCCCCAGTCTGACTTCTCCCTCTCCGACCTCAACCCGCGATATACCTTCGAGACCTTCGTCATCGGTGAGTCGAACCGCCTGGCGCGCGCGACGGCCGAGTCCATCGCCAAGAGCCCCGGCACGCAGTACAACCCCTATGTGATCTACGGCGGCGTCGGCTTGGGAAAGACCCATCTGATGCACGCTATCGGCAACGGCATCCGCCGCCAGCACCCGAAGGCCAGGGTCCTCTACACGACCAGCGAGCAGTTCGTCAACGAGTTCATCGGCGCCGTGCAGAATAACGCGCTCGACAATTTCCGTGCGCGTTACCGCTCGCTCGACTGCCTGCTCATCGACGACATCCAGTTCCTCATCGCGAAGGACCGCTCCGAGCAGGAGTTCTTTCACACCTTCAACGCCCTCTTCGACTCGCGCAAGCAGATCGTGGTCAGCTCCGACCGATCTCCGAAGGAGATGTCCCCCCTCGAGCAGCGGCTCATCTCCCGGCTCGAGTGGGGCTTCGTGGCGGATATCAAGCCGCCGGACCTGGAGACACGCATCGCGATCCTTCGCAAGAAGGCGGAGATCGAACAGTTCTCTGTACCCGACGATGTGATCCTCTATGTCGCCTCCTCGGTCAAGACGAACGTACGCTCCCTAGAGGGTTCTCTCATACGCCTGAAGGCCTTCCAGTCCATGACCGGCAGCCCCCTCTCAGTGGACGACGCGAGAGAGATCCTCAAGGACACGATCACGGTCGATGACTCCAATCCCGTGCGCATCGAGACCGTCCAACGCATAGTGTCGCTCAAGTATTCGGTCGACGTGAAGGACCTCAAGGGGCATCAACGCACGGCCTCCATCTCCCTTCCGCGCCAGGTGGCGATGTATCTTTGCTGCGAGATGACCGATCAATCGTCAACCGACATCGGGCGGGGCTTCGGAGGAAAGGACCATTCCACCGTCCTCCATGCCCGCAAGAAGATCGGAAAGAAGGTTGAGGAAGACCCGTTTTTTCTGGAACTGATCAATAAGATGAAATCCGATATCAAGACGGCGGAGAGATGAGCGGGGGAATACCTGTGGGATATTTCGCGAGAACGTGGATAATCCCGATGGTTGTGGATAACACGGATAAGTCAGCGGCGTTCTTCACAAGACAGCGCACAGGGCGGCCGAGAGCCGCCCGGGTTATCCCCCATATCCCCCGCTCGATGAAGAAGAGGATGGATTGAAATGAAAATAACCATCAGCAAGGAAGAACTGGTTCAAGGCGTTCAGACCATACAATCAGCGCTTTCATCCCGGACGACGCTGCCGATCCTTTTGAACTTCCTCATGGAGACCGAGGGAGGGAAGGTCAAGGTCGTCTCGACCGACCTCGAGATGGGCGTCAAGCACTTCCTGAAGGCGGAGATCGAGAGCGATGGATCCATCACCATTCCCGCGAAGAAGTTCGCGGACATCCTCCACAGCCTGCCGGACGCCGAGGAGGTTGAGTTGGCAGTGGATGCCGGCGGAAAGGTTTCCTTGAAATGCGGTCGGTCCCGCTTCGGTATGGTAGGGGCTCCGAAGTCTGAGTATCCGGTTCTTCCAGATTTCAACAAAGCCTCGGCCTTCGAGCTGCCTGCGACCTTGATCGGAGGTATGATAAAGAAGACCATCTTCGCGGCCTCCTCCGATGAGACGCGCCATGTTCTCAATGGGGTGTTCTGGTCCGCCAAGAAAGGAACTTTGGAGATGGTTTCAACCGATGGCCGGCGCCTGGCCGTCATGGCGAAGAAGATACTTCCTAAGGATAAAGAGTTTGCGGTCATCGTCCCGACCAAGGTCCTCGCTGAGTTCTTGCGCCTGTTGGGAGTGCTCGGCATCGATGAAGGTTCTGACGAGAACATGCTCGTTGCCGTGACTGACAACCAAATAACATTTCAGATCAAAGGAACGACCCTTCTCTCGCGGCTCGTCGGAGGATCCTTCCCGAATTATGAACAGGTCATCCCGACCAAGAGAGAGGTCATCTTCACTGCGCAGACGAAGGACCTTCTGGCTGTGACCAAGCGAGCGTCGCTCTGCGCCGTGGATCGTGGTGGCTCCGTCAAATACGCCTTGAAGAAGGGGCTCCTCCATGTGACCTCCTCGAGTCAGAACAACGAGTTCGCCGAGGACCTCGCGGTGGATTATCCCGGCGCTGACTTCTCGGTGGCCTTCAATCCGCAATTCGTCGTGGACGCTTTGAAGCATATCGACACCGATAAGACGGTCGTCGCGATGACGAGCCCCGTCAACCCCGCGCTCTTTGAGCCGGAGGCGAATGAAGGGGATTATCGCTTCGTCGTGATGCCGATGAGGCAGTGACGCAAAGACCGGATGCTCCGAGGGGGCGCTGGGCTAACGCCGGGGACCTGGTCGCGGCTTTTCAGCGTCGCGCCTCCGCTCCGGACCGCTTGGCGATCTTAAGCTCGGTCTGGGATAAGGAGTGCGGAGCCTTCGCCCGGCACTGGGAGTTGGTCGGGGTCAAGAAGGGGACTTTGTACGTGAGGCCGAAGAGTTCGGCCGCGGCGCAAGAGCTTCATATGAGGTCGCAGGTGCTGTTGAAGTCCCTTAATAAGTACTTCAGCCGGCCGTGGATACTCGCGGTCCGGACGACTTACCGTTAGAGTTTGACGCGGGAGGAAGAGACCATGTCCGACGCCGCGGTGGAGACGACTGAAATGGGTAAGCAGGAAAACACGAATTACGATTCCTCGAAGATACAGGTCCTCGAGGGGATGGAGGCCGTGCGCAAGCGCCCTGCCATGTACATCGGCAGCACCGGCCCTTCCGGGCTCCACCACCTGGTCTACGAGGCGGTCGACAACTCCGTCGATGAGATCCTAGCCGGCCGCTGCACCACGGTCGACGTCTTCATCCATCAAGGCAACGCCATCACCGTCCAGGATGACGGCTCGGGAATCCCTATCGACCCGATGAAGGACCCTAAGTTCAAGGGTAAGTCTGCGCTCGAGGTCATCTTGACCTATCTTCACGCGGGAGGGAAGTTCGATAAGAGCGCCTATAAGGTCTCAGGCGGCCTCCATGGCGTGGGTATCACCTGCGTCAACGCCCTCTCTGAGTGGTTGAAGGCGGAAATCCATAAGGATGGGAAGATATGGGTCCAGAGTTATAAGCGCGGCAAGCCCGAGAGCGACATCAAGTCCATCGGCAAGACCGATGCCCACGGCACGAAGATATCCTTCAAGCCCGACCCCGATATCTTCAACGGCCACCAGTATTCCTATGAGACCCTGTCGAACCGGCTCCGGGAGCTGGCGTTCCTTAATGCCGGAGCGAAGATCTCCATCACGGACGAGCGTGAGGATAAGCGCCATGCTTTCCATTATGAGGGGGGCATCACTCAGTTCGTCCAACATCTCAACACGAATAAGAAGGTCGTCCATCCCGAGCCGATCTCGATGTCCAAGGAGAAGGATGAGGTCGTCGTCGATTTCGCGATCCAGTACAACGATGATTATTCCGAGACTGTATTCTCCTTCGTCAACAACATCAAGACGCCAGAAGGAGGCACCCATCTCGCGGGCTTCCGCTCGGCTCTGACGCGCGTCATCAACGACTACATCAAGAAGTACGACCTCCTGAAAGGCAAGAACTGGAACGTCACGGGCGACGACGTGCGCGAGGGTCTCTGCGCGGTCCTCTCCGTGAAGATCCAGAACCCTCAGTTCGAGGGGCAGACTAAGGCCAAGCTCGGCAACCAGGAGGTCGAGGGTATCGTCAAGTCGATCGTGGGTGATGTGCTCGTCACCTTCTTCGAGGAACATCCGTCCACCGCGAAGTCCATCTGCGGCAAAGCTATCGCGGGAGCCGAGGCCCGTGAGGCCGCGCGCAAGGCTAAGGACCTGACCCGCCGCAAGGGAGTGCTCGACGGTTCGAGCCTACCCGGCAAGCTTGCCGACTGCCAAGAACGAGATCCCGAGCGCGCTGAGCTCTTCATCGTCGAGGGAGATTCGGCCGGCGGCTCGGCTAAACAGGGCCGCGAGCGGGCGTTCCAGGCGATCCTTCCCATCAAAGGTAAGATCCTCAACGTCGAGAAGGCGCGGCTGGTCAAGATCCTTTCGAACGAAGAGGTCCGCACGTTGATCTCCGCGATCGGCACGGGAATCGGCGAGGGTGAGGATGGCTTGAAGATCGAGAAGCTCCGCTACCATAAGCTGATCATCATGGCCGACGCCGACGTCGACGGCCAGCATATCCGTACTTTGATCCTGACCTTCTTCTACCGTCAGATGAAGGCCTTGGTCGAGAACGGGCATATCTACATCGCACAGCCGCCTCTGTTCAAGGTCAAGAAGGGTAAGACTGAGATGTATATCGATACGGAAGAGAAGATGGAGCAGTGGACCTTAAACGAGGGACGCAACTCGATCGAGGTCACCGCCTTCAATCCGGCCAACGGCAAGTCCAAAAAGCTCGACGCAGTCGATTTGAAGGATCTTTTGAAGCTCCTTGCGGAGCTTGAGGTCCTCATCCGCCACATCGGGCGCAAGAGCATGCATCTCGACGACTTCTTATCCTATCAGAGTGAAGGCAAGCTTCCGCTCTACCGGGTGGAGAAGAACGCCGGCGAGTTTGATTTCTTCTACTCGGAAAAAGAGTGGAAGGCCTATCGAGACGCCTATATCGCCGAGCAGAAGAAGAAGCTCATCGAGGAGCGCACTGAGAAGGCGAAGAAGCCCGCCGCCAAGCCGACCGAGACTCCCGCCGACAGCTCCGCCCCCGCCGCCGAGGAGTCGCCCTTGAGCGAGGCCGACGAGGAGTCTTTGGAGCCCGACGTTCAGGAACTATGGGAGATGGTCAAGCTTGACGCCTTGTCAAAGAAATTCCAAGAGATGGGCCTCGACCTTAAGTGGTACGAGGTCATGCGCGACGAGAAGACGAAGCCTTTGTTCCGCGCGAAGACCTCTCATAGCGAGACCGACGGCTACAGCCTCAAGGATCTGCTCGAAATGGTCCGCGACGCGGGTCGCTCCGGCGCGCAGATCCAGCGTTATAAAGGTCTGGGAGAGATGAATCCGGAGCAGCTCTGGGAGACCACGATGGACCCGAAGCGCCGCCGCCTGCTCCAGGTCAAGATCGTCGACGCCGCCGATACGGAGAGCGCCTTCGTCACCTTGATGGGTGATAAAGTCGAACCGCGCCGGTTGTTCATCGAGAAGCACGCGAAGGAAGTCAAAAACCTCGACATTTAATTTCCCGGCAAGAGAGAATAGGCCATGAGCAAATCCGAGCAGCCCGACCTGACCCCGGAAGCGGCGAACGCCAACACCATCCAGCGAGACCTCGGCGCCGAGATGCGCGGCTCCTACATCGACTACTCGATGTCGGTGATCGTCGGCCGCGCCCTGCCCGATATCCGCGATGGCCTGAAGCCCGTCCATCGCCGCATCCTCTACGCGATGCACGATGAAGGCCTGGCGTCGAATAAGAAATATTCCAAGTGCGCCGGCGTCGTCGGTGAGGTCTTGAAGAAGTATCACCCTCACGGAGACAGCTCCGTGTACGACGCGATGGTGCGCATGGTCCAGGACTTCTCGCTGTTGCACCCGCTCATCGACGGCCAAGGAAACTTCGGCTCCGTCGACGGTGATCCGCCCGCCGCCTATCGCTATACCGAGGCTCGTTTGGCCAAGATCGCCGAGGAAGTCATGGCCGACATCGACCAGGACACCGTCGACTTCACGGCGAACTTCGACGGCACCACGACGGAGCCGTCCGTGATGCCCGCGAAGGTTCCGAACCTCCTCGTCAACGGCTCCTCTGGAATCGCGGTCGGCATGGCGACCAACATCCCCCCGCACAACCTCTCCGAGGTCTGCGAGGCCGCGATCACCCTCATCAAGGACCCTAACACCGAGAACAAGGACTTGATGAAGATCATCAAGGGCCCCGACTTCCCCACCGGGGGTATCGTGCGCGGAAAAGCCGGCATCCGTGATTACTTCGAGACCGGGCGCGGCTCCGTGCGCATCCAGTCCAAGACGGAGATCGAGCCGCTCAAGGGCAACCGCGAAGCGATCATCATCCACGAGCTCCCGTTCCAGGTCAACAAGGCGACGTTGCTGGAGACGATCGCGGAGTTGGTGCGCGACAAAAAGATCCCCGACATCTCGGATATCCGCGATGAATCCGACCGCAAAGGCATGCGCGTGGTCATCGAGATCAAAAGGGACGGCAACGCGAACGTGGTTCTTAATCAGTTGCTCAAACACACGCAGATGGAGACCACCTTCGGCGTCATCCTCCTCTCCCTCGTCGATGGACGCCCGCGCGTGCTGGGCGTGCGTGACATGCTGGGGCACTTCATCCAGCACCGCAAGGTCGTGGTCATCCGTCGCACTAAGTTCCAGCTGCGCAAGTGCCTCGACCGGGCCCACATCCTGGAAGGCTTGATCATCGCGGTCAAGAACATCGACCGCGTCATCAAGATCATCCGCGGCTCCAAGGACACCGACGACGCCCGCACGCAACTGATCGAGGCCTTCGAGCTGTCGAAGGCGCAGACCAACGCCATCCTCGAGATGCGTCTGGCCAACCTGACCAAGCTCTCGGTCGGAGACCTCCAGGACGAGTACGACGGCCTGGTCAAGAAGATCGCCGAGTACAAGGGAATCCTGGCCGACATCAAAAAGGTCTACGCGATCGTCACCAAGGAGCTGGAGTCGGTCAAGGAGAATTTCGGGCAGTCGCGCCAGACGCAGATCACCTCCGAGGCGGCCGAGATGTCCCTCGAGGACCTCATCCAGAAGGAAGAGATCGTGATCTCGTTCTCCAACACCGGCTATGTCAAGAGGATCCCCGTCGCCACCTATCAGGCCCAGGGCCGGGGCGGCAAGGGCATCACCGGCGCCGACGTCAAGGAAGAGGATTTCATCGAGCACTTCTTCGTGACCGACACCCACGCAGCACTGCTGTTCTTCACCAACCGTGGACGAGTGTTCGCGCTGCGCGCATACGAGATCCCCGAGGGCAACCGGACCTCCCGCGGCAAGGCCGTCGTCAACCTCCTGGCGCTGACGGGAGAGGAAAAGGTCACCTCGGCCATCGCGATTCGCTCCTTCGAAGAGAAGAAGGGCCAGGAGACGTTCCTGGCGATGGCGACCCGCAGCGGCACTGTCAAGAAGACGCCGCTGTCCGACTTCGAGAACATCCGGCGCAGCGGCATCATCGCGATCACCCTCAGTGAGGGAGACGTCCTCGTCGAGGTCCAGCACACGTCCGGCAAGGACGAGCTCTTGGTCGCGACCAAGGACGGCATGGCCATCCGTTTCCCCGAGGCCGACATCCGGTCGATGGGCCGCGCGGCCGCCGGCGTGCGCGGCATCCGTCTCGATAAGACCGATCAGGTCGTCGGCATGGAGGTCTTCCCGCCCAACTCGAAGAAGACGCTCTTGACGGTCTGCGAGAACGGCTACGGAAAGCGCACCGCGCTCAACGAGTACCGCGGCCAGCATCGCGGCGGCGGCGGCATCATCACCATCAAGGCGACGGATCGCAACGGCTCCGTCAACGGCACGAAGCTCGTGACCGATGACGACGACCTGATGGTGATGACCGAGCAGGGCAAAGCCATCCGCCTGCGCTGCAAGGACATCAAGACCATCTCGCGAAACACCCAGGGCGTGCGCCTGGTCCGGCTCGAGGAAGGCGACAAGGTCGCGCGCGTGGCCCCCATCGCCAACGAGCCGCCCGTCGATCCCGTGCTGCCGATCGACGGCGATAAGAAGTGAGATGATCCTCCGCAGAGCGATCCCTCTCGCCGTCGCGTTGGCGATGGCGGCGGCAGGCCGCGCGTCGGCCGAGCTCGTGCTCGAGAGCGTCCATTGGCAGGTGGGACGCCTCGTGCGGGGGCGCGTCGCTTCCTGGGTCGACGTCAAGGTCCTGGAGGATGGGCCGCCCAGGATGGAGAGCCGCCTGCGGGCCAGGCTCGTTCTCAAGAATAGGGGGCCCCAGACCTCGGAGGGCATTCTGCTGAGCTACAGCCTGACCCCCCGGCTGGCCCAGACCGGCGCGGCCATGTCCGACGGCGTGTGGGGCATCCCCTTTCTGATCGAGGAGAGGCGCGTGCCGAAGGTCGGCCCCAACAAGATCATCGAGGTCCCTCTCGAGACCAGCCCCGGGTTGAGTCTCTATCTGCGCCGACTGTCGCGTTCCGGCTGGTGGCCGGACCGCCTGCGCCTCCAGGTCATGCTGGTCCCCCACCCGGGAGTCCAGTCGATCCAGACCTTGGAGGACGTGCTTGAGGTGAAGCAATGAACGATCTGGTCCTGTTGCGAAAAGACCCCGCTCGGGCGCGCGCGGCGCTGGCTAAGAGACACCCTCGTTGGGGGGAGGCGTTGGATACCCTGCTCAAGCTGGACGAGGCGCACCGGGTCCTTTTGAAGGAAGTCGAGGACATGCGTTCTCGGCGCAACACCTCATCCCAGGAGATCGGCAAGGCGAAGGCCGCCAAGGATGAAGCCAAGGCCGCAGCGCTCATGGCCGAGGTCGGCAAGCTGAAGTCCGCGATGCCTGAAAAAGAGAAGCTCCTGGCTGAGTCGGAAAAGACCATCAAGGCCGCGGCGATGGATATCCCGAACCTCCCGCATGGATCCGTCCCTGTCGGCAAGGATGAGAACGACAATCCCGTCGTGCGTGAGGTGCGCGCTCCCGCTAAGTTCGATTTCAAACCGCTCGACCACCAAACGATCGGCGAGAAGCTGGGCTTGCTGGACTTCGCGGCGGCGGCCAAGCTCTCCGGATCGCGCTTCGCCCTTTGGAAGGGCTCCGGAGCCCGTCTCATCCGCACCTTGGGCTCCTTCCTGCTCGACCGCCACGCCAAGAGCGGCTACCTCGAGGTCGCCCCGCCCTATCTCGTGCGTCCAGAGGTCATGGAAGGGACCGGACAGCTGCCAAAATTCGAAGCCGACATGTACAAGACGGTGAATACCGAGGGCGAGAAGACCAGCACCATGTATCTGATCTCGACGTCGGAGATATCCCTCACCAACATGGTCCGTGAAGAGATGTTGAGCGCGGAGAAGCTCCCGATCAAGATGACGGCTTTCACGCCGTGCTTCCGCCAGGAGGCGGGGTCTTACGGAAAAGATGTCCGTGGAGTGATCAGGAACCACCAGTTCGACAAGGTGGAACTCGTTTGGATCACCAAGCCCGAAGACTCCCTCACCTCGCTGGAGCAGCTGACGAAAGACGCCGAAGGCGTCCTCGAGGCCTTGGAGCTTCCTTATCGCGTGATCCATCTCTGCACCGGCGATATGGGCTTCTCCGCTCAGAAGACCTACGACCTCGAGGTCTGGATGCCGTCAGAAGGCAAGTACCGGGAGATCTCCTCGTGTTCGGACTGCTCCGATTTCCAGGCCCGGCGTATGAACGCGCGTTTCCGGCGCGAACCCAAGGCCTCTCCCGAATTCGTTCACACCCTCAACGGCTCCGGCGTGGCCGTCGGCCGTCTGGCTGCCGCCATCCTCGAGAACTTCCAGCAGGCGGATGGCGGCGTCCTCTTGCCGAAGGCCCTCGTCCCCTACTTCGGGGCCGAGCGCATCGCGGTCCCTTAGATGACCCGCGGCCTCCCACACCTCCGATCGGTCGTGAACCGACTCCTTTCCAGAAAGGGCTGCCCGTGGGACCGTCAGCAGACGCACAAGAGCCTCATCGTCTACTTGCGCGAGGAGACTCTTGAGCTCGAGAAGGCCCTGGCCGGCGGCCGCTGGCACGAGATCGAAGACGAGCTCGGGGACCTGCTCTTTCATATCTTCTTCCATTCCAAGATCGCAGAGAAGGCGGGCCGCTTCGATATCGACCTGGTGGCGGAGAGCCAGGCCCTGAAGCTGGAGCGCCGCCATCCGCATGTTTTCGGGCGGACCCGCATCTTCAGGGACGGCAAAGACGTGGCCAGGAACTGGAAGACGATCAAAGCCGCGGAGCGCGAGCTGCGCCGCAGGGACGTGCGCAAGCGCTCGGCGGGCCGCAAGAAGCGGAAGGAGGCGTAAAGGGATGTTCTTCGAAGGACCCGAGAAGAAGCTGGAGATCGCGCTGGCGCCTGGACAGCCGTCCTTGCGCGCGCGCGGGTTGGACTATTGGAAGGGGATCGTGGCCAAGTCGCGGGCGCAGATCCTCTCCACTATCTCGAACGAGTCGATGGACGCCCACCTTCTTTCCGAGTCGAGCCTTTTCGTCACCGACACCTGGCTGACCATGATCACCTGCGGGCGCACCGACCTGGTCGAGGCCGTCCTTCAGCTCTGCGACGACCTGGGACATGAGAACTTCTCGTACCTCGTCTACGAGCGCAAGAACGCCCACTTCCAGGAGTATCAGCCGGGCAACTTCTTCGATGACGTCAAGCGACTGACGGCGAAGATGTCCGGCAAGTCGTTCCGCTTCGGAGACGTCGACGACCACCACGTCTTTCTCTTCCATCTCGACAAGCCTTATGCCCCCGCGCAGGACGATCTGACGATGGAGATACTGATGCACGGCGTCGACCCCCAGGCCGCGCGGGTGTTCATGTCCGGCCCCCAGCACAAGAAGGACTATATCCGCGAGCAGTCGGGCGTCTGGACCTTGATGCCAGACTTTCAGGTCGACGATCATCTCTTCGAGCCGATGGGCTATTCGCTCAACGCCATCCGTGGGCCCAAGTACTACACCGTCCACGTCACGCCGCAGAAGATCGGCTCCTATGTGAGCTTCGAGACGAACTGCGTGGAGGGCGACGCCAACGAGACCATCACGCGGGTCCTGGACCTCTTCAAGCCCCAGTCCTGCGACGTCGTTCTCTTTCAGCCCTCGGGGCTGCGCAAGAAGATCCGTTGCCACTACCCGATCAAGCGGGCCGTGCGCCAGAGGCTCAGTTGCGGCTATCGCGTCAGCTTCGACCACCACTTCAAGCCCGCCGCAGGCGCGGCGCAGGCCTTTGAGATCACCCTATGAGTGACGCAAACCGCTGGTTGGACGAGGTGTACCAAGGCGTCGTGCGGACCGGCTTCCGTCTTAAGAAGCGCATCTTCAAGGCGAAAAGCCCCTTTCAGACCGTCGAGGTGGTGGAGACCGTTGGCCATGGCAAGCTGCTGCTGATCGACGGCATGACCATGGTCAGCGAGCGCGACGAGTTCGTCTATCACGAGATGATCGCGCACGTCCCGCTCTTCCTTCACCCGCGTCCAAGACGCGTGCTGGTCATCGGCGGCGGCGACGGCGGCAGCGTGCGCGAGGTGCTGCGCCATAAGACCGTGGAGCTCTGCGTGCTCGTCGAGATCGACGGCTTGGTCGTCGATGCCGCCAAGAGGTTTATCCCTAAGACCGCCTCCGCCCTCTCCAGTCGCCGCGCCCTCGTGCGCATCGAGGACGGCGTCAAGTTCGTGCGCGAGACCTCGGAGCGCTTCGACGTGATCATCGTGGATTCGACCGAGCCTTTCGGCCCGGCCAAGGAGCTCTTCGGCACGACCTTCTATAAGGACGTACGCCGCATCCTGACGGAGCGCGGAATCGTGGTCAGCCAGGCGGGCTCTCCCTTTTACGAGCTGGGAACGATCAAGAACCTCACGAAGATCCTCAAGACGGTGTTTCCGGTGACCGACGCCTATACCTTCACCAACCTGACCTATCCCGGCGGCTTGTGGGCCTTCGCCTACGCCTCCAAGGGGGTCCACCCGGTCAGGCACTTCAACTCCGCGCGCGTGAAATCCGCACGCCTGCCCCTGCAGTGGTACAACGAAGAGATCCACGTCGGAGCCTTCGCTCTGCCGGAGTTCCTCCGCAAGGCCGTCGGCCGCTAACCGCTCGTCAGCAGAACGATACCAGATCGCACCTTCTATTGACAGGTGCGCGTCAATATGTATAAATATACAACGTAATGAATAAATATAATAAGATGGCGAGGCAGAGCGCGATCCTGCAGGCGATCACGCAGGAGGAGGTCGCTACGCAGAACGATCTCGTGCGCGCGCTGAAAAAGCGCAGCATCGCCGCCACGCAGGTGTCTATCTCCCGCGACATCGCCGAGCTCGGCTTGATGAAGGTCGGCGGCGTCTACCGCCCCGCCGTCGCCGAGGCCGCCCACGATGTCGAGATGCCTCTGCGCACCTTCGTACGGAGCGTCGTCGCCGCCGGCCCGAACCTGAGCGTGATCCGCTGCGACACGGGCACCGCCCCCCGCGTCAGCCTCGTGCTCGACGGACTGGCCCTTCCCGGCCTGGTCGGCACCCTAGCCGGCGACGACACCGTCTTCGTGGCCGGAGAATCCGCCGCCGCGCAGAAGAACCTGATCGGATTCCTGCAATCGAGGATGACCAACTGATATGAAGAAGCCTAAGATCGTGCTTGCCTTCAGCGGCGGCCTGGACACCACCTTCTGCGCCCTCTGGCTCCAGAAGGAGCTCGGCGCGGAGGTCGTCACCGCGACCGTCGACACCGGAGGCTTCTCTAGGCCCGAGCTGGCGGTCATCGCGGCGAGCTCGAAGGCTCTCGGTGCGGTGAAGCACTATACGCTGGACGGTCGCGCCGAGGTCTTCGCGCGCTTCGCCGTCCCTCTCATCCAAGGCAATGTCCTCAGGGGCCGGGCCTACCCCCTCTCCGTCGCGGCCGAGCGGGTGCTTCAGGCTGAGCTGGTCGCGCGCGTCGCCAAGGAGGTCTCGGCGGACGGCGTCTGCCACGGCTCGACCGGCGCAGGCAACGATCAGGTCCGCTTCGACGCGGTCTTCTCGGTGCTGCTGCCGGGAGTGAAGGTCCACACCCCGATCCGCGATCTCGGGCTGTCGCGCCGGCAGGAGACCGACTATCTCGCCAAGGAAGGCGTCGCGGTCCCCGCGAAGACCACCGCTTATTCCGTCAACGCCGGGCTGTGGGGCACTACCGTCGGCGGCGGGGCCACGCATGATCCGTGGGCGGAGATCCCCGATTCGGCGTTCCCGTCCGCCTCCGTGAAGGCGCCCGCGGAGAGCCGCGACGTCGTCGTCGGCTTCGAGAAGGGCGTTCCCGTCTCGCTCGACGGCAAGAAGCTTGCGGGTGTAGCACTCGTCGCCGCCCTGCACGCGCTGGGCCGCGAGTATGCGGTCGGGCGCGGCGTACATATGGGCGACACCATCCTCGGCATCAAAGGCCGCATCGCCTTCGAGGCTCCGGCGCCTCTGATGCTGATCGCCGCGCACAACGAGCTCGAGAAGCTCGTGCTCACTCGCTGGCAGAGCTTCTGGAAGAACCAGCTCGGCGAATTCTACGGCCAGATGCTCCATGAGGGCCTGTACTTCGACCCGGTGATGCGCGACATCGAGGCGATGATCGAGTCGAGCCAGCAGACCGTCACCGGCGCGGCGCGGCTGCGTTTGCGCGCCGGGCGCTTCGATGTGACGGGCGTGAAGAGCCCTTTCAGCATGGTCGCCGGCGCCGCGACGTACGGCGAGACGACCAAGCTCTGGACCGGCGGTGAGGCGGCGGGCTTCTCCAAGCTCCACGCCCTGCCGATGACCCTGGCGGCCCGCGCTCGCGCAGAGAAGGTGGCGATATGAAGGTCAGGCTCGATAAGATCGCGTCCACGACGCGCAACGCGCGGATCCCCCGCGAAGTGCTCCTTTCCGACGATATCGTCGCCCGGGAAGGGATGGTGCTCGCCGTGCGCGTCCACGGGACCAAGACGGTCTACAACTCGCTCGAGGACGTACACGGGCGCATGATCGGCCTCAACGACGGCGATGTGATCGCCGCGGTGCTCGGCACGCGCCGCGCGCTGCGCGGCTATGCGGGGCATGTCCCGGCCAGCATCAAGGTGGGCGACCGGCTTGACATCCTGAACCTCGGGGGGGTGATTGGTCGCTGCACCTCGGTGAACCTTGAGATCGGTAAGCCCCTGCAGGCGGAGGTGCTCGGGCAGATCCTCTCGTTCCCCCATTTGGGCGAGCGCGTGGGCGTGCCCGCCTCGATCATGTCGGGCGCGGTGGCGTGGTCCGACCGACTCGAGAAGACGGCTCCGATCATCTATATGGCGGGGACGTGCATGAACGCCGGCAAAACCTTCGCCTGCGGCGAGATCATCCGCTACCTCGCGCGCCAAGGCTACCGCGTATGCGGCGCCAAGCTTACCGGCGTCTCCTTGATGCGCGATACGATGAGCATGGTGGACCGGGGTGCGATCAGCAGCATGTCCTTCACCGACCTGGGCGTGGTCTCCACCACCGGCGCGGTGTCGGTGCCCGTCGCCAAGGGCCTGATCAACGCGCTGAACAAGGAGGAGCCGGATTGCCTGGTCATCGAGCTGGGCGACGGGATCCTCGGGGAATACGGCGTCCAGGAGATCCTCCACGATGACGAGCTGATGGGAGCGGCCTCCGCCCATATCATGTGCGCCAACGACCCGGTCTCCGCCTGGGGTGCGGTCGAGCTGTTCAATAACCGCTTCAAGCGGAAGGTGGACCTGATCTGCGGCCCTGCGACGGACAACGCCGTCGGCAAGGAGTACATCGAGAGGCACATCGGCGTCCGCGCGCTGAACGCGCGCATCGAGTACGAGGCCCTCGGCGAGTTCGTGGAGAAGAGCGTGTTCGGCGGCGTGCCGGCATGAAGATGCTCCGTGTCGGCATCGAAGGCGGAGCTGGCTTCACCGGCGGCGAGCTGATCCGCCTGCTCCTGGCGCACCCGAAGGTCGAGATCGCCGCCGCGACCTCCGCCACGTTCCCGGGCCAGCCGGTGTTCCTGGCCCATCCGAACCTGCGTGGTCGCACCAGCCTCTCGTTCACGCGCAAGCTCGACTACGCGAAGCTCGACTGCCTGTTCCTCGCGGGCGGGCACGGCGACGCGATGAACAACGTGCCCGCGATCCTGGCCGAGACGGGCACGCGCCTGCGCATCATCGACCTGTCCGGCGATTTCCGGCTGCGCGACGAGGCCCTCTACCCCGTCTGGTACACGCGCAAGCACAAGGCCCCGGCGCTCCTGAAGAAGTTCGCCTACGGCCTTGTCGAGCTCAACCGCGCCGAGATCGGCAAGGCGCGCCTGATCGCCAACCCCGGCTGCTTCGCGACCGCGACCGCGCTGGCCCTCGGGCCTCTGGCCCAGGGGGGCGTGAGCGGCGTCGTCTCGGTCACCGCGATCACCGGCTCCTCCGGCTCGGGGGCGGCCCCGACCTCGATCACGCACCATCCGACGCGCCACGCGAACCTGAAGGCGTACAAGCCCTTTACCCACCAGCATATCCCGGAGATCGAGCAGATCCTCGAGCGCCTCGCGGGCAAGAAGGCTTTGCGGCTGTCGCTCGTGCCGATCTCGGGCCCGTTCTCCCGCGGCATCTACGCGGTGTGCCAGGTCGACCTTCCAAAGGGGTGGACCGCGGAGCGCGTGAAGGACCTCTACGCGGCTGCTTATAAGGGAAGCTCCTTCGTCCGCCTTGTCCCCGAGCCCCCCTCGCTGAACGCCGTCAACGGCTCGAACCATTGCGACGTGTTCGTGACCGTCCAGGACGGCCGCATCTGCGTGATCTCCGCAATCGACAACCTCGTCAAGGGCGCGTCGGGCCAGGCCATCCAGAACCTGAACGTCATGATGGGCTGGGACGAGGACATCGGCCTCGAGGCCGCCGGGACCTACCCGTGACCAACATGAACGAATCGATGCTTCTCGAAGACCAGTTCGTCCTTCCGACCTATGAGAAGTTCCCCTTCGTCCTCGACAGAGGGGAAGGCTGCTGGGTCTGGGATGAGAAGGGTACTCGCTATCTCGATCTTTACGGCGGCCACGCGGTGGCGGCGATCGGGCACAGCCCCGCGTCGGTGACGACGGCGATCGCGAAGCAGTCTGCGCGGCTGCTGTTTTATTCGAATCTTGTCTACAGCCGCGTCCGCGCCGAGGCCGCCAAGGACCTTGTGGGCTTCTGCGGCGAGCCGGGCTCCCAGGTGTTCTTCTGCAACTCCGGGGCCGAGGCGAACGAGAATGCGCTGCGCATCGCGCGCTGCGCGACCGGTCGGGCCAAGGTCGTCGCGGCGGAGGGCGGCTTCCACGGTCGCACGGCGGCGGCCATCGCGGCCACGGGCTTGAAATACCGCAAAGACCTTTCCGGACTGGGGTCCGACATCGTCCATGTCCCTTTCGGGGACCTCGATGCTGCTGAAAAGGCTCTCGACGCGGCGGCGGCGTTCCTGTTGGAACCGATTCAAAGTGTTCAGGGAGCGACGACGGCGACGGGAGAGTATCTCCGCGGCCTTGCTGCGCTCTGCGATAAAAACGGAAGTTTATTGATCTTCGACGAGGTCCAGACCGGCCTCGGCCGGATCGGCGCCCGGTCGGCGCGTCATGCCTTCGGCGCCCGCCCGCATCTGCAGACCTTCGCGAAGGCGCTCGCCTCCGGCGTGCCCGCCGGCGCGGTGCTGGCCGTGCCCGAGGTCTCCGCCGTCGTCAAGCCCGGTGCGCTCGGCTCGACGTTCGGCGGCGGGCCTCTGGCCTGCGTCGCCGTCTCGGCGACCCTGAAGGCCATCACCGACGGCAAGCTCTGGGAGAACGCCGCTGAGATGGAAGACCTGATCCGCTCGACTTTCGACTTTCCTCAGATCAAGGAGATCCGAGGGAAGGGACTTCTGCTCGGCCTCGTCCTCGACCGGCCCTCGAAGCCGACGCGCGACGCGCTCCTCGCGAAGAGGATCCTCGTGGGCGGAGCCGACGACAAGAACGTGATCCGTTTGCTGCCGCCGCTGACGGTCGGCCCCGCCGAGATCGGGATGCTGCGCGGCGCGCTGGCGGAGATATTCGCCGTAGAACAGGCCGTCGCCGCCTGACACTATGATCAAACACTTCACCCACCTCAAGGATTTCACAATCGATGAACTCAATGAGATCATCGACGTCGCGCTGTCGCTCAAGAAGGCGGCTCCCGCTGGGCTTCCGCTTGCCGGTAAGAGCCTCGCCTTCTGCTTCATGAATCCGTCATTGCGCACTCAGGTCTCGTTCTCGGTCGCGACGGCGTCCCTGGGAGGCCATCCGGTCACGTTGAACCTCGGCTCGGGAGGCACCTGGGGCATGGAATCCGTCGAGGGCGCGGTGATGGACGGCGCGGCCGCCGAGCACCTGAAGGAAGCCGTGCCTGTTCTGGGCCGCATGTGCCAGGGCCTGGGTCTGCGCTCCTTCCCGCCGGGCAAGTCCTGGGCCGAGGACAAGGCCGAGCCCGAACTGACCGCTTTCCGCAAGTATTCGACCGTGCCTGTCATCAATATGGAGTCCGCGAGCGGCCATCCCTGCCAGGCCCTGGCCGACCTGATGACGATTCGGGAGCGCATGCGGCCCCAGGGCAAGAACTTCCTCTTGGCCTGGGCTCCTCACGTGAAGGCTCTGCCGATGGCGGTCCCGAACTCTGCCGTCGAGATAGCGGCCATGGCGGGCATGAACGTGACGATCGCCAGGCCTGAAGGCTACGACCTGGACCCCGAGGTGATGGCGCGCGTCAAGAAGGACTGCGCCGCCAACGGCGCGAAGCTGAACGTCACCCACGCGGTCCCCGAGTCTTTCGACGGCCAGCACGTCGTCTACGCCAAGTCCTGGGGCTCCATCGCGAACTACGGCAAGCCCCCCTCCTTAGACGCCGCGTTCCGTAAGAAGTGGACGATCACCGCGGCGAAGATGAAGAGGACCGACGATGCGATCTTCATGCACTGCCTTCCCGTCCGTCGCAACCTCGTCGTCGACGACGCCGTGCTGGACGGCCCGTGGTCGGTCGTCGTCGATGAGGCCGAGAACCGTCTTCATACCGCCAAAGCCGTTCTGCTGCACCTGCTCGTTCGCGAAACGAAGTCAACCGCCGCCACAGCCAGGAGACACCGCAAATGACCGACTCGCCTTTGATGCTCAAGCAGGCCATCCCTTACATCCGCATGTACAAGGGTAAGATCTTCGTCGTGAAGGTCGGCGGGCGCGTGGTCGGGCGCAAGGACATGCTCGACGCGCTGGTCGAGGACGTGTGCCTCTTGCAACAGGTCGGCATCCGCGTGGTCCTCGTGCACGGCGGCGGCAACCAGGCCACCGAGCTCGCGCAGAAGCTGGGCCTGCAGCCCGAGATCGTCGCGGGGCGGCGCGTCACCGACGCGCAGACCCTTGAGGTCGCCAAGATGGTGTACGGCGGGACCCTCAACATCGACATCCTGTCCTCGTTCCGCGCGCACCACACCCCCGCCGTCGGCGTGTCCGGCGTGGACGCGGGCCTTGTGACCGCGCACCGGCGCCCGAAGCGCATGGTCGAGCCCGCCCCCGGCCAGCCCGCCGTGGAGGTGGACTACGGCTTCGTCGGCGACATCGACGCGGTCGATCCCAAGGTCCTGCTGACCTTGCTCGACGCCGGGATGACCCCCGTCGTGGCCTGCCTCGGCGCCGACTCGGAGGGCGCGATCTTCAACATCAACGCCGATTCGATCGCCGAGTCCATCGCCCGCGCTCTGAAGGCCGAGAAGCTCGTCATCGTGACCGACACCGAGGGCCTGCTCAAGGATGTCGGCAATCCCTCCAGCCTCGTCTCCTACACCGACGTCGAGGAGGTGGAGTCCTTCAAGAAGGCCGGACGCTTGACGGGCGGCATGCTGCCCAAGATCGACGCCTGCGTGCGCGCCCTTCAGGGCGGCGTGCGCCGCACGCACATCATCAACGGGCTCAAGCCCAGCGCGCTGCTGCGCGAGACCTTCACGAACGCCGGCTGCGGCACGATGATCGTCGAGCGCCGCGAGCGGCAGGCCTACCAGCTCATCGAGCTGGCTCCGGAGCCCGTCGCCGCATGAACGCGGTCGAGCTCCTGCGCGAGGTCGTCCGCATCCCGTCCGAGTCCCGGAACGAGGATGCGGTGGTCGCGCGTCTGGAGTCCGCCCTCCGGGAGCTGGGCCTTTCCCCCTCAAAGAGCGGCCGGAACCTGACCGCGATGCTCGATGGCGGCGACGGTCCCCTCCTTCTGCTGAACTCCCACACGGACACCGTCCCCGTGGGCCAGGGCTGGACGCGCGACCCGCTGGCCGCGAGCATCGAGGACGGCAAGATCTACGGCCGCGGCGCCAACGACGCCAAGGGCTGCCTGGTCGCGATGATCTTGGGTGCCGTCAAGGCGTTCAAGACGGGCGCGCCCAAGGGTAAGGTCCTGCTGGCGGCGACCTGCGAGGAAGAGGTCTTGGGGCAAGGTCTCGAGAAGCTCCTTCCGGCCTTGCCCCGCCCGGATGCCGCCGTCGTCGGCGAACCGACCGGCCTGCAGGCTGCCATCGCGCAGAAAGGGCTGCTGCTGCTGGAGGTCACCACGGCCGGGCGCTCGGCGCACGCTGCTCACGGCGGCGGGGTCAACGCCGTGGAGGCCGCCGCGCGCG
>Ga0208863_1000757_pt1 | contig 25777 bp, 29 predicted proteins | sample RifOxyD3_FD_184040 | JGI IMG/M metagenome (GOLD analysis project Ga0208863, IMG submission 184040) | Soil microbial communities from Rifle, Colorado - Rifle Oxygen_injection D3 (SPAdes) | ecosystem: Environmental > Terrestrial > Deep subsurface > Rock core/Sediment | place: Rifle, Colorado...
GCGCCGAAACAGAAGAATTGAAGCTCTTCATATTGGCATCCCTCGTTCTATTCTTCTGTTTTCATAGTCCACTCTCAGCAGCACAGCGGCGGCGATGCAGTTGACCACCACGCCACTACCGCCGAAACTCAAAAACGGTAAGGTCAACCCTTTGGTGGGCAACACGCCCATGTTCACGCCGATATTGATGGTCGCCTGCACCCCTATCCAAACACCGATACCCTGAGCGACCAGTGCCGAAAAATTGCGCTCTAAAAATGCCGCATGGCGACCGATCTGAAAGGCGCGTATCACCACCAGCGCGAACAGCACGATCACGCAAGCTACCCCCGCCAGCCCAAGTTCTTCCGCGATCACTGCCATCAAAAAGTCGGTGTGCGCTTCAGGCAAGTAGAACAATTTTTCCACGCTGGCACCTAAGCCTACGCCCAGCCACTCGCCGCGCCCGAAAGCGATCAGCGCATGGCTTAACTGATAGCCCTTACCATACGGATCAGCCCAGGGATCCATGAAGCCGATCACACGCTGCAAACGGTATGGAGAGGACAGTATCAGCGCAGCAAACGCCATCGGCAGCGCCACGATCAACGCACCGAATACCTTAACGTTAAAGCCGCACAACCACAGTGTGCAAAAGGCGATAGACAGAATCACCACAAATGCGCCCATATCCGGCTCTTGCAGCAACAGTCCACCCACCACCACAATCACCGCAAACATTGGCAAAAAAGCCTTTAAAAACAAGTGTTTAACCACACACTTGCGCACTGCATAATCTGCCGCATACAAAACCACAAACAGTTTCATCAACTCGGAAGGCTGCAGATTGATCACAAACAGCGATAACCAGCGACGACTGCCGTTTACTTCACGGCCGACATGGGGTATCAGCACCAGCACCAACAACACCGCACCGACCATAAAAAGGTAGGGCGAATAAGCCTGCCATAGCTGCACGGGCACTTGAAACACCAGCAACCCTGCCACCAGGCCCACGACAACGAACAGTGCGTGACGCATCAAATAATATGTTGCTTGATGCCCGGTAAACCGACTCGCCTCAGCGGTTGCAATGGACGATGAGTACACCATCACCAAACCGATGGTCAGCAGGGCGACAAACACCCAAATCAACAGGTTGTCGTACTCGCTCTGCGGCGGCGGCGTATGCGTTTTCACTAAGGTCGCCATGCGCCCTCCGCGATCAACTGATGCACTGCTGCGATGAATACTTCCGCACGATGCGCGTAATTTTTAAACATATCGAAGCTGGCACAAGCTGGAGAGAGCAACACCGCATCTCCGATTTGGGCAAGGCTTGCTGCTTGTTGTACCGCGTCATGCATATCGACGGCATGAGTCACCGGCACGTCACAGCCTTGCAAGGCGGCTTCGATCAACGGCGCATCGCGCCCGATCAGCACTACCGCGCGAGCATGCTGTTTTACCGCTGCATTCAAGGGTGAAAAATCCTGTTCCTTGCCCACACCGCCTGCGATCAGCACTGCTTTGCAGCCTAAACCTTCCAGTGCGGCAACCGTCGCCCCGACATTAGTACCCTTGGAGTCGTCGTAAAACGTAATACCCTGTTTTTCTTCGACTTTTTCAACGCGATGAGGCAATCCCTTAAAGTTGCGCAAGGCGTCCAGCAATGCCGGCATCGGTAAATCGATAGACCGGCACAGCGCAAGCGCCGCCAGTGCATTCGCGACATTGTGCAAGCCCGCCAGTTGCAATTCGCCCGCTTTGATCAAACGCTGACTCCCCTGCACCAGCCAGATGTCGTTCGCTTCGCGGGCTATACCGTAATCGAGATCGCGCTCAGGCTGATTCAAACCGAAGCTGACATATTCCTGCTCGTGATTCTTCATGCTCTGGCTACGCGCATCATCGCGATTGACGATCTGCACGCGAGCTCCGGTAAAAATACGCTGTTTAGCCGCCGCGTAAGTTTCCATATCGGTGTAGCGATCCAGATGATCCTCGCTGACATTAAGCACGGTCGCCGCATCTGCCTTCAGGCTGGATAAGGTTTCCAACTGAAAACTGGACAACTCCAGCACCCACACCGCCGGTTGTTGCTCACCACGCTGCAACACCACATCCAGCACAGCAGGTGAAATATTTCCCGCCGCAACCGCATCTAGCCCGCAGGCACAGCACAGATGTGCCACTAAACTGGTGACCGTGGTCTTGCCGTTTGAACCGGTGATGGCAAGAATGCGAGGATTGAGGATCAAGGATTGAGGATTGAGTTGTTGTGCGAACAGTTCTATGTCGCCCGCGACAGGAATCCCGCGCGCAACGGCGCGTGCGATGGCGGGTTCATACAGTGGTACACCGGGGCTCAGCGCGATCAGATCGATGTTCTCAAAAACCGCATCGGTCAGATCTCCGCAAATAATTTCTTTATTATCAATATATTGCAATACATCAGACAAACCTGGCGGCACGGCACGGCTATCCGCCACGCGCAGCCGCGCGCCTTGGCTGCTTAACCAGCGCACCATAGATAATCCGGTCTCGCCGAGACCGATTACCAAGACAGATGTGTTTGCCCAACTTTTCAAATTCACTCCCTTAAAAACAGCCTTTAGTCGTTAGCAACGGCAACTTCCCACTTACTTCTTCCTGCTACCTAAGTTTTAACGTCGCCAATCCCAGCAATACCAGCAGCATGGTGATGATCCAGAAGCGCACCACGACCTGCGTTTCTTTCCAGCCCTTGAGTTCATAGTGATGGTGCAGCGGCGCCATGCGGAACACGCGCTTGCCGGTCAGTTTGAACGAGGTAACTTGGATCACCACAGACAAGGTTTCCACCACGAATACGCCACCCATGATGAACAACACCAGCTCCTGACGTACGATGACCGCGACGATACCCAACGAAGCACCCAGCGCCAGCGCGCCCACATCGCCCATAAACACTTCGGCGGGATAGGCGTTGAACCACAAGAACGCCAGCCCTGCACCAACCAATCCCCCGCAGAACACCGCCAACTCCCCCGCACCGGGGATGTAAGGTATCCCTAAATATTTAGCAAACACGGCATTCCCCGCCACATAGGCGAAAATTGCCAGCGCACCGCTGACCATCACGGTTGGCATGATCGCCAATCCATCCAGACCATCGGTCAAATTGACCGCATTGCTGGTGCCGACGACGACGAAATAAACCAGTGCGATAAAGGCAACGCCGCCCAGTGGAAACACGAAAAACTTCATGAACGGCACGATCAGTTCAGTTTGCGCTGGCAGTGTCGCCGTTTGCCACAGGTAAACACCGACCACCAGCGCGATGATCGACTGCCAGCCCATCTTGGCTTTCGCCGACAAGCCCTTGGGATTGCGGTGCACCACCTTGCGGTAATCATCCACCCAGCCGATCACGCCAAAACCCAGCGTGGTGAACAGCACTACCCAGACATAATGATTGTGCAAATCACCCCACAGCAAGGTGGTGATGGCGATCGAAGTCAGGATCAGCGCGCCGCCCATGGTCGGCGTGCCCGCCTTGACCAGATGCGTCTGAGGGCCGTCCGAGCGTACCGACTGGCCGATTTTATAAGCGGTCAGTTTGCGTATCATCGCGGGGCCGACCATAAACGAGATGCCCAGCGCGGTCATGGCTGCCAGCACGGTGCGCAGAGTGATGTAATTGAATACGCTGAAGAAACGAATATCCTGAGCCAACCATTGAGCCAACGCTAATAACATTACAAAGCCCCCTGAGAGTTGAGAGTCGTAAGTGGTGAGTGGGAAATATCCCCACCGCGTCCCACTACCGACTGAGCACTTCCTATTTCCAAATATTTGACGACCCGTTCCATTTTCATGAAACGGGATCCCTTAACCAGCACCGTTGTGCCAGCAACCAATTCCACTTCCAGCGCGGCGAGCAACGCGTCTATGCCATCAAAGTGCTGAGCATTAACGCCAAATTCACGAACCGCCTCCCTGCTCAATTCGCCCAACGCATATAGTTTTTCTATACCAGACTGCTTAGCGCTCTTCCCGATTCCCGCGTGGAAAGCCGCGGCGTTCTCGCCCAACTCACCCATATCGCCTAAAACTAAAACACGATGTCCGTTCGTCTGCGCGAGCACCGCAATAGCGGCATTCAAAGAAGCAGGATTTGCGTTATAGGTGTCGTCTATCACTACCGAGCCACCGCGCGCGGCCTTACGCTGCAAGCGTCCGGCCACCCCGCCAAATTTCTCAAGCCCTTCTACGATGCTCTCCAGCGACAGGTTGAGTTCAATTGCCGCCGCCGTTGCTGCCAGCGCATTGCGTGCATTGTGCTCGCCCGGCACTTGCAGATCGGCGGTAAAATCGCCCGACGGAGTGCGCGCCATCAATCTCAAACCCGTTGTCTGCTGATACCACACACCGGACACATCGGCAGCCGGATTCAACCCGAATTCCAGTAGCGAGTGCACCCCGGCCAGTGAGCGCCACAACGGCGCAAATTCGTCATCCGCGTTGATGATGGCGCTGCCCGCATGCTGCAATCCAGCGAAGATTTCACCCTTAGCATGCGCGACAGCCTCGACCGAGCCCATGCCTTCCAGATGCGCACCGCTGGCATTGTTGATCAACGCAACCTGCGGGCAGGCGATGCGGGTCAGATAATCGATCTCACCGGGATGATTCATACCCATCTCGATCACGGCATAGCGGTGTTGCGCGTTCAGTTGCAGCAAAGTCAGCGGCATGCCGATGTCATTGTTGAAGTTGCCCTTAGTCGCCAGCACAGCCTCATCACTACCCGCCGCTACCCGCAATATTGATGCGAGCATTTCCTTGACCGTGGTCTTGCCGTTGCTGCCCGTGATGCCGACCACCGGAATATCAAACTGGCGGCGCCAGTGCGCTGCCAGGTGCCCTAACGTCAGACGGGTATCCTCAACCAGCAGCAAAGGAATCACCGGATTTTCTATCTTGCTCCCTGAATCCTGATTGACCACAGCGGCCACCGCACCGCTGGCCGCTGCCTGCGCAATAAAGTCGGCGCCGTCAAAGCGTTCACCCCGCAGCGCGATATATAAATCCCCCTGCACCACCTTGCGCGTATCTGTTGAGACAGAAGCGAAACGCAGTTCCTTGGCCTGATTTGCAGACACCAAACGCGCGCCCAGCACCTTCGCTGCTTTTGCCAGTTGCATCATTGAGCACCTCCGGCGTATTTATTCAAAGCTGTCACAGCCATATCCACGTCGCCAAACTCATACTTAACCCCATGAATTTCTTGATAATTTTCATGGCCTTTTCCAGCCAGCAGCACGATATCGCCCTCTTTTGCCATTCCGATCGCGTGCTGGATGGCCGCTTCCCGATCGACGATCACCTCATGTCTTTGTTCGGTCATGCCTGATACGATCTGAGCGATAATTTCCTGAGGATCTTCGCTGCGCGGATTGTCCGAGGTCACGATGCAGTGATCTGCGAATCTTTCTGCAACCACCCCCATCATGGCGCGCTTGCCGCGATCCCGATCCCCGCCGCAGCCGAACAGGCAGATCAAACGTCCCGATGGTTGATGCACATCGCATAATTCACGCAGCGCCAGCAACACTTTTTCCAGTGCATCCGGGGTATGCGCATAGTCCACGATAACGACAGGCTGATCGACTTTACCTACTCTTTGCATGCGCCCTGAGACCGACTGAACCCGACTCAGCGACGACACGGCCTGATTCAGATTCACATCGCTCGCCATTAACACGGCCAGCGCACCCAGTAAGTTGGCCGCGTTAAATCGGCCGATCAATCCGCTGCTGATTTCTGCCACACCCCAGCTCGAATGTATGCCTAGGCGCATACCCTGACCGTTCATTGCCAGTATCTGACCTTTGACCATGCGCAAGCCATGCTTACCGGCCAGTTGCAAGGCGGCATCGGTCAGGCCATAGCCCACTACTTCCACTTCTTTTTCGCGCAAGCGCAATGCCAATTCAACGCCGAACACATCGTCCAGATTCACCACGGCGTATTTAAGCGACTTCCAGTCAAACAAGCGGCGTTTAACCGCCGCATAGCCCTGCATATCGCCGTGATAATCCAGATGATCGCGGGTCAGATTGGTCAGCAAAGCCACATCGAATTGCACCCCGTTGACTCGTCCTTGTGCCAGAGCATGCGAAGACACTTCCATCGCCACCGCCTTTGCGCCGCCATCGAGATACTGCGCCAGCAAACCGTGCACCTGAATTGCATCCGGCGTAGTGTTGACCGTCGCCTGCAGCGCACCGGCAAAGCCATTGCCCAGCGTGCCTATCATGGCGCATTTTTTACCGGCATCATTTAAAGCCTCTGCTATCCAGTGCGAGGTCGATGTCTTGCCGTTGGTACCGGTGATCCCGACCATCCAGAGTTTTGCCGAGGGCGTGTCATACACTTCGTCCGCCAGCCAGCCGGACTTTAGTCGCAAATCCGACAAGGGCAGATTGGCCACCCCCCAGGATTGATCCCATGCAAAGCCATTTTCTTCCCAGATCACCGATGTTGCACCCTGCGCAATGGCCTGAGCAATATGCCTGCGACCATCATTTTTTTCGCCCGAATACGCAACGAAAGTGTCTCCCGCTTGTACGGCACGACTGTCCGTCACCAGACGAGTAACGGGCACCCCTAAAATGGCGAGCTGTCCGGCAAATTGTGGGATGGAATTCATATTTCCTCCCCGATGATTTCAGCGGGAGGGGCGATCACGTTGTCCAGAGACGCATCGTTAGGCACGTTGAACAGATGCAATGCTGCGCCTACCACCTGACTGAATACCGGTGCAGCAACCAATCCGCCATAGTATTGACCATTGTTCGGTTCATCGATCATGACCGCGACGATCAGCCGTGGTGAACTGACCGGTGCCAGCCCTACAAAGGAAGCAACATAGCGATTGGTATACCGCCCGCCATCCAGCTTGTGTGCGGTACCTGTTTTTCCCGCTACGCGATATCCCGCCACCTGAGCCAGCGGCGCAGTCCCTCCCGGCATCACAACCGACTCGAGCATCATCAGCAACTGTGCAGCCGTTTTACTCGAAAAGACGGCATGCCCCGCAGCTGGCGCATCCAGCTTAAGCATAGAGATCGGTTTAATTTCGCCATCGTTGCTAAAAACCGTATAAGCGCGCGCCAGTTGCAACAGATTGACCGATATGCCGTGTCCGTAGGACATGGTAGCCTGCTCAATAGGATGCCAACTCTTGGCATCGCGCAACATGCCGATCGCCTCCCCGGGGAATTCACTTCCCGTATGACCGCCAAAACCCGCATCAGAAAAAGTCTGCCACAGCACTTTGGGTTCCAGTGACAGCGCAATTTTTGCCGCACCGACGTTACTGGACTTTTGGATTACTTGAGAAACAGTTAAAAACGGCTCGGCATGGGTATCGTGAATTTTCTTATTCCCCACCGTGTATACGCCGTTTTCCGTGTTGATCAGCGTATCCGGGTGTATCTTGCCCAAATCCAACGCCGTGGCCACTGCAAAAGGTTTCATCGTGGAACCCGGCTCAAACACATCGGCCACCGCACGATTGCGCATCGCCTGCATGCTGACATTGCTGCGATTATTCGGGTTGTAACTTGGGTAATTAGCCAGCGCCAGCACTTCACCGGTACGCGCATCGAGCACGACCACCGCACCGGCTTTAGCGAGATTTTTCTGCACTGCGAGTTTTAATTCACGATACGCCAAATGCTGAATCTTGCTGTCCAGACTCAAGGCAATATCGCTACCGGGTTTTGGCGGCGTCAAGCTGCCGGCATCTTCGACGATGTGTCCGCGCCTATCCTTGATCACGCGCTGACTCCCCAACTTCCCAGCCAGTTGTGATTGCAACACCAACTCCAACCCTTCCTGCCCGTTGTCGTCCTGCCCGGTAAAACCCAGTGTCTGGGCAAACTCTTCCCCGGCGGGATAATAGCGACGATATTCGCGCCTTAAAGACACGCCGGGCAGATTCAATTTAGCCACATTCCCAGACTGTTCCGGCGGCAACTGCCGTTTTAAATAAACAAAATCCCGTGACGAATCAGCAAGACGATTTTGCAACTCGTCTACACGCATGCCCAAGGCCTGCGCCAACTGTTTCAGTTGTTTGGCATTGATCTTGGTCTCTTTTTCATCGTTTAATTTGATATCGGAGGGATTGGCCCAGACCGATTCCACCGGCGTGCTGACCGCCAGCGGATCGCCATTGCGATCGGTAATCATGCCTCTATGGGCGCTCACCTCGACCACCCGACTATAGCGCTGGCTGCCTTTCTCCTGCAGGAAGTCGTTGTGTATACCCTGCAAATACACAGCCCGCCCCAGCAAACCTGCCAGACACAGCAACAGCAGCACAAACAGCACGGTCGCGCGCCAACCCGGCAGCTTTACCGTGTTGTTGACTTTTGCGCTGGCCGCGTATTTCATTATTATTGACCTGCTCCGTTTAACCGCTTTTTCAACTTTTCCCAAAGCCCCGCAGCGTTCCCTGTCTCGGCAGCATCCGCGCTTTGCGTTTGCACCGACGACTGTCCGGCAAACTGCGTTTTAGCCGCCACATCAGCGGCCCGTCCCTCAGCAACTTGACCTATCCGTATAAAGCGGATTTGTTCCTTCTTTGGCGTTTGCATCTGCAATTTCTGCGAGGCAATTGTCTCCACCCGTGCTGGCGCAGCCCAGGTGCTTTGCTCTAACTGCAACTGCCCCCACTCCACTTCCATCTGATGGGCGTGGTCTTTTTCCTGCTGCAAACTGATAAACAGCTTGCGCGCCTTGTGCTGTGAAGTGACCACGCTCAGCGCCATCATGATCACCAGCACCAGCAACACGACATTGATAACACGGCTATGCCACATCGCTACGCTCAGCCACGCGCATCATCGCGCTTCTTGCGCGCGGATTAACCTTGACCTCAGCCTCACCCGCCTTGATCGCCCGCCCTATTAACTTCATCCGTCCTTGCGGCACCTCGCTGGCGCGAATCGGCACATTTCGCGGCAACGTGTCTGCATCCGTCATACCGCGTATGAAGTGCTTGACCATACGATCTTCCAGAGAATGAAAACTAATCACCACCAGACGTCCGCCCGCCTTCAGATGCGAAACGCACTCTGGCAACACATGTTCGAGTTCTTCGAGCTCGCGGTTGAGATAAATCCGTATAGCCTGAAAGGTACGTGTCGCCGGGTTTTTTCCAGCTTCGCGGGTACGTACCGTCTTGCCAACCAGCTCGACGAGCTGCCACGTGGTCTGGATGGGTTCGACCGCACGCGCAGCAATAACCGCCCTTGCAATCTGCTTAGCAAACCGTTCTTCGCCGTAATCACGTATAACCTCCGTCAGTAGACCCTCGTCCACTGTTTCTAACCATTGCGCTGCGGTCATTCCGCAGCTCGTATCCATACGCATGTCCAGCGGCGCATCAAATCTAAAACTGAATCCTCGTGCCGCCTCATCCAATTGGGGAGAGGAAACACCCAGATCCAGTAAAATTCCATCTACTTTCGCAACACCCTGCTCACTCAAGACATCTGCCAGATGGGTAAAGCCGCTATGTGCGATATGAAAGCGCGGATCCGTCCACAGCTTCCCGTGCGCCACCGCCGTCAGGTCCTTATCTAAAACAATCAATCGGCCGTCGCTGCCCAGTTGTTGCAGGATGCGCGCACTGTGCCCGCCGCGCCCGAATGTGCAATCGACATAGATACCATCCGGTTTGATCGCCAACGACTCTACCGCCTCATGCAGCAGCACGGTTTCGTGAAGCAGAACTTCGCTCACAGAGAAAAGCCTTCGAGCTCAGCAGGCAAGTCACCGGCCATCAATGCCAGTGCGGCGTGTTGCTGTGCCTGCCACTTGAGTTCATCCCACAATTCAAATTTATTACCCTGACCGATCAGCATGACGTTTTTGTCCAGTGCGGCATAATTGCGCAATACGGGTGAGATCAAAACGCGTCCGGCGCTATCCATCACCACATTTTCAGCATGACCAACCAGCATGCGCTGCAAGGCACGACTACGCGGATTAAAAGAGGACAGTTTATTCAGCTTCTCGCGGATCGGCAGCCATTCAGGCTCCGGATACACCAGCAGGCAGCCATCAGGATCGATCGTCAGCACCAGATTACCGGCGCAGCTAGACAGCAACGCGTCACGGTACCTGCCCGGTATTGCGAGTCTGCCTTTGCCATCCAGATTGAGTTGTGCTGCACCCTGAAACATTCTTTTACCCCACAATTACCCACTTTTTACCACTTAATCCCACTATATTGAAAAACGCACGTCAGGTCAAGCTAAAAACTGATTTTTTCGTTATGAGACAAGGGGTTAGCGCAGAATGATGAGACGAAACAAAATTTGCTTAAAAAGCAAGGCATTGCACCTTAAAGCTAAAGTTGTTTGTAATTGAGAGGAGAATACGAGGGAACAAACTCAGCCTGATCTCGAGGAATAAAGTCAGTCGGGCGAAAAAAGTCCGCCGAGGAAAAAATTGCTTATATAAATCGATTTCATCGCACTGAGTCACCGTAATGTAACGGTCTAAATCCTCGCACACAACCAAATAGCCTGCAAACTTTCATTTTTTAAGTTGTCTCTGATTTTCTCTTAGTAGGCAAATAAGGTATTTCAACTGACCCGCTACAAACCCCGCGGTTGCAAGGGGTGATGCGTCTACCTGCAAGCCCTGCTATTGACCGGAGCAAGGCGCAACGAACTGGCCGCCCTCAAGTGGGAGGACGTGGATTTTCAGTGGAACAGCATTACCATGCACGATAAGGTTGAAGGCTTGCGCGTCATTCCATTAACCCCCTATGTGGCGCACCTAATAACCGCCCTGCCGCGCCGTAATGAATTTGTATTCAGCAGCCCGACCGCCGCAACGGGTGGCATTGCTGACCTGCCTATTGCCCACCGCAAGGCGTGCGCTGTTGCTGGTTTAGATATGACCCTGCACGGATTACGCCGGAGCTTTGCGACCCTGTGCGAGTGGACAGAAACACCTGCCGGAATCGCTGCGCAGATACAAGGCCATGCACCGCAAGGCGTGAGAGAGCAAAACCACATCCGCCGCCCTCTCGACCTGTTGCACATGTGGCACGTTAAGATTGAAGCATGGATATTGGAACAGGCCGGAATTGAATTTTCACCAGTGCAAGCAGGTTTGCGCGCTGTAAAATAAACGTAACTACAAATATATTGACCACTCAAATAAACGCAACTACACTAAATACAATAAAAATCATTTTCGACTATACCAAGGACACGGCAAATCAAAGCAAACACGGCTTGTCATTGTCTGATGCTGAAAAGCTGGAATGGGAATACGCATTGATATGGCAAGACACCCGCCGCGATTATGGCGAAAGCCGAATGATTGCACTGGGTGTAATAGGTGAGCGACTCTATTGCGCGGTGTACGTTGACCGAGAAGATGCGCGGCGAATAATCAGCTTGAGGAAAGCAAATCAAAAGGAGTTTGACCACTATGAGAAAAACACTAATTCGGCCAACTGACATCGAGAATGTCCAGATAACCGCTGCCGCGATGACTGACCCCGATAATCTACCACTGAGCGACAACGAATTAAACCAGTTCAAGCCTGTACGCGGCAGGCCTCTAGGGAGCGGAAAGAAGGCGCAAGTCACTCTACGTCTTGATGCGCAGATACTGGAAAAATTCAAGGCCACGGGAAACGGCTGGCAAACGCGCATAAACGATGCTTTGCTCGATTGGGCGAAACACCACTGACAACGAGTTTACCCCCGTCTAGTTTTAGCGGACGAAAAGCCGGACACCTTCACCGGCCTGACGGGGGTTCTTTATTGAAGGCGCATTCTTGAAGGGTGCGCGTTATGACAGATGAAATTGAAAAATCAGCATTACAAAAGGCCTTAGACATATCAAATAGCGCCGCCATTACAAAACGAGCCGCCTTAGATGCTGAGAATACCGCCGGGATGCTTGATTATGTAACCGCCCTAATGGATAAAATGATTTATCCATTTACGATATCACCGGATGAAACAATGCCGCGCCGCCAGCATTCCCCACTTCGGGCAGTGAAATTGAACCGACAGAACACGAATTATTGACCGCTGGCGCAGTGATAGCCCGGCGGTTTTCTTTTGTGTGCGTGCTCGAGGTATGCCGAGCTACGGGGTACAGGCAGGGTACACGGATTTTAAAATATCCCACAAAAGACAAAGCACCTAGAGCTATTAACTCTAAGTGCTTGATTAAATTGGTGGCCCGAGGCGGAATCGAACCACCGACACAAGGATTTTCAATCCAAAACCAAAATCCATAAATACAGGTGGTTACGGCCCACCGGCTCTACAATTCACAAAAAAACACCCGCTTGCAAGGCACGTCTTTGTTGATTGACCGCGCGCATTGTAGAACATCACAGACATAAATGCGATGCTGTTTTACTTTGAAGCCCATACTGGCTCACCTGAAAATATTTGTTGCAAAATTGCATCAATATAATGGCATGTGTAAAAATGCGTTAGAATGCGCGGGTGAATTGCCGATATTCCCAGTATCTCTTTTCCGTTACCACCAAGGATTCAAGATGACTGTTCATGTAAAACATTTCGACCGAGACAAAGCATTGGAAGCAATTCTGTTCATTGCCAATGAACTCAAGGGCTCTGCGACGTTCCACAGCATTTCAAAGATGCTGTATCTGTCTGACCAAGCCCACCTGCAAGAATACGGCCGGATGATTTGTGGTGATCGCTACATTGCTATGGAGTACGGTCCTGTGCCTTCGGCAATTTACGACATGATGAAGGTCGCAGGCAAACGTGCGTCCATCGATGTGGATTGGGATGAGATTATTCAAGAGTCCATGCGCGTTGCTCAAGGCCGCAATGTCATTGCAAAGCGCGCATGCAACATGGATTTGTTGTCAGAATCAGAAATTGAGTGCATTCAACAAACAATCGCCATTTTTGGAAAGAAAAGTTTTGGCGCACTTGTCGATATTACACACGATAAAGCATGGCATTCTGTTGATGAGAATGAAACTATCCCCATTGATGCGATCGTTGCGATGCTCCCCAATTCCGCTGAACTTGCTGGCTATTTACATGCACATTAATGGTTTCGCTCGGTGATAGTTTCCCAGTTGCATTAAGACGTGTTCACGTCGAGGAAGCACTCAAGCCTGGGTGCGTTGTTCGGCTTGAAATCAAATTTCCCAACATTACCAAGCCAAAGTTCCTAATTCTTGTAGCAACAGACGATCCAGAATACCTGACGTTCATCGTCAACTCAGAAATCCATCCCTTTATCCAGAGCAAACCACACTTGCTGCAATGCCAGGTATCTATCGATGCCGCAAGCCATGATTTTCTTGATTACGACTCACATGTTGCATGCCACGAAACTTTACCTATACGACGCGAGGATGTCATCAAGGCTTTGGTTGCCGACCCATCATCGATAAAGGGAACAATATCATCAGATGTTCGTGCACAAGTCGTTGCGGCGGTGAAGTTTGCCAAAACACTGGATAACGACAAGAAGAAGCGAATCATCGAGTCACTTGATTAAACACCTGTCATTTTCGGGGCTGAGCGGTCATCCCGCGAAGTCTGTTCGGCATGATGATCACCGCACGCTTGGCCTCCTGTGAATTCCTGAAGCACACCCCATCACCTCACTATGAATCAACGTAGATCACCCCTATGCAAATCGGTTTTTTCTTTTGTCCTGGTCTGGCGTAAAATTCTTCACACGAATGAAATAGGCCGAGGAGTTGAAACATGACGAACACTGTGACCGTGAAGCTGCCGAAGTCCATCATCAAACGACTAGAGCACATTACTTCCACTTCAAGGCTAACAACTCAGAAGATTATCAAGCAAGCAATATCAGACCGCTTGGACTACGAAGAATATGTGTTTGAGCAGATCGATGCGGGGCTTGCCGATATTGAAGCAGGACGTGTGGTATCACATGCTGAAATGATGAATCACTTTGGATCACAAAACAAAGAGCATTCTGCGTCATGGAATTACCGCATCATCAAGCATACAGAGCCTATAACCGGAGAAGTGGGGTATTCAATTCATGAGGCGTATTACAACAGCAAAAATGAAATATCCGCCATCACAGAAAGGACCGTTGCGCCGTTTGGCGAGACACCGGAAGAACTGATACGCAATTTAGAAAATATGCTCAAGGACGCAAAGGCTCAGGCCGTTGTTGATGGTGACAATCTCACATTTGCCAGCATGGATGATTGAACACTGGCGCACCTTTTCTAACCCTGCAATAATGCGCCCAGAACAGCGACACTGTATTCCAGTGCAAAGCTTGTAACGACAAGGCTTCGGCAGCATCTCATCAACCTGATAAACACCCTGTATACCTGTGAGAACAGCACATGACTGACAAGAAGAAACAATCTTCACAGATAAAGCCCATCCCCCATATATACCTTGGCGGTGCCACACCTTACGCAGGGCCTGAGGATAGCATCGGCGATAGAATCAGGGCCAAAAGAGCAGAACTAAATTTGAATGTTGAAGAACTTTCTCGCCTGACTGAGTCGTATGACTATCGCGATCACGGCAAGGGGAAGGGGATTTCTGCCTCAATGCTTCGGCGTTATGAATACAAAGAGGGTGGTTCAAATCCAGGAGCTCGTGAGCTCTGCTTGTTGTGCGACGCACTGAATGTTTCCGCTGATTGGCTTGTTCGAGGCATTGAGACTAAAACCTATGAAACAGGAAAGCGTCAAGCTGCTGATGCATTATTTAATGCAGTTTCCAGCGTCTTTGCTGAGCTTCAAAATCCGCTTAGCGAAACTTTGCGTGAGCATAATAATGACCAGTGGAATAGTGTTGAAAGAGCAACTAAATTGAGCTCCGCACGTCAGCCAAAGAGCAAACACACAATTTAATCAAACCACCTTCCAAATATAAGCCCTGCCACAACGCAGGGTTTTTTAACGCCAAAAATGCGCATATGGTTCCGTAAATCGTTCGCAAAGTGTTGACAGATTAAAAAATCTGGCGTAAAACGCATACATCGCAATAAATCGAATGTAATTCACAACTTTACGAACGGAGTCCATCATGGCAATCAAGAAACAAGCAGCCCTCACAAAAGAGGATTTTGAAGAAGCACTGATCACCCTGCGCCTCAGTGTGTCCGAGGTATCCAGAGAATCAGGCATTCCCCGTCACATCGTCAGCCACTTCCGCAATTACGGTGACGGACTCAAACCTGAACAAGCAGCCAAACTGCAAGACTTCTTTGAATCCAAAGGGGTTGAGTTTAGCGATGAAGAAGAAACGTCAGCACCTTCTCCAAAAACCACGAACCAACAACCGATCAAGCTGCCCCTTGTACTTTCTGACGATGGCTTAACCCAGCGCACCGTACTGGTCTTGCGTCATTTTTTCATTGATGAACGCCTGACAGCTGCTCAGATTCAAGATGCTGGCCAGCGCTTCGAAGACGGCTTCAACCAGGCTAAGGGCTTACTGGATATTGAACTAGGACGTACTTGGCTATCCGATGATTTTGACGAAGAAACCGATACCAAAATGCGTGAACTGTGGGGACACTTGGCAAGAATCGGCCTGTTAAGCCTCCATCTGCAAGGCCGCATCCTCATTGATCATGGCCGCATCTTAGCTAACTCCTTGGCAGAAGGCGACAAGCCGAAACCCATAACATTTGGCGACCTGCTTTCCGATACTTACAGCGAAGCAGTGGCAGGCCTAAATGCTGCGGCGGATGTGGAAGAAGAAACCGAAGAAGAAGGAGCGAAATCATGATGCCCGTGCCCGTACTTCCAGGTGCAGGTGGCAAAGCACCAGTAGTAATTCTCTTCGTTCTGGGCGTGCTGGCCGTAGCCATGCTAGTGAAAAAACCAGTAACGACCGCTCAGCCTGGCCAGGTATAACGACTTCAAGAAACGAAAGGTCAACCGCCATGAACCGCCGCCAAAAATTGTCTGATGATGAACTGTTGCAGGAATTCAAAGAGCGTGAAGAGGATGCCCGAAGATTAATCGGTGATGCGGCCTTTTTTCTGTGCATGCCTAAAGGGTTGGAAAAACTCGAAGCTGCACAAAAGGAAATCCGGCGCGCACTGGTAATCAACCGTGAACTGCTTAAACGTGGCGTGACTATTTAACCCACGACCAACGCTTACACGTCGAGAAGGAACTAACCGCCATGAACAGCCGTACATCAGAGCATCCATATTTCCCTGGACTTCTTCAAGACACCCAGGCGCAAGCACTCGAACAGATACAAGCCGGACTCTTACATGCGAATAGCGCCATACAGCGCGTTAATGGCCTGATCATTGATAATAAGCTGCACCTACGAACTATAAACGCATATGAAATCGGCATAGTTTTCGGAGCATCTGAACAGATGGCATTCACCCATGAACTGGCTGAAAATCAACTTCGTCGATCATGTAACGCACCTGAAAGAGGCGCGGCATGAGCAGCACACCAAACAAATCAGCTCGTTATAGGCCATTACGTGAGGCGCTTGCCGATGTTGCCCCTTGGGATGACCTCACGTTTCTTGAGGGGCAGTTCTCACCCGTTCCACGTTTCTTCAGGAAAAAACTGATACGTGAATATGCCGAAATAAAAAAGGCGAAGGGAAGAGGCGAGACAAACACCTGGTCGCAAACACTCAAGGGGTTATTCGGTGGGCGCGGCCTGGACTATGCCGCAGATGATAGCGAGATCGTCGCAGAAGCCGAGAAAGCAGCTCTCAACGTACGCGCAAAACTTCCGCATTGCACAACTGACGAAATAACGATCAAGCTACTTACCATTGTTGCAGAACGTTACGACATCGCCCTGCCCAAAATCGACAAAATTGAAAAACTTGTTGCGCGCATGAGCGCGGAAAAATGGTGGCGCAGGCAATTCCGAAACCGTTTCAGGATGATCGAAAAAGCCGCTATCCAAACTGGTTTCGTTCACAAAAAAGCAGGCCTGTATGCCTCAGACGAAGCCGTTAACCGCCGCAAAAAGCAGCTCCGTAAAAATGCAAAATTGCTTGAAAGCCTCGAAGCAATCAACGACCAAACAGGGCAAGTTTGCACACTAGCCGAACTGGCTGCAACAAGTGTCAGTAATCCGAGCAACAGACGCGCCGAACTAATGACCCGCATCAGCGGCATGGAAAAATTTGCGAATGAGACCGGCCTTATATGCCTGTTCCTCACCCTCACCACGCCGAGCCGCATGCATGCACGTCTATCTGCATCATGCACAACCAACCCAAACTACGACAAAACCAGACCCGATAAGGCGCAAAAATATTTGCTCAAAAAGGTATGGGGGCTTGTTCAGTCAAAATTGCAGAAAAGAGGCGTCGAATATTGCGGCGTGCGCATTGTTGAGCCACATCATGACGGTACACCACACTGGCATATGTTGGTATTCGTGCGGCCAGATCAGCAAGCACTGATGATAGAAATTATGCGCGAGTACGCTTTGCGTGAAAGTCCAGACGAGCCAGGTGCGCAAGAACATCGCTTCACAGTCAAGCCAATTGACCTAAGCAAAGGCAGCGCGGCTGGGTACATTGCGAAGTACATCGCAAAAAACATTGACGGCTTTGCAGTCGGTGACGATTACGAAGCTGACACCGTTACGGACAGCCGCGATACGTCCGTGCGCGTCGAGGCATGGGCTAGTCTTTGGCATATTCGGCAATTCCAATTTTTTGGCACACCAACTGTCACACCGTACCGCGAACTTAGGCGCGTCAAGTCACTTCCTGATGCGCTCCAGGACGAACTAGGGGAAGCATGGCAAGCCGCCGACAAGGGGGATTGGTGCAGCTACATGAAACTGCACCGTGATGGCTTACGCCTCAAACCTCTATGGGAAGAAAAGCCAAGCAGCACATACCAGGGTGAAATTAACAAGCGCGTGCGCGGTGTGATCGTAAACGGAGAGTTTCGCCTTTCCACACGAGAAGGTGAATGGATTGTTCAAGAAAAAGCGAGCGCACGGAATGAACGATTTTCCGCCCCTTGGACCCGTGTCAATAACTCTACGCATCAAGTAGAACAAGGCTTACAGGCCGATGAGCATATGAATTTTGAAGGTGGGATGTTGTTTGAAGGTGTGACAGTGGAAGAAATTCGCTATGCGCCAGCAACCGCCAAGCAACCGGCGCACAACTCACCCAGAAAGGAGCGGGTTAAGTGAAGAATATCACTATCAAAAAAACGTGCAAGAAAAATTTGCGCAGCCAACCCAGTGAAAAAACCAGCTGGGCGTACTGGATGCAGGCCATTGAACCAAGTTCGCAAGAAATCAACGAGGCATTTCCAGGTACTCACCCTCAATGGGTGCAATTGTCACAACTGCGTGAGACATCACCGGCCAACTTTACCGGCATGCGCGAATCGCTGGAAATCACACGGGAGCAGTGTGCGGCTTATCTTCGCGTTTCACCACATACGGTCTACCGTTGGGAAAACGGCAGTAGCCCAGTGCCATTCGTCGCCGTTGAATTGCTGCGCCTCGTCCTGAACAGCATATATGCAAAGGTCTCGCACAAAAACTGGGACGGCTGGTTTATCAGCGAAACCGGAAATCTTATGTCTCCAGATGTTGGCGGCGAGGGGTTCACGCCTCAACAGCTGAATGTCCTGTCCTTTCAGCGCGGCGAAGCGCCAGAACTGCGAAGTGAAAACGAACGCCTGCAAGCCTTGCTCGATGAAGCCCAGGCAGAAAACACCAAACTCAGGCAGATGTATGTCGCCCAAGGCGTGGTCGATGAACTTGCCGCAATGCAGGAAACAATTAGCGGCCTCATGTCCAGAATTGCCACAGCCAGAATCATTCCATTTTCAGCGCCTATCAACCAGCTTCGGGAGAAAACAGCATGAAACCAAGACGCCCTATCAGTCCATACATGAACAGCTCCGATGTAAGCATCAATGCACGAATCTCGCTCATGAGAATCCGCCATCGTGTCAGGCAAATTAAACCGACATATAAACACGCCAGCCTCTTCCAGATTCGCATAATGAACAAACGAGCTGCACACAAAAACCGCCCGGGAATGGTAAGGTGAAATGATGATTTTCCTCACACAATCACAACTGGCCGAACTGACCGAGCGTAAGCGCAAGGCCGAGCAGATCGCCTGGTTAAAATCAAACGGCTTCCTATTCGCCACCGGCGCAAACGGTCACGCTAGGGTATCGCTTGAACACGTTCAGGCGCGTCTGTGCGGCGGTACTGTCACAAATACAGCACCGGCAGCACCGGAGCCAAACTGGGGCGCGATGTAAATCCACATCATGGGACGCAAACGGACAATCAATCACAACCTGCCACCGAGAATGAATCTCAAGGGCAAGATGTATTACCACGTATCAACCGACACGCCGCGCAAGTGGACTAAACTCGATCAGGATTTATCCATTGCAAAACGCCTATGGGCTGAGATTGAATGTGAACCGTTTGACCGTAACAACAGCGAATTCAAGAGCGTGGCCGGACGCTACCGAAAGGAAGTTTTCCCCGGCAAAGCGCCGCAAACCCAGCGAGACAATGAGAAAGAATTAACCCGGCTTGAAGCGGTGTTCGGCACTATGCCGATTGATGCAATCAAGCCACACCACGTCAAACGCTACCTGGATCAGCGGGGCAAAGCTGCACCAACCCGGGCAAACCGCGAAAAAGCCCTGTTCAGCCATATTTTCAACTGTGCCAGGGCATGGGGCTACACTGATGCGCCAAACCCTTGCGCTGGTGTCAAAGGACACCGCGAAACTGGCCGTGACCGTTATATCGAAGACACTGAATTTTTCGACGTCTGGGAGAAAGCGAACTACACCGTGCAAGATGCCATGGATTTAGCCTACCTCACCGGGCAGCGGCCGGCAGACTTGCTGAAATTGAACAGAAGCGACATTCGGGAAGGATTTTTATTATTCACCCAGAACAAAACAGGCAAGAAACTGCGTATCAACATTGTGGGCGAGCTGGCTGTGCTGATACAGCGCATCCTAGGCCGTCAGCACAGCGTCATGGGAGGTGACGCTATGTTGCAGAACGGAAGCGGCCAGCGATTGAGTTACGCCACATTACGTTCACGTTTTGACAATGCAAGGAAGGCCGCAGGGGTAGATTTTCAATTCAGGGATATTCGGGCAAAGACTGCGACCGATACAGACGATTTGGCACGCTCACAGCAGTTGCTTGGACATAAGACACGCGCAATGACTGAGCACTACACCAGGAACAGAAAAGGCGAGAAGGTTGAGCCTCTGAAATGAGAATTGTAGAAAATCATCTACATTTGTAGAAAACAAAAAGGGCTGCATTTCTGCAACCCCTTGTTTAAATTGGTGGCCCGAGGCGGAATCGAACCACCGACACAAGGATTTTCAATCCTCTGCTCTACCGACTGAGCTATCAGGCCATTATCCATACAAGCTTGAAGTAAACCTTCCCGCTTCAGGAGGGGCGCATTATACCTATATTTTGAAAAACAGCAATTCAAAATACACAATCAATCATATATATTTTCAGTAGAGCGAAAATACAGCAACATGATTTTAAATAATCATTAATAAACAATATGATACAAAAAACCCCGCCGAGGCGGGGTTTTCGCAATTACTGAAGAATCAGCAATCGAGCTACATTACATCATGCCGCCCATACCACCCATGTCGCCACCACCCATACCACCGGCAGCAGGCTTGTCTTCAGGCAATTCAGCAACCATACAGGCTGTTGTCAGCATCAGACCAGCGATAGAAGCTGCATTTTGCAATGCAACGCGAGTTACCTTAGTAGGATCAACCACGCCCATCGCCAACATGTCGCCATATTCGCTGGTAGCCGCGTTGTAACCGTAGCTGCCGGCGCCTTCGGATACTTTGTTGACCACAACAGATGGCTCGTCACCGGCATTTTGCACGATGGCGCGCAGAGGCGCTTCCATGGCACGCAATACGATGGTGATACCGGCATCTTGATCGTGGTTGTCGCCCTTCAGGCCGGCTACTGCAACCTTAGCACGCAGCAGCGCTACGCCGCCGCCAGGGACAATGCCTTCTTCAACCGCAGCACGGGTCGCGTGCAATGCATCTTCCACGCGCGCCTTCTTTTCCTTCATCTCAACTTCAGTCGCAGCGCCAACCTTGATGACAGCAACGCCGCCAGCCAGTTTAGCCTTACGCTCTTGCAGCTTTTCCTTATCGTAGTCGCTGGTCGATTCTTCGGCTTGCTTGTTGATTTGGCCGATGCGTGACCTGATTGCGTCTTCCTTGCCAGCGCCATCGATGATGATGCTGTTGTCTTTGCCTACTTCGATGCGCTTAGCCTGGCCCAGTTCAGCCAGAGTGGCCTTTTCCAGTGTCAGACCAACTTCTTCAGCAATTACCGTACCGCCTGTCAAAATCGCGATATCTTCCAGCATTGCCTTGCGACGATCGCCGAAACCTGGCGCCTTAACAGCAACCGTCTTCAAGATGCCACGAATGTTGTTCACAACCAGTGTTGCCAGCGCTTCGCCATCGACATCTTCAGCGATGATCAGCAATGGACGACCAGCCTTAGCCACTTGCTCCAGCACCGGTAGCAGGTCACGGATGTTTGAAATCTTCTTGTCGTGCAACAGGATGTACGGGTTGTCCATCAATGCCAGCTGACGATCCTGATTGTTGATGAAGTAAGGTGACAGGTAACCGCGATCGAACTGCATACCTTCAACGATGTCCAGCTCGTCTTCCAGACCGGTACCGTCTTCGATGGTGATGACGCCTTCTTTGCCGACTTTTTCCATCGCAGCAGCGATTTTTTCGCCGATGACAGTGTCAGAGTTCGCAGAGATGCTACCGACCTGAGCAATTTCCTTGCTGGTGGTGCATGGCTTGGACAGCTTCTTCAGTTCAGCAACCGCAGCGATAACCGCTTGATCGATACCGCGCTTCAGGTCCATCGGGTTCATACCGGCAGCAACAAACTTCATGCCTTCCATAACGATCGATTGCGCCAATACAGTCGCAGTCGTTGTACCGTCACCGGCAACATCAGAAGTCTTGCTTGCTACTTCCTTAACCATTTGCGCGCCCATATTTTCGAACTTGTCTTTCAGTTCGATTTCTTTAGCGACGGAGACACCATCCTTAGTGATGGTAGGAGAACCGTATGAACGATCCAGAACCACATTGCGACCCTTAGGGCCCAGCGTTACTTTAACTGCATCGGCCAGAATATTTACGCCGACAACCATTTTGCTGCGCGCTGCGTCGTGAAACTTTACGTCTTTAGCTGCCATGTTTTACACTCCTCAATTGTTTAATACCGTGACTCCAGCGTTAAATCCGGAATCGGGCCATAAAAATTACGCTTCTACAACGCCGATGATGTCGTCTTCACGCATAGTCAGGTATTCCTGACCGTCCATCTTGAAAGTTTGGCCGGAATATTTGCCGAACAAAACCTTGTCGCCAACCTTGACGCTCATAGCCTGCAGCTTGCCGTCGTTATTCACTTTGCCGTTACCGACGGCGATGACTTCACCTGTATCAGGCTTTTCAACTGCGGTACTTGCCAGCACGATACCGGACGCAGTCTTGACGTCTTCTTCCATGCGCTTGACGATAACGCGGTCGCTCAAAGGACGAACTTTCATATTTGTATCTCCTGAATCAATGAGTTGAATTAAATGCAGGGGCGAAGCTCCGTAAGCTGCGCCCGCAGATGCTACTAATGGGGATAGCCGCTCTCAATTTCAAGAGCGGCAAGGGTATTTATTTTTTAGGAGGCAGGGCGATCTTATTGTCTTTGCTGAACTGATAGTCTTTGAAGATATGCTCAGCAGTCAAAAGCTGATAGGTACCGTCTTCGTTACGATGCGAAGTATCCTTCAGGCGATAGGCGTAATGCCCGCAAGTCCACAGATCGTAATTGCGCATGTGCGTGCACAAACAAGTCTTGTCCAATACGGAGAATTTCTTCGCATCCGGATTCGCTTCAACCACGCGATTGTAGGCATCGATATAACCGCACTTACCCGTCCCGTCCAGCACGTAGCCGAAAGCTTCGCAATTCGGACGTATGCCGGAACCGATGGCAGGGCAGCCCTTGATCATGCGCATAGGATAACCGGTCGGCGACAAGGTGTTGACTTCGATATCTTCCTCGCTGGCCTTGAAGTATTCCTGTTGAATCTTGGGCGGAATGCCGCACTCTTCGGCGACCGTAAAACGCGTCGCGACTTGCACCGCCGCAGAACCGGTTTCCAGATAGCTCACCGCATCGCTGCCGGTAAAGATACCACCCGCCGGAATCACCGGAATGTCGAGCTGCTCAGTCTTCAGATACTGAATGACCTCTTGAGTAATCGTGCGCAGATCGTATTGCGCCCAGTCCATACCGAAGCCTAAGTGACCACCGGCTAACGGGCCTTCCACCACGATGTAATCTGGCAAACGGTTCATCTTAGCATTCTTGCGCAAAAACAACTGCAAGGCGCGCACGGAGGAGACGATGATGCCCAGTTTTGCATCGTTAAAGCGCGGGTGATCCTGCATCATGGCGAACGAGCCCAGATGCAGACCGGCTGCCAGCGTGATGCCGTCGATGCCTTCGTCCAGCGCCGCCAACATACGCGTGCGCAAGGTTTCGCGCGGCGCATTCATGGTCAGCTTTTCCATACAGTTGATGAATATCATGCCGTCGCCGCGTTTAGCTTCCATGGTGCGGCGCACGTGTAACCTTGATGCTTCGGCAACCTGTTCCAGATCGAATTTTACGATAGATTTATCGGCATTCAGGATGTTCAGCTTGTATTGCTTTTGCTTGTCGCTGACAAATTTAGTCTTGTAACGCTTGTCGGTGACCGTCGGCAGCATCGCATCGGAAATATGTCCGATTCCGCCCAGGCGCGCCGCTTCCAGAGCCAATTCGGCAGTGGAAATATCAACTCCCATGCCACCGATCATGATGGGCACTAATTCGCGTGAACCAAAGCGCAGGCGAAAATCATCTACACACTTCATTGCTGCTATCCTCCAACAGTCGCCCTTAGTCTACAACACCGGGGCGTTATTAATATTGACTACACATAAGGAGCGAAGGATGCCACAGATAGGATAATACTCAAAGTAAATCCGCCATTTATCGCGTGCTTAACGCAGAAAATTCTACTTAGCCAGCACGTTACCCAGCGCCAGGGCGAGATTTTCAAAAGTAAATTGATAGCCCCCTTCCCTCATTCTGCGCGGCAAAATTCGCCGCCCTTCCAGCAGCAAACTGGCTCGCTCGCCCATGGTGAATTTGATCAACGAAGCGGGCGCAGCAAACCTGGTCGATCGGTGTAACGTTTCAGCGAGAGTGGCGGTGAATTCAGTATTGGTGACGGGGTTCGGCGCGGTCAGATTGTAAGGACCGCTGGCGTTTTTATCGTGCAACAGCACAAGCAGCATCCCCACATGATCGTCGATGTGTATCCAGCTCATCCATTGACGACCATTGCCTATCCGCGCACCCATGCCTAACTTAAACGGCGGCACCATGCGTTCGAGCAATCCACCATCGCGGCTCAACACCAATCCGCTGCGCAACAGACAGACGCGAACCCCCAACTTTTCGGCGGCAAGCGCGGCAGCTTCCCAGTCTACACACAGTTTCGCGGGAAAATCATGGCCGGCAGGCGAGGATTCGTCCTGCGCGAGATCGCCGCGATCGGCGTAGAAACCGATAGCAGAGGCTGAAAGCAAAACGGCAGGCTTACTCTTGGCCGCTGCAATGCGCTCGACCAACTCATGGGTGAGCGCAACCCGACTGTCCCGCAACGCCTTTTTACGTTTGTCGTTCCACGCCTGATCGGCAATCGGCTCACCGGCCAGATTGATCACCGCGTCGAAACACACATCCGCCGAATATTCGGCAAGATTCGACATAGCCTGAACCGCTGCGCCGCATTTAGCCGCGACCGTTTCAGGACGTCGGCTCAACACGGTGAGCTGATGACCTTCAGCCAGCAGCACGCGGCACAATTGCCGCCCTATCAATCCTGTTCCGCCTGTGATCAAGATACGCATGGCTATTCCTTCAATGAGTTTGTCCTACCAGCCCGCCAGTGTCGCATAAAACTATCCTGCAAGCGCAATACAAGCAAATTCGTTATGATTGCCCGATGAACAATACCTCACCCACCAACGCCGATCTGGTCAACCGCAGCCTGTCTGCCGTCTGGCATCCCTGCTCACAGATGAAGCATTACGAATCATTCCCGCTGGTGCCGATTGCACGCGGCAGCGGAGTTTGGCTGTATGACTTTGATAATAAAAGATATTTAGATTCCGTCAGCTCATGGTGGGTGAATTTGTTCGGTCATGCCAATCCACGCATCAATGCGGCGCTACACGACCAGCTGGACCGTATCGAACACGTGATGCTGGCCGGCTTTACCCATGAGCCGGTGGTTGAACTCTCTGAACGCCTGCGCGACATCGCACCGAAAGGGCTGGGCCACTGCTTCTACGGTTCGGATGGTGCTTCTGCGACCGAAATCGCGCTGAAGATGAGCGCGCACTACTGGCGCAACACGGGGCATCCGGCCAAGACGCAATTCACCAGCCTGCAAAACAGTTATCACGGCGAGACGCTGGGCGCCCTGTCGGTGACCGATGTTGCGCTGTTTCGCGATGCCTACGGCCAGCTGATCCGCCAGCAGAGCACGGTGATGAGTCCCGATGCCCGGAATGCCGAAAAAGGCGAAAACGCCGAAGATTTTGC
>Ga0208863_1000758_pt1 | contig 25761 bp, 29 predicted proteins | sample RifOxyD3_FD_184040 | JGI IMG/M metagenome (GOLD analysis project Ga0208863, IMG submission 184040) | Soil microbial communities from Rifle, Colorado - Rifle Oxygen_injection D3 (SPAdes) | ecosystem: Environmental > Terrestrial > Deep subsurface > Rock core/Sediment | place: Rifle, Colorado...
GAGTGGGGTCTCGAAGTACCCCTGAATGACCATTTACACAAACTATTTTACACCCTCGGAATTTCCACATGAGCAATGACATCCAATGGGGAAACATTTCCCGTGGTTTCTGTATCCTTGGCGGAGCGATTGCCATTATCGGCGGGTTGAGGCTTGTAGGGCTCAAGGCACAGGGCGAGAACAACATGCTTGAGGCTATCGCCAATGGCATTGGTTACTACTGCCTCGGAAAGGGCATATTTATGATCGCCATCTCGATCAACGTCCGGGAAGCGCTTCGTGTTATCCGTATGGGATAACGGGAGTTAAAATTCCTTATTTCAGGCACAACGATCATCCTTAATTTCCCGCTTAGAAGGAAGGTTATACCCCTTCATTTTCTTGCCAAGCGTCTTTCGGTCTATCCCCAAATCACTTGCAGTATGCGATTGATGCCAATTATGTTTTTCTAAAGCTTTTAAGATCAACGTTTTCTCGAGATCCTCAACAGCCAGGCTTAACGATGCCCATTCCTCAGGCTCATAATCCGTCCGAAGTTGTCCACCGGAAATTGATGAGTGAAAAAAATCCAGCTTCCCGAGAGAAGCATAGCGCTGGATCGTATTTTTAAATTCTTGGAGATTACCCGGCCAATCGTAATCCTGGAGGGCTTTTGTAACGATAGGATCAAGATCCTGGGCCATCTCTGGATGGTATTTTTTTAAGAAGAAATCCGCCAACAACGGAATATCTTCTTTCCTTTCTCTTAAAGATGGCACATTGATGACAATTATCTGGATAAAAAACAAAAATTCCTGCCCCATCAACCCTTGGATTACCAGATTCCTTAGTGTCTCAGATGTCGCACAAATCAACCGTACATCTACTTTGATGAATTTTTTTGTAACAGGCTGAACAAATCCGTTTTTCAAAGCATCAATCAACTCACTTTGCAATTTCAGACTCAAGCTCTCAATATTATCGAGATACAAAGTCCCATGATCGGCCAAAATTAAGAACCCGGCCGATATATCTGGATTTGTTTCTGCTGACAATGAATCACAACACCCAAAAAGATGTCGCCTGACCTCAAAATCAGACATCTCACAATCGAGATACAAAAACCCAACATCTTTCCTTTGGCTTTGCTGCCAAATGGCTTTTCCAACATATTGCCGTCCCGAGCCTTGTTCTCCGCGCAACAATACATTCGAATGAGAATAAGCAGCCGACAAAATGAGGTCATACATTTCCTGCATGACCTGGCTCTTTCCCACGATCTCTCCAAATTTGTATCGATCTGAAAGCGTTGCCAATAATTGAGTGTTTTGATTTCTTAAAAAAGTTTCTCGGTCATGCAAATTCATCTCAACCAATTTTCGTTTAGTGATATCTATGCAGACTCCGACCAAACCCTCCGCTTCGCCACGGTTATTTTCCAGTCTGGATTTGGTGCTCTCCAACATCACTTCATTGCCTTGAAAATCTGTTACAAGAATTTCTATGGTTTCTGGAACGCCGGTAGCTAATATCTTTAAATCTTGCTCATGCAATAAATTAGCTGTTTGGGGAGGCAACCCTAAATCGAAAACAGATTTTCCCACTATCCCATCAGGATCACTTGAACCAGTCATTAGTTTTGCAAAAATTTTATTCGCCCCTTTGAAATTCATTTCTTTATCTTTCCAGAAAACAGCATAGGGGATTTTGGCAATTATCTTTTCAAGCAATTTAACTTGGCTTGCCAATTCATCCTGTGTTTTCACCAAACACTGTTTCTTATGTTCATATAACGCAGTTCGCTCCTCAACTTGGGCTTCAAGATTTTCCTGCAGTGCAACGCAAAAATCCATCCGCCGCTTGGCCGCCGCCAATTGACAAATGACTTCTACAAAAGCATCTATCTCCGAAATCGGCTTGGTGTAATAATTAATTGCGCCCGCGCGGAGTGCTTGGATAATTTTTTCTGATTGGGTGTTGCCGGAAACCACTACAACGGGAATATAGGAAACTGATGTAATATGTTTTAAAATTACAAAGCCATCGGGCGGGGGCATCTGCAAATCCACCATGACCAAATCAGGTTTGGTTTCATCAAATAATCGAATCCCTTCTTCGCCGTCCTGTGCTATCAGTACATCACATTTTCCTCTAAACGTTTCTTGCATTATTTTTAAAAAGATAGGGTCATCGTCAATGACTAAAATGCAAGGTTTATGGGGGGGCATCTCTTTTAATAATGTAATCATTTTAAAATTATGTCCCCCTATTGTGAAATATTACGACCCAACATTCTCTTTACAACAACCTACTTGCACAAGCTCCTACCTTCGGGCCAGAATCGTTGGCTCTATCAATCTGCCGAGGCAAAAATCTTCGCGAGTTGTTTCTGAAGATCGTCCGGTAACAATTCTTTTATTTTACCATAATGCTTTTCTAACCATTGTCCACCTTGTTGAACCCGAAGCTTGCGCTCTTCCTGTTCAACTTTCTTTGCTTGTTCCAACAAATCTTTAGCCTGTTGTCGTAGATTATCTGCTTTTGACATTTTTTCTCCTTTTTTTATAAAAATGAACGTTTAAATTTTTACAACTTCTTTACTTTAAAATCAAATCCCAACTGCCACCCATATGTTTCATGCTTGGTGAGAATAATTGCTGCATCAAAGTTATTACCACCCTTTCCCGGGATACCTGTTAGATGCATCGGTTTTTTCTCAAGAGCTTTTTGTACCAATTCTTTCAAAAAATGCTCGGTATGCTCGATCTTAAACCGATCAAGAAAAAGCTCCGCATTCTTTATCCATAATACGAATTTACAGCCGCCCTTAAATTCAGAACAGCCAAACATCTTTTCCCGCATAACTATTTTCCCTACTTTGCACTCTGGACATATCCCAACTTCCACTTTCAATATCTGGTTACGCTTAATAAAAGCAGCCGTAGCCGTATCACTTCCGAAAAGGCCTTCGGGGATTTCTATTTTCTTTTGCTTGGCAATATTGGTTGCATATTCGATCTGGCTTGGAGTTGGTTTGCCAACTTGAAGATCTATTCCCAAATCATCTCTTAAGATTTGAACCAGCTTGTGATATTCATTGATTAGATCATCAGCAGTATCTATTTCTCCTGACGCAATCAAATCCAGTTTATCCTCAAAGTCTTTGGCATGATCTCTATCTGCCATCCACGGACACTTTGCCATCACCCACGCATCGACGGCTTTCCCAAGCTCTGAAACATAGAGCATCCCGTTTCTCACAAACACATAATCTTTCGCCGTTAAAGATGGAATAATGGTATCCAAGGTGGAAGGTCGAGCTATCCCCGCATCATCCAGGGTGGTGATAAAGCGACCAATCCCATAGCGGTCTGGTTGCCGCGTTTTCTTCTCTATCGCCTCAATATTCACCGGCGCCAACGTATCTCCAATCGTCATAGAAGGAAGCTGTATCTCCCGATCTTTCCATTCGTCACGCTCATTACGCTCTGAAGCCTTAATAAACCGCCCGCCAATCATTTCCCAACCTTGATAGATGGCATGGTTGGCCTGGGCCTTAAACTTGATGCCAGCCACACTTGTAACCACCTGTGTCGTATCGTAGACTGCATTTTTTAATTGCACCGCAATTGTGCGATAGAAAATAAATTCGTAAAGCTTATGATGATCTTTGCCTAAGATGTTTGTATCGCCCTTTTGCCGCCATATCTCATCAATGTTGCTTGGGAAATATTCTTCCTCAAAATAGGTTGGCCGGACAGCCTCATGCGCATCCGCATTTTTTTTGGTTTTTCTGAATTCACGACGGGCAACCAGAGTATGTTCTGCACCGAAAAAATCTGTTAGCACCTTCGTCATCTCGGTGATAGCTGTGTCTGAAATACGGTAGCTGTCTGTCCGGTGATAAGTGATATATCCAAGCTCGAACAATTGTTGTGCAAGATCCATGGTGTGATTGGGTGCAAACCCGAAAAGATAAAACCCTCCCCTCTGGAGTCTCGAAGTGGTCAATGGTGGGTATGGAGCGATATCATGATTGTTAGGTTTAAATTCTTCGACAATATGGACGTTTTTCCGGACCAGGTGTATTACCTCCTGGAGCTGTTCAGCATTCTCTTCCTTAAATTTAAGCTGGTTTGTTGCTCTGAACGGTATCCCTTCGGTGACATAATCCACGACTATTTGCCAATATGGTTCGGAAACAAAAGCCTCAATCCTTTTTTCGTTTTCAGCCAGGATATGCAGGGCCGCAGACAATACCCTACCGACTCCAGATGGGCGGTGTTCACTACATGACCGTTTGAAATCCGCACGAAGCAACTGTGATATAGGATAGCCAACCTCCCTGTCTATATAACGCCTGGCTCGCTGTGCCTCAGTAATACGAACATCTAAAGTTCGCGCTCGTTCTTTGATCGCCGTCAGAATTTCCGACCTTGTGATCTCATTGAAAGTTACCCTGTGATATTGTTTTAATTCAGCCCTTGCCACTACATCCAGGGCGATTTTCTCTCCTTCTCTGTCTGGATCTGTTGCCACCCATACAGCTTTTGCCTTCTTTGCCGTTTCTGCAATCTCTTCAACCAGCTTTTTCTTGCCCTTTTCGTAAACCCATTTTCCAACAAAGGCTTCCCCTCGTTGCTCAATGCCGTGCTCATCGTCCGGCAGATTAAGAATGTGACCAAGCGTGGCCATTACTACCCACCTTTCTGGCTCATCCTGAAGGTATTTGGCAATAGTCTTACTCTTAGTTGGAGACTCGACAATTAACAGATTGAATTCTTGCTCCATTTCGCAAACCTCTTTTGAAAAAGGAATGGGCTCACTACTCTCTATTTTTTTTCCGGCATAGTTTGTGTTTTGAAAAAAAATGGATTTTTAGACAAAAAAAAACGGCTCGCCCAGGTTGAATATCTGGAGAGCCGTTAAAGTTATGTTGATACCATGATCTCAGTGTGATCGTGAAGAGCCAGAAAACCCATATAGGGCCAGAAGATCCATTGCTGTATCTCTACCCTTTTTCGTGAATCCCAGGACAACAAATGCCTCTGGGGTATTCATGGGACGAACCGGGTCTGAAAACCCAAGCTCCTTTAACAACTGGTCAACACAATCACCGTTGGTGGCATCAGGAAGTTGTTTCATCGCCTCTCTCCATTTATGGGGTTTAATTTCATCATTTCGTCAGCCTTCAGGCCACGATTCCAAGCAAGGGAGGATGATTATTTACCCTTGACTGAAATCGTGGCCTGACACACAACAAAACAATGCCTGGAGAGAGAAAAAAAAACCCTGCGAGGGGTAAAAACAACCCCCTCGCAGGAATGCAAATTATCGGTTACGGGTAGATCTGAGCAATTACATTTGCCAGGTCAATTCCGCTTTTTTCAATTATGCAAATGGATCCCCTCGCGGAAACGATTGTATCGTCACCACCCTGGGGAACATCAACAAGATCTTCTTTGTCGGCATATTCAGTATCGTAATCGATAAAAACTATGGAATCGATTGGCAACTGCCCCGGATCATTACTGATCACAGCTTGCAAAAGCCCTCCTTTACTGAAAACAATACCCAATATCGGCTTAGCCAGAGGCAGATTGTCCGTGTGAGGCCCAATATCGCCTGTTTCGGCTTCGCTAATACGTTGGCCCAACCAAGAAGATGTCCCGAAATACTGGATATCATCGACGGTAATAAAAACTGCACTTCCACCAAATCCATCCGGCGCCATCTTGGAACAGGTGTAGGACGTTTCTCTTGAGATCCAAGAAAGCTCGCCATTAGAACGACGAATAATTTCCTGAAACCGCCCAAGGAGCTGTTCCTCACCATGTTCAATTTCGTTGCCCTCGGAATCAACGATTTGTGCATCCGAACACCAATTTTCTTCAAAGAGATAAAACTTATCATCGCCGTCTGACTCGATACTCACGCCAAAGGCTTCGATAAATTTAATATCATCATCTAAAAGAAGATGTTTGGGGATGGAAGGCTGGTATGTAGCTTGGCTATCATAATTTGGCATATTTTTTGACTCCTTAAATGAAAACGGGAGACAAATTTCCCCCATTAGGAGAAACAAGTCTCCCTAATGGGGGAAATAAAACACCACCAAAAGGCTGATGCCTTGGGGTGGTGTTTGAGGGATTATTTATGAAATGTGGGAGTTAATGAATCATCAACTTCAGCAATCCGGCTATAAAACCAACCGTGAAAATAAAGCCCGCGATTTGAGCCTGAAACATCCTTACCGTCAAATCGTGCGTGAGATCCTTTTTGAGATCTCTCATCTCGTTCTTGATTTCAAGAACATCGGCCTTAGTTGCAAAAGTTCCTTCTGCGATTTTAACTTGCCAAGCTGTAAGAGCCTCAGCTTGCGGAAGAGAAAATCCGTGGGCCTCCAAATCCTTAACCATCTCATGTGTATTCAAAATTCCTGCCATCATCGTATTCTCCTTTAATTAGAATAATCAGTTTTCATAATCAAATCTACAAAAAAGAGAACCCAATATCCCTACAGGGGAAACAAGTTCCCCTATTAGAGAGATATTAATTACCTTCAAACAGCATTTTATTGTCCTCGTAACCACTCATCAACTCATCCAACAGTGCAACAGCCTTATCCCACTCAAAAAGAGGTAGCTCTTTTTGAGCCAAGGCGACCTTTTCTGAAAAATGTTGCCGGAGCTGCCGCGCCACCATTTGGGCATGTTTACCAATACCTTCCTGCTCAATGAACAAGATGGCATCGATCATATCTGCCAATTTAACGGTCACAGCCTGTTCCGGCTTAGCTTGAAGCCTTTTTTTACACTTTACGAGCCAAGGCGCAATTTGCTCTTCGATAATATCAATGGGGTTATTTCCCAAACAAATCTGCTCAATTCGCCGTTTAAGCGGGCTGGGCAGATCGCCACAAATGGTTTCCGGCAGGTCGTGCCATAAGGCATACTCCACCATTTTTAACCGTTCCGAATCGGAAAGGCCCGGCAGAATATCCTTGGCCAGCTTATTGACGAACATAGCCACCAAATAATGATGTTCCGCCAAAGTTTGCGGCCGGCCAACTCGTACCGAATGCCATCTGGTGACATGTCCGGTTCTGGCGAGGTCTTTTATGCCAAGAAGTATGTTTTTCATAGTCTTTCCTTTTGGTTTGAAGGCCATTCTCCCCTGATAAGGAAGTTGGCCCTATCAGGGATTTATTCAATATGAATAACCTCTCCAAATGGAGGGGTTTCACCGTACTGCCCCATGTATCCCCAGAGAACCGGATAGCCGGGATCTTCGGGGAACCTGGAACATTCCAGATCAGTCAGATAGATCAAACACCCTGGATCAATCCCCTGCTCTCGCACCCATTCAAACGGAGGCCGAAAATCCGTGCCGCCGCCGCCTTTAGGATGGAGCTCAAGAGGAAGATCCTGGTTGGTGAAAACCTCAACGCCCTTAATTTCCGTATCGCAATAGACCACATAAAGGGTCGTATCGTAATCTTCAAGTATGGCGCTGATTTCTGCTGCAGAAGCCTTGAGAGCTTCATCATCACGGCTACATGACGTGTCACAAACAAGCACCGGAGGCTTCAGCTCTTTCGAGTGAAGCTGGGGGAGGTACAGCCCTTGCTGTATGAACCTCCTGTTCGGCATTTGCCAGGAATAGTCATTGCGGGCCGAGACTTCGACAAACCGCCGCAAAATCGTTTTCCAATCAACCCTTGGGTCAATGACTTCAGAAACTAATCTGTCGATGCCAGCCGGCATACTGCCCATTCCCTTGGCAATCTGTCGGGCCTGGGCAATCGCTATCTTCCAATCTTGTTCGGATTGAGATAACTGTGCCGGTGTCGGTTCGCTACTGTTCGCCCCATCTTGCGATGCCGGCTTGAAGTCACGAACCTCTCCACATCCACCAGGATCATTATTTTGTCCACCCTCGCCGCCTTCTCCATCTTTCGATGGGGGAGGATCTGGCAGGAGCCGATACACCTTGTCTACACTCATACCCTTGTATGCAGCATTGATTAAGACGTCCTTTGGCAAAACAAAACCGGCCGCAATCAACTCAAGGTTGATTACATAATCACCTGCTTCATTCCACTTCCGGGAGTCTCTATTGCTCCTGCGGGTGTGGTGACTGAACATACAATGACAAACCTCATGGGCAACAAGCCCCTTTGTTTCATCAAGTGTTAAGCCATCAATGAATTCAGAGTTAAATCCAAGATTGATCGAGTCCGTCCATGCGGTTTTGCAAGAGGGATCTTCTTTAATGTTGAGGCGTAATGCCAGATTCCCGAAAAACGGGGCATCCAGTATCAGGCCAGCCCTTGCCGCGATAATCTTCTTCTTTGCGGTTAGACTCATGGCCATCACCCAAAGATACCGGACATTGCGCTTTCGATATCCTTAAGGATGTCTTTGGCACTCTGCACGACTTCTTCCCGGGTTTCCTTATGGTCCTTGATGGCGCTTGGGTCATGGATGCAAATAGAAGCAGAAACTTCCATTGCGAGTTCTGCAAGTCGTGGATCATTGCCAACATTCAACATGGGCAATATCTCCACCAACTCGCACAGATGTTTGATCGTTTCCTCGGCGTGAATCTTTTTGCCGGTGAACCGACTAAGCCCCTCATACAAACGAGTCCAGGCATCCTTCATCGCAATAGCAAGCCGATCTTCAAGAGATTGATCGATATCATCTCTCAACCTCTTGAGGTCTTCATCAAGTAAGCCTACAACCTTTAGATCCGACCCACGAGGCACGGGCATGAAGGTTGTATCAAAAGCAAACTTGGCGTCCAGTTTTTCGACATCCGGATAATCGGATGAATTAAACATTTCACCAAGTCTGTTCCGGTCGGAATCGACAAGATAGGGATAATCCCACTTGAACGACTCGACCTTCCTGAAAAGCTCATCCTTTCGCTCCTGCATCACCTGTCTGTATTTGAAATACATCTGGTTGGTCAGCAGCCGGAAACCCTTCTCACGGCCCTCAAGGGTCATGGTCTGGTGTAACCGTCTGGTTTCTGCGACATGCGAATGAATACCTTTCAGCTTTTCGCTACTCAACAAATGCTTGTTAAAGTTCCCAGAGTCGTCCGAGGCAAAATGCTCTACCTTAACCTTTTCCGTTACCTGCTTGTCATACTTACGAGCAGTCCAACAAGAAATGGCCAAGTTTACAAACATGCAATTGTCTGCGAGCGAAGCGGCCTGGGTGCTGTTTTTGGTGGTTGTTGTTGTCATGGTTTGTCCTCCATTATATTCAAAATACGTTTTGGGCAAACCATTCCCCATAGGGGCAAAATGATTTGCCCCGATTGTGGGGTGGGTACAACACAAAATTAATCGCAGAAAATCAGATCAGCCGTCAATTAAACCCCAATCTTTAACCTCATGGTAATCAGCATTTTTTTGCTGATCACAAGTCAATGCGTCGATTATGGTGTCCGGCAATTCAATCCCGAAACCCGCAATAACGAAAAGATAGGGGGAAACATCAAAATATCCCCCTGGATAATTCAGGGTTAAGTCCGACCAAATTTCTTTGCCATCGATTTTGATGGATAGATGGTAATGCTGCATACAACCATCCCAACCAATAACGATAACAGCTTCTTTTTCTACGATTTGTGCTTTCATGATGTGTTTTGACATAACTTGTCCTCTTAAATGTTAAGCAAGGGGGCAAGATTCAACCCTAAAGGGGCTGAAAGCCCCCGTGGGGTTGATAGATGAATTATGCGAACATGACCTCGTGGTGCCGTACTTCCCATTCTGCAAAAGCACGAGTGTTCACGAAATCTTCGCTCTGCTTATTGGCCTGATTGACCAGGAGTACACTGAATTCATCCGGTAGACGGTTGGCATACCTGAAAATTCGGTCTGCGGTCTGCGCGGATGCTTTCTTGGCGAGGGCCAAGGTTACAGCGTACAGGTGGGACGGTTCAGTAGGAACCGGGGCATTGTCTGGATCGAGCAAAATTTTGTCTGGGTTGAATTCATTCATCAACTTCTGGTAGTTGGCAAGAAAGCCACACCACTCAGCGGCAAAACCTTCCCCGGCTGTTCCGGAATACACTTGATACTCGATCTCCTTCTCTATCCCGGCATTTCTCAACTTCCCGACATTGGCTACCGTCCTGGGACATGGCGAGTTCGTCATGTCAGAAGTCGGCTTGAAGTCGAAAAGAAGATTGGGCCGAAGCTTGATAAAGAAAACGAGCTCCGTAGGCATATTGTTGTCCAGCGCCCACCGAATCCAATCGTAAAGATCAGGTTCCAACTCAACGATAGTGGCGAACCGACTTTTGACCGGCTCCAAAATACCACTTACGCCTGCTCTGTCCTGTTTTCGATTGGTGGCTGCAACAAAAACCACATGGTCGGAAACCTTATGGTCATTGATTCTCCGTGCGAGAATTAATTGCATAAACGCACTTTGTACTGCAGGTGGCGCTTGTCCAAGATCGTCAAGAAACACGATGGTCAATTCTTTCGCATTGATCATCTGTTCCAACTCACCAAAAGGAACAAATGCCGCCCTCGGTTTATCGCCATCCGTGAACACCCAGGGCATGCCCTTGGCGTCTGTTGGATCGCTAACTACCGGATGCATAATAAGCAGATTGCAAGCACCAAACTTCTCTTTCAAAAGCTCCTGCGCTTGCGCCACGATATCGGATTTACCGACGCCTGGCGCACCTGTGATCAGGACAGGGAGTTTCAAGGGGAGAAGATTGACAAGCAGTTTGATGAGCTGGGAAGGCTTTAAGGCCTTATTATTGATGTTCATTTGTGTCCTCCGAATTTGTTTAATCGAAGGGCATGCCACCACCCCGAAGGGGTGATGTTCTGCCCTTCAGGGGTGAGTGAGGTTTGATTTCAGGATTATGAAGTTGATCACGCAAATGGAATGTCTGGAGCAGTTGAGATAGCAAAAGCGAATGCTCCCCTGTCCACCAAAAACATGATTGCTCGAAGCTGCATTGAAAGGATCCAACCTGGATGTTTCGGCTGATTCCATAAAAAAACATATCGCTCATTTGCAAGCTCTGCTTCTATCTCGCTAAGAGAAAAAATCCGTTTTCCTTTTATATATTTCCGTTTGTAGGCCATGACGTTCACGCTGCATAAGCGCAACGCGCAACTCTGCGGGTCTGCGGGATCATGTAGGTTTCTTCCTCAACAACACAACTCTGACATGCATTAAGGAAAATCTCAGCACACTGTTGTACCGCTTCATCGAAGCTCTGCACGAGTTTGACTTCTTCCCTTATTTCATACAGGGTCAAATCATCAAAATCTTGATCTCCAAGGCTCTGGCCGGGATATGTGATCGTTTCGTATAACTCAGCATTGAAACGAGTATCACGACCGCAAGCTCCACAATGGTTGCCCAATGTAGAACCTTTTGCATTGATCTTGGCTTCGTTGATAAAGGCTGTTTTTTCTTCGTCTGAAATCGACAAAGCAAAAACAGCTGGTTGATCCAGATAAGTTGCCGTGATCCAACATCCGCTGTTCATGAAAACCTCTCTTTCGATTACTCCTTTCGGAGTATCATCCGGAGCAGCTTCATGAACTTTTTTAAAGTTGCGTTGCCCGCACGATCTGCATATGCTTTTATGTTCAAACCGCTTCCGTTCACCCCGATAAAGAACGAGATATCCGGCAGATCGCCCATTGAAGCCGATCTGATAGCAGTAATTATGCTCAAATGCAAAATCTGTAAAAACGTCCTCAATCTCATTGTGATATTGCGCAGAGTCCGCAGAAAGCAACTCATAGGCATCGTTCATTAATTCATGAGGGACGAATCTGTTGAGCTTGACATTATGGGCGTAGCTGGTCGAACCATTCCAAGAATTCATGGTATTGTACCGAAAATGACTTTTCAGATACGCCAACATACTTTCTTTGGAACGAAGGTCTACTTTGGTAATAAATTTTTGAGTGGCCATGTTTTGCTCCTTAAAAATACGAAATAGAAAAGGGAAACATGACCCCCATAGGGGTTAATGTTTCCCCTGTGGGTTTAATTTATGTAAAAATGCTTAATCCTCTTCAATTCTCCCGTAGCCTTAACTCTTTCTTAATCGTTCTCAGAAAATGATTTGCCATGGCCACAATGCTGACCAAAACAAACCGGTCATCATGACAAGCCAAACCATTATCTTCATTAGTCCAAGCAACCTGCTGTTTCATTGCAAGCCCTTCATCCTCAAAACAAACAGGATATGCGGCTTTGCCGGTAAAAATGAAATCAACGTGCTGCCGATGATGGCGCACCCTGATCACTTCCTTTCCGTCTGCAAGAGAGCTGATTGTTTGGGCATCAAAAGATGCGGCCGTAACCGTATCGGTGATCATCAAAAGAGATTGGAAAATTTGGAGAGAATTTCTGGCAATCGCTATCATGGCTTGGTCCTCCTAAAAAAAGGGCAAGCCGGATCCCCAGAGGGGAAACAGTCGCTTGCCCCTCATGAAGATTGATTTTGATTTGATTAGTTGACAGTCGGCAACCAAGATTCAAGAATCTTGGTTGCATCTTCTTGAGACACACCAATCAACGAATGTTCATCGATGTTACCTTGAAAAAACTTCTGGCCAGGGACGTTTGCCGTGGCATCAAGCCACTGGAGGCAAAACTTGATATCCTCAGTCGAAGTATAGAAATTACGACAATACAAATACGTGCCGCTTTCAGCTACACTCCAAACGAAGTCTCCGTGGCTAACAATGTTAAGGATGTTCCAATCCCGCTCAACAAGGTCGGTCATGTAATAAACGAGCACGTTATACGCCTGCTCTTTCATCTGCTGATAGACACTCTCCACGCTGGGAAGAGAATTAACCGCAAGGATAGACCGATTTTTCTCAAGGAACTCAAAGATTGTCATATTTCTGTTATTCATGGTTTGTCCTCCGTTATATTCAGAATACGTTTTGGGCAAACCATTCCCCATAAGGGCAAAAATGATTTGCCCCGATTGTGGGGTGGATACAGATCTATTTTGGTTTAATCCAAACCTTTTGCTTCACGAATTGCAGTAATCAACAACTTGAAATCCGTATCGCGATAAGAATGTGGAAGTTGGTTAAGACGATTGTAGGCATGTTCCAAGGCCGCTAAGAGTTTAGGGGCCGCAGTCATCAGCCTGGCAATTGCAACAGCTTTTCGCCTTTCTTCGTCGTCTTTTTCTGAGTGGGCCTCAACCCAGGCAATCACTTTTCCTTCAGCATCACGGATAGTAAATTTCTGCAAGGCGATAGTTTTATTCTGCCCTTGCAAAACCAACATCAATGAGCCAAAATCAAAAGTGTCCATTGGCACCTTCGCCAATGTGCAAATTTCTTCCCCACATTGTTCGCACTTTTCTCCAGAGAAAAGGAGAGCCGCAGGATCAATAACGGTGAAAATGGGATTGCTCTGTACGGTTTTAAAACAAGATTCACATAATCGCTGAATCTGCTTAAACCTGGTTTTGACCCTGAACACTGGAGTAGGCTTAAATGAAAATTCATAGCCTTCTACAGCTTCAGCCGTTTGTTGTGTCATAAAACACCTCCTTTAAGTGTTTGACTTAGACACTCGTTTTTTGCATCTACAGTCGGGACATATAACGCCTGTAAAGATGTGGTTAAACCTCTCATAAGTTTCTTTAGATGTTATCGTGAGTTTTACGCCACACTTTGAACATCCAATCACCACCAGAACTTTATCATTGCTTCCCATGATTACACCTTTTCCTTTTTATGCCGCCTTCAGCTCTGCCAGAACATAATGCTCTTCATTTTCTGGACGGAATACGCGAATCGGCTTATTTTTGATATTGCCCTCCCCTTTCCGGTCATACTGGCCAACTTTTAGATTGTTCCAGTAAATTACACCTGCTCGGAACACAAAACGATGCCCGTTGACAAAGGCGATCGCTCCTTCCGGAACAATATGAACCTTGCCGCGAACAACATATTGCGTCTGAACTTGTGCTTTGGTACCGTTGGGGGAAGTCAGCGTGGTAGTGGTGGTAACAGTGGTTTCTTCTCGGGTCACAACAGGTTCATCATCCAGGGCAAGAGTAGCTGCCATCTCTTTTTGACGATAATCAGCCCAAGCGTCTTTGACGCTCTTGGTCCTGGTATTTCTTGTGAGTGACTTTGCAAGTTCGTAAAGGATGCTATTTTCCGACTCAGCGAGAGCCGCAAGCCCCTTGTCAGACAGCTCCCCTTCAACGGCCAAAGATGTTTCCATCTTCTGTGCCATCAGAGAAAGAGCTTTATCTTGCATACAAGATTCATAGGTCAAGTAGAATACCCGAACAGGAAGACCCTGCCCGATACGCCATGATCTACGAGAAGCTTGCCGAAGAGTGTAAACACTGTATCCACACTGAAAAAATACGATCGTCGGGAAATCCAATAAATCTAACCCGGTTTTCACCAGATTGGGATTACAGATTAAACAATCATACGCTCCAGTAAACATCTTGCCCTGCAACCACCCTTCCCTCTTTTCAGCAGGAACAGCTTCGCTTCGCAAAATAAGTGGAGTGAAACCCTTGGCAAGCAGCTTGCTTGATAAGGTTGGGATTAAATCCCTTGTACCGGTATGTTCCAAAAAGATGGCTACTCTTCGTCCCTGTTTCTTTTCAGTCTCAAGGATTTCAAGTAGACGTTCTTCTTTCGGTAGAAGTTTGAAATCAAGGCCTGGGGCATGGGCTACAACTTCTTCCCTGCCGTTTGTTACCAGTGTCACAATCTCTTCCTTTCGGCATCCATCAGGATACGCCAAAAGCGATTGCAACATCTTGCCTAACAACCTCATGTCTCCCTTGGCCAAAGCCGCTTTGCAGGCTTTAACTAAAGTGTCCGAAAGATCATTGTACGCTCTCTCCTGTTCCGGGGCCATCGTAACCGACGTGACAATCTCATCGTATTCCGGCAGCTGATCCGCAACATCGGACAAACGAACAAACACAGAATGTTCCAACAACAAGTCGGGCAACAACGCTGGAGAAACACCGGGTGCCTCCTTTACAGAAGGTTTACTCCCTTTTCTTCCAATGCTGGCCGTATTGACGTTGGTATCTTCTTTCTTTTCGGTGAAGGTGGTTTCTACAATACCGTAACGCTTTGCAAACTGTAGCGTCCGGCCATACTCAAACCCAGACTCCTTCATCTGTCGCGGGAACATCCGATAAAGTAGGTAAAATAAATTCCGGCTGTAACCACCCATCAAGGTGCCAGTCAGCGCGAGAATTTGTTTTGATTTTGTCACCAAAGACGCCATCGCCTGTCCTTGAGCTGATTCATTGGACAACTCATGAATCTCATCCAACACTACCAAGTCAAAGAAGTTGTTCGGAAAATGTCGCTTGATGAAATCTGCTTTTGCATATCTCCGGTACTTGGTGTGGTCAGCTCCCCATAAAGGATTGCCGCAACCACCAAGCCCATCATTATTTTTACAATTCGGCGCCGGATCATTATCGTCATACTCAACTGTCCGGCCACATTCAGGGCAACACTCCTTTCCTTTGCGACGATATGTTGCAATCTTGCGCTGGTAGTGAAGTTTTGCTCTTTCTTTGCCGATTACCCAAACCTCGATACCTTGCGGTTTCTTCGGTATTTGTTTATGGGCAAGCAGTAAAGCCATGCTTGGACCGTTAAGATTGTAACAAGTAACGTCCGGCAAGACAGCCTTGGCCTCTCGTATCCATTTCTGGACAAGATGCCCTGGACACATCACAATGATGCGTTTTGCCTTTTTAGGGATCAGATAAGCAACAGCCAAAGCCATTTGCGTTTTACCTGTTCCCATAACACCGACATTGAATGCGCCTTTGTCATTCTTCTGAAACAACGCCTTGGCGACCGGAAGGACACCGCGGATTGTTTGCCCAGAGAAAGACTTTCGAAGTAAGCCCTCAAGCTTAACTCGTGCGGCCTTATCCCAATCATCCTCTTGTTTAGGCGTGTAAACAGGGGTCATTCCATCAACGACTTTGGCTTTTAACTGCTCGCCCCAATCATTTAGGAAGTCTCCAATGGCTATTACCTTGGGCTCGACCTTTACAGGTTCCGCGTCAGAAACAACAGGAGGAAGAGAAATAACCCTCGCTGAAGCTACACCATCGGTTAAATAACCTGCTTTCACACTTTCAAGAACCATAGCCTCAAAATCAATTGCTTCCGGCCATGAAATATTCCAGGTTTCCCTAAAATTCTCATTCCCGAAGGAATAGAGTTTTTCAGGGTGAAATACTTCGTCCCACAACCAATCTATCCATTGCGGAAGCAACGGCGTATTGGTCTGAGAATCAACCAACAAGAAAGCTCTTTGTTTCACGACTTCGAGATCTGTCCCGTAAACCGTTCCGTAAAGAATCTTCTCATCGAGCCAACTGGCTTTCCGGTTGAAATGTTTAGCTGACCGAATAATCTTATGAATCAGATTATCGGTTTTTTGGGTAATAGAAGAGGTAGTGAAATTTTCGCCCAAAGTCAGGCTAAAACGTTCACCATTTGTTTGATGAATAAGGCTCAGAGGTCGCCCTTGATACAACGAGGCACCAATGGCATCTACTTGAGTTGGTGTTCCGACCAGGCTTAAAAGTAAGGCCTGAGCCGGTTCATGTGGAATATGGGATCGTCTTGCAATCAAAGCATCACAATATGCTTCAAATCCAAAACTTGTAACTCTAAAATAACCCGGCATACGTTTCTCCTTTTAATGAAAAAAGGGGAGATTGCCCCCTTGAAGGGGTAATCTCCCCCTTTCGGGTTTGGGTTAGTTTATGTCTTGATATCGACTATTCTTTCTTGAGTTGTTTGGCCTTTACACTAAACCACGGCGCATCTGTCGGAGCGTAAAAATAACGCACCTCTCCGTCAACGATCTCAGTACCAACAATCGTTTTGTTGCGGAAAACCACGCCGTAACTATTAGTGTAAACCACTTCATCTCCGATTTTAAATCCGCTATCCGGCATAACACATCCTTTTAGTGGACCGAAATCATTTGAGTTTGCCATTTTGTCTCCTTTATCGAACCACAACCATCTCAGCCGTCAACATATCGATGGCCTTGATCGTGGGAACGTATTTATCCCGATACTCATGCTTGAAACTCTTTTCCGTTTCACGCGTGCGCACAAACACCATCTCCTGTTTTACTGTCTCTCCCTTAATGACAAGGGATTGATCGTTGCCAGTAATGCCGCCATTCATATAACCAGCGACCAGCAACAACGATAAATGACCGTTTTCAAGCGGAGCCAAAGGCCGAATCATATTCCGGGGCTTTGGCGACAACTCCAACAACAAATTGTCGAGAACACCGCTATGGCGAACCTTCGGGATAGCATCCTCTGGATCGACTCGGTACGAGACAAAATTAAGAAGTGGTATTTTTGCAGTAGGGATAATGATTTTTTCGTTGTCCAGCTGTGGAGCTTGATTGAAAAACTCTTCAAGATTCAGCGTGGAAATCATATCGAATTCTTGTTTAACGATATCGGCCTTGTCCTTATGAACAAGTTCAGACCGTTGGCCCATGACGACACATTGTTTGAAAACATCAAATTCTGGCCGGGGAAAAGCGCAAACCCGCAGGTTTTTGAATTCTCTCGACAACACTTTGCTGCAATGCTGCAACACCGTATAGGGGATGACCAAAACAAGCCACCCGCCCACCTGAATCTTGCCTGCATAGTTGCGAAGGAATCTTGCTTCTAACCGATCAGATTTTTCATCGCCATTGACCTCATAATCATATGGTGGATTCAAATACACCAAACCAAACGCCTGTGGCGTGATCTTCGTTTCTACCAAAGCATCAGCCCATTGGACTGTCTTCAATCGAAATCTTGCCTCTTGCACTCGGTTATGATCAAGCTCAACACCATATGTACTGGCTTGAGTGCCTTCGGCCAAAGCTGAGAGCGTTATACCTTTCCCGCAACACGGATCAAGCATTCGCGCCCCTGCCTCAACCTCCAACATATTCTTAAGCATTTTGGTAACAGAATCCGGGGTAGGATAAAATCCTGCCTTTTCCTTGCTGGCTAATCGAGCCATATTCTTTGTCCTCCAAATGTGGCAGGGCAAAAAAAATCCCAATAAAGGGTCTTTTGCCCCCTTTTATTGGGATGATTAAGAAACGTGAAAATCCTGTTTCTTGTGAGTCAAAATTCTCGCCTCCAGGTTGAAAATACAGGAAGCAAAAATGAAAAACCCTACCAGGGAGAATATCTTCCTGGTAGGGTTTAAGTTTGGGAAAACCAAGTCAGTGTTGAAGCAAGACCTGATTTTATTTGTTTGTAACAAGTTACCTGACCTTACGGTAAGGTAGACCTCAGAACGGAACGTCTTCACCCATCGGAAACTCCTGCATAGGCAGTTGTTCTTCACCCTGCGGAACGTCCTGATTCGTTGTGCCACCGTTACCATTCCTCGGAGACAACATCTTCATCTCGCGGGCTACGATCTCAGTGGTGTATCTGGTGGTTCCATCCTTATCATCCCATTTACGGGTCTGCAGCTTACCTTCGATAAAGACTTTGGAGCCTTTATCGAGGTATTCACCACAGATTTCACCCAGGCGGCCGAAGGCTACAATCCTGTGCCATTCGGTTAATTCCTGTTTATCGCCCTTTGCATCCTTCCAGGTTTCGGTTGTCGCCACATTAAAACTTGCGATTGCCGTACCGCTCTGGCTGTAACGGACTTCAGGTGTCTTGCCCAGGTTGCCGATGAGAATTACCTTGTTAACCATTGTGTGTTTCTCCTTGTTAAATTGGAACCGCGCAAAACAAGTCCCCCCTATGGGAACACTGTTGAGTGGCCCCATGATTGTGGGTTGTGGAATTGTTTAGAATTGATTGAAGATGTTACTTGATACTTTGGAGGTGCGCGTACCTGGGGGTATTGCCAGCTTTAATCATTACTTCCTGACCATACGCCACCAAATCCGGCGCCATTCCAGCACCAATAGCACTTGCAACCATCACGATAACCAACATAACCATTCCGATTTTGCCTTTCATAGTTCCTTCCTCCGGTTCATTGTTGTTGTTTGAAAACGCCAATGAGCGAGAGAAACACCACCCCTGAGAGGGTGAAGTTTCACCCCCTCATTTAAGAGTATGATGTCGAGATTAAGCCTACGCCACTACATCCAGCCGTTTGTGATTGAGCAACTTATCCACCCGTTTTCGGCTGAACAGTGCAATCAATCGTGCCCGGCTGAATATCATCATTACCGAAGTAATGTTGATGACCGAAGTAATGATTATGGCGATTCTGCTTTTTTTGTTCAGGATGCGGTCAGTCTTTTGGGACTGACACAAAATGCAGACAGGCTTTAAAGCGTACCCGGACCTAATAACCAATGCCTGATGATTGGTAGGCCTGTTACAGAAGCAACAACTAGCCATAATTTCCTCCTGATTTTTTTTGTCAGGGGGCAAACACAATTCACCCCAAAGGGGATTGTGAAGCCCCCCCTTTGGTTGTGGGATTTTGTTTGGGATTAGGCTGCCTTGACCATATCGAATTTAACGAATGACGTAGATCGGCTAAACCGATCTGCATCAACGCTAATGGAATCAAGAAATTCATTCAAAGCCTTCATATCGGTGGAGCTCCGTGAACATTCCGTTCTGCGAAGGATTTTGCCACCAGCCTTAAAATTGGAGCCGCGCTCCTGAAGGATCTTCAGAAAATCTTCCTTGCGGGAATCAAGCTCTGCTTTCACCCTCTTTTCTTGAGCCTGTAACTCGATATATTCAGCGACATCTTTATCCAACTCAGGTAGTTCAAACGCCTGAAACTTCGGGCAAGAAGAAATCGCGTGACAATATCCACATAGAGGTGAAACCTCCATGTCAATTGCCTCGGTATCGATCTCTCCCTGGACTGCTTTCTCATAAAAGTCCCAGATTTTCTTGGCCCTTTCTTTGAGTCCCGAGAACATTCGCATGTTCGGTTCGTAACCGTTCCAAAACTGCAACGCGTCTTTTCCAAACTGAAGCCCAAGTATCCCTGCGGATACCTTGTAGTCCGGATACTTCTCGGCAAGCATTCCCATTTGAAAATGAGTCTGCATATCCCAAGAAGCATGCGGACAATCCGGCATGTGATCTGGGGATTTAACTTCCAGGATCTTCTTGATCTTGGAGCCTTCAGAGGTAAACACAAAATCAATGTGCAGGTTTATCGGCACACCAAAATCGTTACTCTGAACTTCCACCTGGCGCTCAAAAGTGAAACCACTTTTGGTAAACGCCTCGGCCAAGACATCTTCTGCCATGTGCCCACGCTTAAAACGAAGCAATGTCGTAAGATCATGTTCCGGGGGGGACAATTTGGTTAACACCGTTTTCCTTGGACAACCCCCTAAATCGGATGCTCCGAGATAGGAAGAACGATCACCCAAGGTAATTGCGGTGTGTTCGCGGGACAGCTCTTGCAAAGCGGTTGCGATTTTTTGGAGAAATTGATTTGATGACATTGTAAGGCCTCCATTCATTTGTTCTGAAGAGAGGATACAATTTCATACCCTTAAATGAGGGGGTGAAATGAATCACTCCCTTGTTAGGGTGGTGGTTTACGCGGCTTTCTTAACCCATGCTTTCGCATCACTTCGAAAAGAAAATCCACATGCCTTCAGTGTCTCCTTATGATCAAACGAACCCTTGCCAACTGCATGGATTTCTCCATTCACTTGGTTATAGGTAACACCTCCAAGAGTCGGCAAGCCGTCCTGGTTGGTGGTGTTGTCTGATGCTGGGGAATTTGCTGAAGATGGTGGTTTTTCCTGCGTAGCGGGAAGTGCTCCTTTCGAGGCATTTCCTTGTAATGCGGGCTTGGGTTTTTGAGAGCCGACCAGAGATGGATCAGAAGAAGAACGACCTTTATCTTTAACACCGGCGCTTACTGCATCATCATCTTCTGTTGCTATCCCGAGCATCGATGAAAGCATATACCTGCGCAAATACGTAACTGCTAACCCGAAGGTTTGCAATTCGTTTATGCCTTTTACTTCCAACTGAGGAACAGGAAGAACAGAAAGAATCCATTGTCCACTTTCATGGATTAGAATTGTGAAGACACAGCTTACGCCAGTGTCGGTCATCGAAACCGGTTGCAGATAAGTAATACCATTCTCAGAGAGAGGTTGCTTTATGCAGTCCGTTACATCAGCAAGGCTGGCGTATTTCGTTTGCAGATTAGGTGCTTTGTTCAATTCTGTTTTCTTGGCATGGTTAAATTCACCCTGTGCTTTCGCAAGAGCCACAGCCAATTTGTCTATCTCTGGTGAGAACTGAAAGACATGTTTGCTTAAATCCGGATGTTCATTCATGATTTTTACCTCCTTGGTAGGTGGAAAAAGCATAAACGAACCCCCACGATGGGAGTCAGCAAATGCTTCTCCCGTTATGTGGGGTTGAGATTTTGAGCAAAAAAAAGACCCAATCAATTCAACTTGATTAAGGTCGGCCTAAAAATTAGTATACTGCATGATTAGAAAAAGAGAGCCAATAAGGGGATAGTCACCAAATAAGCAAACATTCCAACAGCAGTAAATCCTAAGTCCATGTATACAAGGTCATCAAAGAAAATCTTGAGCCAGGGAAACGCACGAAGCGCATACTCAAAAAAAAGAGTCAGAAATATACTTTCTTTATTTCACATCCATTTGCGTGTGTCAAGATTTTTTTGGATTTTTTTGGACCGCCCTCCCCTGCCCTCAATTTTCTATTACCGCACATGATATATAGCATATATACTATATATCTCATCCTCCATGATCCCTACCCTGCCCTATCTTGATTCTGGCTTGCCAAAACACTCCCCTCTATCGCTTGACGCTATATATCATATCAACGATATGTAGCGTCTATATAATAGCTTTGATACAGATCATACATAGCGTAGATATGATCTATATCAAAATAATTGTTGCATTCTTATAGATATGCTATATATCATATCTACGCTACGTAGCGAATGACGCATTCTACATAAAAGATCCACCCATAACAGGAGGATGTATATGCCAATAATTCTTTTTGGTGGCGAGAAGGGGGGCACAGGTAAAAGCACTCTCGCAACAAACATAGCGGTTATGCGAGCAAGAGCAGGCCATGATGTTTTGCTACTCGACACTGATAAACAAGCGACATCATCAAAATGGGCAAGCGTTAGAGAAGAAGAGGGGATCGCCCCTGGTCTTTTTGCTGTTCAAAAATTCGGTAAAGGGATCCCGGCCTTAGTCCAGGATCTACAAAGTCGTTATGATGATATCATCATTGACGCGGGTGGCCGTGACAATCCGGAACTTCGTTACGCTTTAGCTATTGCTGAAAAAGCATACATCCCGGTGTTGCCTTCTGATTTTGATGCCTGGACAATTCGAGACATGGACCGTTTAATTGAAATGGCACAATCATTTAACCCTGATCTAACGGCTTATATCGTGATCAGTCGCGCTTCCACACATCCACAGTCACGGGAAGCCGACGGCACCCGTGAAGATATTCTGGGGGAACAACTCGAACAATTAACAATAACCGACACCGTTATTTTCGAACGTGTCGCTTATAGAAAAGCCGCACGAAATGGCAAAGCCGTGGTGGAGTTATCTAATAAAGATCGTGATGAAAAAGCCATTTTTGAAATTGAGGCCTTATATAAGGAGGTATTCGTCGCATGAGTGGAGAAAAAAGAAGTAGATTGGGACCAGGCACGAAACCTCCTATTGATCCTGGGGCATTAGACAAATTTGCGGCCGGGGCGTTAACCGTCCCTGAAGCAATCGAGGAAACATCCCCGGAAATATCCATAAATTCTGAAGAGCCGCGTACACCAACCAGTTCCATTCCGCTCAATGTTTATCCGTGGGATGCACCTCATGTCCGGACTGATGTAAAAAAACAGGTCCTTTTGCGAATCTCTGAACCCCTCTATCTCAAACTCGCTTGGTTGGCCCAAAAAAGTCCGTCAAAATATACAAGCATGAATCAGATTATCTCTGACGGCACAGAACAGTTAGTGGAAGAAGAGCTTCAGAAACTCATTGGCTAAGGCATGCAGATTATTAAATCCGCTTATTTGGAGTGTATTGTCCCTTCACAAAACAGAAGGGCCTTTTATCTCATCCAAGCTGAACTGGACATGTATGGTTTCTTGTTGGTTCGACAATGGGGCCGTATAGGAACACGAGGACAACGGCCGCTAAAAATTCGATTCCAAGATAAACAAAATCTTTTAGAAGAATTTGGACGCGTGCTTAAAATCCGCATTTCTCACAAATACGTTCTTCAAAAAGAAAGCGGAGAGGGTAGGGGGAGAGAGAAAATTGAGCTCAGAATTTTTAACAAACGTTCTCACCAACCATTTTTAGAAAAGAAACTCTTCCTTGCAGGCCTAAACCGTTTAGGATGCAAGGATCCACGGCAACTATGCCTATTCAAATCACAAGGAGATTAAATTTATGACAAAAAAAGATCTGATTGACGCTATTGCAACTGAAGGAAAAGTAACAAAGGTTGTGGCTGGTAACATTCTTGATGGCCTGATCGCCAATATCTCCCAAGCACTGCAAAAGGGAGATAAAGTCTCCTTGGTAGGCTTCGGAACTTTTTCGGTTTCTAGTCGGGCCGCCCGTGAAGGGCGCAACCCCAGCACTGGTAAATCAATGAAAATTGCGGCCAAAAAGGTTGCCAAATTTAAACCTGGCAAACCCCTGGTAGACCTCGTAAATAGTTAAGGTCCAAAAATGTAGCACCTTCCTGCCTCCTGAATATAAAAAATCCGGCTCTGGGACATTTAATACGTCCTGTTCCGGATTTTTTTATCTTTTTTCAAAAAAAACATAAAACGCAACACGACCATAGAAAAGCATATATGGGGCCGCTGAAGTCCTCTTCTAATAATAACAAACACCAAAAGAACGGGTAATAGATGCTATTTCGTCTAACAACAACCACCATCAACCATATTTTATGGTTGATGGTCCTTTTATTGGTATTGTTGGGAGTATTCTCACCAGCTCGGGCAGAGTCCCGCCTTAACGAGCAAACATTGGATTATTATATTTCAGCGGCGTCCGCATACCATCAAATCGATCCTGCTCTTCTGCGAGCACTGATCTGGCAAGAATCGCGCCGAAACCATAAAGCTATATCCCCAAAAGGGGCAACCGGATACACTCAGCTAATGCCCGGCACAGCCAAAGACCTGGGTGTAAATTTTCTGAATCCCTGGGAAAATATTTTCGGCGGCGCCGCCTATCTTCGAAAAATGTTGAATCGTTACAACAACCAGATTCCATTAGCTTTGGCTGCGTACAACGCAGGTCCGGAACGGGTGAAAGAAGCTATTCCAAACATCCCGGAAACACGGTACTATGTTGCCGTCGTTTTGTTTTATTATGATTGGTACAGACAAAACACTTGATTTGAGGATTTAAAAATGCCACAGGACAAAGCTGCTGATCAGGTTTGGCAAGAGGTTTTGGATTTATTAAAAGCCTCTTTTGATGATGGGATCATTAATCTATGGATTATGCCCATTAAATTTGCCTTCGACAAAGAAGCCAATAAAATTTTATTGGCTGGCCCTGATCATTATTTCTGTTCCTGGTTTAAAGAAAATTATCTTGATTCCATCAAAACTGCATTTAGCAAAACAGTTTTGAAAGATGCGGAGATTATTTTAGGCGTTCAAGTTGTAAATTTTGGTGAGCAAGAAGACGTCATGCTTCCACCTTTGTTACAGCTTCAAATAGATGCGGAAGATGCCGAAAAAATAATTACAATAAAATCATCTACCAAACCAAAAGCATATCAACCATTTTTACCTTTTTTACCTACCCAATTATGTCGCACCACCTTTTTCCGTCCTGTCCCCAGAGATTCGTTGCGTCCGGCATCTGTAAGTTTCAATCATCCTACCGTTGAAACTCTTTGGGCCACACTTATTTGGCATGGCCCCGATTGCGGTATAAAAGAAGAAGACGTGCTAATATTTTTACAATCTAAATGGGTACGAAATGGAGAAAAGCCTTTTTCGTGCAGTTATGCAGAGATATTGGACGCCCTGGGCTATAAACGGTCGAAACAGGGAAAACATTATGTCGGGAACTACAACTCTCTAAAAGAACATATTGATAGAATCAGCCTCGTGTCCTTTTTTATTAAAGTGAAAAAAGGCAAAGGAATTTCATCAGGTGGTCGCATGCACCTATTGAAATATATCTATGACGACCTCACCGAAGAGTTCACGTTTGTGATTGACCCTGAGTTTGGCCGTAAGATCGCAGAGGGTTATATAACTGGTTTGTCTCAACGATACCTTCTTAAAAAAGATATCTCCAAAGCTCTTCACAGATTCATAAGTTCTCACAAAGATAATGACGGGCATTATGGGATTTTGGACATAGCTCAGGCTATCAATATGGATTTAACGCTATCCATGGATAGCGTAAGAAGAGTCTTGCGTCTTGCTTTAGCGGAACTTAAAAAGATAAATTTTTTAACACCGCAAAGTCGAATGAAGAATGATGTTTTGCATTGGTATCGTACAGAACAAATATTGTCTGGCCCAAAATTGCTTGATGCAATTAAAAAATGAACGGTTGTGATTTCCGTTCCGTTTCCTTTGTTTGTGCGCCTTTACAGCCTGTTCTGGTGATTATCACAACTTGATCGTGGTTGTGATTTCCGTTCCGCTTTTGGATTACAGGGGTGAGATCGGGCCGA
>Ga0208863_1000759_pt1 | contig 25754 bp, 19 predicted proteins | sample RifOxyD3_FD_184040 | JGI IMG/M metagenome (GOLD analysis project Ga0208863, IMG submission 184040) | Soil microbial communities from Rifle, Colorado - Rifle Oxygen_injection D3 (SPAdes) | ecosystem: Environmental > Terrestrial > Deep subsurface > Rock core/Sediment | place: Rifle, Colorado...
TCACAGAAAGCATGTAATGACATGCCTTCACCGCGACAAAAAACGAGCACCTCTTCGAGCGAAAGGATGCTCTCGAACCCAGTTTGGATAAAGCGATCTAGGGACACTGGAGCTTGCCTTCTAACGTCCAAGCTCAGGGGCGCTGCGCGGCTTTATCGCGCAGCGTCCCTTGGAGCGCAGTGTTGGGCCACAAATGCGCCACCACGCGCCGTCTTGCCAGCGCCGACTCTTTTCCGAAACCAGAAGGTAATCGTCATTTGTTGTATTTGGGGTTGAGTGCGGAAATCAGAATGGCCTCAATGGCTCCGATCAATACCTTTGACTCTGTACCAATAGCTATTGCTTTAATGCTACTTCCCGAAAGGAGTTCCTTGAAGTCCTGGAAAGATTTTCCCTCCGCCTCGCAGTAGTTTTTCCTGAAGGTTCCGCCAGTATCTTTTTCTGTGTAGTTTTGGGTGACACGAGTTTTCAGGTCTTGCTTGTACGCCTCACCAACATAAAGGACTTGGTTCGTAGCCTTTTCTTGAAAAACATACACGCCAAATTTCCCAATCATCTCTCCGAAACATGAATAATCGTTTGCTCCATCGGAAAATGGCGAGCCAGCGCACTGAATGGTCATTACGTCAAAATAGGTGCTCATATTTGAACTGTTCATGATCTTGATGAATGAAAAAGTTATTGGCGTGTCCCCAATGATCTCACTGAGTCAGCATAATTCGTTGTTGCTCTCCCGCGCCAACACGAACTAATTTTCTTGCTACGGCACCCGTCTTTCCCGAGTATTTCGCGCCTGTATCCCAGAAGATTCCGCATTCAATATAGTAATTACCGGGTGTCAAGCCACTGAACGAAAAATTACCCTGTCCGTCAGCCGTGGATTTCCTGATGTATGTTGCCAGTACCTTGTCATTGCCAGATGGGGCGGCCTCATAAATCGTTATGTCATTGTCGTTGGTGTCGATCCATCTGACGATTTCTTGTGTGTAGGCGGTAGCAGGAGTAATGAACACGTCATTGCCAGCCCCATAACGCACATCGCCGCCTCGTGTTTTCAAAAAAGCTTGCCCGCTGATGGTGGCATTGCCTTTGTATGTGTAAGACGCGAGATCGGCTGTATCGAATTTGGTTTTCATCACATAAGGTGCGGGTGCGGCACACCCTCCGAGAGTGATGACAATCGCTACTGAAGCGGCGTTGAGAAATTTCATGGTGTATCTCCTTTGCTATGAGTAAGAGGCCCAACGTAGAGCTAGCCGGCGACCGGCCGGCACGGCGCACGCTAGAGCCTGCGAGTCAACCCGGCCGATACCCGCCCAGCCTTTCCCGCCGGGCGTCCGGCTGAGCGCCTGGTTGGAGCACGTGCAAAAGGTCGGGAAGCGGCGAGCCGCCGGGCCACCCGATTCCTTGCCGAAGGGATCGGCCGACGCCGAAGCCCCAGCGTGCAGACGAGAACCGTAAACGAAGCCACGGGCCGCGCGCCCGAGCCCGGAATAAGCGGCCTCCCGGCCGTTGAGACGCCCACGGCACGGGGCCGTTGGCGCTTGGGACGGCACGGCTGGCCGGACAAGGTTTTTGTTGGCGCAGCCGGCCGTTGTGGACCCCGAATCGCCGACGGCGGGGCCAGCCTGAACCGAAGGCACACCCCGTGCCGGAAACACCCCAAAACGAAGCCACCGGGCCGCGTGCCGGCCAAACCACCCGCCGCGCGCGGCTTCCCGGCGCCAAAGACCCCCCAGGCACGCCCCCGCCATCCCCCGAACCGCCGGGAGGACCGGTTTTTGCGTGACCGAGCCGAAATGCATCATCGAGGCACCCTCTCCCTTGCACAAGAAACGCACGCGCGCCAACGTTAAGTCGACAGAACTTTTCAAATGTATGCAGGAGAGTGTTCTGTATAAGCTGTCCTGATGCTATGCAACCCACTGATTTTAATAAGCCGTGAGGATATTGTACGTCACGCACTCCTGCATACTCAGCCCTCATGTGCTAATACTGCTGGAAGGCGTGCGTGAGTGTATGCGAGCGAAACACGGTAATCTGCGAATGATGAAATCATACACGAGTTGGATTAATTGCTTTGTGCCTTTCCATATCTAAAGGCATCCGCGCGACACGAGAGTTGAGGCCTTTTAACTCCGTCAGCTGAATCAGCTTTTCAGTTAAGTCAGCGCCGGGCGTTTAACAGCAAGGCGGTCAATCCAGCGGTCAACGCCATCGCCCAGACAATAGCAGCACCGCCTGGCAGGTCGAAACGTGCGGAGAGCAGCAAGCCTGCCGCGTAGCCTGTGATGCCGATGAAAAATGACCAGATCAGGCGGCTGCGACAGAGGCTGAAGGTGGCGAGCGCAGGAACGATCAGGCTGGCGAACACCAGGTAGACGCCGACCAGTTGTACCGAGGCCGTGACCGCCAGTGCAAACAGCGCATAAAACCCCAGTTGGCCTGGCGGGCGATAGCGCCACACGCCCAGCAGAAATGCGCTCAGCAGTGCCGTGGCGATCAGTTGCGATGGAGTGACCCAGAGTATTTGACCGACCAGCAAATCTTTCAAATGTTCGCCGGCATGCGCATCGTGGCTCATCAGCAATACACCGCCACTTGCGGCAAGCACAAAGGTCAAGCCGATTGCAGCTTCCTTGACCTCGGGAAAACGCTGTTCTATCCAGGAGAGCAAGGCCGCGCCGCACAGTGCACTGGCTGCGGCGATCGCCTGTACCAGCCAAGGGTGATCGGTCAGGTCGAGCAGGCAGGCGAACAGAATGCCCAGTCCGGCAATCTGTGCGACGGCCAGATCGGCGAAAATCACGCGTCGCTCCAGTATTTTTATGCCCAGCGGAATGTGGGTGGCGAGCACCAGTATGCCTGCCAGAAACGCCGGAAGTAGGATGTCGAATTCGATGTTGTTCATAGTGTGCCCTTTGTCGTTTCGTCATTCCCGCGAAAGCGGGAATCCAGCAATAAACAAACGTCCTGCGAAGCAGGCAAGACGTTGTTTTGTTCCGCTACGCGGAGGACTATTCAATCAACTGGATTCCCGCTTTCGCGGGAATGACAGATGTTATTTCAGTCCAGCCAGCAATTGCGAAATGGTGTTGTCAAATAGTGAAAATAAGTCAATTGCTTGCGCATTCCCGCCGACGGTATAGGGCAGTGCCACGGCATTGATGTGCGCGCGCCCTGCAATCCACTCAGATGGGCGCCCGTCCTGATAGGCGGCACGCAGGACCATTTTGGCCGGATGTTGTTGTAATTGGTTTAACACTAGGCTCAGATGGGCGGCACTGGGCTCCATGCCGGGACGCGATTCGAGTTCAGCGACTTGTATAAGACCCAGCCAGTTGTTTAGATAGGGAAAGCCACGGTGTTGCGCGATGATCGCGATGCCCTTGAGCGGAGCGGCCTGTTTTTCCCAGCGGCTGATGGCAGTGCGCCATTGTTGATTAAACTGGGACAGCTGCTGCTGGTAATACAGGGTGTTGGACGGATCGATTTGTATCAGGCGCTTTGAGAGCGCCTCGGCGACAGGGATGAAGTTGCGCGCATCGGTCTGGATGTGCGGGTTGCCCATCGCATGAACATCGCCATCGCCCCGATCGAGCCGTCCGGGTGTTTCCAGCATAGTGACGTAGCGTGCGGCCTCGAAATTGCCGGGATTGCCTGTACGGACGGCGGCATTACCCGATTCGCGCAGGATGACTGGCAGCCAGGCTGATTCGAGTTCGGCGCCGGTACAGACCAGCAGATTTGCTTTGCGTGCACGGGCGATCAGACTGGGGCGCGCTTCCACGCGGTGCGGGTCCTGCAAGGCGCCGGTGGCGGTGTAGATGCTAACCTTATCGCCCGCGAGCAATTGTGTCAGTGCTGCCCATTCCGGTTCGCAGGCGAACACGTTGAGGGCTGCGTGGGCTGAGGTGCTCAGTAATGTCAGAGCCAGAGAGAATAGAATTTTTTTCATGATGATCCCTTAAATTCGTTTGTAGTGTCAGGTTGAAACCCGACCTACAGCTTTCGCGTGAACGACGGTTTAGTATTGGTGTGCACCGTGAGCGCCCAGACTCATGATGTATTGCACGAAAAACTGGTTGTCAGGCAAGCCTAGCCGCGAGTTGTCGTGCGCCAGTTGCAGCCTTAGACGCGAAAATTCACTCGGGCTGTAGTCCAGCATCAAGGAGGTGCGTGTCGGATTGAAGGCGTAATTGCTGATGACGTTGCCAGCATTCGATGCGCCGATTTGTGCGCTACCCGGATCGAGGCGGTCGTAACGCAGTCCTGTTCGCCAGTGCGGCATGAACTGATAAACGGTTTGCAGATACCAGCCGCTTTGCGTGTTGGCAAAACTGTCAGTTACGTTGGTCAGCGCGGTGTCATAAGTCAGTACACCGGACTCCTTGCGCTGAAAATATTCGCCCTGAATCTTCAGATAACGGTTGGCGGTGTTGCCATCGGGTGAATATTTCCAGACAAAGTCCACTCCGGCTGTTCGGCTATTTCCAGAAAAACTATTATTAATCAATGTATTGTTTGCGTCGATCGAAACAGCATTGTCTCTTCTGGTCTGGTGCAGAGAGGCGCCCGCGCGCCAGCTGTGTTCTATGCCAATATCGTCGCCGAGATGGGCAAACAGCACGCCTGATCCTGCGCCGTTCTTGGTGCGATCGGTACCCGGGAATCCGCGCCCGCGCCCTAGTTCGCCGCCCAGTTCGATGAAGGTATCTGTGGGAGCCAGCCACTTCAGCTGCACGCCGTCTTCACCTAATTGATTGTTCCACAGCGTGGCATACACCAGCGGTTGATCGGCAAAATCCCAGGCGTGGGCGTGGATTTCATTCAGATAACCCAGACCTGAAAAATAGCGGCCAAACTTCAGATTCAGCCCATTGCTCAACGCAGAGGTTTGTACAAAGGCATTTTCCACGCTCACGCCACCGGCGGGTGCCAGCGCCAGCGTCGCAACGCCACGATATTCAGGGTCTATGTTCGCCGAGATGCCTAGTTCCGATTCGCCCAGGTTGAAACCCTGGCTGTGGCCGGGATTGGCGCTCATGGCAAAACCGGTGGCGGGGATGGTCGGGTCCTGCGAGAGTTTGCCGTAACTGCCGCCCAGTATCAGCGATATGGCCGGATTGAAAGTACCCTCGCCGGCAGGCGAGGCGCTTGCATCGGTTCTGCTCGTTGAGGTAACCGTTTGCTTTAATTCGGTTTGTTGATATTCAGCCGTTTGCAGGCGCGCTTCTAACTGAGCGATACGCTGCTCGTAGCTTTGTTTGAGCTCTTGTATCTGCGCACGAATTGCTTGCAGATCGGCATCTGTTGCAGCCGGGGCGGGGGACGTATAGAAACACAGCGCGGCAAAGGCGGCGCCCAAATAGGTTTTTTTGAACATTTTTTACTCCGCATAGGAAAGTCTCAGCTCGTGGCCTGTCGCTCGTAGCTTGTAGGAAGAGAGGATCTAGGCGGAGTGTGGCGGTGCGCGCGTGCTGTAGGCGGTGAAGGTTGCAGGCAGGGTGATTGCCTGCTGTGAAATGCAGGCAACGTTTGTGATCAGTTCGGGGAGGGATAAATCGATAGCCTGGCTGCCGAGGGCGCTGGACAGTTGACCATATGCCTGACACAGTTCGCAATCGTGCACCAGCGACTGATCCTGTTCTTCTGCGATGTGCGAGATGCCATGCACCAGACCGCCAGTCTGCGTAAACAGCAGGGCAATAATCAGCAGAAATCGGATGAACAGAGGATGTTGCATGGTGCGCACTATAACTCAAAACTGGATTTTGTTAAGTGTAAAAAACAATTATTTAATTATCAATTGGTTGGGTTGGTGGTGTGAGTATCTACTCGCTTTCCAGTTTGTCTGACTGGGTGAATGACCAAGTGCGGGTGATGGTCAGAATATCCACATCTTTGGTGATATTAGGCGGCAGGGGGGAAAAGGGACCGGCGAGTTTGACGATGCGCACCGCTGCCGCATCCAGCAATCGATGCCCCGAGGTACGACTCACTTCGATGTTTTCCACACTGCCATCGGCTTTAATCGAGACACTAAGCTGCAATTTGCCGTAGATCTGATCGCGTCTTGCCTGTTCCGGATAGTTTAAATTGCCGATGCGTTCGACTTTGACCCGCCAGTCCTCGATGTACTGGGCGAATCGATACTCTTGCGTGCGTGCGCCTATGAATTTACGGCGCGGCATTTTCTGGTAGTAGTCGTTGTTTTTATTGATCTGCGCTTCCAGGCGTGCGATCTCCAGACTCTTTTGCACCAGATCATCGCCGCTGACGCTGTCTGAACTTTGTTGATTTTTCGCCTGGGGTTGCGGCAAATGATAGCTCTGTTTGAGCTGCGTCATCATGCGCCTGGACTCTTCCTCCAGTTGGGCTAACTGCCTGGAAGACTGTTCAGGGGTGATCTGGCTATCATCCCCCACATTGGGCAGCATGGTCTTGGCCTGACGATCTTCCTCGGTATTACCGCCCCCGTCCAGATCGGCTTGTGCCAGGGCGTCGGCGGTAAGCGGCTTGGATTTGGATTTGCTGTTGACTAACACGACGTGCAGCGGCTGCATTTTTTCTGCCATGCCTTTGGGGGAGGGCAGCACCAATGCGATGCCGAACAAGGCGTAGGCGTGCAATGCGATGGAAAACAGCATGCACAGCAGTACGCCGGTTGTAGTGCGATTTAGCAAGCGTTTCCCTCTTCCTTGGCGATCACAGCCGGGGCAGGTTCTGCGACGGGTTCCGCTGTGGTGACAGCTTGTTCAGCAGCGAGAAATTCTTCAGCGGAGGCTATATCTTCGGTCAGCACCGTGCTGCATTCGAGGGTGGCGACATAGCGCGTCAGCAAGGACAGATCCAGCAGATCGATACTGACCACTTCCAGTTGCACACGGGTGCCGGATGCCAGTTGTTCGGGAAGAGACGGCACGCGGAACACCAGCGGGATTTCGCTCATCCTGACCAGATTTTCGCGGATCACCGTTGCCGTGATTTGCAGTGGCGCATCGGTCATTTCCTGTTGCAGCCAGCGCAGACACCAGTAACGTTCCATGTTGCGCTGGAACTCGTTGTAAATGGTGTACATGGTGTCGAAGTCGCGCAGCGTGGCGTAAAGCGCGGTATCGTTCTTAGGGTAAGGAGCTTCCTCGTCACGCAGCATGGCGATGATCTGACGCTGGTTGACCATGTCCACATAGCGGCGCAGCGGCGAACTCGACCACATATATTGGGCAACACCCAGACCCTGATGGGGGGCGGCGACCGTACTCATCCTGACTTTGCCGCCCTGTTGGGTGCGGTAGATGCCCGGGAAGCCGTGTTCGGCCAGATGCTTACCCCATTCGCAATTGACCAGAATCATCAATTCCGAGACAACCTTGTCGATCGGCGAGCCGCGACGGCGGGTGGTAATGGTCACGCGATCGTCGGCTATGTGGAAGTTGAAATCCAGTTGCGTATTGTTATCCGACTTGCCACGCCCGGCTTCCATTTTCTGCACCAGATGCCACAGCAGGGTCAGCTCGCTGGCATACGGGTAGTCCAGCTTTCCGGCCGCCAGCGTTTCCTCGTTGAACAAGGGTTCGAGCGTGTCGTGACGCAGATTGTCCGCGATATGCACGCGTTCGACGCGGCTGTCGTAACTTAATATCGCCAGCGTATCCTGCTCGACTTCGATATACATCGACAGGGCAGGGCAGACGCGATCCGCCGTCAGCGTGAAAGCCTGCACCACCGAATCCGGCAGCATGGTGATCTTTTGTCCCGGCATATATACGGTCGACAGACGCGATCCAGCCACTTTGTCGCCCGCCGAGTCGCGCGGCATGCCGAGCGCAGGGGCGGCGATATGCACGCCTATCTTCCAGTTGCCGTTGGCCAGTTTTTCGACCGAGAAGGCATCGTCGATTTCCGTGGTGCTGGCATCGTCTATGCTGAAAGCGTTGGATGCGCCCATCGGCAGTTCGTCCCACGATGACAGCGGGATAGGCGGGAAGTCGGTGCCCCTGGGGAAATTCTCGAACAGGAACTTTTGCAGATGATATTCGTGCGTGGAGGGCAGTGCGCCGCAGCGATGCAACAGATGCAGCGATGACAAGTGCGTCGCCGCCGAGGCCGCTTCCAGCGCCTTGACTTCCAGCGTATTTCGGTCAGGATTGTAGAGTATCTGTGTCAGTTGGGCGGTAAATTCGGCGGGCAATTCGAAACGGTTCAGTTGTTCCGTGTAGCGCGCCTGCAAGGCCAGCGCCTGACGTTTTTTCTCGGCACCGGCTAACGCGGCTTTTAATACTTCGGGCGGCGCTGCGCGGTAGCGTCCTTTGCCCTTCTTGTGAAAATAGATCGGCGCGCTGTGCAAGCGGATCAGCGCAGCAGCCGCCTCCAGTGAGCTCGGTTTATGGCCGAAATACTCGGTGGCGATTTGCTCAAAGCCGAATTCTTCAGGCGGACAGCATTCCCACAGAAATTCCACATCGATGTCAGCGGCGGCCGCTTCAGCCTGCGGCAAAAACTCAGCCATGACAGGCTGGGTGAAATGCAACATCACATTGTTTGCCTTGATCTTACTGCGCTTGCCGGACAGGCTTTCGATCTGCAACGAGGAGGTGTTGTCGGTCATGACGCTGCCCACCTTGAAACTGCCGTCTTCTTCGTAAAGGATATTCATTGAGTCGTGCTGAAAAATTTGACGTTGATTATAACAGTTCGGCCCAGTGAGGGTGGCTGGACATCAAGCGGCAAGGCGCGTGCCGGCGGGGGCTTATTTCTGGTTCAGCACCCACTGTGCCAGTATTTTAATTTCGGCATCGCTCAGTGCCTTTTGCGGTGGCATCGGCAGTGCACCCCAGATGCCCGTGCCGCCCGTGCGTATCTTGCCCTCGAGCATGCTCAGTGCGCCTTTTTCGTTTTTATACTTGGTGGCGATATCCTTGTAAGCCGGGCCAACCATTTTTTTAGCGACCGCGTGACAGGCCAGGCAGCTGCCTTTTTTGAGCAGTTGTTCGCTGTCCTCTGCTGCAAAAGCATGGGTGGAGAAGGCGGCCAGTGCGATTAGATAATGAATTTTCATAATATCTCCAGAATAAATTGTGCTGACGGTTAGTATGCAGGGCAAATGTTAGCACGATAGCGTTTGCAGGGCTGAGCGCGTGATCGCTTGTGGCCGACAAAGGACGGTTAGCCGATTAAACCGGCAGCGCAGTTTTGTCGATCACGCGGCGCAGCACGAAACTGGAATGCACACCGGTCACCCCTTCGATACGGGTTAAGCGATTGAGCAGCAAATCCTGATAACCGTCCATATCTTTCACCACCACCTTGAGCTGGTAGTCGGCATCTTGTCCCGTGATCAGCAGGCATTCGAGCACCTCGGGTATCAGCGCCACCTGAGTCTCGAAGTTGTTGAAGCGCTCCGGCGTGTGTTTGTCCATAGAGATATGGATCAGCGCCATCAGCGACAGCCCCAGTTTTTTGGCATCGAGCAGCGCCCGGTAACTGGTAATCAGCCCCGCTTCTTCCAGCGCGCGCAAGCGCCGTAAACAGGGGGAGGGCGACAGGCCGATGCGTTCGGCCAGATCCTGATTGCTGATGCGTCCGTCTTCCTGCAGGATGAGCAGCATCTGCCTGTCATAGTTGTCGAGTTGCATAAAATCTCGATAATTTAATATGTGTGGCATTTAATATAATTAAAATTGAGATATATAGCAATAATATTGCTATATATCTAGAAAATTGACTATAAAACGCAAGCACCTGCCGGCGTGTTTTGCTTATGATGTGCTCCATCGTATGAATATCAGGAGCCGTCATGTCACACCCGAATAAATATCAGGCTTTCCCGCCCGTTAAACTTGCAGACCGTCAGTGGCCGGATAAAACCATCACTAAACATCCGATCTGGATGAGTTCGGATCTGCGCGACGGCAACCAGTCCTTGTTTGAGCCGATGAATATCGATCGCAAGATGCGCATGTTTCACATGCTCTGCGAGGTGGGCTTCAAGGAGATCGAGGTCGCGTTCCCTTCGGCCTCGCAGACCGAATTCGATTTTGTGCGCGGCCTGATCGAGGAACGTCATATTCCGGAGGATGTGACCATCGCCGTGTTGACTCAGGCGCGCGAACACCTGATCCGCCGCACCATGGAGTCACTCAAGGGGGCGCGGCGCGCCATCGTGCACGTGTATAACGCGACCTCGCAGCCGTTTCGCGATATGGTGTTTGGCCTCAAACGCGATGAGGTGATACAGATGGCGGTCTCAGCCGTGACCTTGATTAAGCAACTGGCATCCGAACAGCCCGAGACCGAATGGGTGCTCGAATACAGCCCGGAAACCTTTACCGCGACGGAACTCGATTTCTCGCTCGAAGTCTGCAATGCGGTGACCTTAGCTTGGGGTGCGACGCCGGACAATAAGGTGATCCTCAATCTGCCTGCGACGGTGGAGGTGGCCACCCCGAACATCTATGCCGATCAGATCGAGTGGATGCACAGGAATCTGGCGCGGCGCGAATCCGTGATCATCAGCTTGCACACCCATAACGACAGAGGGACGGCGGTGGCTGCCGCCGAGTTGGGTCAGATGGCCGGCGCCGATCGGGTCGAAGGCTGTCTGTTCGGCAACGGCGAGCGCACCGGCAACGTCGATATTGTGACGCTGGCTTTCAATTTGCTCACGCAAGGGGTGAACCCGGGGCTCGATTTTTCCGACATCGACGCGGTGGCCCGCACGGTCGAGCATTGCAACCAGTTGCCCATCCATCCGCGTCATCCTTATGCAGGGGATCTGGTGTTTACCGCCTTCTCGGGTTCACATCAGGATGCGATCAAGAAGGGTTTTGCCGCCCAGTTGCCCGATGCGCGCTGGAATGTACCTTATCTTCCCATCGATCCTAAGGATGCCGGGCGTAACTACGATTCGGTGATTCGGGTCAACAGTCAGTCGGGCAAGGGCGGTATCGCTTATCTGATGGAGGCGGAATACGGTGTGGTCATGCCGCGCCGTTTGCAGGTCGAATTCTCCGCTGTGGTGCAAAAGCACGCGGATCGTTGCGGCGGCGAGATGCTAGCTGCCGATATCTGGCAAATTTTTAACCGGACGTATCTTGAGGCGGCGTCCCCGGTAAACTACCGCACCCATCATCTTTTTGAACAAGGTGCGTTGCAGGGGATAAGATTGGAAGTGGCGATCGAGGGCGTGGTGCAAACCCTTACGGGCGATGGTAACGGGCCGATCGATGCTGCTGTTCATGCGTTGAAAAGCGCCGGGATTGCCGTTCAGGTACGCAGCTATGACGAGACTTCGATGCTGTGCGGTGGTGAGAGCGCCGATGCCTGCGCCTTTATCGAAATCGCGCATGAAGGTGGCAGCAATTACGGCGTGGGCATCGATGGGAATATCGTCACTGCGGCGATTAAAGCCCTGATCAGCGCCGTGAACCGGATGATGGGCAAAGTGGTGTGTGTTTAGGGAAGCACTGATTAAATCGTCTTTGCGAGGAGCTGCCTTTAGCCGCGAACAGCGTGTGGCGGGACGTGGCAAACCAGAATTCGTTATATATCAACACACTGGATTGCCGCGCTTCGCTCGCAATAACAACTGGGTGAATAAATCAGTATCTCCTTAGGTCGCTCACCACGGATAAACCGCGCAAAAAGGCGGACACGGCGCGCGTTTGAGTTAGCGCGCAGGCTGGGCGCTGCTAAAACCTAAACCGAACGATTTTCATTCTGGCTTGCTCCGTGTGCCGGATGGTATGATGCGCACCTTGTCCGGCGGGCTCGAAATCGCTTCGAGCGCCGCCTGTTGCCACGATCAGTGATGGATGTAAATTATGAAAAGCAGTGAAATCCGCCAGCAGTTCCTCGATTTTTTCGCCTCCAAAGGCCATACGATTGTGCCTTCCAGTTCGCTGGTGCCGCACGAAGATCCGACGCTGTTGTTTACCAACGCGGGGATGAACCAGTTTAAAGATGTATTTTTAGGTTTTGACAAACGTCCTTATACGCGCGCGACTTCAAGTCAGAAATGCGTCAGAGCCGGCGGTAAGCACAACGATCTGGAAAACGTCGGTTACACCGCGCGTCATCACACCTTCTTCGAAATGCTGGGCAACTTCAGCTTTGGTGACTATTTCAAGCGCGATGCGATTGCCTACGCCTGGGAATTGCTGACCGAAGTTTACAAGCTCCCTAAGGATAAATTGTACGTCACGGTCTATGCCGAGGACGACGAAGCTTATGACATCTGGACTAAAGAAATGGGTCTGGGCGCGGATCGCGTGATACGCATAGGCGACAACAAGGGCGCGCGTTACGCATCGGATAATTTCTGGATGATGGGCGATACCGGTCCTTGCGGTCCTTGCACCGAAATTTTCTACGATCACGGCGAACATATCCCCGGCGGCTTGCCCGGTACGCCTGAAGAAGACGGCGATCGCTACATCGAAATCTGGAACAACGTATTCATGCAGTTCAACCGCGACGAAGCGGGCGTGATGCATCCGCTGCCTAAACCTTCTGTCGATACCGGCATGGGGCTTGAGCGCATCTCCGCCGTGTTGCAGCATGTGCACGCCAACTACGAGATCGATCTGTTTCAGGCATTGATCAAGGCAGCTGCGCGCGAGACGAATTGCGCCGATCTTGATTCGCCATCGCTTAAAGTGCTGGCCGATCATATTCGCGCCTGTTCCTTCCTGATCTCCGATGGCGTGATTCCGGGTAACGAAGGTCGCGGATTCGTGCTGCGCCGCATCATCCGTCGCGCGATTCGTCACGGCTATAAGCTGGGTGCGCGCGAGGCATTTTTCCACAAGATGGTGGCTGATCTGGTCGAGCAGATGGGCGTGGCTTATCCTGAACTGGCTGCGGCGCAAGATCGCGTGAAGGGTGTGCTTAAACTCGAAGAGGAACGCTTCTTTGCCACCATCGAAAACGGCATGTCCATTCTGGAGGCTGAACTTGCTCAGATGAGTCAAGCCGGGAACACCGTATTCAACGGTGAAACAGCATTCAAGCTGCACGACACCTTCGGCTTTCCGGTTGATCTGACCGCCGATGTGTGTCGCGAGCAGGGCGTGACGGTGGATGTGGCCGCTTTCGATGCGGCGATGGCGCAACAAAAGCAGCAAGCCCGTGCAGCAGGAAAATTCAAGATGGCAGCCAATCTGGAATATGCGGGTCCGGTCACGACTTTCCACGGTTACGATACGCTGGAACATAAGGGCAACGTGCTGGCGCTCTACAAGGATGGGACCCCGGTCAACGAGTTGAATGAGGGCGATACCGGTGTGGTGGTGCTGGATGACACGCCTTTCTACGCCGAATCAGGCGGTCAGGCGGGTGATTCGGGTGAGCTGCGCAGCGTGCACGGTATCTTTGCGGTGGAAGATACGCAGAAGATACAGGCTAGCGTATTCGGCCATCACGGTGTGCTGACAACCGGCAAGCTGACTGTGGGTAACAATGTTGCGGCGCGCGTGAATATGGCGGCGCGCCGTGCCACCGAGCGCAACCATTCGGTGACTCACTTGATGCACAAGGCATTGCGAGAAGTGTTGGGTGCGCATGTGCAACAGAAGGGTTCTCAGGTTGATCCTGATAAGACACGCTTTGACTTTGTGCACAGCCAGCCGATGACGGATGCTGAAGTTCGTCGCGTCGAATCCATGGTCAATGCCGAGATTTTGAGCAACGTTGCGACGCAATCGCGCGTGATGGGAATCGAGGATGCGCAGCAGACCGGCGCGATGATGCTGTTCGGCGAAAAATACGGCGATGAAGTGCGCGTGTTGAACATCGGCTCTTCTATCGAGTTGTGCGGCGGCACGCATGTCAAACGCACAGGCGACATCGGTCTGTTCAAGATCGTCGCAGAGAGTGGTGTGGCGGCCGGTGTGCGCCGCGTCGAAGGTGTGACGGGCGAGGGCGCCTTGGACTTGATCCAACGTCAGCAGGATCAGCTGCAACAAGTGGCCGATGCGGTGAAAGCGCAACCTCATGAGGCTGCTGCGCGTGTATTGCAACTAATTGATAATATTAAAAATTCAGAAAAAGAACTGGCGCGTTTGAAATCCAAGCTGGCCAGTGCGCAAGGCGATGATCTTGCCGCTGCTGCTGTGGAAATCAACGGCGTGCAGGTGTTGGCGGCATTGATGGAAGGTGCCGATGCTGCGGTGCTGCGCGAGACGTTGGATAAGCTAAAAGACAAGCTCAAATCTGCGGTGATCCTGCTGGCCTCGGTCAATGACGGCAAGGTAAGTCTGATTGCGGGTGTGACGGCGGATGCGACGGCTAAAGTCAAAGCCGGAGAACTGGTCAATATGGTTGCGCAGCAAGTGGGCGGCAAGGGCGGCGGCAGACCGGATATGGCGCAGGCAGGCGGCACTCAACCTGAAAATCTGGCTGCTGCTCTGACATCAGTTACGGCGTGGGTTCAAGGTAAGCTGTAGATCGAGCTCATCCCTGCAAAAACTGAGAGCCCTTTAATGGGGCACAAGCCATTTAATGGGGTCAGGTCTTGCATTAACACATATGTGTTAATGCAAGACCTGACCCCCCACCTACCCCGAGCAGACCTTTACTTCTCTACGTATCCTTTGAGCCTGTTAAGGGAGCACCTTTTATCTCGGAGTTAAAGATGGAATATTGGATTGAAAATTACCACGTCGACCTGATCAGTTTTTCGGTGAGCGTATTATTGCTGATTGCCTATCACCGCTATTTGGCCTATAAAACACGCCGTTATCCCACTTATACGGTTCAGGCGCTCAATCGTCTGGCACGTACGGCCTGGGTCGACATGATTATGCGTCAGGAAGGCCGTGAAATTCTTGCGGTTCAGACGCTGCGCAACTCTACTATGGCGGCGACTTTTCTGGCATCGACGGCGGTGTTGTTCATCATCGGAGTGTTGTCCCTGAGCGGGCAGGGGGATAAGCTGGAAGGCACTTGGCACGCGTTGAATATTGGTTCAAAACATTCTCAATTATGGCTGATCAAGCTGTTATTGCTGTTGCTTGATCTGTTTTGTGCTTTTTTCAGTTTTACGATGGCAGTGCGTGTGTTTAATCACGTGGGGTATCTGGTTAATGTCCCTTTATCGTTGGGACACAAAATGATATGCCCGGCACATGTGGCGGTTCATCTGAACCGTGCAGGTAAGTTTTACAGTCTCGGGATGCGCGCATTTTATTTCACGGTTCCTCTGGTGTTTTGGCTGTTTGGACCGCATTTGATGCTGGCGGCCACGATCGGCCTGATTGTTGTTCTGTACTATCTGGACCGCGCCCCCAATATTTTAGTGGGCGACGACAATTTGCAGGAAACACCCTCAGATTGAAATCGACCTTCGTATCGTTAAAATATTTCAGGTTCGGGTCAGTATGTCGGGGGTCAGGTCTTGCAATAACACAAATGTGTTATTGCAAGACCTGACCCCCGACATACTGTGTTACGTTTTATTTAATCACGGATTGTTTATCTGTTGTTGGTGTTGCCAAACCGACAATGTCGCCGATTTTACGTAGTACAACAGTAATGCTGTTCGGGTAATCAAATCCAGCACCTGTGTTTCTGTCTACGATATAGCCGATTCCGCCACCGGCAAGGATATTTCCCCACACCGCGCCGTTGCTCTTTGAAACGACCGTTTCATGGCCTGCTGTATTAGCATCTTTGCTACAGTCAATCGCCAAATCTCCCGTGCTCTTGTGTATGGTGACGCTGCCTGGTGTGGTTACAAACCATTTTCCGGCATCGTTGATCAAGGTGCATCCGACACCTGCTACTTCTTTGTTGTCCTGAATTGTTTGTACTGAAACGGGCTGTAATTTTTCACCCGTGATGGAAGCGCAACCAGTTATTGATAGTAACGAGGCTATTGCGAGTAATTTAAACATGGACATATTTCCTAGTATTTTGCGACAAAATAGACGTTGTCGTATCGTCAAAACATTTCAGGTTCGGGCAAACGTTCTCCTGCAGATGATAAGCAGCGTACTTCTTCACCTGCAGATGATTCTACACGGTGAAACTTACGCCACGCTTACAAGGGTAATTTTGTGAATGGCGTGCAATTGCGGTAATGATTTGCGATTTTCAGACTGAGCTAATAAGCGTAGACTGTAGCCCGCTTTTGTCTTAAGGATAACTAAATGAGTATCAAAACTAAACTCAGAATTCTCGGACTGGTGACGCTGCTCGGTTTGGGGTTGATTTTATTCGTCACCATCTTTGGACTTAACGCTATCCGGGATGCAGAAGAAACTGCTCACCGGCGAGAGTCCTACGTGATCAGCTTGCTGGAAGTGAAAGCGAGTGCGCTTTCCACTATCATGCTCGATCCCCTTGCTCAGGAAACTAAAGATGTGTTTGCAGCAGCGGGCAGTAATATTGATTTGCACGGGGCGACAGCGGTTAAGGTGATCAAAAGAGAATCGGTTCGTGAGGAATTGAAGAAAATGCTCGCTCAATGGGCGCATTACAATCAGGAATCACAGGCGATTATTCAATTGGCGCCTCGCGATATGAAAGTGGCCAGCGATAAATTACTCCCGTTGTATAACAGTGAATTTAAACCCTTCCAGTTTGCGCTTGAAAAGTTTGTCGGCGAGCGACAGTTAGAGGCGGCGCAGGCCAGTGCTGAAGCGATTGCGGTGTCATCCAGGATTTTTTGGCAACTCATGGCTTTAATTTCTTTAATTGCGATTGCGAACGTGTTTGTCGTGTTGAATCTTTCGCTATCGCTGCAAGCGGGGTTGCGCGGCATGCAACAAAAGCTTCTCATGCTCAAGCAGGGAGATTTGACGCAGCGTTTACCATCTGACAGACCCGACGAGCTTGGTGAGATGGCCGCGGGTGTCAATGCGTTTGTTGATGAATTGCAACATATTGTCAGGAGCACGCGCGACTCTTCAAATCGGGTGGCGGCCGCCGCACAGCAACTATCCTCTGCAGCAGCTCAGGTGCTAAAAAGTGCCAACTATCAGGGGGAGGCGACGGCCTCCGTGGCCGCTTCGGTCGAGGAATTTACAGCGAGTATCGATCAGGTTTCAGACAGTGCCACGGAGGCGGAGAAAAAGGCCGCTTTGTCGGGCGAATGTTCACGGCATGCAGGCACCGAGGTCAGCAATGCGGTGAATGAGATCAGGCATATTGAACAAGTGGTGAATGATGCCTCTAATCAGATTGAATCGCTCGGGAATCAGGCCGAGGAGATTAGCAGTATTATCAATGCAATCAAGGAAGTGGCAGATCAGACTAATCTGCTGGCGCTGAACGCGGCGATTGAGGCTGCCAGGGCTGGCGAACAGGGGCGAGGATTTGCCGTCGTGGCCGATGAGGTGCGAAAACTGGCCGAACGCACCACCCGGTCAGCTCAGGAAATTACCAGCATGATAGGTTCGATTCAGGTGCAGGCAAAGAGCTCGACAGATGTGATGCGTAGGGGCAATCAGTTGGTCACCGAAGGGGTTGTGCTGGCCGAACATGCGGGAAGTTCGATGACTCAGATCAACGAGAGTTCTGCCGGGGTGGTCAAGGCCATCAGCGATATTTCCGGTGTGTTGCGTGAACAGAAAAATGCCAGTGCCGATATCGCCAGAAACATTGAGCGGATAGCCCAGATGAGCGAAGAAAGCACAACTGCAGTCTCGGAGGTATTTGATGCGGCCGCGCATCTGGAAAAACTGGCCGCAGCGTTACAGCAGGAAGTAGCCCGGTTTCAGACTTAACCTGTTAAACCGTGCCGCCCACTGTCAGCCCGTCTATTCTGACCGTGGGTTGCCCCACTCCTACCGGTACGCTCTGTCCTTCCTTGCCGCAAGTGCCAACTCCCGGGTCTAGCGCCATGTCGTTGCCTATCATCGAGATGCGCGTCAACACATCCGGGCCGTTGCCGATCAGCGTCGCGCCTTTGACCGGATGGGTGATCTTGCCGTCTTCAATCATATAGGCTTCGGCGGTGGAAAAGACGAACTTGCCGCTGGTGATGTCCACCTGTCCGCCGGCAAAATTGACCGCATACAGGCCGTGTTTCACTGAGGCGATGATCTCCGCCGGGTCTTTGTCGCCGCCCAGCATATAGGTGTTGGTCATGCGCGGCAGCGGGATATGTGCATAGGATTCGCGGCGCGCGTTGCCGGTTACCGGTACCCCCATCAGACGCGCATTCAGGCTGTCTTGCAGATAGCCTTTGAGGATGCCGTCTTCGATCAGGGTGGTGCATTGGGTTTGATTGCCTTCATCGTCCATCTGCATCGAGCCGCGACGGTCGGCCAACGTGCCGTCATCGACTACCGTGACACCCGCCGAGGCGACTCGTTCGCCGACTCGTCCCGAGAAGGCGGAGCTGCCCTTGCGGTTAAAGTCGCCTTCCAGTCCGTGACCGATCGCTTCATGCAGCAGGATGCCCGGCCAGCCGTTGCCCAGCACCACCGTCATGTTGCCGGCAGGAGCGGGCGCAGCATCCAGATTGACCACCGCCTGATGCACGGCAAGCGAGGCATATTTACGCAACATCGCATCGTCGAAATAGCTGTAATTAAAGCGTCCGCCGCCACCGGCTGAGCCTTGTTCGCGCCGACCGTTGCTCTCGATGATGACGGTGATCGACAATCTGACCAGCGGGCGGATATCCGCATTCATCAGGCCGTCGCTGCGCGCGACCATCACCACCTCGTATTCGCCCGCTAAGCCTGCCATCACCTGAACCACGCGCGGATCCAGTGCGCGCGCATAGCCTTCGATGCGTTCAAGCAGGGCGACCTTATCGGCATCTTTGAGGCTGGCGATCGGGTCGTTGGGTAAATAGATGTCGCGTCGGGAGCCGCGATGCAACATGGGCACGGTTTGCGTGCCGCCGGCACTGGCGATGGCGCGTGTCGCGCTGGCTGCGCTTTGCAGCGCATTTAGGCTGATGTCATCCGAATAGGCAAAGGCGGTTTTTTCGCCGCTGACGGCGCGTACACCCACCCCCTGGTCTATGCTGAAACTACCTGATTTGACGATGCCTTCTTCCAGAGACCAGCTCTCGGCGCGGCTATACTGAAAATATAGATCAGCATAATCAAGACGATGTGCCAACATGCTGTTGAATACCTGTTCAATCTGACGTGTTTCGATCGAGTAGGGTGCGAGCAGGATTTGCTGCGCCGAGGTGAACAGAGAGTCAGATGAGGTCATATTTAGTTTCTTATATAAAGCTCGTAGCTTGTGGCTCGTAGCGTGTAGCAAATCGGGTGTGATTTAGGAAACTTATGGCATCACATTAAATTTTAAAAATACCAGCTACCAACTACCAGCTATTCATTAGCAGCTGTGCAGTGTGCGGTGATCCAGAGCCGGCAGGCTGTTGCGCAGGCTGGCCTGATAGCTGCGGTTGATTTCGGCGATTACCACGCCCGAGCCGCGCGGCAGTCTGTCCAGTATGCGTCCCCAGGGATCGACGATCATGCTGTTGCCGTGTGTCTCGCGCCCGTTGACGTGGTAACCGCCCTGAGCCGAGGCGACCATATAGGCCAGATTTTCGATGGCGCGTGCGCGCACCAGCACTTCCCAGTGCATCTTGCCGGTGGTGTCGGTAAACGCGGCTGGCAGTACGATCAGATCGACGTTCTTCATCGCGCGGAACAGTTCAGGGAAACGCAGGTCGTAGCAGACCGCAAGGCCAATGCGTCCAAACGGACTGTCCACCACCACCACCTGATTGCCAGGTTCTATGGTCTGCGCTTCATCGTAGCTTTCATTGCCCAGAGACAGGCTGAACAGGTGAATCTTGTCGTAGCGGGCAACCTGTTGGCCTTGATCGTCAAACACCAGACAGCTGTTGAGCACCTTATCCGGTGTGCTGGCCGCCAGCGGGATAGAGCCGCCGACCAGCCAGATTTTATGCTGGCGTGCGATATCGCTCAAAAAAGTCTGTATCGGGCCGCTGCCGGCTTGTTCGCGTACCTTCAGCTTGTCCTGTTCGTTCATGCCCATGATGGCGAAAAATTCCGGTAACACCACCAGACGCGCGCCTTGTTCAGCAGCCTTGGCGATCAGACGCCGAGCTTCGCTCAGATTGCCCGCGACATTAGGGCCGGAGGCCATCTGGATGGCGGCGACTTTGTAGCTGTTGAATGAGGCGTCGTTGCAGGTTGAGTGTCCGGCTGGCATATGTTTTCCTGAGATTTAGTTTGATTTGCTGGAGTCCTGAAGCTTGACGGGGGTTTCGCCCACCTTTACGACATTCGGGTTGCTCCAGGTGCCGCTGACATTGTATTCAAAAGAGATTAATTTATCGAGGGGGTTGCCGAGTACTTTGTTAACTATCAGTGCGCCAATTCCCACCACGGGGCCTCCTGCGAAGGCGCTGAGCATGGAAACGCTGGAGCCTATGGTAGGTAATACTTCCACGCGCAGATTTTGCGTCTCGTCATTCAAGTTGACCTGTCCCTTCATGGTCACTTTGGCTGATGAACCTTCAATATGCAGATCCTGTGTTTGCATTACCCCGTTGTTGATCGTGGCATTGCCGTTGATGTTGTCGAATTCAAATCCTGAACTAAAGACATCGGTGAAATCCAGTGTGATACGCTTGGGCAGAGCCTGCAAACTAAGAATGCCGAGCAGTTTGCCAATTCCCGGGTCCATCTTGAGAAATTGTCCCTTGCCCGTGTCGAGTTTTAGTGTGCCGTCCAGTGTCTCATAGTTAAAGTCATCCGGTTGTCCCTTCCAGAGCAGGTTGGCTGAGAGTTTTCCGCTGCCGTTTTTAACCGTATTAGGGTAGCCTGAGCGAGCCAGAATCTTCCCCGCATTGGAGATGTCCATCAGCAGACTGATCCGGGTTTGCGTCTGCGTCTGTGCGCCCCGCCACATACCTTCTCCTGTGATGCTGCCATCCGGATTGCTGATGTGCAGGCGGCGTAAACGCCAGTCTTCTCCTTCAGGATAGCCTGCGAGTTCGAAATGGCCGATTTGCTTGCCCTTGAACAATAAATCGTCAATCGATATTTCCATAGCGGGGAGATTGCGCGGATTGGTCTCGACTGATTTTGCGTCCGGCTGGGGCTGTGTTGTTTCGTTGCCCGACCAATACAGATTGCGCAAACGGGCGGTGACTTTGCCGGCTCCGCCAAAGCTTTGCGGCTGCCAGATGAGTTCACCGTTCATCTGTGAACTGGCAATCTGTGCGGATAAACCCTCGCCGCGTTTGCTTGCCGTGATATTCAGGTCGGCGAGATTGAGTCCGTATCCTGTCAGCTTGTCGATATGCAAGGTCGCGCCAGATACAGGCAAGGCCGTTGTTCCGCCGCCGCTCAGTCCCTGCCAGCCTTGCACAGACAACTCCGGCAGATTGCCAGTTACCCACAAGCCTGGTTTGAGCTCGGCGGGCGGTACGGTCGTGCTGCCGAAGTGAATCAGGCCGCGTTTAATCACGTTACTCCCGTTTTCATCTGCCCGAAGCAGCCGCGCCGTGAAGAGTTTACTCAATTGTGCAGTGATCAGATCCTGATCATCGGTGATATTTTTCTTTTCTATGCGCAAAGGCCAAACTTCTGCCGTACGCTTGGTGAACGGTGCGGGCAGAGTGGTGCTCAGGCCGACCAGATTTGAATTAAGTACGATCTGTGGGATTTTTTTAACTACGCTGATGTTCGCATCCCATGCCGTTCCGCCGTGCAGAACGTTGAGCAGGGGGTGATTTTCGCTCTTGCGCAAGGCGTCGAGATTGATGCGTCCCTGTGCGTTGGCTTTTACGATCCCGCCCTCCGCCGTTTGTACGTTCAGCCGGGCAGGGCCGCCCAGGATTTCCGCCGTGATATTGTTCGCCTGCATGGCGGATTCGGTGAAAGATAAATCGCCGCGTGTATTTCGCAGCCAGGGCGCGCCCGAGCCCAGATCGATATCGCTGGCTTGCATGCTCAACAGACCGGATACCTTGACGGGTTTGACGCCCTGCAGAGGAATGTGGGCGAACAGAGCCAGATGTCCATTGCCGCTGGCACTCATCTCGTCGGTAAAATTGTCGATATAGCCATGCACCGGGCTTTGCTGGATAAATTGCAGGAAAATTTGATTCGTCGCGTCCGCCTCACCCTTGATTTCCAGCGGCATATCCGGGTTGCGCATGTCGGGCAGGGTGATGCTCAGATGGTGTAATTGGGCGCCCATCATGCTTGAAGTCTGAGATTGCACTTCCAGCCGGTTGCCGCGCATAATCAATTCGCCGGTCAAATTTTCAATGCGCGGCCAGTCGGGTGCAAACTGCATCGCCACGCCTTGTGCATGTGCCCCCATCTCTATCGTTCCTTCCCGTGTTCCGTCCAGCGGGAAATCACTCAGGTTGCCTTTGACGCGCAGGTGGAAGTCTTCGGTGTGCCCCGAGAGCATCGCATCGTTCAGCCAGTCGCTTTCCTTCTGGTCGAGCGCGATCAGCGGCGCGTAACGGGCGGCATGTTTTAATTCACCCCGCGTGAGATTAACGGTCAAATCGAGTATGCCCAGTGTATTTTCCATGGTGCGGAAACTGCCGTACAGATTTCCAGCCAGATCCTCGTTGGCAATGGCGACATTGTCGGCGCGGATTGACAGTTCGCCCTTTTCGCGCTGCCAGCTGGCCTGGCCGGTGAGGGTCTGAAACAATAATGGTTCACGCATCACGCCGGGTGCATCGACCGTCAAATTTTTGGTGTTGAAATTTAAATGACCGCTGTCCTCGTTGCCGTCGGCATGGACGGATAAGCCGCTAAATCCGGGCAGTTTTCCTACCTGTTGTATGGCGAGGTTTTCGAACTGCCCCTTTATTTTGTAATTGATCAGATGATCCGGCGTGCCTTGCCATTGCATGTCCAGATTGGTCACCTGTCCGCGTGGCGCGTACGCGTTGATCTGTCCGCGCAGCGGTGCGTCCAGCGGGAAAAAATTGGCCAGATTGACCAGCGTTTCCAGTTGCAGGCTATTGGCGCGCAGCGCACCACCAGGCAGCCGTGTTTTGCCGGCAGGTGTGATTTGCAGATAAAAGTCGGTAGGCTGCAGTTTGATACCGTTATTCAGGCGCATCGATAAATTTTTGGTGGAAACTTCCCATCCTTCAGCTAGCGACTTCCAGGAGGCTCGACCGCGCAAATAATGCACTTCCATGACGGGAACCTCTTCGCTCAGACGGGTGGCGACATCGCGCAGCGCCATGTCCGCAGTTAGCTGGGTGATTTGACCTTTTTTGACGCCCAGCCAGCCGCGAAAGGCACCTCGCCCGCTGGTCAGTTGTTGGGGTAGCTTGATCCATGGACGCCACGCGAGTAAATCCGCGTAGTCGAGTTGCGCGAATACTTGTCCATTCCATTGATTTAAAGCGTCAAAGTTTTTTCCGTGAAAATCCCCGCGCACGTCCAGCGGGGTGGACAGGTCGACGGGTGGGTCGGCGCGCAGCGCAAATTGATGGTGGCTGAATAGATTTTCAATGCGTAAATTGACCTGCTTTAACACCAGTGGAGGGGCTCCGCGCTGCTCGTCCAGCCAGACGATGACGGCATTGCGCACCACCATACGTGACTGATGTAACAGCCAGTTGGCGAGATTGTTGTCGGATGAACCGTTGGCGATGGCTACTGTGCCGATAAATATTTTCCCCTGCTCATCGCGGCGTATCAATAATTCAGGGCGGTCGATTTCCAGGCTGGACAGTCGTAATTCGGCAGCCGGCAGCGATAACCAGGAGGCGCTGGCATCGATGCGCGGCAAGACCAGCGCCGCTTTGCCCTGCTTGTCGAGAATACGCACGTCAGTAAAGTTCAGGTGCGGTGAAAGCCCCGTCCAGTCGCCGCTGATCTTGCCTATGCTCACAGGGTTTCCCATCGCCACAGACAAAGAGGTGGTGATTCTTTCGTGGAACTGTTCGATATCGGGAAGCAGCCAATAGCGTAAAGCGATGATGATCAGTGCGCACAGCATGGCTGATAGCGCAGACGCGACGATAATCAGCCGGGTTAAGCGGTTAAGGTGATGCCATATCAGCCGAACGGGACGGGAATTCCACATAATTACAGTTAGGAGTTGCTAGACGTAGGTCGTCAGTTAAACCAAAAAAATTGCTAACATTTAGCCATTGGTAGTTCAAAACTGACTAGCGACTTGCCGTCAATCGTAAGACAATGCTCATTCTAACTTATCAGCCAGCTTATTACGTCTATGAATATGGAAAACTCGCCGCTTTCGTCCTTTTCTGAACTGTTGAACAAGACACAGCATTGCAGTCGTTATGCCCGACGACTGCTGACGTCGGACAGCGTCTTGTTGAACTGGTTGCAGGAAAACTACGGTACGCCGTGCTGCCGCGAGGAGATGTTGAATATTTTGGCTGCATCGGGTTTCGATCTGTTAGATGAAGCGGCGCTGGCACGCGCGGTACGGTGTTTGCGCAAACAAGTGATGGTAAAGCTGATTTTGCGCGATCTGAACGGTTTAGGCGGCTTGAATGAGGTGATGCAAGCTATGACTGCACTGGCCGAAGTGGTGGTGAGACAGGCGCAGCTCTGTCTTATGCAGTCCTTGCAAAAGCAGTTCGGCAGCCCGATCGGTGAGCTCACTCAGAATCCGCAGGAACTGCTGGTGATCGGTATGGGCAAGTTGGGCGGCGGTGAGCTCAACGTGTCTTCAGATATCGATTTAATCTTTGTTTATGCGGAAGACGGTGAGACTAACGGTGCACGCACGCTTTCCAATCACGAGTTTTTCACGCGGTTGGGGCGGCGTCTGATCAATATTGTTAACGAAGCGACCGGCGATGGCTTCGTGTTTCGTGTCGATATGCGGCTGCGTCCGTACGGCGACAGCGGTCCACTGGTGATGAGTTTTGCCGCGTTAGAAGAATATCTGGTGACGCAGGGGCGTGAATGGGAACGATATGCGTGGATCAAGGCGCGCGTGGTTTCTTCTGCTGATAATTTTTATATTGATGAATTAAAAGAACTTTTTCAGCCTTTTGTATTTCGGAAATATCTGGATTTCGGCGCGATCGATTCGATGCGTAAACTGCATGCGCAAATCCGTCAGGAGGTGCAGCGCCGGGACCGGATGGATAATATCAAGCTGGGACCGGGCGGGATACGCGAGATCGAATTTACAGCGCAGGTGTTTCAACTGATACGCGGCGGGCAGGATGAGCGGTTGCGCATCTTGCCTACGCAGCGCGTGCTCAAACAGTTGGCAGAAAATGGACAGTTATCTGCACAAGTGGCATCGGATCTGGATGAAGCATATATTTTTCTGCGTAATCTGGAACACCGTTTGCAGTATCTGGATGATCAGCAGACCCAACTTTTGCCCGAAAAAGATGATGATAAGGCTGTTATTGCCGAAGCGATGGGCTATCCCGGTTATGCCCCGTTACTGCAGGAGATAGATCGCCACCGCGCGCTGGTCAGTGCGCAATTCGAACAGATTTTCGGTGCGTCCGTGCAGGAATCCGCCAATGAAGCGTTGTGGCATGAAGAGATTGCAGTCGATGAGCTGGCGATAGGGCTGGCTAAACTGGGTTATCGCGCTGCCGTGGACAGCGCGCAGCGTCTGATGCAATTGCGCGGCAGTCTGCGTTACCGGCAACTTTCAGAATTAAGCCGCCAGCGCACAGACAAACTTGTCCCGCAGTTCATCACGCTGGGCGGGCAATTTAACGATCCGGATGCCACTTTGTCGCGTCTGTTGACGCTGCTGGAGGCGATCAGCCGGCGAGCTGCCTATCTGGCCTTTCTATCCGAATATCCGCAAGCGCTGGA
>Ga0208863_1000761_pt1 | contig 25710 bp, 30 predicted proteins | sample RifOxyD3_FD_184040 | JGI IMG/M metagenome (GOLD analysis project Ga0208863, IMG submission 184040) | Soil microbial communities from Rifle, Colorado - Rifle Oxygen_injection D3 (SPAdes) | ecosystem: Environmental > Terrestrial > Deep subsurface > Rock core/Sediment | place: Rifle, Colorado...
AAAAAGAATCGAATAATTCCACTACTGTTACTATCGGTGGTGTTACGAACAGTCAGACGATGTACCTCTGAGTAACAATGCGTCACCCATACAAGTTCACGCATGTTCGACCAGAAATCGATATCAAACCAATCGGGGTCGATTTCGATACATCTGCGAATCCTTCGGGAACAGTACTCGGAGCATATAAGTATTATGTTGGAACAGATGTAAGTGTCAACGCACTTATTACCAAAGATATTCTGAATCCTTCCGTTGCTTACCATTGGAGAGCACGAGTAGTGGATATATACGGTAACCAATGACCATGGGCGTATGCGAATTCCAATGTCGAGACAGATCCTGATTTCCAGACTGGTCCTACTGGTATCGGACAGACGAACCTTATAATGGGAACCTTGTCTCCGACAGAAGCTACAGGATTCTTTCCACTTGTCCAACTTCCCGCTTTCAATTACTCTCTCGTGGATAAGGATAGTTTCGGGAATATTAGCAAGATATACTTCATAAATGGAGGATGTCTCGCATATTTCGATTATAGTAGTTATCGCCAAACAGGGAATGCGTATGTGAATTTTATAAAGACGGTTTCTTGCGATGCGAGTTTCGCTTCGGTTAATGGTTCGTTGAAATTCAATGGAAATAAGACTCTTATGTATTACCATTCCGCAACGCAGGTATTTAAATACGATATGTATTCATGAGTAGTAACACTCCTTGCCGGAAACGGACCTTCCGCATATCTTGATGGACTTCCGACTTCTTCTTATTTCAATGGAATCACCGATGTGGTATTCCTCAAAAACCTCGATACTGCCTATGACGAGAAATGTATGCTCGTTGCAGAATCCGGAAATGCGGATATCCGTATTGTTCCGCTCGCAGGTCCAGGATATAACTGTAAATGAGTGGTCGGAGCAGACAATGGGTATGTTGAAAAATGGAAAGATATGGCAGGTATAACCTGTATGCGTCAGACTAATGATACGACCCGTCTTTCTATTAACGGATGAGTTATCGCTCTTGCTGATCGTTCGTTCGCCACCGTCTCAGGTCTGCCATGTATGAATGATTCGCTTTCATCCGATGAATCGACTCTTTATTATTTCTCTAGTTACAATATCTATAAAACGAACGTTCAGAACCATCCTGCTTCGGTGACGAAAATTTCGGGAAAGAGCGCGAATGGATACTTGGAAGGAGACCAGAATAATGCCTACTTTTCTTCAGTAAATACGATTATTTTCGATCCGAGTTTCAATTCGCTCTTCGTAAACGATGCGGGGAAATTCCGAGAAATATTCCTCAATACTTCTACACCTCCGGCAGTCGTATCAATTACTCCGTCAAGTGGTAAAACAGGCGATCAAGTTACGATTGCGGGTACTACTTTCGGTGCGGATCCAGGTTATGCAAACCGATCAAGTCAGAATTATGGAGTTCTCTTCAATGGTGTTCCTGCTACTCCTGACGATTTTGTCTCTTGGTCCGACACTTCTATAGTCGTGAAAGTTCCGGTTGGTGCTTCGAATGGACCAGTTCGTGTAGTGACAATCTGAGGTATGAGTAACGGAGTGAATTTTACTGTTACCAATACTCCGATAGTCAATTATATAGTTCCTACATCTGCCAAAGCAGGACAGGCGGTACAAGTCAATGGAAAATACTTTGGTACGAAATGAACTGGTTCCTATGTGTACTTCTCAAATGGAAGTGGTTCATATGTGGCTGCAAATATCATCGGATGGGCCGATGGTCGAATCGATATCATTGTACCTGCACAGGCAGCTACCGGTAAGATGAAAGTAACTTCTGGATACGGAGATTCAAATCTTACGGATTTTACTATGCTAACAGGTAGTCCTCCCAATAAGCCACTTCCGCTTACTCCAGCAAATGGAGCCTTGTGACAAGCTCTGAGCCCGACACTTATTACTCAGGATTATATAGATCCTGATAGCGATACACACCAAGCTTCTTGGTGGGATGTACGGGAATCTTCCCAGACTTTCGCGAATCCTATCTATACATCGGGTGTGGATACGATCAATAAGACATCCGTTACGATTCCTCCGAATGGAATGAAGTACAATACTACGTACTACTGGCGTGTACGATTCGAGGACTCCCGATGAGATTGGAGCGATTGGAGTGATCAATTCCAGTTCAAAACTACAGACGGCGGTACTACCTCGAATAATATTCCGCCAGTAAAACCTACGAATACATCGCCGGTCAATAATGCTGTCGATCTCGATCCGAGCGCAGCGCTCGTGCTCTCCGCTTCCGCATATATGGATGGGGAAACATACGAGAGTGTTACTGGAGCAACTGCACAGAATTCCAGTTCATGGCAGGTCCGCAGTTTCGATGGAACGTACAGTACTTCGGTTTTTGAACAACTTGTGACGATCTCTCCACTCACGAGCGTCACTCTTCCAGCAAGTACTCTTGTGGCGAATCGTACATATTGTTGGCATGTGAGTTATCGCGATGAGGGTGGTGCAAGCTCGGCTTATAGTGCGGAAACATGTTTCAAGACCAAAAACGGGACAGTGGTGGATGGTGGTTCTGGTTGATCTGGAGGAAGTGGTGGAGGATGATGATATTCCCTTCAATCATACGATACTCCGACTGCTCCAAGCGGTTTCAGTCTCACAAATAATACTACGACCTCTCTCATAAATCTCGTGTCGGATAGTTATGTCGATAGTGATACGGATACTCTTACTGGTACGAGCGATAAACTCCAGACGGTTGAATGGCAAGTACTTTTGTTCTCTGGATCTACTGGACTCGGACTTTCTACTGATGGAAATGGTATTGTAACGGATTCACGGATTACTTCGATTTCTTTTGGAACTGCCAAGAAATTCCGAGAACTTCGAGAAAATTGCAGTGACGATACCTGTGTTCTTTCGAAAGCTATTTCTTATAATGACCTCGGAGCAGTCGGAACGTATCTTGTCAGAGTTCGTCATATGGACCAATATTCCATGTGGGGTGATTTCTCGAATATAAAAACATTTGAAGTATCTTCTCTGCCGAATCTTTCCCAGTATCTCGGAACACTTCGAAGCATCGCAAATTTGAGTGTCAAGACCATATCGGGGGATTCCTCGCCTTTTACCTATTTATGGGCAGGAGTGACACAAGCAGGAGGAGTCGGTAGTATTATCGCTGTAAACGGTGGAATGTGTTGAAGTCAAGCTGTTCCTGCTATGTACAGTATATATACCTATTGTCTCTACGATTCTGGAACTTCTACTGTTTATGGATATATAAGTAGTTATAGATCTGATACTCTGAAATTTGAACCTACGAGAAAAGGGATCTATGATTTTACCGTTACGGTAACGAACTCGGAAACTTTGAAGAGCCTATCGAAAATTATCCCTGTAACTGTACAATAAAGATGGGTACATATAGTCGTCGTTTTCCTGTGAAGAATACACAGTGATTCATCATAGTGATTGTTATAATACTTCTGACTCTATCGATGTTTGTTATATCCAGCGCATGGTATATACTCGGTATTTTTACGAAAAACGGAGAATTTTCCACTCTCAATTCCGAAGCGCAAAGTCTTCTCGAAAACGAACGTGATTTTTTTCGGAATGAACTTCTGAATACCAATACCGACGGTGGTGGTTATACGACGAACGGAGCAGCAAAAGAAGATGAAAATCATGATGATGACGATTTCTATGGAGAACAGTATGATACTGATGGAGAACCTGATAATGACGGTACCGCTTTTATGTACAAATTTGGATTCGTTCTGCCGAACAAAAAAGAGAATATCTTTTTTCTGAATAAAAAATATACGGATATCACGGGATTTATGGCAAGTTCTCTTTCCTGATTCAATATATTTTCGGACCACAATGCTGATTGTACTATGGAAATATATGATGGAAATATCTATGAAGAAACACGGAATTTCAAGCTGAAAACGAAAAAAACTCAGATTCTTCAGTCATCTGTCAATTTCATTTCGATTTCTTCTTCGGATATTCTCCCCAATGACATTATTCTGATATTTATCACTAACGATACCAATGATCTGATATCCTACTCCATAGGATGAGTGGATCTACAAGGAAAGAACATTGTGCAATTTATGCCTGCGAACAACAAAGACAGAAATGTGGATATCTACACGAATATTATTCTCAAAGACAAAGACGGGAACTATATCGTATTCGATACCACGTTTTACGACATATTGCCACAAGGAAAAAAGCCGATTTCTCCGACGTATCTTCATATAAAAAGCTCAACGGGAACTACATTGGAATTGGAGTGGGATATAAACGACACGACGAACACGGGAGCATATTATCTCTATCGATGATCCGATTCTTCTGTCGATTGCAACGAACAATATTTCCTCGAGAAAATCCCTGATGGGGATAAGGAAAACTCGATAAGTATTCAATATGATTCAGGTATATTTTACTATACTTTATGTGGGTCGAACAGCTCATGATCCTGAAGCGGACTTGAGGATATTGGACATTTGAGCTTGAAAAGTAATACTCTCCGAGTAACCAAATAATTATGATAGTACGACAGTATCAAACCCATACGAAATGAACTTCCATTGTGGAGGTAATTATATCGATAATGCTCATATCATTGGTGATGCTTGGTATTTTTCATTTCTTTAATTTGCAAAATAAAAATATCGTATTCTTCGTCGATGATGCGCATTCGGAAAATATTCTCGACGAAGCCTATGTTTTCCTCAGTAATTATCCTTATGCGGATATCCCTACGGGAACATATAGTCTTGTTTATCAGAAAGATTCAAACCAAGATATTGGCAGCTTATCTCTGAGGACAATTTCGGCCGATGTTAATGTAGTCTCCGAAGGGGAATATCTGAATGGTAAATGAGAAAATTTATCAGACTACAATCTCGCTATGGATACGACTCTTTTTAAAAGAACTATTTTTATAGAAAATATAATTTCTCCAATCATAGCACAGAAGATAAAGAAAATCACCGTGAGAGTCTGGTACCCCGGATGCGATTTCGCCGGAGACCCTTGTAAAAAGAAGGATTTTTTAATTACTGAACCAATTCCTTATGAATAAACAAGGATACACCTTGATGGAGCTGGTCATCTCTATAATGATATTTATAGTGATGCTCCTTATCTTTTTCTATGTTTTGAAAAACACTATCCTTTTCGTAAATCTTTACAAACAGGAAACGGTATTGCTCAATAATTTGAATATCATTAAGCTTAAAATCAACGAGAATTTCCAGTACGATAGTATAAAGCTTCTGAGAGTCCAGGATCTTTCCTCGACAGGAGTATATTCGATAAAAGATACCGTTGTAAATAATCAAAAAATGCATAATATAGACACAGTAACTCTGGAATACGAAGACAAAACGTCTTCAGGAGGATCTGTTATGACTCGAACGGGAATATTCGTTCTATGAGCTGTAAGCGGAACAGAAGGAAAATTGATTGTTCCACCATCTTCGGAATCGGGATTTTTTACGATAAAATACTTAAGCAATACCGGAAACCTTTTCGATTACACCACGAATAATACCGGAACAATCGCACCGTCCTCGCAGGATTATATCAATATGAACGTGAAGGTACGCGAATTCCGTTACTCACTCATCAATAGTGGCGCATACCTCAGAATAGATATGTCTTATGACAATGATATAGATGGGGACTATGAAAGAATTGGACAGACCGATGAATATTATTTTTCCGGTTCAACGTATCTGTTAAAAAAGATAGACTTGAAATAAATATATTACTTTTTAGATTATTATTCCCTAATTTCTTCTCTTTATGAATAAGCAAGGCTTCACTATGGTAGAGCTTATTGTTACCATCACAATTCTTTCCATTCTTGGAACAATCTCATTTCTGAGTTTTAACTCATATGTTTCTAGTTCTCGGGATTCTAAGAGAATTATAGATCTGGAAAGTATATCGGCATCTCTTGAAATTTTCTATAAAAAGAACAGCGGAATTTATCCGAAACCAAGCGATTCTATTATCGTTTCCTATACCGGAACTACCGGTTTGCAAATACCGTTTTCTTATCTCGGTTTCGTAAAAAACGGACTGAAATTGGATTTCAATGAAATTCCTCGTGATCCTATCACGAGCGATTATTACGCATATGGAACGACGCTCGATCAGAAATATTATGAGGTTGCTGCAACGCTTGAAAACAATGCAGAAATAAAGAAAACTACCTATATTTCTATAGAAACCGCACAGGCATCGACAGAGAATGAATATGCATATATAATCGGAAATTACAATCTCTGAAAGACTGACTTACTTCTCAAACACCTCGTTTTCATAATGGATATGGGGGATGGAAAGAAAAAGATACCGAGAACAGACATAAATATCGGAACATTGAGTGGAACAACGAATCAAGTGGATGTTTTTTCAGACTTTTTCGTATTGGAACAATGAGGAACTAATGTTCCGTATCCGATACGATCGAGTAATTTCACTTCCACGAGTCAGACCGGAGCGAGCTCGGATTTTACGATAGAGGTCTCGACAGGAGTGAATCTGAATTGTTCCACTTGTGGAAATTAGGAAAATACGAAAGAATAAGATAAATCATCTCTATATAAAATATTTCCCTTCTTTTATTGTAAGCCTTTTTCTTTTGACTATTGCCCACTTTTTCATATAATCCCCCGCATACGCGAGTCGTATCCTATATTGTAATGTGTCTCTATGTCTTTTATAAAAGAATCCATGAAGGAGTTTGACCACATTGTTTGGCCAACTTCAGAAGAAACAAAAAAATACTTTATTACCGTAGTTTCCATGATTACGATACTAACGGTATTTCTTTTTATTGTAGGAACTGCTTTGTCCACCGGGCTTTTTACTGCTAAAGAAAAACTCGCACCAGCTCAATCAGCACCGATAAATACTACGACTTCACCAGTTGGTGATTTGAAACTCGGTGATGTGAAAACTACTACCACTGAAACTTCAGCAAAATAATTTTATTCTCTCTTGTATTTTACATCTATGCTTTTTGATAGTATGAACACTGCCCCAAAGGGCGAATGGTATGTTATCCGTGTTATTTCCGGAACAGAGGAAAATGTTCGATCATCGCTTATGCAGCGTCGAGAAGCATTCAATCTCGAGAATCATATCCTTGAAGTCTTCGTTCCGACACACGATACTATTTCGGTTCGTGCGAATGGAGAAAAAGTAACGAAACAAAAAAATATTTTCCCGGGGTATATTCTCGTGAAAATGGTAGTTACTAACGAAAGTTGGTATATCGTTCGAAATACTCCGAATGTTACCGGGTTTCTCGGTGCTGGTACTATACCGGTTCCTGTGAGTGGTGCGGAACTTGATCAACTCAAGGGAGCATTGAGTGAAAAGAACGCAGCCTTTACTATCAAGTTCCAAATCGGAGATTTGGTGATTATCAAAAGTGGTGCATTTGAAGGAAGTGAAGGGAAAATAACCGAGATAAACGAAGAAAAAGGTCTTGTGAAAGTGGAAGTCAATATTATGGGTCGTGATGTTCCTGTGGAAATCGATTTCATGAGTGTGAAATCGAAGAAATAAAAATTTTCCAAAAACCGATTAGTAACCTGTTTCTCTTTTCATGCGTATATTTTCGTATATTCTCGCCACTCTCGTTACGATCTTTGTACTTAACATCGCTCTCTCTTTTTCACTTCCATCGTATAGAAATGCTCTGGTAAACCTACGGACAAGCATATTTCCTGTAACGAAAAAAACTCCAGACGTTCCAATGGTGGATGAGAAAAGATCGGAAAGTGCTCGTTTGGTCGAGTCGCTCGATCGCATTGATAAACATATCGAATCCTTGAGTGAGATAAAAAAGGCAGAAATTGAAACAATTAATACAGAAAGCACATCCGGTACTGTTGTTTCACTCATAGATACTCCTCCGAAAGAACCGGAAATACCGCTTTCTGGGATATTCCTCTCAAAGATTATGCCGGAAGTGATGGTGAAGAAAATCGATAATTCCTGATTTTTCGGTATTCAGGTCATGGGAAAGATACTCTACAATACGTATTTTGATGAAAAGAGAAATATAAAAGTTTATGCTTTCGCCGACACATATGATACGATTCTCCTGAATATGAAGCTCACAAGCAGTGTATATACCCTTAATGAAACTGATCAATTTTTCTGATATACTTTTTTCCTAAATCAAACAAAGAAAGACTCAAAAGATACGACTGTACGATTTGTAACTGCTCTGGAAGGTCGAGCTATTGGTGTTGAGGTACCAAAAAGCTATTATCCCGCATTGAAAACTCTCCTCCTCAAAAGTAAATAATTTCTCTATTTTTTTATTTTCTATTATTATGGCAAAAGTAACACTCCTTACAAAAGAAGGACTTAATGAATTTCAGGTAGAACTTCAGAATCTGAAAGAGGTTCGTCGTGTAGAAGTTGCGGCAAAACTCAAAGAAGCTATTTCTTATGGAGATCTTTCGGAAAACTCCGAGTATGAAGACGCTCGTAGTGAACAGGCACAGATCGAAATCCGTATCGCGGAACTCGAAGAAATTATGAAAAATCATGAAATCATCGATACGAAAAAAGCGAATAAAAAACAAACTGGAGTGAATGTAGGAAGTCTTGTAACTATCACTTCCATTGATGATGGAAAGAAAGAAACTTTCCGTATCGTTGGTTCTACTGAATCCGATATTTTTGAAAATAAACTTTCCAATGAATCTCCTATTGGAAGGGCTCTTATCGGAAAAGACGTAGGTGATATTGTAAAAGGACAAGCCGGTTCTGGTTCCTTCGAATACAAAATCGTAGAGATCAAATAGAAATCTTTACAAAATGTGAACTTTACGTTCAAATCTTACGTTCCTCGCTCATTGTACTACTTCGTACATCTCGCTTCGGTACGCGATTTTCACGAAAACTTCATCATTTTTCAGAAGATTTCTGAATCCAGAGAAAATTAATAGCTACATAATAACTATAACTATGAATTTCTTTGCTCAGTACATCATACTCGTTCCAGTAATTGCTTGGATTATTTCAGTGGTTCTCAAGTGATTCTATGGGCTTCATATGAAGAACTTCTCACTCTCCCAGACACTCGGTTCCGGGGGAATGCCAAGCGTACATAGTGCGCTTGTTACCAGTATTACGACCGCTCTCGGAATCAAGTACGGAGTATTCTCCGATATATTTGCCATCGCTCTCGTATTTTCGATGATTATTATCTACGATGCCATCAATGTTCGATTTGAAGCAGGTCTTCATGCGAAAGCCTTGAATCAACTCCGATGTAGTAAAGAACAAGCAAGGGACTATAATTTCAACGAATCTATTGGACATCTTCCCGAGGAAGCTTTTGCAGGAAGTGTGATAGGGATTATTGTTGCAATAATACTCATGAATATCTAAAAATCTCTGAAAAACTCGTTCTTCAAGCTTAAATCCCCGTGTCTCGCTCATCGTACAGTCGTACGCATCGCTTCGATACTCGATTTGCACTTGAATTACTTCGTTTTTGAGAGATTTATTTTTTCTCTGTAAATCTTATCTTTTGAAGATAAATACTCTTCAAAAATTAACAATCATTATTTTCCTATGTTTTCCATCTACGACGAAGTCAAACTTAAGGAATTTCTTCTGGAACACGGACACAAGAACTTCCGATACACCCAGATAGAGCACGCGATCTATAAGGATCTCGCGATGGATTTTGACGCTATGACGACGATTTCGAAAGAGCTTCGCGATCTTCTGAAAACTACCTGCTATTTCACTTCTCTGAGAGTGAAAACCGCCGTGACTTCGGATGATGGACAGACAACCAAATTTCTCATAGAGACACATGATAATAAATTCCTCGAAGCGGTTATTATGCGACATCTTTCTGGACGGAATACACTTTGTGTTTCCTGTCAGGTCGGGTGTCCGATGGCGTGCAGTTTCTGTGCGACCGGGAAACTCGGACTCACACGTAATCTCGATTTCACCGAAATCGTGGAACAGATTATGATCGCGGTGCACCATCTCGCAAAAGAAGATAAAAAGCTTCGGAATATCGTCTATATGGGAATGGGAGAGCCATTCCTCAACTATGAGAATGTGAAACGCTCGATAGAAATAGCATCGGGACAGAAAAAACTTGATCTTTCCAGTCGTCGAATCACGGTTTCCACGTGTGGAATTGTTCCCGGAATCAATAAAATCGCCGAGGATTTCCCTCAGGTTTCGCTCGCTATTTCCCTGCATGCTCCGACCGATGAAGCTCGTCGTGCGATTATGCCTGTAGAACAAACGTATCCGCTCGACAAGCTTATGGAAGCACTCGATACATACGTGGCAAAAACCAACAAACGGATTTTTTACGAATACATAATGATTAATGGTCTCACTGATCGTCCAGAATACGCGAAAGCGCTTGCAGACCTCCTTCGCGGACGTCTTGCTCACGTGAATTTCATCCCGTATAATCCTGGGGAAGGAAGCTCCGATTCCAAGATGCTCCCAACTTCCAAAGTTATGATTAAGAAGTTCCAAGATGCTCTGGAAGCGGCAGGAGTTCCCTCTACTATCCGCCACACCATGGGTGATGATATAGATGCTGCCTGCGGACAACTCGCTCTCAAAGAACAGGAAGGAAAATAAGATATACTAAAATTCCGAGATATTTCTAGGATTATGAAAGTAAGAGAGTATTTATTCTAAACTTGTAAATATATGGAACTTCCAATGCTTAATCTTGAACCCCAGAAAACCAGACGGGAAATTCAGGATGAAATCCGGAAACAGAAGGCTCTCGCAAAATCTGAAAAGAAAGCTTCTTTCCGTCGGAAAACTGAGAAAAAACTTGCCGAAAAAGCAGAAAGGAAAGTTATGCATAAGGTGAATAATACGAAACGGAAACTGGAAAAGAAGATAGAAGCGAAAACTCGGAGGTGAACGATTCAAAAAAAAGCATAACTTCTTGTTATATTTTTCCTCTATTTCAAAAATACTTCTGATTCAATCCTATGAGTCCGGATCGAAAAATCTCATATCGATTTACCGCTCTTGAAGCATATGAAGCATTTTCGATGCCGTGAGGGAATTCCTCTATATAAACCGGAATTCATTTTTTTAAAAAAGATTCTTCCAACAGTTTAAGGAGAAAGGCATTGGTTTGAAATGATGAATGGAAACGAAAAGCAACATTTCTATCTCGAGAACCTTGTATCTGATTAATACGAATAGCCCCTCTATCATCAACATCATATCCCATAGTACAAGTAGGACGATACTTTTCGTCATGTTCTCTCTTGTAGCGCATAACAAGAGCAAATCCTCCATCGAGGAGCATTTTGGATGAATAGGTAGATTCATTAAATTCTCACTCGGCAGATTCGAGTCATCCAAGTATCTCGACCATGAGTCGAGTGGAATCTATTCGTTGACATACTTTATTAGAAGGCGTAGTGATGAATTCCTGAAATTCTGGAATATGGAGATAATTGAGAGGACTCATAAAAAAATGAATGTATATAGGGATATATTTCTATCTTATCAGAAATTTTAATAATTGTAAACTTACGAGAGTTTTTTTTAGATTCTTCTTCGGATTTGAAAGTGCTCGGTAAAGCCATTCTATTTTCATATAACGTACCAATTTTGGTGCACGCTTCTCGATGCCGGCCCAAAAATCGAGAAGTCCACCGACTGTAAAAGTGAGACATTCCATTTCTTTAATTTTTTGTCTATTTTTTTCTGTCCATATCTCTTGAAGAGGGCTACCTCGTCAGACAAGAAGGATTCGAATAGTAGAATCTTCTTTTTTATTTATTCTGTTCCAATCAAAATCGTCAAAACCATTTTGTATAGAAAGAAGAGAGTGTCAAAAATTTTCTTTTACATAGATGGCAGACTTTTGTGCCACCTCTTCTTTTCCTCCATAGAGAATAATTTCCACAGGTATATTTTTTCCGATATGACTGAGAAAATAGGGGAGAAAATCTGTTCCATTCAGGTTCGGAAGCTCCTTTCTGAAATGTTTTTTATAGAGAAGTTTCAAGGCAATGCCATCTGGCAAGAGAAAATCCCCATTCAAAAGAGCTTTTTTATAGTCTTCTTTTTTCGGTGTATTTTTATCGTTATCGAGTCCAGTGAGAATAATACTCGCAAAATAGAGAAAATGCACGATACAACTTCCTTTCAGTTCATAGACTTTAAGAATATTTTCCGTGGTTTTCTGAGGGTCGGTGAGAGCGAGGCGCGCGAGGATTTCTGTAAGTTTTTTGTTCATTTTCCATGATTATTTTTAGAAATTTTTCTTTAGTATAAGATAAAACGCAAAAAATCAACTGCTTCTTTTTGAATTTTTCCACTTTTCTGATACAATGAAGCAAATCTTTAATGAAGCCTATGACTCCAAGCGAACTCATCATTATTCTCGTCATTGTTGCCGCTATTCTTTTTTGAGTATTTCTCTATACCAAAAGACGGATAGATTTTCGACGTTCCATTGATATGGTTTTCCTTCGTATCCTCATCCCAAAGAAGGAAGGCGAACAGGATGAGCGGAAGGAAACGACTCGGGATTTCAAGGAACAGATTAGTCTTATGGAGCAACTCCTCTCATCACTCAAATCCCTTCATTCCGGCGGATGGAAATCCAAGCTTTTTGGTCAGGATTATATTTCCCTCGAGTATGTGGCTCATAAACAGGAAATATATTTCTATATCGTCGTTCCGAAAAAAGCAAAGAATCTCATCGAGAAACAGATCAGCGCGTTCTATAGTGATGCGGTTATCGATGAAACGGAAGAGATTGATATTTTCCAGAATAAAAAAGTAGTAAAAGGTGTGGAACTCGTTCTCTCAAAATCTTTCCATTATCCGATTAAAACCTATCAGAAACTCGAGAGTGATCCTATGAATACAGTTCTCTCGACTCTCGGGAAACTTGGAGAAACCGAAGCAGCATCGATCCAGATTCTCCTCTCTCCGATATCCGATACTTGGCAAAAATCGGTGAAGAAAACCGAGAAACACAAAGGATGAAAACTCTCTCTGAATCCATTTTCATGGATTATGAGTCTTTTTAGTGTTCTTTTTTCCTCACCAGAAGAAGGCAAGAAAGAGGATTCTCACGAAAGTGAGGATGAGGACGGAGTTATGAAAGAGAAACGCAAGAAAACCGGATATGAAGTCGTGATTCGTATTATCGCAACCGGGGATGATGCATATATGGTGGAATCGGAGATGAAGAATATCACTTCGTCTTTTTCCCAGTATTCCATCGCCATGTGAAACGGTTTCAAACCCGAGAAAAAAACGAATCTCGACGGATTTATGCAGGAATATATTTTCCGGCATTTTCCATTTTCTTTTACCCGAAAATCGGTTCTCAATATCGAGGAAATAGCTTCTATTTTCCATCTTCCACATTCCAAATATAACAAGACTCCCGAAATCCGTTGGCAGAATTTTAAGATCGTGAAAGCACCCGTGAACCTCCCAAGCGAGGGACTTCTTCTCGGATACAATACCTATAAAGGCGTTACGAAAGAAGTTCGCGTTCAGAACGAAGATCGTTTCCGACACTTTTACATCATCGGACAGACGGGTACGGGTAAATCGACTGAACTTCAGGTAATGGCACGACAGGATTTTCGTCTCGGAAACGGAGCATGTATTATGGATCCGCACGGAGAACTCGCTCTCGATCTCCTTCCTTTTGTTCCTCGCGAACGTGCTGATGATGTCATATACTTCGACCCTGCAGATATGACCCGACCGATGGGAATCAATATCCTCGAAGCCACGACCGATGATGAGAAACAGATGGTCACGCAGGATGCGATGAATATCATGATTAAACTCTTCGGTGCTGAGATTTTCGGACCTCGAATACAAGATTATTTCCGTAATGGATGTCTGACGCTCATGGATTATCCAGGAGGATGTGCTTTGACCGATATTATGCGACTTTTCACCGATGAAGACTTCCAAAAGGAACGTCGTCGTACGCTCAAGAATCCTATTGTAAAGGCTTGGTGGGACTTCACTTTTGCCAAGATGGGAGAACGTGAGAAAGGCGAAATCATTCCATATTTTGCTGCGAAATTCGGAGGATTTATCACCAATACGATGATGCGAAATATCATCGGACAGACCAAGAGTTCTTTCGACGTATTCGATGTTATGCAACAGAAGAAACTCCTCTTCATCAATCTTTCCAAAGGAACACTCGGAGATATCAATTCCACACTTTTGGGACTTATCATGGTTTCCAAAATTCAGATGGCAGCGATGCGTCGACAAAATGTCGCAAAAGAAGACCGAAGCGATTTCTTTCTCTATATCGATGAGTTTCAGAACTATGTCACCGATTCCATTGAATCTATCCTTTCCGAAGCCCGAAAATATCGTCTCGGACTCGTAATAGCGCATCAATATTTAGGACAACTCCAGAAATCCGATGCTCTTACAAAATCGAGCCTAAATCTGAAAGATGCGATTTTCGGTAACGTGGCGAACAAGATCTGTTATCGTATCGGACCGGAAGACGCAGAATTTATTTCCAAGGATTTCGCTCCGGTATTCAGTAATCAGGATCTCGTGAATATCGACAATCGTAAGGCAGTTATGCGACTCTGTATTGATGGACAGGCAAGTTCTGCATTTAGTCTCACACCCGTGAATCCGTATACCGAAAAAGGCGACCCGATGCTTGCTCGAGCCTACAAAGAACTTTCCCGTCTCAAGTACGGACGAGATCGGGAGTTTATCGAAAAAGAAATTATTTTTAGAATTTGAGCTTAATATTATTTTTTCTATGAAAATCATCCTTTCCATCCTCATTTTCCTTCTGTCTCTCGGAAGTGTTTTTGCTGTGGAAAACAAGAGGGATTCACTCTACAGCGATTACACCAATAATGTAAAAAATCTTTGTGCAAGTTCAGAATCCGAGTGGTCAGGTTGGAAAACAGGAAGCCTTATAAAAATAGCACAAGTGAATTATGCTGATATAAATAATCAAAAATGAGGGGATATAATCTATAAAAAATATTTGAAAGAACTTCAGGCGGATGTTTCCAAAATCGATTCTTTTTGACTTGGTAATGGACCAGTATTTCTCGATAAGGCATCTTATATGTACAAGGAAACCATGAGTGCCCTCTATGCTTGTGCAGTTATGAATGTACGAGTTCGAACTATTAATACGATTCTGAAGATTCCAACCACTCGATCCAATCTTAAAGAGGTTTTGACCAAGGAACGCGACAATACTGCGAAGAGTCTATCGGAAAAAGGATGTTTGCAAGTTACGGATACTTCGGAACTTTCTCTCAAAAAAACCCTTCTGGACAATACGACGTATCAGTATTGCAATTACCGATACTATCTCAATTATCTCGATAACGTTTCAAAAGATTCCATTGAAACCTATTTCGGCGACAGTACGACTGCAAAAGATAATTTCGCCAAACAGGATACGAATACAGCCGCTGTTACTCAGCAAATCGCTCGAGGAGTGGATAAAATCAAGAACGAAATAATTCACACGAAAGAAGTTTTCCCTCAGGCGATGGTTGCTTTCTCGGAATTTGAGAAAACCTACGCTTCACATATTATTCTTCAATTCATTCTTCAGGATTATATAGATTTGAGAACTACACTTAAAAGCATTATGAATCCTATTGGGCAGGTGATCTATAAAGCTTCCAATGCCCAGGCACCATAATGAGTTATGAAATAACTTCAGACTTTGCGTTCAAAACTCCGCTTCCTCGTTCTCCGTACAAGTCGTACGGTTCACTCCGGTTCTCGTTTTTCATACAAATTCTATCGTTCTTTCATAACTCGCAAATCCTATATAAAAATCCTATTATCTCCCAACCAATTCCGCCATATCTTCTTTGAGTTTGGCGGTATAGGTAACGGGAACTTTCTTGCTCGGATGTATGAAACCGATACGACTTGCGTGGAGGAGTTGTCGTCCGATTCCGTACGTTCGCTTTGCGAAGGCATTTTCCTGCTTGTCTCCATAGATATTATCTCCGAGTATCGGGCAACCGATCGAACTCATATGGACACGGATTTGGTGCATTCGTCCGGTTTCAAGCCGACATTCTATGAGACTATATTTCCCTTGGATTCCAGTCTCCAGTACTTGGTAATGGGTAATGGCCGTTTGTCCGCCCTCCTCATCTATGACGATCTTGTTTTCTCGCTCGGCGTGCTCGAGCCGTCGAAGCTTTTTCTTTATAACTCCGCGTGTTTCTGGCGGAACTCCGAGACAAACCGCGAGATAGATTTTTTCTATCTTATTGGATTGCAGAGCCTTGAGCATAACATCGAGTGACGGTTTTGTTTTGGCAATCATAACGATTCCCGAAGTGTCTTTGTCGATTCGGTGAATAAGTGACGGTTTGAAAGTGAGGGAATTGAGCTTCGCTCCAAGATAATCCTGAACCTGAGCGATGAGCGAAAGTTCCGTCGTCTTGAAATCCCCGGGATGCACGATAACTCCAGGATTTTTGTTCACGATAAGAAGATCACCATCCTCGTAGACGATATCTTTTGGATTCAATCCATCACGGGTATCGGTACCAATCACGGGTATCGGTACCTTGACTACTGTAAGTATCTCATATTCTTCGTCTTTAACATACAGTTGGACATTGTCGCCCTCCTCTAGTTTATATTCATTATCTTCCCGTTTTCTATTGACCTTTACATTGTTTTTTCGATTGAGTTTGTAGATAAGACTCAATGCCGCATTCGGCATAAGCTTTTTGAGGAATTTATCCAGTCGTTGACCCGCATCGTTTGAAGTGATGATAAATTGTTTCATGAAGTGATGATGAATTAGAGATATTTCTATTGAAACACTGTGAAGTCGAGTGCTTCGCTGGTTGTCATTTGCTGAATAAGTCGGGTAATGTTTTTTCGAAATCCTCCGGCGTATCCTTGTCCTTCGACAACGGCACTTTGAAGAGGGATTGATCGATTAAAATGTGCACTATATTCCAAATAAGGAGCAATAGTTATATTATCGTTTAACAGAAGTGGATTCACGATAGAGAGTTTAAGGGTGCATATATCTGTCGTATTCGGTGCACAATTATTTGTATAAAAATTATTAAAAGTATCACTGGAACCAAAAAGAGTAAGTCATTTTTTTCCATTAAAAGAAATACTTCCTGAACTTGCTGTATTTGCCATAATCTGACTTCCACTCGCTTGAAGCGTTTCTCCACTCGTAGAAAGCGTCCAATTAATAATCTCTCGAGTACTTCATCCACTGAGTGTTTCTGGGCTTCCATCAGAGTTTAAGTCGGGAACTCGAAAGGAAAAATAAGTCCCTACATTTCCCCAACCTATAACAGAACTACTTCTTAATACGAGTTGGATTGGTTTTCCTGGAGCAAGTACTGACCAATTGGAATCGTATTCACTGTTTCCTTGTCCCGGTACTGGGAGCGACGAGCCATTGGCTGTAACTTTGTAGACGATTCCAGAGCCATTGGAGAGAAGCGATGTGGAGCTTCCCGTTTCATACCACGGAGTACTCCCGGACATAGAAAGAAGCGCTTCATCCAGAGCGGTATTTGCCCGATAGTATGAGATATTCCCATTTTCTATTCCTTTGATATCATGGGAAAATGGGACGATTTTATCGAGCAGATAGATAGCGATTACGGAAATAACAATCGTTATAAACATACTTATAATAAGCGCGGATCACTTTTTTGAGGAGGAGATGAACAGTAATTTCATAATAACCGTAGAAATGAAATGAAAATAATTTTATTTTGGTAGATTCACCGTTGTTGAAATAGTCATATTTGCGGCTGGACCCTTGATAGTCTTGCGTTTTTCCCATGCAAGACCAAGTGTGAGACGGATTTTTACATACGAATTAAGAACGAGAGTGTCGTCAGTTTCTTTCCATGCATAACGGAAATCTTTTTCCGGATACGGATAAAACCCTAAACCTTTTACATTTATCCATTCAGGAAAAATATCCACCCATTTACTTTCTGCTGCCGTTGGAAGATTATTGGCTCCCGTACAAATGTAATCAGAATTACATTCCCATGTGTCGATAATACCGTCGTATCTTCCGGTGGAATAAGATGTTCAGGTGTGATCCAGTCCGAGATCCCGTCCTGTAAGTTTCAATATTTGGATATTTCCGAGACAAGCTACCCCGCTCCCTGTTGTAAAATTACACGTTGCTCCGGTCGGAGCATTGATATCTGTTTTTAGTGTCCATCGAAAATACGTTCGTTCGGTTTTTATTCATTTCTTTATAAGGTAGAGTTCTTTCATCCCGATTCCTCCAGTGAAGGCGCTTGGTCCCATACCGAGATCCTCGTCATCATCATCTCATCGGATATTCCCATCTCCATTCTCGTCTCATAAGTCTCCGTTCGCATTGGAATTGTAATCGATGAATTGTTGACGATATTCTCCGAACCTTTGTTTCGTTCCGGTCAAACATCCTCCGGTTCCCATACTTGTTCCGTTTCCACTCACGCAAAAATATTGTGTACCGTTATTTCCGAATCCGGTAAAATCCTGATAATGTCAGGACATAGTGGTAGTCCCCACAGCTTTTCTATTCCAGTATTCTTCGTAATCGATATCTCCCCCGGTTTTAATAAGTTCAACGAATTTCTCCACGGCTCCATAGAGTTCGCTATTGAGATCGAGTCGGCTCGATACTTGAGTTCGAAGTATCCCGATACTGCCCATCGTTTCAAAAGCAGCGATAATAATTATCGCAAAAAGGGTAATCGAAACAACCATCTCGATGAGACTGAATGCACGAGTGTTGAAAGGTTTTATGATGTTATTTCTGGTATCTCGTTTCATATTTTTACTGAAGCTAAAAAACTATTTCTTTTCTTCCATAAAGACCTGCTCTTTTTTGAAAATATAATGGAGAAAAGTCCCGATACTTCGCCCGATTTTTATTCCTGATGGAGCTTTCCAGAACGATTTTGGTCCGATATGGAAAAAGAAATTCATTATATCGAGAAATGTGTTTTCCTTCAAGGGTTTTTGACTTTTTCCTGCTAAATTTTTTATAAAAAGACTGAGGCTTTGAAAGAGTGATACGAAAAAATTCCCCGCTAAATTTATGAGGATGAAAAAAGTGTTTTCCTTGAGATTCTTTCACATATTTTGAAACAAATAACAGATTTAATATCTTTCCCTTTACAAAAACCATATTTTCCTATAATCAACTTCGTATTACATTAACTATAAACTATCATTTTACGGTATGGATTATATCTCAAATTCGAAAAATAGGAAACTAAAAAATAAAATACATTTTCTCTTCGCGCGTCTCAGCTTTAATTTCATTCATCTTTCAGGAAGCTTGAGAGTTATTAGTATCGGTGTTTTTATTTCATTTTTTTCGCTTTTTCTCAATTGGTTTTCTATTATAGATAACGGTTTCACGGGAAATGCTTTCAGTGTTCATACTGGATACATCGGATATATAATTATCCTTATAAATAGCATTCTTTGTTTTCTTCTTCTTTCAAATACTGGAAAAGAAAAACTCAAGACGAAAGCGCATCTCACTTTTTCGGATCACACGATTATTATCGCTTCGGGAATCACACTTTTTCTTTTAACGCTCGTTATTTTCAATTCCATTCGGGGTTTCGTTCTTTTTTATCAAAATATCGTTATAGGTGATGGTATCATTTTTCAATATATTGGATCATTTTTTATCACTGTCGGAGGCTTTCTTTACTATCGTGAAAAGAAGCAGGATTTTCTGAGTACTATGTACGTAGAAAACGCACAAGCAAGCGATTCCTTTCTTGCCGATTATGAGGATATTCTCGGAAAAAATGACCCGGATAAAAAAAATATGACGCTTCCACTATAAATAAACTTTTTTTTCTTGACTTTTTCAAAAAAAACCCTATACAGGATAGTAATCCTATTCACTTTTTCAAAAAAATATGGTAGCAACTCTATCGACCAAACAAATCCAAGATAATTTCCTTTCTATTCTTGGAGGATTGACGGATAAAGAACAATCTGTTATCACTCGTCGTATCGGACTTGGCGGTGAAAAAGAAACGCTCCAATCTATTGGAAATACCTATGGAATAACTCGGGAACGTGTTCGTCAGATTGAAGATGTCGGTATTAAAAAAATTGGACGAATCGTTCGATCAAGCACACTTGTATTTATTCAAGAAACAGCAGAACGTATTCTTTCTGTGGCAGGATGACTCATGACTCGAGATAAGCTCGTTATGGCTATTATAGAAGAAATCAGTATTGAAAAATCTCTCAATGAAGGAATTCTTGAAGTTATTGTTCAATCAGATTTCAACATCCAAAAAAGCAAACCACAAATCGGAACAAAGAGTTATTTTTACACTCCGGAAATCCAGAAAAAACTCATCGGAGCTATCCATAAAGAGGCAATGACCCTTCTCAAAAAGAAGGGTGATATTATGGAAACAACATCTCTTTACGAGATGATTAAATCCAATCTCACTCCTACATTTGGAAAAGTAAACGTTTGTCTTATTGATGCGGTTCTTGATATATTCGACGAACTTGTGAAAGGAGAAGAAAAATACATCGGTCTTACTAAGTGGAAGATTCTCAATCCTTCTACTCTTAAAGACAAAGCAATTTATGTTTTTAAGAAAGAAAAGAATCCTATCCATTTCGTAGAACTTGCCAACAAGATTTCCAATTACTTCGGAGAAGCGGTAAAGGTTGCGACTATCCATAACGAACTTATTCGAAATAACGAATTCGTCCTCATCGGACGAGGTATTTATGTTCTCAAGGAATGGGGATATAAGCCAGGAACGGTTCTTGATGTTATTATGGATATCTTCACAAAAGCGAAAACTCCACTTTCAACAGAAGAAATCATCGCACGAGTCCTCAAATCCCGAAAAGTGAAAACAAGCACTATTTATATGAATCTCCAGAATAAACAACAGATTGAACGAGTTGGACGTAATATGTATCAACTTAAGCAAGCTTAAGTTAAAACCTTTGAAAAACTTGTTCTTTGAGTTTAAATCTCCGTTTCCTCGTTCTCCGTACAGTCGTACGGTTCACTCCGGTTCTCGATTTGCACTCAAATTACTTCGTTTTTGAAAGGTTTTCGAAAAATTCATCGCTAAAAACTCTCCGAGAATTTCTCGGAGAGTTTTTTAAAAGTTATTTTTTCGTTTTCTCCCATCTGACTACAGCGTATGTACCAATCCAAGAACCAAGAATGAGGGGAAAAATATAGAGCCAATTTTCGGTGTAATTTATCACACCAAATGCGAGAAGAACATGCATAAAAGATCCAATTGTCGCAGATTTAAAAGGTTTGAGAGAGACGACTTCAAGAGTGTATTTCACGTACAATCCATCTATCAAGATATAACTTATCATAACACCAAGAGCAATCCATCCGTTGAAATTACTATAAAGCAACTGTATTTTTTCCATTTATTTTTAAGAGAGAAATAAATATATTTTAGATTTTCCTGTAACTGAGGGCTTCCGCCAAGTGCGGAAGTTGTATATCTTCAGAACCTTCCAAATCGGCAATGGTTCTCGCGAGTTTCAATATCCGGAAATATATACGGGTAGAGAGACTGAGGCGTTCCATCGCACTTTTAATGAAAGTATCTTCTTTTTCTCCGAGAATGCAAAACTTTTCTGTGTCTTCATTTCCCATTTCGGCATTATAGGTTTTTTTGGTTCCAGAGAATCGTTTCTTTCCGAAAGTACGAGCTTGCTCGATTTGATTTTTCAGTTCCTCGGAAGTCTTCGGTGTTTTCTTGTGTTCTGCGAAATCTTCTACTTTTATACGGGGAACTCGTATAAAGAGATCAATCCGGTCGAGAATCGGTCCAGAGAGTTTGGAACGATACCGTTCAATCTGCGATTCGCTGCAGATACAGGATTTTTCTTTGTCTCCGAGGAATCCACATGGACACGGATTCAGAGCTCCGATAAGGACAAATTTTGCAGGATAGGTATAACTGGCATTGACTCGATTGATACTGATTTCTCCATCTTCGAGCGGTTGTCGGAGCATTTCCAAGAGTCTTCCATCGAACTCCAGAAATTCATCGAGAAAAAGTACTCATTTGTGAGCGAGACTAATTTCCCCAGGACGACTATCTCGTCCGCCACCGATGATACTTACCCCGCTCGCAGTATGATGAACTTTGCGGAATGGTCGAGTAAACACGAGTGGATGGTCTTTGGACAGAAGCCCTGCGACAGAATAAATTTTCGATACATCGACAATCTCCGAGAAATCCATATCGGGGAGTATAGTGGCAAAGGCTTTTGCGAGCATAGTTTTTCCGGATCCGGGAGGTCATTCCATAAGAATATTATGACCTCCGGCAGCAGCGATGACAAGCGCTCGCTTGGCGTGTTCCTGTCCGATAATATGTTCAAATCCAGTGTTTTGTACTCCGGATTTATATTTCTCAATATATACTTTCGGATCGACAGGAGTATGGGAAGGAAGCGGTTTCGATCCAGAAAGTATCTCCACGAGCGAGGCGAGATTCTTGACTCCGATGAGATGCACTCCTGGGATAAGAGACGCTTCTTCAAGATTTTCCCGCGGAAGAAACACATATTTTATGCCTTGTTCTTTGGCGAAAATGACCGACGGAAGGATAGCGCTCACGCTTCGGAGTTTCCCGTCGAGCGCAAGCTCTCCGACAAAGAGACTATTTTCTATATAGTCCTCCAAGAAATCATATTCCCGACAGAGTATCCCGATCGCAATCGGCAAATCGAAACTCGGTCCTCTTTTGCGCACATCGGCGGGAGCGAGATTGACCGTGATTCTAGTGGAAGGGAAGGTGAATCCGGAGTTTTTGAGGGCGCTCCGCACCCGTTCTTTGCTTTCCTGGATTGTCGCATCGGGAAGTCCGACGATATTGAATGCCGGCATTCCATTGCTGACATCGAGCTCCACATCTATTTTATTTCCAGAGAGACCGTTTACCGATACTGAAAAAACTTTCGAAAACATAATAAGAGAAATTTATAAAGTAATATCCCGACTATATAGAATGTTTTTGTGAAAAAAAAGAAAAAGTAGAGAAAAATTATCCAGCAGCAAAATTTTCTATTCATCTATCCCACATTTCAACATTTTGTAAACACGAAAATTCTCTCTCGTTTGCGTTTTTTATAGAAATCTGATACTATAGCTAAAAGAGCACAAGTATTTTCATTCATTTCATCTTATGAATTTTGATTTTTCTTTCATTCCGACCGCTTTTGCGAGAATCCTGATAGGTTCAGGTTCCGTACAAAATACAGCAGTAGTTGCAACCGAATCCAGTACTTCAGGCGGATTTGGAACGATTTTTTCGTACATTGGTGATATAATACTTCTCATTATTATATTTTTTCTCTTTTTGAAATTCATTCGTCTCGTTTATGAAATCTATGCGGCCCGCAAGCTCGTATATATGCGCATAACTCTTCCTCGTGCTGATTCTAAGCTCGATAAAGAAAAAGAAACCAAGAAAGATTTCAAGGAGAAGATTGGTATCATGTCTATTTTTTATAAGGGTATCCACAAGATTTCCGAAGCGACTCTTATGGAAACATTTCTTGATTATGTTTTCGACCATGCGAAAATATCTCTGGAACTTATGTATGATAAAGGACAAGTGTCTTTTTATGTCGTAACCTACAATAATTACGTACCGCTTATTTCCCAGCAAATCACTTCCAATTATTCCGATGCGGAAGTGAAAATAATTTCCAAGGAAGAATATGGTGATATAAAGCCGGCCGGATATACGCTCCGTGCTGCTTCTATTAGTAAAGCGAACGATGATATTTATCCAATCAAGACCTACAAATATTTCGAGGACGATCCACTTTCCAGTCTCACGAACAATATTGGTAACCTTAAAAAGACGGACCATGCGGTATTCCAGCTCGTTATCAAACCAGTTGGTTCTTCTTGGAATCGTAAAGCGAAGAGGGCAGCGAGCGAAGTAGCAAAAGGAAATTATAAAAAATGAGCGAAATGAGGATTGTTCGTGACGATTATTCAGTCAGTACTTTCTCCTCTTTATTGGATTGCTCAACGCTTGATAAATAATGAACCGGCCGGTGGTGATTCTGGAGCTCCCGGAGCATCTTCTGGAGATTCCTACAAGATATTCAATCAAGCGGAACAAGAAGCTCAGAAGATGGTCGGAGAATCGGCAGGACAACCGGGATTTCAAGCGTCTATCCGTGTTCTTGTCGCATCGGATACTCCACAGAGTGCAGAATCGGGATTGTACAATCTCCTTTCCGTTATGAATATCTATACCGACGAATACAACAATAAACTCGATAATCCCCAGATTATCGAAAATATGTTCGCCTTTTTTTTCACGCCGATTCGTTATCTTGCTTTCCGCCTCCGTCTCGTAGGACTTCTTCAGAGCAAGAGTATGTTTTCGACGGATGAACTCTCGACATTGTATCATTTTCCTGATATCAATTACAATAAGTCTCCGATTATCAAGTGGCTCGAATATAAGATGCTTTCTCCGCCGAATAATCTCCGAACTCCGACAAAACCGACCATGCTTATGGATTATGTCCGAGACAAGCACGGAAATGTTCTGACGAACGATGGAAGTTATCTGAAAGTGGATCAGAATTGGAATCTCATTCGGGATGCTTCCAGAAATTTCGTAACTGTAGCAGGCGAAGTTGTTGCGATTTTTGTCGATGGTGACAATAAAGGAAAACCAGTAGATGAAGGAAAAACTCCGAAACAGGAACTTCAACAGCGTAAAATTGCCGGATTTCCGGTGTTTACGGACGGAGTTCTTATGGGATGGAACGAGTACCGAAATAATAAAACTCCGATTTATTTCACTCGAAAAGACCGCGGACGTCATCATTATATCATCGGTAAATCCGGATGAGGAAAGTCGGTATTCGTCGGATATATGGCACGACAGGATCTCTGGAATGGAGACGGACTCTGTATTATCGACCCGCACGGGGACTTGGTCGAAGATGTTATTGCATTTACTCCGAAAGAACGAGCCAAAGACGTTATCGTCTTTAATCCGGCTGATCACGAACGTCCGATGGGACTCAATATGCTCGAAATTATTTCGACCGACCCTGCACTCAGAGCCATCGAAAAAGACCGAGCCGCGCTCGACGCGACTTCTATATTCATCAAGATATTTAACGAAGAAATATTTTGACCTCGAATACAACACTACTTCCGAAACGGTTGTCTGACACTTATGGATGATGAAGACGAGGGTGGAACACTCATCGATGTACCACGACTTTTCGTCGATGACGCATTTATGAAATACAAGACTTCCAAGGTAAAAAATCCGGTCGTAAAAGCCTTCTGGGAACATGAGTATGCCAATACGGGAGATCGTGAGAAACAGGAAATGATTCCGTATTTCAGTTCGAAATTCGGTCCGTTTATTACCAATACGACCATTCGTAATATCATCGGTCAGCCGAAATCCGCTTTCAATCTCCGTCGTGTTATGGACGATCAGAAAGTACTTATGGTCAATCTTTCCAAAGGTAAGATTGGCGAAATTAACGCGAGATTATTAGGTATGGTGATTGTGGGGAAAATTTTGATGGCCGCACTCTCGCGGGTGGATGTTCCGGAAGAGGA